>Ga0209168_10000209_pt1 | contig 66072 bp, 46 predicted proteins | sample Coa_R1_FD_187156 | JGI IMG/M metagenome (GOLD analysis project Ga0209168, IMG submission 187156) | Surface soil microbial communities from Centralia Pennsylvania, which are recovering from an underground coalmine fire - Coalmine... | ecosystem: Environmental > Terrestrial > Soil > Unclassified ...
AGACGTGTTTGGGGATCATCGCCTTGAGTGATGTATTTGGCGCTGAAACCGGGTTGAAAGACTGCGTAAATTTCGTAGAAAGGTGTCGGTTTGAAGCTGTCAATCGCATTCTGGCGATTGACGATGAGGGCCAGGGTGGGCGTTTGCACCCGGCCCACGGTGCATGTCTGACCATTAACTAAGGTGTAGGCGCGAGTGGCGCTGAGTCCCACGAGCCAATCGGCGCGGGCCCGCCATGCCGCGGCGGCTGAGAGGTTGGCAAACGCGCTGGCGGCCTTAAGGTCACGAAAGCCGGCGCGGATGGCCTCTGAGGTCAAGGAACTAATCCAGAGGCGCTGGACGGGTTTGGTTGAGCCGGTCATCTGATAGATAAGGTCAAAGATGTGCTGGCCTTCGCGTCCCGCATCCGTGGCGCAGATGATGCCGCTGGTATTGGCGTGAAGGAATAAGGTTCTTATGCAATCGAACTGCTGCTGGGCTTTGTCGCCTACCCGATAGAGCCACTGCTCGGGAATCATGGGAAGCTGGTCCAGCTTCCACGGATTACCCCATGCGGAGTTCATTTGTTCAGGTTCGGCGATGGTGACCAGATGGCCGAAAGCATAGGTCACCTGATAATTGTTCCCTTCAAAGTAGCCGTCTTTCCTCTGATTGGCTCCGAGAACGGCGGCGATGTCGCGGGCGACACTGGGCTTTTCTGCGAGTACTACGATCATCGCATTGACTCCTGGACTGAATTTTGTTGATTGCGATTGAATACGGTTTCGAGTTGATAGGCGTCCTCAGTGGGGGAATAGCTCTTGATAGCAAGGATCTCGTTGATGTAGCGGCGGGCGTGGCGGCGTTCGATGTGGACCAGCAGATGGATTGAGTCGGCAATGCTGGCCTTGATGGCTTTGTAAGGCAATTCGATTCCGCTTTGCAGGACACAACTGGCAAGCCGGGAGAGGGCTTGGGTGGCTGAATTCGCGTGGATGGTGGACAGGCTTCCGCTGTGTCCGGTGTTGAGGGCCTGCAACAAGTCGAAGGCTTCCTCACCCCGTATTTCTCCAAGGATGGTGCGTTCGGGCCGATGGCGAAGACTGGCCTTCAGCAGATCGCGAATGGTCACAGCAGGAATCCTGGGTCCCTGCTGGCGGCGTGCCTCAAAGCGGACGAGGTTCGGTTTGCGGATGTGGATTTCTGCCGTATCCTCGATCACCACGAGCCGGTCTTCATCAGGAATGAAGTCGGCCAGGATGTTCAGCAAGGTAGTTTTGCCCGTGCCGGTGCCGCCGCTGATGAGGATGTTTTTCCTCTCAATAATGGCGGTTTGAAGGTGAGCGGCCATCGCGTCGGTAATGGTGCCGATACGAATTAGGTCTTCGATGGTGAAACTGCGAGTATTGAATTTACGGATGGTGAGGGTGATGCCGTGAATGCTGCAGGGCGGCAACACGGCAGCAATGCGGCTGCCGTCCGGCAAGCGAGAATCGAGGATGGGTTTCTCCTCCGAGATGTCATCCCCCAGAGAGCGGGCGATATTTTGCACGGCTACCCGGAGTTGGTCGGTGGGAATGGTGATGTCGTGGACCTGTTCCATGACACCCTGCTTTTCAATGAATATGTCTGTGGGCGAATTGAGCATGATCTCGCTGATCTCGGGATCGAGAATGAATTTCTCGATGGACCGGAGGTAAGGCAGAATCATCCGGTAAGCCGGATGCAGTTCGTTCGAGGTTTGGGTCGCGGTGGTCATGGCTCATTTGCTCTTTCCGGTGGTGGTTGGGTCTGGCAAGGAACTGGATGGTCCGCCGGGAGTTTGAGGTGTAGCTTTCTTCTTCGGCGGTGTTGGCCGATTGCCGATGTCCTGGTTCTCGGGTTTTTTCTCCCAGGCAACAAATTCCTCGTCTTTGTCAAAGACATATTTGAGGGCTTCGCGGATGACGCTGCTCTCGCTGCCGTTATTGGTAAAAGCGCAGTAGCGCATCAGGCGGTTGTAGGTGTTTCCATCCAGAGTAAGTTTCATGGTGTGCGGTTTGGTTTTTGGTTCTACCGTCAACAGTGGCATGGCTGATGAACTCCTTAAATTGGTTGAATTGGTTGTAAGTAAGCTGCCTGGATTCGTCGGACAATGCCGTGGATCGGAGACAGCAAGGACGCAGCAAAACCTGAACAAAACGCGCAAAGATTGTGGGCGAGCGCTCGCAGCCCACGCGCGTTTTGCCGGCAAGCAGCTTTTCCGCGTTCGCCAGCGGAAAAAGGTGTGCGCAGGTTGCCCCAGCAACCGGAGCAGGGCAAGCCGCCTCTTTGTGAGCGATTCCCAGCGAACGGCGGTTTGACCTGAGCATTCGCGCCTTTGCAAGCGCATCCCAGCTTGCAGCGAATGCGGCAAAAACTTTCGCGCATTCCAGCGAAAGTTTGCGCAGGCTCCCCAGAGCCGGAGGGAAGCAGTCGCGAGTCCCAACGAGCGACAGCGGAGGGAGCGCCTTCTGGCGCGACCGATGCGGTGCTTCGTCCAGCGCGCAGCGCGCCTGACCGCCGACCTGGTTATGAGTGAGCGAAGCGAGCGAATAGGTCGGCGGTCAGGCGCGGAAGCGCGGGCGGGCATCTTCGGAAACGCCTTTGGGCGAGCGCTCACAGCCCAGTTTCCGTCTTCGCCCGCCTCTTGGTTTTTGCCGTAGCCAGCGGGGCGCCCGTGAGCGCCCGCAACGGGCCGCTGGCTCAGGCAGGGTGAATTCGAATGGAATGAAGGGGATAAGTTGGCGAGCGCCCGCAGCCAACCCGCTTCATTCTGTTCGAAGAGGGCGGCAGCCCTGGCGCCCGGCATGGGACGGCGAGAGCGCGGAGCCGGACCGCCTGGGCGCGGGTTTCGCTGTTGCCTTCCCATGCGCATCTCCGGGGCGTCCTCCGGGTAATGCTCCGGGTAAATTGAATACCCGGAGACTTCCCCGGAAGGCCAACAAGCATTGCTCTCACGGATGCGCCGGGTTCGATTTAGCTTTTGCATTAGTAGTTAGGCCACGTTTTGAGATTGGCGAATTGGAAACGCTTGAACAAGACCGTGGGCACCTGGAGATTCCATTTGCCCTCGGCGCGGATTTGTTCGACCGCTTTGCTGATGACAGCAAAAAGCTCGCGCTGATCTTCCGGCGTGGGCGTGACCCAAACAACAAAGTCATATTCATTGGCATTCAGGGTGCGGACGTGGCCGGGAATCACTTCGTCGTGGTAGCGTTGCACGGACTTGCGGATGCGTTCGTATTCGATGGCGGCGCGATGGGCGGAGGGATTCGTGGCCAGCAAGTCGGGACGAATGGCGCGGGTCGGATGCAGGTTTTTGTCAAACTGTTTGCGCCGTTGACGGTCAACGTAGACGAAATTCCGCCATCCGGCTTGTTCTGCCCGGACATGAATCCACTGCATATCGAGATAGTGAAGCAGGTTGGTGACGCTGATTTTGGAGGGATTGAAGACAGATTGGTTTACGTCTTCGCCATGCCGGACGGCGCGGTCCTGGCCGGTGGCCGTGATGCCCCAGAGGGTGATGCGGCCTCCGAGTTCAGCGAACTCTTTGTGGGTGACAAGTCTGGCAAGCTCCATCTGCTGGAGAAAATGGATGACGTGTTGGCGCTTGGTGACTCTGAGAACTGCAGCCAGAACATCTGCAGTGGAATAGGTAACGGTGCGGAGGAAGCGAAGCAGCAACATGCTTTTTTCCTGATGGCGCTCTTTTGCCTGTGCTCCGGGAAGTAGGGCCAGCGATGACATCAGTGGATCGTCTCCTTAGGATTCTCCGGAGCGTCAGGATCGGGTTGCTGCGTTTTTGCGCGGAATGGATCGGTATTTCCCTGGCCCACGAGACTCTCGGTAGCCTCACGCATCGGGATTGCTTGAGGCCGTGGGCCAGCGGGTAGAGGACTGACTTTGACAACGGTGGCGAGACCGGAGCCGTAAAACATGCCAGTCTGTTTGGGCATGGCAAGGATTTCGTTTTTCGTGATGTAGTTGCGCTCGATGTCGCGGTATTGGCCCTCGGCAGCGTGGAACATTCCCTGCTGCATGTGCGAGCTTTCCTGCTTAACCACGATGGTCCCGGAGAGGTCAGAAGCCCACTCAAGAGTGTCGGGATCGCTCGACCTATAAATGAGTTTGAGTCCGGTGTTGACGACAACTGCCCCGCGGACGGCATTGGGCTCAAGCCCGCCGCAATCCTTTAAATCTTCAATCGCCTGATGGGCCAGCATGATGTGGCATCCTTTATCGCGGACCGTACCGAGCGCCTGAAGGACTGCCGTACTCAAGAGGTATTTCAATTCGTCCAGCATCATGGCGACCGGGCGGGGGTTTCGGAGGTCGCGGTTTTCTATGATTTGCAGTAAGCGCAGCAGCAACATCTTTTGTGCGCGAACGGTTTGAACTTTGCGCGTGCTGCCGACGACATAGATGACCGCGCGTTGAGAGAGGATCTGAGCAAGATTGTGACCGTCAACAGCATTGATGGCCTCCAGCCTGGCTAGTTCCTCAAGATCGGCCTGGAATTTGATTGCCTTCTTGTCCTCGACATTTACATGTTTGCTTTGATAAGTGGCGGCTACCAAGTCGCGCATGGTGGGACTGCGCTTGGCGTCGGTGGCTATAGCGCACACATCGGCGGCGGCTTTCCGGTCAAAGAGGCGATAGAAATCAGTCACATCTCCCTTCTCCGCCATGTCGAAAGCGGTGTTGAGGACCTCTTCAATGTCGGCGGCATCACAGTCGCGAAAGATATTGATTTGGGGTTTCTGGCCGGGACGAAGGTCGATCAAATAAAAGGGTGCGCCACAATCCTGAGCGACTTGGTAAAGGACATTGGGAGCGAACTGGTCATTCTTGGGGTCGAAAACAACCACAGCTTCCCCGGCTTCAAGCGACTGCGAGAGAAACATGGCCGTGGCAACGCCTTTACCGAATCCGGTGCTGCCCAAGACCTGCATGTGGGTCGAGCGGTAGTCGTTCCAGGGGACGTATCGCGGCTTCAGTGTGCCATCGGTCAGTCCAACGAAAACGCCTTTGGATTCGTTGAAATACCGGCGCGGGTCGTATTGATATATCTCTTCGCCAGCCGCAAATACCTGCCGGATGTCATTCAATTGCTCAACTTTTCCCCGTGAGCGGGTGGCGCGGTGCCATAGCCAGAAGATTGGTCCGGCAACAAAGCAGAGGCCAGCGCAGGATGCCAAAGCAATTCGGGTGAGCAAGAGGGAGTCAAAACGTGAAGCCATCATCACGCTGACCAGATGGAAAACCACGGCAGTGGCAATGGCCTTATTGACGAGTGAACGATCTTTGAAACTCAGGGACTTCATAGAATGTTTTCCTTTCGCAAGATTTTGATGTCGAATAGAAATGCCGCCAGCCACGCCAGCGAAAACGAACTCAGGTAGCAGGCGATAAGTTGGCGCTGATGAAGAAAGAACGGCAGGTATGCGGTTTGGAGATCCTGAAGCCATTGCGGGAAGGGTTGGTGGACGCAGGCTTTCAGGATGAGGCGGACGGCAGCGAAGTCGAGATGCGCGTCATGGCTGGAAATGAGGACTTGAGACAAGCCCCAAAAGACCACGACAAAGACCAGAGCGCCGGTCAAGAGAAAGCGCCCGAATTGTTGCGGTAATGCGAGTTGCGAATGCGGCATAATTTGTTTACTCCTTTGTGCGTGCTGTGGAATGCGGTGCCTGCTCAAGATCGGGTTAGCAATAACTTGTTGGTGCATACCGCAGCTTAGATCGCCAAAATTTCGACTCTTTTGCTCTTTCTTTGTCCAGAGTCCAGAGTCGGAGTGGCGATGTCTGTTGCATAAGACGCTATTGCCAGGAGGAGGTTTCTTGGTCGGCGCGGAAATGCGGACTGTAGGGTAAAGAAACGGATAAAAGCAGACTTATGCGACTTTCCGGCGTATTGGTCTAAGTCAAGTTGAAACTTGCCCCGCGGTGCCGGTCTTCCGGCGTAGCTACGTGGCGATGACCTCGGTACCCCCCTCGTCCACTGCGCCCACGCCCTCTGCATTCTCCAGAAACCACGTCGTTCAAGCATGCCGTACGATGGCCTGTGAAGCACCGGCTGCCGCCTACGAGAGCAACGCGGTACAAGAGCATAGAGAATCCTATATACTTCGACCAGTTTTCCGCATGCCTCAAGCCTTTATCAGCTACCGCCATGTCTCGCCGGATCAGGATTTTGCGGTGGAACTGGCCAATTTCTTGCAGACTCAAGGTGTGTCTTGTTTCAGGGATACTGGAATCCAAATCGGGGCCGATTGGGTGCAAACGATTGAGTCTGAGCTGCGTGCCTGCCAGTTCTTGATTGTCTTGCTGTCCCAGGAATCGATCCGTAGCGATATGGTGCGTCAGGAAGTAAAGCTGGCTCACCAGTGGAACAAGCGGATTCTCCCGGTCCGCATCAACTATGATGGCGCGCTGCCTTATGATCTGGCTTCTTATCTCAACCGCTTCCAATACAAGATCTGGCAAACCGGGGAGCCGTTTGGACTCATCTGTGGGGCAGTGTTGGACGGCATCCGAGGACAGTGGACCGAGCACAGCGTTGATCCATCTCCAGATGCCATCCGCCGATTGGGCGAAGTCACAGAATTCAATGGCGTACCGTTGCCATCGGCTGATCCCCGCTTAGAAACGGGTGGCGTCAAGCCTGATTCCAGGTTCTACGTTCGCCGTAACGACGACCAAACCGTTGAGCGCCTCATCGCTCAGAGTGGCGAAACCATTCTGATTAAGGGGCCACGACAAGTGGGTAAGACATCTCTGGCGGCCCGGGCCTGTGCCGCAGCCGAACGTACCCGACAACGGTTTTGCTACGTTGACCTGCAACTGCCGGATGAATCTCGTCTGCGTGACTTGAGCGCACTTTGCAAATATCTGGCTTCGCGCTTGGCGCGCGACCTGCGCACCGCGATGAAACCTGCGGAAATCTGGGACGAGCAGTTGGGCGACACGGATAGTCTGACCGATTTTGTCGAACAGGCCGTTCTCTCCGCCGGAGCACCGGTGCTGCTTTGCCTGGATGAAGTCGATAACGTCTTTGCCCATTCCTACCGTGACAATTTTTTTGGCATGTTGCGCGGCTGGCACAATCGCCGAGCCACGCGAAACTTATGGAATCAATTCAATCTGCTCATCGCTCACTCCACCGAACCGGCGCTGTTCATTAAAGATCTCAATCAGTCTCCGTTCAATGTGGGAACTATCATCCGTTTGGGCGACTTCACTCGGGACGAAGTGAAATGGCTGAATGTCCGGCACGGGACGCCGCTCAAGTCTGCTGAAGATATCGAGCGTTTATTTGTGCTGGTAGGCGGTCATCCCTACTTAGTGCGCCGAGCGCTCCACACCATGTCAATGGGGCAAATGTCAATTACCAAGTTGGAAAACCTAGCCGGCGATGACAATGGCCCATTCGGAGATCACCTGCGTCGGCACTTGTGGGTCACGCGTGAAAGCCCGCGATTGCGCAAAGCTCTCAAGCAGGTGCTTAACGGCAGTGGCTGCGACGATGAGGACGACTTTCAGCGGCTCCGTGCCGCAGGCTTGATCCAGGGAGAATCCCGCGACGCAGCCAAAATGCGCTGCGAGCTGTACGGTCGTTACATGAGAAAACATCTATGAGCAGCTTTTTCGTCACAGGTGGCACCATGAAGCCCGATGCACCCAGCTATGTGCATCGTGTCGCCGATGATGAGCTATACAACGCATTGTTGGCTGGCGAATACTGCTCCGTGCTCACCACTCGTCAGATGGGTAAATCCAGTTTGATGGCGAGGACAGCCGTGCGCCTGCGTGCGGAAGGAATTCATTGTGCCATTGTAGATTTACAAGGGAAGGGGCATAGGAAATCCCCGCCGGAAGAGTGGTACAAGAGCGTAATCAAGGAGATCGCTGATGGCCTTACGCTTTCTTCTGGCTGGATCGACTGGTGGAGTGAACAGGAAGGTCTTCTGCCGTCGAAGCGCATGACAGACTTTTTTGCCGACGTGGTGCTGCGAGAGATCAGCGAGCGGGTGGTGGTGTTTATTGACGAGGTGGACTGGATGATCCGCCTGCCCTTCTCCGATGAATTCTTTGCTGCCGTTCGCTCTTGCTACAATCGTCGCGCCACCGACTCGAAGTTCGATCGGCTCAGCATTGTGCTGCTGGGGTCGGCGGCACCAGCACAGTTGATCAAAGACCCTACCCGCACTCCGTTCAATATCGGTCGTGGCATCGAACTCACCGACTTCACTTTAGACGAAGCCACAATTCTGGCACGTCCTCTTGGGGAGAATGGCGAAGCCATTCTCGCCCGCATTCTCTACTGGACAGATGGTCATCCTTATCTCACCCAAATGTTGCTAGCCAAGGCGGCGGAGCAGAACATCGAGAATAACAATACAGATAAACTGGTGGACACCATCGTTCAGCAGGAGTTGCTTACAAGCCATGCCCGGCAGCGGGAAAACAATCTCAAGTTTGTTGGTGACCGGCTTACTCAAGGCAAGCGCAAGGTGCTTCTTGTCTATCGCAGTATCCTGCGCGGTAAATTGGTGCAGGATGTTCCCACTTCTGCGGTGCACACATCGCTTCGGCTCGCAGGTGTCGTCAAACCCAGTGCGGAACGGAAGCTTGAGGTGCGCAATCGCGTTTATGCCCGCGTCTTCGACGAGAAGTGGGTAAAACAAGCGATGCCCATCGATGGCCGCATCTTTATTGCCGGGAGCGTAACCGTTGTATTTATGGCAATTGTTCTGACCTGGCTCTTTGGCCGGACCGGACCTCAACAGGTTGAGAAGCTATTAGGCCAGGCATACAGTGAGAATCGCACGCTTGAGCTTCGGGTTTGGAACGCGCCATATGGGCAGTTAAAGAATGAGCGCGGCCCAAATACTACAGTCGCGCTTTTACAAGCACAGGCGTCAGTAGCAAAACAGCTACAAACAAAATCGGAAGATCCTATATGGCTTGATCTTAGTGGTCGAGCCGACTTGCTGGATGGGAAATATGAGGCTGCTCTCAATAGCCTTAAGAAGGCTCTGGAAATCCAGCCTGATTCTGTCCCAGTGTTAACAGACTTGGCCACTGCCCACTTTGAAGCTGCTGAGAATGCAGACCAGCTTCAGGAGTACGGAACGGCAATCGAACTGCTCGGAAAAGCATTGAACAAGAACCCGGATAACCCAGTTGCTTTGTACAATCGCGCACTGATAAGCGAGAAAATGTTTTTGTACCAACAGGCGATTAATGACTGGCAACACTATCTCCAAATCGACAGAAGTGGGGAATGGGCTCAGGAAGCAAGCCAGCACCTCAATTCCCTGCAGAAGAAATTGGTTGACCATGAAAGGAGCATTAATGAACCGCTTCTGCAATCTCGCAATTTCGTTGAAGACTCAGGCGTAAGCCCTAAAGCTCAACTAGGGGACCTGCTGGATAACAAGGTGGAGGAGTATGTTGGCAGGGCAATTCGCGAGTGGCTACCGGTTGCTTTTCCACCACTCGCTAGGTCTGGGGAGGCTTTGAAATCGAACGGCGGCTACGCCCACAGCAGTCAGTATCCTGACCGGAGTTCTTCGCAGGAATCCCATGCGGCGCTTGAGGCGCTCAAAATCCTTTCCAGTGTCCTCATCACAAAGCACGACGATCATTGGCTTTCAGACCTCATGGGTGCAACTCAATCCACTCGTTTTCCCGCCGCTATCCGTGCTTTGCAACAAGCGGTTTCCGCCAACGCTGCTGGTAATTTTATAGCAGCGGTACGCAATTCTGATGAAGCAGCAAGACTCTTCCGTCAAGCCCGAAATGTAGCTGGGGAATTGCGGGCGCGCGTTGAAGATATATACGCGACGGAGAGATTATTTCAGGGAACTCATTGTCTTGCTGTAGCCTCTCAGATGCAGAACGCACTGCGGTACCGTCAGTACCCATGGATCCAGGGGCAGCTGTACCTTGAAGAATCGAATTGTTGGCTCCAAATCGGCGATTTTGATCGTGCCCATCGATATTTAGAGAATGCGCTGACCTCGGTTGAAAAATCACAATACCCAATTCTCCAACTCCGAGCTGTAGGCAGAGCTGCTACGCTACATTTCGAATTAGGAGACTTGGGAGGTGCACACTCCCTTGATCGAAGTGGGCTGACACGTTATTGGGAAGGATCTTTCTCACCAATTCGAGCCTATCAATTCTATTCAGACCTCTGTGCTATGGCACAGGAAAAGAAAGAATGGAGTTTTGCACTCGCCTTGGGGAAGGAGGCGATCACAGCGAGTACGTCTGCTGGACAGTCTTTGACAGAAGCTCTTGCTCACTACCGAGTGGCACAAATTGCACAGATGCAGGATGACCGAACACTTGCGAAGCGAGAATTCGATCAGGCCAAGCGACTATTTGTGGCTCTTTCTCCGACGCAAGTGACGCGGACTTACCAAGCTGATGCTGAAGTTCAGTCGGCCAAACTGCAAGCTGCGCTTGGAGATACCAAAGACGCATTGGCACGTCTTTTAGCTGTAAGATCTCACATACCGCAGATTTCCGACTATTCCATTGCCCTAAATTACTACAAAACGCTGGCCTACCTACAGCGATTGAATCAGAATGCTAATGAAGCTGTCAGAGCTTTGCATTCTGCTATTAATCTGGCCGAAATGCGCCTCGCTTCAGTAAGAAAAGAGGACGAACGACTCCAGTGGGCTCGTGAAACAAAGGAAATCTACCGCGACCTCGCGGAATCGGAATGGCGCTCTGGGAACATCGAAGGGGCTCTGCAGATTTGGGAGCTCTATCGCGGTGCCACTGTCCGAGGGAGACCAGAACTGCATTGGGCGTACTCAAACCACGCGGAAAGCCGGCTATTGTTAAAGTCGAGTCGATTTCTGCGTGAGATCCGAGGCCTCTCCGGACAAACGATTCTCTCGTATTTGCAGGTTTCCGGCGGGTTGATTGTCTGGCTCTTTGACGATCATGGCATTGTAAGCAAATGGATCGAAATTCGACAGCAAGACTTCGACCGGCTAGCTGGTCAATTTCGCGATGAGTGCATGAATCCCAGCTCTAATTTGGCATCCCTTCGCCAACATGCGAGGAGCCTCTATGATCTGCTCATTGCTCCGATAGCACATCATATATCCTCAGACCGGATATTGGTGGTAGAACCGGACGACAGTGCCGCCGACATTCCAATGGCAGCGCTTGTGGATACCGCGGGCCGCTATCTCGGTGAAAGTTATACGATTGTCATTTCTCCCGGCGTGTTGTATCAGCGCCAGTTACGGCATTCGCAGCCTGTCTCGACAAAAGATCGAGCTTTGGTTGTCGAGCCAGCCCGAGACTCTCGGCAAGATTTCCCACGCTTCCATAACGATAAAGAAGCTCGTTATATAGCATTAAGATTTCCAAGCACAGTATTGGTGAAAGGCGATTATGCCACATTGGCTAATGTGCTCCGTGAGTTAACCCGAGCAGCAATTTTTCATTATTCAGGACCGTCCATTACAGTTCATGGTGAGGTTAATCTACCATTTGCAGGTTTGAAACGCGATAGCTTTGGATTTTTATTGCTAGACACCCCAAGTCTCACAAAGCAACTAGGTGGCCTTAAACTAGCAGTTTTTTCTGTGTGCTTGACTGCCGGGGAAGGCGAGGGCAGTCTGGCGACGCCAAGCGAATCCGTGAGACTCTTTTTGCGGGCGGGAGTTCCGGATGTTATAGCCAGCCATTGGAATGTAGATTCGGCTGTAACTTTTGATTTCATGCGGACGTTTTATGATCAGCTCCTAGAAGGCAAGCCGGTGCCTGCTTCTGTGCGAGCTGCTGCAAGCCAGTTACGCTCCTCACCAGCTACTTTCCACCCATATTATTGGGCAGCGTTTACAGCATTTGGCAAATAGTCGTGTGTCCGGTTGTGTTTGGTAAGCGCACGCACTAAATTGGTAGTTGCTCCTGAAGCCACATGGTCACCGCCGGGAGTGTTCTTCGTCTTTCAGCTCACTTCGATACAGACTCTTCGATTACGTCTCACTCACTCGTGATTCGCGCTTGATCGGCCGATCGGTTGCCGGTTTGGCGATGAATTCAGGAAGTATTCGCATTTCGTGCTATAGGGGCGCTCCAACCATCTGTCATTAACTTCTGCACAACGCGCATCATTTGAACTCAGAACCCCTCGATTACACCGATCCGAATAACGCGGTTTGGTCTATCGCAGGGCTTCATCTTCCCGGAAGTAAGAAATAGCGAGACCGAGCGGGTTAATTTGAATGAGGTCGTTGCCCACCGTGTCGCGAAAGGCGAAAACAAAGTGGGCAGTGTACTGAGAGCGTTTGATCTCGCTGCCGTCGAGCGGCGATTTGTAAATCAGCTCATATTCAACCGTGGCCTTGTACGGGGCGGCGCGAAGGTCCTCGATGTCGATGCGATTGACTTTGACTTCCTGATCGGGGGCCGAACTGGAAAGGAAATTGTCAATGGTTTTGTCTTTGGTCCATGCGGCGAAAGTGTTGTCGGCAAGCTGCGTGTCCATGAACAGCAGGGCGCGTCGGAAGTCGTCACGGATGGTTAGTTTGTTGCGGCCGTAATACTGGCGGCAAAACTCAGTCAGGAAATATTTGATCTCTTTTTCCTGCGGCTTGTAATTGAGGTCATCGTACTTAATGGCTTCGGCCCGCCCGATTGAGTCAATGCGGATGTACCGGGTATGAAAGCTGTCGATCTTTTTGACTGTGGCATAGGCGATGTAAAGCGAGCCGGCGCAGAGCAGGGCGAGCGCCAGGATGGTGATCTTCAAATAAGTATTGGTCACCACGGCGTCTCCCCACTGCTCTGCATAAAGGCGTTTTCCTGCCTGGAATTCGGCATCGGATTTCGCCGGAATGGTGGGCAGTGCAAGACTGCGGGTTGAAGGGCTGGTCATGATGTAATAACTCCTTTCTGTTAAGTCCCTAGAACGCCTTCATCACCATGCCGGTGACTACCGATTGCAGTCCGCCGCCAGCACTGGCCGAGCCGCTAAAAATGTCCTGGACAAGGCTGGGGATTTTGAAGATCGCGTAGAGGCCCGCACAGAACACGACAAGCAAGGTGGGTATCTGAGTAAAGCTGATGGCGATCTCGCCTGCTGTCGGCAGCGTTGCGTTCAAGACAGAGAGCATGATTTGACAAATGCCGAGCAGGACGATGCTGGCTATCACGGGATAAAAGCTGTATTTGATGAGGGCCTTGAGCCAGCTCCAAAACAGAAAGTCAAGCTTGGGCACGATCATGAAAGGAATGAGGACCGGGCCAATCACGAGCACGGTCCCAAGGGCAAGATAGCCGAAGCCGACCACAACAAACATGGCCAGCTCCAATACGGCAATGAGAAGCGTGACGATCAGGTAGATGATTAAGTCGCGCATATCCCATATCGAAAACGAATCCATGCCCGCGATTCCGTTGGTGATTTGGCTCAGCTTGGCCAACATCTGCTGTTGCGTGGTGGCGCTCACCAGATCGGCCATGCCGAAGGCGGTTCTGGGAATGGCCTCAGAAAAGGAAAGGCCTCCCAGGAGCGGGCTGGACCGCGTGTAAAGGGTAAGCATGATCCACACGATGAGAATCAAGCCCGCCAATGTGCGCAGTTTGTCGAGCGAGTGGTGGCCGGACAAAGCGATACGAGTCCCGGCCATCACGATCATGACGATCGTGATGGTCCGGAAGATATTGAGGCCGAGTTGTGCAAACGGGGTGCCGTTCTGCGTGAGCACGTTAAAGACGGTGTCGCGCAGCGAGTTCAGCAGATTGCCAAGTAGAGTCGGGTCCATATTATTTTGCCGTCTCCTTCGGGACGGGGATGTCAGTTGAAATTGGGCGATTCGGCACGGTTAGTGGCCTTGCCGCTCGCCGGCTGCGGCGTTCAACTCACGGCCTCGCTGCCAGCGTTCCTGAGCAAGCGTCTGGACTTGCAAGTCAATCGAGGACGTAAGCGCCCGGTTCGTGTCCTGGAGCGTGTGAATCATCAGCAGCAGGCCGATCAAAGTTTTCTGCTGAAGCGCCTTAGACGATTGCAGAGTCGGGTCCGTGGAAGTTGCATCGGCTTCAAGCTGCGCCAGCACTCTCGCGTTCTGCTGCATGTTGTTACGCAGGTCGCCTATGGTCTTCATGCCGGTCATGAGGCTTGCATCCTGCAACTGGATAAGGCCGTACTGTTGCCGCCAGTCCTGTTGCGCCCGTGGGCTGGCCGTGACATCAACCGGCTGGATCGTGGGTAGAAGATTGCGGAATCCGCTCTGAATTGTGTTAGCGTCGCCGCTGGTGATGCCATTGGCCCAATTGCTGGTATTGCTGTACTGGTTTCCAGCAACAAATTGCTGCCAGTTGGCGAAGGTGTAGCGATAGCGGTTGGGCAAGCCCTTGATCTGTTGGGCCTCGGCATTCAGCAAAGCGAATTGCTGCTGATACAGCGCATACATCTGCTGAAGCTGGACCAGTTCTTTTTGCATCTGCAAGAGCTGCTGAATCTGTTGCTTGATGCTGGCTGGATCAATAACGGTGAGCTGCGCCACACTCGGCAGAGTGCTGGCGAGCAGTAAGATTGCGATTGAAACTAGCTTTTTCATAATGTGTGTCCTTCTCCTTTGAACTGTCAATTTCCTTTCGTTAATCCTGCTTACAAATCTGAGGGCATCCGGTGATTGCTGTAGGCAGGCAGCAGCAAATCCTGGGTGAGAAAAATCCTCACCCGATGGCCCTCGCGGATGGTGATGGTTGGCGGAATGTTCAAGAACCGATTGAGGATTTGCAGGGACGATTGGGACAGATTCCCGGCTACTCCTTCACGGTAAGCACTGGCGTTGGATGTGGGCAGGCCGGTGGCGGCGCTGTTGTTGGTGCCAATCGTCGCCAGTCCTGCAATGGCCCCTACCGCAATGGAAGCGCCAAAGATTCTGAAGTAATGGTTGTTAACTTGGTCATGCAGTGCGGTTTCCCCGATTTGATTGAGGCCGGGGGCCTGGTCCAAGTCCACGGTGTAACCGTCCGGCATGATGAGCCGATGGAAGACCACGGCCAGCCGTGCTTGTCCCACATCATTGACCTTCTTGGTTTCTCCTAAGATGCGGGTTCCGGCAGGAATTAGCAGCTCGGCGTGATCGTGGGAATAAACGTCCGTCGAAATCTGGCAAATGACCGGGCCGGCAAAGTCGCCATTGAGGCGATTCACCAGCACCGATTCAAGTGCCGTTCCCTCAAAGACGACATGATCTTTGCCGGTGGCTCGATTGAGGTCGGCATTACGGTGAGCCGGAACAGGCGTGGTCTGGGCCTGGGGTTGGGCCTGAGGACTTGGCTGTGACCCGGCAGGGATAGCCGTAGCCGCGGCGAGTTGCTGCTGCTGTTGTGTCAAAAGTTTTTCTTGCTGGGTCTGGAGCAACTCAAGTTGCTGCTGGAAATCAGCAGGCAAAGCAGGCAAACCGGGAATCGCTGGCTGCGCGCTGGCGGCAGCTGATAAGTCACCGGGGTTGCTGGTCAGAGGGAGTGCGCTGGCCAATGATTGGGCGCTGGGGACTCCGGCGCGGGGATCGGAGCGATACGACAGCGCAATATTCGACGCGAAACGCCCAGCATATTCGCGCTTGCGTTCGTCTTCCTGAATTGGATCGCGGGCCGGGTTTTGAGGGTCGGCGGGTGCCTGATTGGCTCCCCCATTAGCTCCCCCCTGGGCGGCTGCGCCAAGGATGGCGTTGAGCCGCGCATCGGTCGTTGGCGGCGGATTAGAATGCAGATTGGCTGCCGCATTTCGGCTGGCCTCTTCGCTTTCTTTAAGCCGTGTCTGCACCTCGTCCGGCGAAAGTCCGCCCACGAGAGGTTTAAGCTGTTCTCCCGCTGCAGAAAGGGTGCTGGGACTTGGTTTGGCTTTTGTGGAACTAGAGGAAAACCACAACCCGACAGCCCCAACCAGAGCAATCGCAAGAAGAATCCACGATTGCATCTGCTTCGGGATAACGCCCTTGGCGGCGGTTCGTTTGTTGCTGACCGGCGTGGCGGCGGTTGAAAGCTCGGCTGCCTCCGGCTCAGGTATTGGTGTTGTTTGTGCCGTGGTGGACATAGTTACTCTCCTTGCCTTTCAAAGGTTGTCTTGTGCTTGCCAATCGAGAGATAGCCTTTATCCACAATGTGGTCGATCACATACACGCCGTCTTGCAGCGTGTAATTCACAAGGGTTGGCTGCCCGTCTTTGATTTCGTAAAAGCTCGGCTTCTCGGTGGCGCCGGAATGAATGTAAGTAAGGCGGTCATCGTGGTAGATGGCCGATATCTGAAACGGCTTTTTGTCTTTCTTGAACTTGTAATCGAATTTCAGCGCGTGGACCGGATACTCGGTGCGGAAATGATTGCTCTGCTCCTGGGCGGCTTTGACTTCGAGCGCCGCAGCCTCCCGGAACTGGTCAACGTCGGACGCGGGAACCAACCGGGGCGCTCCGCTGGCGGTACTCAGCAATTTCTCGTCCGTGGGTTCGAGGAAAATCTTGAGGTCGGCCTGTCCGCTCTCCGCACTGGTGCAATAAAAGGTGTAAATGTTCCCTGAGGCCGTAACCAGATTCATGCTGGTTTCAAGGCCCGCCTTGGTGGGCTTCAAATACGCGAAGTTTTGCGTTCCTTCGAGCACCCACGCATCTTTATCGCCGATGACGAAGTCGAGGATTCGCTCCTGCGGCGGCAGCAGAATCAGGGTGGTAAAGCGCGGCCGGGTTGTAACGCGGACAATGTCCTTGGCAGCGTATTTGACGGTGCGCGCCTCACCGGGGGCGCGGCTGGCATCCTGGGTTTGGGCCGTCGCAAGGACGGCGCTGAGTGCGATGGCAATGAAAGCAGTGAAGCGAAGTAGACGTTGCATGTGATTAACTCCTCTCAAGTTGGCCTAAGAGTTCTAGGCCGTGTTCGAATCCGTGTTCCTTGACAACGGCGGTGAAACGCTCGTTGTCTTTCGGTGAATTGGTGTAAAGCCAGTAGCTTTTGCGGTCCACGTTGAGGACAAACTTTTTCCCCATCGTGGATGTCTTGATGAGTCCCTCGCGCTTGGGAATGAGGGTCTGAATCAACTCCACCTCGCGGGCATTCAGGTGGAATTTCTCGGTGTAAAAACCGTAGTCGGCATCGGCATTGGCCAGGAAGATCTTGGTAGGAAATGAATCAAGCAACGGCAACAGGTTCGATTCCTTCAGATCCTCCGGCGATTGCGTGGCCATGATGAGAACGCCGTTGTGCTTGCGCCAGGTCTTCGCGGCTTTGACCAGATAATTGCGGATGACCGGCACGGTAAAAAACTTCCATGCCTCATCCAGAATGAAAACCTTGAGACTGGCGTGGATGGCCGGGTCATAAATAACGGCGCTGGCGCGGTGAAGAACGTAAAAAAGCAATGCCTGGATGAGCTGCGGATATTCATCCATGCCCTGGAAATCGAAGCATTGCAGCGTAGCCAGCGTGATGGTGTCGTCTACGTTGTCAAAGAGATGTCCGTACTGCCCGCCTTCAATCCATTTGTGCAAGCGGTCTGCGAGATGCCGGGGCAATGTACCGGCGAGTGTCTTGAGCCGGCGGATGTCGGGGTCCAGGACATAGAGCGTTTCGATGGTCTGGAAAATGTTGCGATCGTCGTCGCTGGTGGTCTGATAGCCGTCGCTGCCCGCAATGAGGACCTGCACGAGCGAGAACAGGAATTCGATATTGGATGCGGTGGGTTCGAGGCGGAAAGGATTGATTTTGTACCCGGCGCTTTCCGCCCCAATCTTGAGATACGAGCCGCCCAGCAGGCGCGTCAGTTTTTCATAACTGCCGCCAAGGTCAAAAATGAAGGTGCGGGGATCATATTTCTGCAAGGCCAGCGTCAGAAAATTGGCAAAGAATGATTTGCCGCTGCCAGTGCGCCCGGTAAGGAACGTGTGCGCAACGTCGTCGCTGGTGCTGCCGCTGCCGTCCTGAATGCGCTGATGCAGGTTGAGGTAAAACGGCGTTCCATCGGCGGTCTCCACGATGGCCAGGGCCTCGCGATTGAGAAACGTATTCCAGCGCTGGCCTTCATGCAGGGTGAAGAGAAACGACCAATCAGCATAGTTGTTGTTGGTGATATACAGCTGGCGAAAATTGAAATGCGAGTTGCCGGGGCAGGTGGCGAAGAAGGCTGATAGCTGGTTATACGTCTCCGAGTACAAGGATGCGCCAACATTGCTGAATGCCTTGCCAAAATCCGATACTGCTTTTTCGACCTTGGCGCGATTCCGGTCGTAAATCACAATCGTGAGGCTGAACTTTCCGAAGTAGTTGCCGCGCTTCTGGACTTCTTTTAAGCATTCATTTAGGTCGTCAACGAACTCAACTTTCGTCTCGTCCTTGAGCCGGTCGCCGCCGCTGGACACGCTCAAAGACGATTTGGTCTTGTGAAAATGAGTCCGCATGGACTCGATGTACTGGATGGCGTCGTTGGCTTCGACCGCCCGCCATTCCGTCACGATGTGATAAGTGGCAGGAATTCGAAGCAACTGCTGCAGGATCAGCGGCCGGCTGTCGCTCGGTTCCTCGCGGAGCGTCAGGACGCGCGTGTGATAGCCGTCAATCGTAAGGTGGTCGCTGTGCGATTCGAGCGGCGAGCCGACAAGATACTTATCCGTCATCACGTCAAATTTGAGCCGCTGGTCTTGCTTGTCGGGATCGACGTTGAAAACCCTGAGAAGCATTCCGAAGGCGTCTTGCTTGTTCAAAAGCCTGATTTCCACCAGATCGGAGAGATAAGACACAAGGCTGTTGGCCTGGCGCAGCAGAATGGTTGTGGCCTGTTCGATCTGCTCTTCGACAAGCAGGATTTCTTTCTTCGAGCTAAACAAGGACTTCAGATTGGCTGCGCCTGCCGCAAACCCCTGGCTGAAGAAACTCCCCAGAGCCTTGGTGAGCGTCATTTTGGCGGCATGGGGCGTGCTCTGATAAAGCAGCACATAATAGATGTGGATGGAAAACATCTCCTCGGCCTTCTGCGCGAAGTAGCGGGAGCGTTCCATCTCGGCCCGCCGTACAACGGGACTGTTGTAAGCCGGGAGTGGATCAGGCTGGAAGTGAGACTTAAAGAGGTACTGGTAAACGCGAAATTCCGGGCCGCACAGTTTGAAAGCGGCTTCGAGGCGCTTTGTAGTGCTGTCGAGGGCGCGGTGGTCCAGGCATTCGTAGTCAATGCCTTCGACTTCGATGACGGCGCCGATCGCGCCGTTCTTGGTGATAAAGCACCGGTCATTAATGAAGCTGAAGACGCTGCATTGCTCCGCCAGTGCGCCGGTTTCTTTGTAGTTCTTTACAAGTCTTCGGATGTTAAGCACGGCTGTGAATCCTCCTGACCGTCGCGGGCGTGTATTTGCAGGGGTCGTATTCGGCGCGGAAGGTGCGCGACATGGCCTGAATGATGAAGACCAGCATTTTGGGATCGCGGCGCGTTGCTATCCGGGCCAGGGAAAGCAGGATGGCGAAGATCACGATAGCGCCGACAAAACTGCTGAAAAAAACCTGGAAGCCTCCACCCGTAAACAGGGCCGTGGCGAACAAGGTCCGCTCGACCCCCATGATGGTCAGGGGTTTATTCAGCGTCTTGTAAACCGGATTGCTGCGTGTCGTGATCTCGGCCATGGCGGTTCATCCTGCTTGCTGAATGTAGGCAAAGATATTGGCCGCGCCCACGATGAGGGCCGCGCCAATGGCGAGCCTGCCGATGGATGAGTTGTCACTCTGCCTTCCGTACATGTAGCTGACGCCACAGAGCACGATGGCAATGAGGGTTATGGCTTTGCCGAAGGGGCCTGCGATGAATTGCGAGATGGAATTGAGCAGGCCCTGGCCGGGCACGTTGGACTGAAATAAGAGCAGATAAACTGCTGCAACTGCTTGCTGTGAGACTGATTGAACGAGATTCATGGTTTCAAAACTCCTTTGCTTTGGTACTGCCTGCCTGATTTCTTAAAATTCTCTAAGGATTCTCCGTCTGGGGTCGTTGGTGCCTCGATCAGCCCCAGCGCGGATACCTCATAAAACTGTGTAGTTGTTCTGTTTCCGCTTCTCTTTCTATCGGTGCGATTACCTTCCTTTCTTTTCGTGAGCTACTTCAGGTATTTGTCTTTATGCTTAGCTGTTAGACCAGAGATATGACTCCTTCTAGCTTTAGGACCTAGCTGCAAAAACTTTGAATACGAACGTTCTGTTAGAGCGTCGAATGTTCAAGGTGTGCTAACTATGCAGTCGGGTCCCCTGGTGTCACTCTCCAGCTTCCGTAAGCTCCAGTTAGCGATCACTGTAAGCAACACCACAGCTAGATCGCCAAAACTCGCTAGCTTGTCATCTCCTTTCTCAGGTCCTAAGCGGTGCCGAGTTGCGCGGCTAGCTGCGGTGTCTATTCGATCAGACGCTACAGGTAAAAGGAGGTTTCTGACCCTTCAGCGAAATATGGAAATAAAGGGAAAGAAATGGAAAGATCATGAATCCATACGAGAAGCTTGACCATGAAAAGCGGACTTGGGATTTGAAAGAGACAGCCGCCTTTCTTGGATACTCTTGCAAATACTTTTACACCCTCGTCCAGAAGGGCATGCTGGACGGGTGTTTCATGAAACTCAACGGCGACTACAGGTTTTGTCCAGCCAAAATTAAGGAGTGGATGGAAAAGAGTTTCAAGAACGGCGGCCTGCCGCCGGAGCCGCCGGATAACTCTGACAAAGATCAGGGAAAGGAGGGTGGTGACGAAGCAGCCTTATCTGCTGGTTAAACATTGGCAACGTGAAGGTGAAGCTTATAGATTCAACCGGCTCGCTTTGAACATCTGATTGGAAAATAGGCCGCAGGCAACGAAACACAAGAATAAAGGGGATTGTAAATGGCGGCCAGAAAGGGGAATGACAGTTTGTTGACAAATTCTTTGCACTTCTAAACAAAAGCAGACACGAATATAGATACTTGTCTGCTCACGAGCACCGAGCGCCTGTTCCCTCTTGAGGCTGAGAGAATTAACAGGGCTTTTGCTGGACGGCAACAAGCAAAGGTTCTATCTCACTACCTTCCAGATTATTAGGGAATAGCTTATGGCCGCAGTCGTTGCCTAAGGTCAATTGTGGCCATCTCGGTTCGTGGTTATTCGATGTCGCCTATTTCCATATCTTTCCTGTTCTTTCCCTAATTGTCCATGTTTAGCTGCCGCGCTAGCGACTAACACGGCTGTAGAGCGTCTGTATCTGGAGCGACGGTAACTAGTGGCTATGGTTTGTCGCGGAAGGATACTCTTATGAACTCCAAGTTATCATGTAATTCTTCCCAGGCCAGTCGAAGTATAGATGTTGGGCCGGCTGAGCCTTTACGGGATAGCGGCAGGTGTGAGCCTCTATTGGATTCGACGGAGGCGGCGCAACTCTTACGCATTCATCCCAAGACCCTACAGAGAATGGCGCGCAAGGGAGAAATTCCGGCTATGCAGATCGGAAAGCTATGGCGTTTCTCTTCCTCGGCGTTGCTGTTGTGGCAACAGCAGAAGCTTGCCGGATAGGTATGTGATTTCGCTAATTGTTCGCCGATTTTTCTCGACGCGGGCCACTAACTGAGTTAAGCTTTTGGGGCATCCATTCGTGCCCTTTGAAAAAGGGAGAAGCTTTTGACAAGACGGGCACGATACCAGAAAGGAAGCTTACGGCGCGAAAAACGGCGGAGCGGTCCCGATGTGTGGGTTTTTCTTTGGTGGGAAACTCAAACGGATGGAACCAAGAAACGGCGGAAACAGCTTGTTGGGGACATAACAGAATTTCCAACAAAAACCTCCGCCGAGAAAGCCCTCGGCGGTTTGCGCGCAAACATCAACCAGGAACTCTCGCATGCCAATTTTGCGGCGATGACAATTGAAATACTCGTCAATCATTATCGCCAGAATGAGTTGCTGAAGGATTCAGACGCAAGAAAAGCTCATTCCACAAAAGAGGCCTACGAAAGCTATTTAACCAATTGGATTCTGCCCCGCTGGAAGTCACACAAGTTGACGGAGGTGAAGACGGTGGCAGTTGAAGCCTGGTTAAGTCAGATTGAACGGGCGAGAGCCACCAAAGCTAAGATTCGCAACATCATGAGTGCGCTATTCAATCACGCAATGCGCTATGAGTGGCTGAATAAGAATCCCATCACCTTGGTCCGCCAGAGCGCCAAACGTGAACGGGTTCCTGAATATCTCGAGATTCATGAACTTCGGGCATTATTGGCTGAACTGAAGGAACGCGAGAAGACTCTCGTACTGCTCGATGCCGCGACTGGCATCAGGCGGGGTGAGCTTCTGGCGCTCAAGTGGGAGGATGTGGACTTTGAACGCCTGGAACTGAACGTGACGCGTTCCATTGTTCACCAAGTGGTCGGGGCCTGCAAAACGGAAACGTCTCAGAAACCGGTTCCGCTGGATGCCCTGGTTGCCGAGGTTCTGCGGCAATGGAAAGCATCTACGCCGTATAACGCTCCGCAGGATTGGATCTTCGCCAGTCCCGCGAAGAACGGCAGGCAACCGTACTGGCCGGATCAGTTGATGAAACGCCACATCCGGCCCGCAGCACAAAGAGCGGGAATCACCAAGCGCATTGGATGGCACACATTCCGCCACACCTTTTCCACGCTGCTCAAGGCGAATGGAGAAGACATCAAAGTGGTGCAAGAGCTGTTGCGGCACGCCAATAGCAGGATCACGCTGGACATATATACCCAGGCGGTGACTCCTGCGAAACGGGCCGCTCAGTCAAAAGTGGTGGAAATGATGGTTGCGAAACCAGGATTTTCAAACGGAGCCTTATCGGAACCGCGAATTTTGGCGGCGTCCGTAAGTCATTGAAAAGATGGCGGGGACGACGAGACTCGAACTCGCGACCTCTGCCGTGACAGGGCAGCGTTCTAACCAACTGAACTACGTCCCCACTTTGTTTTCTTACACCTGCGGGAAAACCAGCGTATTTATTGCTTTTCCCCATCTTCCAAGGTTTCCACGGCTTCCATCTTTTCCGCCCCGTATCACGAATTTTCGGGGTTAATGGATACCAAACTGGATACCATGAAACTGAGCAGCTGTCCCTGCCCTGTCACTGCATTCTAACAAATCCACATCGCATTCGTCAGGTTTGCGCTGTTCAGAAGTTTCAGCTTCGCCACGCACCCAGCAGTCACTGGTGAGCGGCTTGTCTCTCGTCATTAGGCTCCTCGTCGACGTGCCAAGGATGAGCCTCTGCTCGGCAGCGAAGGCCGAAAAGTTGTCTCCGTCGCACAGTCAGCTCGCAACCATACTATTCCGAGTTCCAGAAGAGGCGGAGAACCCCGTCGAAAAGTCACTGCCGCTTTTCTTTCAGACTTCGCATACAATGACAAGTATCCACTGGACAGTTCCGAGACTCAGGTGAGATCTGCTGGATTGAGCAACATTGAGATCATGAGGAACTCGACGCTATATTTTCACTATCCTTGTTTTGACGGTCTGGTTTCGGCGGTACTTGCCTCGGAGTTCCTTGAAAATCATGAGAACTGGCATATCGGGAACTTTCAGCCAGTCGACTACACGCTGCGCGACAGCTGGCTCTCTAGCGAGTTAAAGAGACCCTGCGCAATCGTCGATTTTCTTTATCATCCGCAGGCCGACTTCTGGGCCGATCATCACCAAACGTCCATCCTGACAAAAGCTGCGGAAGAAGATTTCCACCGCCGAAAAGACACATTCTGCCTGCTGTTCGATGCCCGTGCCCGATCTTGTGCTTCTCTGCTTTACCGGCATCTTCGTCGGTCGTTGACCGATAAGCCCCACTTCAAGGAGATGGCTGCGTGGGCGGAGAAGATCGACTCCGCCGCATACTCTTCAGTGGAGGAGGCAATTCTTGGTGACGCTCCCGCCCTCAGGATCGCCCGGACGCTCTCTGCCGAAGATGAAACCGGGGCAGAATATGCAGAGTTCTTGTTGCACGAATTGCGGGATCACGATCTCAGCTACGTAGCCGCCCTTGACGAAGTGAAATCCCGCGAAGACCGAGTTCGACGCAGCATTCTGAATGGTCTAGAGAGCGTAAAAACCAGGCTCCGCTTGGAAGCGGGCGAAGTTGCGGTCTTTGACGCCCGCCCACGGGGAGATCAGGTGATCAGCCGGTACGCTCCTTATTACTTCGAGCCGAAGGCGCGTTATTCCATTGCCGTGGTCCGTTCCCCCGGCGGAATTAGGATCACCGCTATGCGCAATCCTTGGCGGAGATTCAGAAGCATTCCCCTCGGCAGGGCCTTCGCGAAATTCGGCGGCGGTGGCCACGAGCGCGTGGGAGCCGTACAGCTTTCCGCCGGCCACCGCAACCGCGTCCGCGATGTGGTAAAGTCGCTCCTTTCGGAAATGCAACATCGCGCACGCTGATGGTGCCATCGATTGATCGAAAAATTCAACTTCTACGATGTATACGGCTACTTTTTGCCGGGAGCGGCATTTCTGGCCATCCTCTGGATTCCCTTTGGGCTAGTTAAGAGCTTCTGGCCATCCAGCACCTGGAGTTCTGCCATTATCGCTGCGGCTTTCGCCTACATTCTTGGTCACCTGGTTCAGAGCATCGCGACCAACGCCATTCCATCCTGGGAGGTTAAAGGCCCGAAGGGAAAAAATCGCTATCCTTCTGAGATCTATCTGGATTCCACCGACAAGGAACTGCCCGACATCTGCAAGAAGAGCATTCAGGATCTTATGAAGCAACAGTTCGGCTTGGAACTGCAGGTCGAAAAGCCGGGCGATGACGTGATTGACAAGATCCGTCACAATGCCTTCCTGTTGGCTCGTCAGATGTTGATCCAGGGAAAGGCCGTCAGCTATGCCGAGCAATTTCAGGGGATGTATGCTCTGACTCGCGGCCTCGTTTCCGTATTTGCCTTAGGTACTGTCTACTGGCTCGGATGGGCTGCCGCTGCGGTGGTCAGAAGCCATCTCACCGTTGGCGCCACAATCCTCATCATGGCAGGGTCCCTCTTAGCCCTGTTGAACATATCTGCCGTGCTGTTGCGAAATATTCCAGATCCACTGAAGAAACGCAGGATCGAGCTCGGATACGCCGTCGTCCTGCTCATCGCATTCCTTACGATCGGATACGCGCTGGGAGTGCGGTATACGGCCACGGCGAGACAGGGAGCGCTACTGGCATTTCTTGCCATGTGGTCGATCATCGCGTGCCTTCGCGCATACGGTGCTTACAGGTCTTTTGCCGGACTGTTCGCGGGTACCGTCTGGCGCGACTATCTCGCCTACAACGTTGCGGCTGCCATGCATCCCAAGCCGGATTCCGAGAATAAATAGATGTCCGCACCAGACCAGACGAAGGCCGAGACGAAGCCGCCAAACCAAACATTCTCGTCTACCTTTCTGCCCCTGCTCTTGGTGAGCGCGGTCATTCTGGGAGTGGTTGTCTGGCAGCTTGGACCGCTATCCAATCTACTGATAAAGAACGAATCTCCTCACCAATCGAAATTTGTTCCACCGAAGGAGGGCACCTGGAGGTTCATCGTTTCCGGCGACTCTCGAAACTGTGGCGACGTGGTCATGCCTGCGATTGCCGCGCAAGCGATGGAGCGGTACCAGCCGTCTTTCTACTGGCACCTAGGCGACCTTCGCGCCATCTACAAAATTGACGAGGACATGGCTGCAGCCGCCCAGAAAACTGGCCAGTACCTCAGTTGCGAGTCATATCATAAGCGCGCTTGGCAAGATTTCATTGATCATCAGATTGTGCCTTTCGGAACCACGCGTTTTTACGTGGGAATCGGTAATCACGAAGTGATTCCCCCAAAAACTCCAGCGGAATTCTCCTCGCAATTTCAAGACTGGCTGCTGACACCCCGCCTTCTGATGGCGAACCAGGACAAAGAACAGATCGCTGCAGCCAAGAGCGGACCCTGTCAGAAAAATGCTGCTCGGCCCTATTTGACCGCTACTCCTTATTATCACTGGGTCCGGGGAACGATTGATTTCATCTCTCTGGACAATTCTTCCGGGGTCTTCCCCAGCGATCAATTGGATTGGTTCGATTGCACGCTCGAAAGGGCGCACAACAACAGTGGAATCAGCACTGTGGTAGTGGGTATGCACGAAGCTCTGCCGTCCAGCAGGGCGAGCGATCACGCCATGTGCGACGACGCGATTACCGATCCGGCTCGAAAAAAAGAGAGTTGTGAGAGCGGCAAGCATGTTTACGACGCCCTTGCGGAGTTTCAGAAGACGAAGAAAGTCTACGTTCTTGCCAGCCATTCGCATTTCTATATGAAAGGAATTTTTGATGATCACCCGCCCGGGAACCGCCTGGACGGCTGGATTGTAGGAACGGCTGGAGCGGTACGCTACGCCCTTCCTTCGGGCACGCCGCCGGGTCCTGACGCCAAGACAGATGTTTACGGCTACCTGCTAGGAACAGTGCAGCAGAATGGGGAGATTGATTTCAAATTCCAACAAGTGGCGGAATCTGACATTCCCCCTGAAGTGCGTCAACAGTATCCGTCCGCATTGATTTCATGGTGCTACGCCAAGAACTCTCGCAATCAGGAACCGGACTCGGAAGAGACTACGAATCGTTGCAGCCCGCCGATCCCGTCGCCCTCGGCTTTGCCAGTGCGTACCAAACCATCCGGCTCCTCGAGTAATCACTGAGTGCAATGTTTCGGCAATGCAAAATTTCGGCTCGAACGTGCTGTTCCGTTGAAACGTCGAAATGACGCCGATACCCAGCTTTGAATTGAGTTTGGCCATAGGTTTGACGCGCGGGACTATAGTGCGTACTCGAGGTTTGGCGCGAGAAATACGTGATCTTTGAGCCCTCGATTCAGAGCGCCGTTGAACAATTGCCGAAGGGACGGATGTTCATGCGTGCATGCCCTTTCTCTGATCAAGAACTTATACGTAGGGCGAAGGAAACGTGGTTCCTGCAGCTAGTCTTCGATACCTTTCTCTGGGAGATCGGCGGTAGCAGTAACGAATGATAACGTCCTTATCATTCACGACCCAGACGGGCCTAAGTGCTGCTTTGCAAATACTTGAACCTAAAATCCGGCGCACAGCTAACGCACAACTGACTCGAATCGTCAGGGTTCCCGCACGGACGAGAGAGTGTCCGACTGATCGGCCGTCGGTCGGTTGAAGTCGAGAGTGAATTGCCGTCTTTTGTAAGGGTAGATCGATGAGTTTCCTGCGGATGTCCTGTTCTAATGTTTCGAGAATTCGGTAGGTTTCCTGTGCTCTCGAATCTGAGAGTAGCTGACGGCCAACTCTGCGCCGAGTCCGAGTCTCCCTTCGCAATCGTTCAGAGGCTCGTTATCCAGAACGCCAAAGACAAGTTGCTTTTCTTGGTCGCAGCGCGTCACGCGTACCCACATCCATTCGTCAAGTCGCGTGGTCTCGTCGCGGAACTCGACCTTTACATAATCTCCTTGTGCATAGATCGGCATCAGGCTGCTCCCTGAGTGTCTGAGTCAACGGGCTGGCATGATCCCTGATGACCTCGCGGTAGCCAACATGTGGGTGTCAAACGGCAGTCCTGCTTAAGTGACCTGTTCTGCTCTCGCCACCAGAAGCGATTGGCTTTCATCGCTGCGGCATCAGGATCTGTACCAATCTCGTATTCGGCACCGAAATCGAAGGACCAAATGCTCTGCCAGTCCTCAACGCGCATGTTGATCGAGCGTAGTGCGTCCCGAAAGCGATCAAGCCAGACTTCATACGTCTCGGACATGTTCTCCATACTATAACCTTCCTCAGGGTGCCGACCAAACGTCAGCGGGGGAGTTGAAGCGGAAGCTCCGCATGCGCAAATCGCATGGGTCTTCCCAAAGATTGGGAATCACCCCCGCCCCCGCACTAGAAGCAACTCGCGCGAGGCAGGCCATGAACATTTGATGGGCCTTCTCGGAATCAGGCACACCGTCAGCAACACTAAGCGCTGGAGACAAGCTGACTTATTAAGAGGTGGAAGGCCGTTTCGTTTGATCGACGTCGACATGATTTCAGCTGAGAAAGGCAGAGCCAATTCGCCTCCGACTCGATGAGGCTGTAGCGCGGCGCCCTCGACACAATTCTGCGAAATCACTACATTGATCTGTCGATGTAGATGCGGCTTTAGATACCTCTTGGGGACAAGATCATTGCGTCATAAAGAACGAGAGATATAAGACCGAGAGCCTTCAAAGTCGCAGGAAGGTAACACGAAGAATTAGATGACAGCCGTGCTCGGAATCTTGGTCGTGGCGTCGTTCGCCTACTGGCTTTTCAGGCGGCGAGCGCATGAGCGTGCACACAGGCAACGTGCGGAACGCAGTCCGACTGTGGACAGTGTCATTTCTGACAAAATCAGAACGGCGATGTTTCAACTTGAAGCCGTGCCGGATCGTCCCCTTCTAAGCCAGCAAGAAATCGGGACTGGCGAGGATCTGACGGAAGAAACGGAAGCGAACCCGGTGGGCGGAGTTGAGTCTGGCGCCGTGCCGCAGATGACGCCGGGGCAGGATAACTCAACTTACCCACAGGTTGCCGACGACGATATCGGCGAGCCGGTTCCGATCGAAGTTACTGAACCCGCCGATCAACTGCAGCCTGCCGAACTGGGTCAGAGCACTTCCATCCCGCAAAGCAAATCATTTGAGGAAGAGGGGGGGGCCGCAGCTGTTCTCGAACTGCCGGACCTCAACGAGTCCGGCTTGGTCAAAGAAGCAACAGCCGATGCAATTAGCGGGACTGCTTTATCTGATCAGGAGCGACAAGCCGAAAAGCCAATGCCGGAATGTGCTGAAACTACCCTTACGTGTCAGAAGGAAGAGGCACTTCAAATAAACGGCGGCTTGGGAGAGGTGGGACCTTCTGTATCCGCAGAGGAGCCTTTTGACGGCGAGACTCAGAAGACTCCTTCTCGTTATCGCTCCCCGGTACAAAGGCTTCCACGGCAAGTCACTACACGGCCCGTGGAGCGCCAGACGGCGCGCCCAGCTCCATTCGAAGTTGTACTCGAAATCCGGGTTCGGCTGACGCTTGACCGTTTCGGCTTTTGCGCTATTACATTCTTGCCGGGGCGCACAGCGGAATTGGACGATGAGGTTGCAGTCAAGCTGGGTGCAACCTCTTTGGGCTTGATGGCCCAAGAGGATTGGTATCAAGACCTTTCGTTTTCGGATTCCAGCCCATACCTGCGCGATGGTTTTGAACTGAAGGGGGTTCTTTCGGATCAGCGGCGTGCGAGATGGCTTTTGAAGGGACGCGATATTTACGTCCTCGCGGCCCATCCACGCGCCAGCGGGTTTGTTTCCGCTTCGCGGCTCGTTTTGGGGCGTTCCGATATCGTGCTGTGCGCTGCCGAATTGGTTGAAGAAGTCAAAGCCGTTCTGAAAGAGGCGGGCTGCGAGGGTTATTCGAGTCTGGACGAAACTCTTGGACTGCCGCCGGGATGGGTGGGATTTCGAGGCGTATCCCCGGTGAGAGCGATAGCCTTGAATCTCGGTACGAGCGACCCGCTTTACGCCATTAAGCCCGCAGCCGATATTGAAATCGGATTTGAAGCCGGTGTTTGCCTGCGCAATTCCGTTTGGCTGGCGGGTTATCCACCGCAGATCAGATTGTTTGGGCAGACGAACGCCGGAATGAATGTTCTGATCGACGGTAAGGGAGCTCAGTTCACTGCTGAAGGCTTTCTCGTTGTGGACGGATACGATCTGCCGGGACCACATTCCGTTTATTGCGAGGGTCTCTCCCGCTCCTATTCGATTGAGGAGCCGCCTGATTCTTGGGAGGCCTGGCCTGCATACCAATTCGGCGGAGCTGTGATTTGCGGCGCTTCTGTGCAATTGCCGGCGGAAGAGTCGGGAAGACAGTCCTTCACCGTTCCGATGTCGAACCCGCTACTCATCGGAGCCGAACCCGGTCAGGTCTTCCGATGTTCATCTCGAAGCGTTGCTGTCTGGAGGGGATTCGTTCCGTTTGATGTTGTGTGGGCGTTGCCTGCGCAACCGCTGATCTGCGACAAGAAGACAGCGCGGATTCTTCAGTTCTCCGATAAGCCTCTGATGCCACGCCGCGCCGGGACGAGACCGCTTTTATGGTGCAGTGCAATCCTCGATGCGTCGAGGAAAGGGCTTCGGATCGAAGGTGGCTCTACGGAATCGAACGTGCGATGGGCCGAGTATAAGAAGACCGCCAGAAGCATTTGGAGGTCCCTCCGATGACTCCGAATGAACTGCTCTTGTGGATGTCAGCACGTAAGGAAGGATCTTGGGTCCAGTTCCGGTCGGCAGTCGAAACGCTCGACTTGGCCGAATCTGCGGAGAGAGGCGAGGAAGATATCTCCCTTCCGCTTCATCAACGAATTCGTCACAACCTGGAGCGGCTCGGCCATGCCGAATTCAATGTGGCGGGTTGCGAAAACGGCTGGCGCATTGTGCCGCCGGTTCTGGCGTTATCCGATCATGGCAGCAACGTCACTGGCGTTCTGTGCGGAGCAAGGACTTCCAGTCTCATGGAGCGCATCGTAGGGGCTGGTGGCGGATTGGAACTGGAGCGCAGTTCTCAGACGGAATGCCCGGATGCCATTCGTGTGCACGCTCCAAACGCGGAAACTCTGAAACAGCTGGCGGCGTGCGCAGGCATTCTCTGCCAGGCGGACACGCCCACGGCTTTGCTTTCCCATCTTCCACGTATTGGATCGCTGAAAGGATTGAAACGTGAAGCGTTGCCGTCCGGAGGCAAAGACTGGGACGTGAAGCAATTCACGATTGAAAGAAAGGCGATGAAGTGGCGTACGATTACGCTTCAAGAAGCGAATGCGCCGGGAGCACGGGGCTTGTTCCGTTGCACTCTTTACCAAACGCCTCAATACTTCTTACGCGAAGGAGACGAGACGGTCCGCCTGCCAGGGCCGGTTGGAAAATACTACGTCTTGTCACGTCGTCAGCGCCGTGTTCTGAGATACAGCCGCGCGGAGCGCCGCCTCACTTTGCTAGCTATCTTCCGCCCGCCGCTCTTGACCGAGCGCGCTTTAATCCTTTGCTCCGGCTCTCCTCCTTTATTTAGTGTTGTCCACGGGCGTCCCAGGCTGACATATTGCGATGTTCCCGAAGAAGTTGCAGGTTTGGCCGCTGAGGTTCTCGGGCAGGATCTATTATGAGCAACCCTCTTACCCTTTTTGATGACTTGCGCGAGATGTATCTGCGCTATCTCGATAGCCCTTTCGATCTCCGCTACCCGGACCTCCTCACCGAACGGCGCGCTTTACTGAACACCGATGGGCGCCTCTTTCGCCAGCCATTGATCGAGCCGATTCCTGCTTACCAATCGAGCAACAACACGTTCCAAGGAATTGCTCAGTCCCTTCTGGGACCGTCTTGGAGTGCAGCGGACATCGCCGACCTTGCCAATTTCGTCTCGCTCGAGCTGTTTCCGCCAAGCCGCGTACCGTATGCGCACCAAGAGCAGGTCTTTGCGGAATCAGTTGTCAACGGCAATGACGTTATTGTGACGACCGGAACGGGGTCAGGTAAGACGGAGTGTTTTCTCTTGCCGATCATTGCCGCGCTGATCCGCGAGTCAGCGGGGTGGGGACAGCCGGGCCTCCGTGATGCGCGCTGGGACTGGTGGAATCATCATCAGAATCAAACGTCAAACAAGTGGCTGCCGCGTATTCCTCAACGCAATCACGAAAACCCAGCGGTGCGCCCGCCAGGAATGCGCGCAATCATTCTTTATCCCCTCAATGCGCTGGTTGAGGATCAGCTTGGCCGGATGCGGTCGGTTCTGGACAGTGACAACGCCAGAGGCTGGCTGCAAACGCGGCGCAGCGGCAACCGCTTCTACTTCGGCCGGTACACCGGGCGCACCCCTGTGCCGGGGGAGCGTAATTCCGCGAAAACATCGAAGCTCCGCGAGGAACTTCGCTCGATAGAGCAGGAGGCTCATCAGGTGTTGGGATCGCCCGCAGCGCGGTTTTTTCCGCGCATGGACGGGGGCGAGATGTGGTCGCGCTGGGACATGCAAGATCAGCCACCCGACATCCTCATAACCAACTATTCGATGATGAACATCATGCTTATGCGGAGCATGGAGTTGCCGATTTTCGACACGACGCGGCAATGGCTGGCAGGTAACAGCTCCCGATTATTCCATCTTGTCGTGGACGAGCTTCATACGTACAGGGGCACTCCGGGAACGGAAGTGGCTTACCTCATCCGTGTGTTGCTTGACCGGCTGGGCTTGGGGCCGGACTCGGATCAGCTGCGTATCATCGCGTCGAGTGCTTCATTGACGAGTGACGCGGCAGGCCTTAATTATCTGGAGGCGTTCTTTGGCCGCAACCGGAACCATTTTCGGATCATTGGCGGTAACACCGTAACGTCTGATCCGGCGGCGCTACAAGCTCTGGGAGCTCATGCAGCCGCTTTGCGTGACTTGGGGCAGGGGCTGCGCACCTCGCCAGCGGCAGGATCGCCAGCGATTGCACAAGCGTTTCATGCTGCAGTTGGAGCACCGCCAGTTCCGGTTGGCACTCCGGCTGAGGAGATTATCTACACAAGCCTGGAACACATTCAGGCGGCGGACGGATTACGGATTGGATGTACCACAGGGGCCGGGGGCGTTCCGCAGCCTCGGTTTCCGTCGGATATCGGCAACCAGCTTTTCCCGGCGCTCCCAGCGCCAGAGCGCGAAGCAGCCGTTGAGGGGTTGGTCGGAGGTATATGCGAAGCGCGCAATGCTCAGGAATCCGCATTGTTGCCTGTGCGCGCGCATTTGTTCTTCAGAAATCTTCAAGGGTTGTGGGCGTGTTCGGACCCGCATTGTAGTGCTGCTCCGGCCCGGACATTCGCATGCCCGGTCGGTCGGCTCCATTACACACCGGCCCTCACATGCCAATGCGGATCAAGAGTCGTCGAGTTGCTCTACTGCGAAGCATGCGGAGAGGTCTTTCTGGGTGGATACCGGAGCGGGAGCGTGAACCCAAACGAATGGTACTTGAGCCCCGACCATCCAGATTTGGAAGCATCCCCCGATATGGCTTCGCTCGACCGCGATTATGCGAGATATGCGGTGTTCTGGCCTGCTCCAAACGGATTGCAACCGGCCACTCAGCAATGGAGCCAGGATCTTGTGCAGCGGCAATGGCAGGCGGCGTTTTTTGTTCCCGGAGAAGGACGGGTCGCGCACGGCGGGAATGCACAAGCGATGAGGGGCTACCTTTACCGGGTTCCGCAGATGCACGGGCCGGGCGGAGGCATTCTTGATCCCCCTCCCCAAGGACTCGCGCCGAGCGCAGGCCGTGCTTATCCCTCCCGCTGCCCGAGGTGCGATACGAATTGGGCGCGGAGGGGCATTGGATCACCGGTGCGGACCCAACGGACAGGCTTTCAAAAACTGGCGCAGGTTCTTTCAGATGTCTTGCTGCGTGAGGTTGGTGATGAGAATCCGAGCGGGCGGAAGCTGGTTGTTTTCTCGGATAGCCGTCAAGATGCGGCGAAGTTATCTGCCGGAATGCGCTTCGCGCATTATCTCGATTCCGTCCGCCAAGCGCTCGCAGGCGGATTACAGAATCTGGGTGCCGGAGCCCTCGCGTTTATCGCACAACTCAACGGCCAGACATTGAGTGCGGATGAGCAGGCTAGCGCGAATACCTACGCAGCGGCCTATCCGTCCGAGGCCGCGACTCTCTCAATGGCGCAAGGGCCAATGGCAATTCAGCCGTCTCCAGCGTTTCCTTCGCTGACATGCCAGCAGGCTGCGCAGCGCATCTCGCTCCGTGCCGCTCAAGGACCGCACGCAATATCACAATTGTCCATAGATGTGTCGTCGCAACTATTGAGGCGAGGCATAAATCCGGGCGGTTATTCGCAGGATGTGCTGTGGACAGATCCTGTAAACCATTCGGGCCACTGGCGCACTCTGTTCAACTGGCCAGCGGGTGGGTTTCCAAGTGCAAAACCGAATAGCCAGCTGGATGCTAATCAACAGCTTCATCTGAACCGTATCCGGGACGAAGCTCTGGTGGAATTGATGGACACCGTCTTTTCGGGGCAGCGGAGTCTCGAGTCCTTGTGCATCGCATTCGCAACGACCGACCGCCTCAGTTTCCCCGCGCCTGACCAGAACGTGCAAGAAGCTGCCGACGGCGTCATCCGGCTCCTCGGTTCGCGCAAGAAACTTTCTTCACACGATGCTTCGCCACCACAGAATCTCCCCGCCTACGTGCGGAATTATTTGCGCCAAGTCGCCATTCTCAGGGGCCTGAATACGGCAGCGTTCGAGGCTGACGTGATGAACTACCTGACGAACTCCGGCGTCCTAAATCAGTTCGTGCTGCAATCACAAACCTTGTGTCTTGCACGGCCAGGCACGCATTTCTACGAATGCCCCCAATGCCGGCGAATTCATCTTCATCCCGCCGGTGGCGTGTGTACCGATTGCCTGACCGCACTGGGCCAGCCACAAGGGCTCACGGCTGTACAGCTCGTGTCGGACTACTACTCGTATCTTGCGACGCAGACGCAGGGAGTGTTCCGCCTCAACTGCGAAGAACTAACCGGACAGACAAATAAGTCGGACGGGCGCAAACGCCAGAGGCTCTTTCAGGACATCATTTTGCCGGGCACGGAGAACGAATATACGGACCCGATCGATTTGTTAAGCGTGACGACCACGATGGAGGCTGGCGTGGATATTGGTGGATTGCTCGCTGTCATGATGGCGAACATGCCGCCGATGCGTTTTAACTATCAACAGCGTGTCGGCCGGGCTGGACGCCGCGGGGCTGGCCTCTCCGTTGCCCTGACCCTCTGCCGGGGCCGGAGCCACGACGACTACTACTTTCAGCGGCCACAACGTATCACAGCGGACCCGCCGCCACAGCCTTACGTTGACGTTGAACGCGTGGCGATCATTCAACGCGTGCTCGTCAAAGAGGTCTTAAGGCAGGCGTTTCAAGCGCTCAATTTATTCGGTGGACAAACGGGTGACAGTGTTCATGGCGAGTTCGGAAGTGCAACGCAATGGAATCAGCCGATACCGCCGGTTCAACCTGGAAGTCCCCCTGGCCTGAGCCCCGAACAACAGGTCTCAACCTGGATTCAGAACAATCAAGCGGCGATTTCTCAAATAACCGACGTTCTCCTGGCATACACGCATCCGAATCTGATCGCGTTGCGGCAAGGGACGATTGATTTTGTCAATCAACAATTGATTGGAAGGATCACGGCGGCAGCCAACAATCCGGCGCTGCCACAGGACGCTCTGAGTGAGCGCCTCGCCAATGTGGGTTTGCTGCCAATGTTCGGATTCCCTACGCGCGTGCGCTATCTCTTCCACCGACGCCCGTTCGCAGGTTATGACTGGCCACCGGAGGAGGGCGTTGTTGACCGGGACTTGGATGTGGCAATAAGCCAGTTTGCTCCTGGTGCGGAAACCGTTAAGGATGGCCTGATTCACACTTCGGTTGGAGTTGTGAATTACCGCCCGCAAGGGACTGCGGTCGTTCAACAGCCAAACCCGCTTGGACCTCCCCGGCCAATTGGGTTCTGCCGAAGGTGCCAGGCGGTAGATGTACAGGTGGCTCCGGGGGCGGCATGTCCGGTTTGCTTCGCGACGCCCCAGCAGCAGCCGGGATACGAAGTGATTCAACTATCGCAGCCTCTCGGTTTCAGGACCCTGTTTAACCGAGACCGCGATTTTGACGGCATGTTCGAGTGGACACCCCGCGCGTCACGGCCAAAAATGGGAGCAACTCTTCAGCAGCTTACCCCGAGGGCTAATTTCGGTATTTGGTCTGGTGTCGAAACGATCTTCATTGTGAACGACAACGGGGGCAGCGGTTTTGATTTCGAGAAGCTCAACCAGGAAGAGACATGGGTAACGCGCGAAGCCCTTACACAGGTAGGCGTAAACAATCCGCCCATCAATACAGCGGCTGGGCAGGACAGGCGCGCGCTGGCCTCGATCAAACCGACCGACGTTCTGGTACTTGGAATTCAGTCATGGCCCCTGGGCATCATCTACTCGCCAGTTGATGTTAATGGCCGGGCCGCACTTTACTCGCTGGGTTTTATGATGAGGAGGGCCGCAGCTGCTGAGCGGCTGGACATTGATGAGCGCGAACTCAACGTCGGTTTGCGCGTTGTCCAGAACGCCAATGCCGAAGTGAGGGGAGAAATCTTCATCTCCGACAGTCTGGAGAATGGCGCTGGGTACAGCTCTCATCTGGGGACGCCCGACGAAGCCGAAAGCTTGTTGAGGCTTCTTGTTGGCCAGGGTGACCCGAGCTTTTATGCGCCACTCGTAGGTCCGCTTCATGCAGGCGCGTGTCAAACGTCTTGCCCTGATTGCCTGCGTGACTTCAGCAATCTCGCATTCCACAATATTCTCGATTGGCGGCTCGGATTGGATCTCGCGCGCCTTGCACTTGATCCAAACGCCGTGATCGATTTCACAATTCCGTATTGGCAGCCACTGGCAGCGTCAGCGACCGTCGCTTATGTAACATCCCAATCTCAATGGCAGTTCCTGACATTCGCCGGAGTACCCGCCGGCCGGCGGGGCAATGCTGTGGAAATCATCACCCATCCGCTCTGGAACCGAAATCCCAACAGTTTTTGCCCCCAACTAGCTGCTGCTTACGCTGATGCCCAAACTGCTGGTGCGCAAGTGGTTACCTGCAAATCGATCTTTGAGGTTTTGCGAAGACCCTATTGAACTGGCGGCGGTTAGGCGATCCCCAAAGTAATGGCTAAAGCTTCACCGATGTGGTGTAATGTGGTGAACCCTTTAGGGAAGGCGAAGTATGAAGGCAAAGTCTGGGAACGCGCGGAAGAAGTCAAAAGTCCAAAGCACTGCGGCAGTTAGGGCATCAATCAGTTTTCCGGTGGATATTTATGAGACCCTCGACATCATTGCCAAGCAGAAGAAAGTTTCTCTAGCATGGGTTGTCAGGGAAGCAGCGGAGCAGTACATCGGAGAAAAGTGGCCTTTGTTCAACCGGGGTGCAGGAGCGCAGCAATGAAGACAAAAGGCGTACAGCTGCGTCTTGTCCCGCCGCGCAACACGGACCCCGCTGCGGAACAAAGTCTGCTATTCCCGCTGACCACGATTGATCTGTTTTGCGGCGCAGGGGGAATCACGGAAGGCTTCCGCGAGGCGGGATATGGATGCCTTTACGCAAATGATTGTATGCCGGAAGCGATTGAGACTTTTTCATACAATCATCCTGCCGCTTGGAGCGAGGCGCGCGGTATTGAAGATGTAAATCCTGCACAGGTGCGGAAACGCCTAGGATTGAAGAAAGGCGCGCTCGATGTCCTCGTCGGAGGTCCGCCGTGCCAGGGCTTCTCGATCAATGCCCCGGAGCGCTTTCTGAGTGATCCACGCAACAAGCTCTTCAAGGACTATCTGCGGTTTCTCGAAGAGTTCGAACCAAAAGCATTTCTGTTCGAGAACGTGCCCGGCCTGTTGTCGCTTGGTGACGGGAAAGTCTTTCGCCAGATCATCCGCGAGTTCGCGGAACATGGATATCACGTCACCGAGAAAATCCTTTTCGCGGCCCACTATGGGGTACCACAAGAACGATGGCGATTGATCCTGCTCGGTTCGCGCTTTTCCGAGATCGCGGCGCCAAAGCCGACTCACTACGCGACCGGTCGTGCAAATTTCCGAGGCGGAAGCACTTTGACGTTCCGATTGGATGCCGCCGACAAACACCGGCTTTTGCCAGCGGTCACCGTAGCCGAGGCGATTGGTGATCTCCCCCGCCTTGAGATCGGGGAAGGATCGGAGATTGTCGGTTACACCGCTGAGGCGCGGAGCGACTATGCGCGAATGATGCGGAATCCTGACGGCGTAACCTTCAATCATTTCGGCGCAAAGCTGGCAAAACAGAATATCGAACGCATGAAGTACGTGAAGCCTGGCGGGTCATGGCGGGACATTCCGCACCGGCTTCTGCCAAAGGGTATGCAGCGTGCGCGGAAATCCGATCACACGAAGCGCTACGGTCGGTTGCGGAATGATGGGCTCGCCGGAACCGTCATGACGAAATGTGATCCGCACTGGGGCGCGGTTTTCCTTCCCGATCAAGACCGGTCTCTCACGGTGCGAGAAGCAGCTCGGTTCCAGTCTTTCCCCGACACCTACAAGTTTCTCGGGCCCCGTGTATCGCAATACGAGCAGGTGGGCAATGCCGTTCCGGTACTCATGGCGAAGGCGATTGCCCTGCAGATCCGCGCGCACCTCGAATCGCACGAGGCAATCCCTGCAGCCGCGGCGGAAGCTGCACATGGCTAGCAACATTACAGAGCTTTTCGGTTATAGCCCAACGGATCAATCGTCCGCTGCGAAGAAGGCCCGGAAAAATCTGGCATGCCCGTTTCTTGGACAGACCTGCACTAAAACGCTGAGTGACGGCACGATCAGCGGTATGTGCACGCTCAAGCCCATGACAAGCGGGCCGGTCATTTGCTGTCCGGTGCGGCTGTATGCCGACGACTACAAGGTGCTAAAGGATGTTGCCGAACAGGCGTTCGGCAACGGGATCGATCTGATTGCCGGAAGCGATGTAGCCGCGTACCGCGCGAAAAATCCCGGTAAACCCGCTATAGCCGTCTTCGGAAAACGCTGGGGCAAGGAACTGCGCCTGCCAAGCCGCGCCAAAAAAGCCGGCGGAAAGGTAGGCGCATATTTCGTTGACTGGATTCTGGCGCACACCGATGCCGCCGGAAAGCTGCTGGGGTTTGTCGCCATCGAGGTCCAGTCCATCGACACCACAGGGAATTACCGTGCGGAACGTAAGGCTTATCTGGAAGGCAGCTCATTCAAGGGCAACAGCACGGCGGGCCCGAACTGGGAGAACGTCAACAAGCGCATTCTGCCGCAAATCATCTACAAAGGCCATGTGCTGAGACGCGAACCGCTATGCCAGAAAGGGCTCTTCTTCATCTGCCCCACGCCGGTCTACAACAAGATTGTGGAACGGCTTGGCGGCAAGCTGGAGGAGATTCATCAGCAGGCGGGCTCGGTAACGCTAATGCGCTACGACGTGGGCTCTTTCGTCCCTGACGGCCAAATCCGCGCGCTAGAACTCGGCGGGCAGTCCACAACGACCATTGACCAGGTCGCGCTTGCCTTTACCGCTCCCAGCAACCTGCCGCCCGCAAAGGTCTACGAGCAAGCCATCATTGCGGAGCTGTAAGCCGTGGACCGCAGTGAGAACATGCGCCGTATCCGCAGCAAGGGGATGCTTCCCGAGCTGGCGGTACGCAGCCTGGTGCACCGGATGGGATTCCGGTTCCGGCTGCACCGGAAGGATCTTCCGGGAAAGCCGGATCTGGTATTTGTCTCGCGGCGGAAAGTGATCTTTGTTCACGGCTGTTTCTGGCACTCGCACGAAGGCTGCAAGACCGCGCACGTCCCGAAGTCCAACCTGGGTTACTGGAGGCCGAAGCTGGAGCGCAACCGCACACGGGACGCAAGAAATGTCGCAGCGTTGAAAGCTAGCGGCTGGAGAACGCTTGTGATCTGGGAATGTGAGACGCACAGCGAGCGCACGCTTCAGAAACGTATCAGGGCATTTCTCGGCGCGAACGCTGCCTCACGGAGTGCAGCATAATGACAACCGTGCAACGCCCGGCGTATAACCGTGCACCCCAACCGGGAAAGAGTTCCACCACAGGCCTGGTGTTGAACTTTTCTCCCCTTGAATTTGAGAATAAGGAAGTAGAAGCCCGCGTTTTCCCTTACGGCGCCGACGGCGACGACCAGCTCAAGAAATTGCGGAACGAACACTGGGCGACACATGTCTTCCGGCGCGACGGGCCCGATGAAATCGTAGGGGTCGCCGTGAAGGCGGATGCCCCGCAGCTCGGCACGAAATCGCGGAAGATACGCCTCAAGGAAAATTTGGGGCTCACGGCGTCTCTCATCCGCAACGCGCTCATCAACTATCTGGCGGGCCTACCGCGCCCCGTGCTTGACTATGATCCCATCCGCTTCATTTCGCAGGAAGACATTCTGCATTCATGCCTTCCCGCAGGCACCGCGTGTCCTGACTGGCTGGGCGTGCGGCTTCTCTATGACATGGCCATCCGGCCAATCTATTTCTTCAAGCACGAGCCACTCATTGCGGCCGTCTTCGACGTTAGGACTACCCGCATTCTCGACCGCACGGCGGCGGAATTGGCCGCAGAGGGATTTCCTTTGGCCGGACATTACGTTGCGGAGCACAAGTCCAAGAACGGTGATCCGAGAATTCTTCCCCACCCGGCGCTAGTCGGCAAAGTCGAAGCGATCCAGGGGCAGATGCTCAAGCTTTCTGACGCCAGGGACAACCTGCAAACCATTGCGGCAAATGCGGTGTGGCTCGAAAAGCGTTCCTTCCCCGACTATCTGGGGTACAGGTATCAGGGTAGCTACCCGCGCATTGCTGAGGCTTTGGAGAAAGCGCGGGCAAATCTCCGGTCGGGGCCGGAAAAACTGAAACGGATCACCAGCTTCGTTGATCACTTTGCGTCTAAACAGCACTTTCTCGCACCAGGCATCTCGCTCAGGTTCCGGCCGCTGCTCTCTCAGGCTGGGACAGGGTCATTTCCGGCTGTCGAGCCCGCTCCCAAGCCAACCTACATCTTCGACCAGACTGGCTCAAAGACCGACACGTGGAATGACAAGGGGCTTAATGAGCATGGTCCTTACACGTCGAAAGTGTTCACCCCGAATCGTCCCCGGCTGTGTGTCATTTGCCAGAAGGCGCAGAAAGGCAGCGTGGAGCAATTCCTCCACAAGTTCATCAACGGCATCGTGCTGCCGCCTCCGGTGCCTGGCTACCGTGGCAAACCGCAGCGGAAGTATTTTGAGAAGGGTTTCCTCCGGAAATATGCGCTGCAGGATGTGACTTACGAGTTTTTTCTCGCGGAAGATCGCCAGCCGGGCTCCTACAAGGAAGCCTGCCGCCAAGCTCTGGAAAAGCACGGGGCAGGGGTCAAGTGCGACCTTGCGCTCGTACAGATCGAGGAAAGCTTTCACGACCTAGCCGTTGACCAGAATCCTTACTTTATCGCGAAAGAGAGTTTTCTCGCGCACCAGATACCGGTTCAGGAATTTGAGATTGAGACCGCGCAGAAGCTGGACAAGGATCTGCAGTTCTCGCTCAACAACATGGCGCTTGCGAGCTACGCCAAGCTCAACGGCATTCCCTGGCTCCTGAAGGCAAATCCGACCATCGCCCACGAGTTGGTGATCGGCCTCGGCAGCGCTGATATTTCCGAGGGGCGGTTCGGCGACCGCGAGCGATATGTCGGAATCACCTCGGTATTTAGCGGCGACGGCAATTACCATCTCACGAACACATCGCGGGCTGTAACGATGGACGGTTATCAAGCCGCTTTTTTGGAGGCACTTCGCAAGGCCATCTCCAAAGTGCAGCAGGACATGAACTGGCAGCCGAAAGATCATGTCCGCCTCGTCTTTCATGCTTCCTTCAAGCGCTTCAATAAGGACGAAATCAAGGCGGTAAAAGCACTGATGACGGAGTTGGGTGACTACGAAGTCGAATACGCTTTTCTCCAGGTGAGCGACGAGCATCCTTATTTAATCTTTGACACCGGCCAGGACGGCGTTTTCGACTACGAAACCAGGCGGAGCAAGGGAGTATATGCGCCGCGGCGGGCATCCACGTTGCAGCTCTCCAACCGCGATATGTTGCTCTGCCTGACAGGGCCAAGTGAAGTCAAGCGCCCTGAGGACGGCATGCCGAGCCCGCTCTTGCTTACGTTGCACAAGGATTCTTCCTTCACGGACATGACCTACCTGACGCGGCAGGTGTTCGCGTTCGCCTGCCACTCATGGAGGACTTTCCTGCCCGGTTCTGTTCCCGTGACTATCCAGTATTCCGACCTCATTGCGAAAACGCTCGGCCATCTCTCGCTGCTGGATAAATGGAACCCCGACGTGATGCTTGGCCGCATCGGAAAAACGCGGTGGTTCCTGTGAGTGACGCATCGGGTCTCTTGCTCTCCGATGCGCGTTCAGCACTGCTACGCATTCTTGCGCATCGTCCGCAGACCGATGCGGCGATTCTGTTTGCGCATTGGATGCTGAGACGGGCAGGAGACGAGGCAGAGGCCAAACAAATTGCCGCCGCTGCCGCACAGCATGCAGGGGCGCAACTGGATTTTCAAACTGTGGCGGCGCTCGGATTTGCCCGCGAATCGGGCCTCCTCGGAGCGGACATATCGGGAACGCTGAAGCAAGGGCTTGAGCGCCTTGCGGGACGGCAGCCATTTGTTGACGGAAATCCGATGCCGTTTTGCTCGGACGCCGTAGGTATTCTTGGCGTCGCGTTGGGGACTCGGGCGCTCGCGGACAAGGCGCTATCGGCGAAAATAGTTGCGTGGCTGATCAGCTACCTGCGCACTATCTATGGACTCGACGGCACGGAAGACTGGCAACGTCACCTGTTCCGAGCTGCGGACACTGTGGCTGGCGCCGGCATCAACCTGCCTCCTGTGTCAAATGGTCAGGCGGCCGACGTGTTAGTTGCGCTTGCCGCCAAGGGCATTTTGCCCAGAAGTGCCGGGAAGCAGGCGGAACACGAAGAGGAGCAGGCGCTCAGGACGATTCTCAGCGAAGCGGCAATCGAAACCCCGTACGAACGCGCCGCAATCAGACTCACAGCCCTGGAGCACGCAATCCGCTCTGCGCCAACTGCCGTTCCTGGCCGGATTTCCGCGGCGGATCTCGTACATTTGCTTGAACGCATTCCGGCAGGCCTGCGCAAATGGACTTGGGAAACCAAGCCGCGGACTGCAAACGCTCCGCTGCGGCACTGGCATATCGATAACGAATATCAGGTCCAGAATTTATTGTGGGTCATGCTAGCACCCATCTTTCCGGACCTTGATGACGAGCAGTACCTGGCGAAGATCGGCCAGAAGAGCCCGCGCGCGGACCTACACATCCCCTCCATGAAGGTCATAATCGAGGCCAAGTTTCTACGGCCGGGAGAATCGATGCAGAAAGTGATCGACGAGATTTCGTCGGACACTGGCCTCTACGGCGCAATGGGCAACGATTGCGCGGGAATCATCCCAGTGATCTGGGACGACAGCGCGCGATCGCACGAGCACGATTACTTACGGCAGGGGTTGAAGAAGCTGCCTAATATCATCGATGCAATCGTCATTTCGCGACCTGCCTGGATCGCAGACGAGGTGGAAAAATCAACGAAGACAAAAGGTAAGCGGATGAAGAGTAAGTCTTAACAAACGTGAATTAAGACGGCGTTAGCGGTTCTTCGCCGAAACGCGTATATGGTAATAAATGCCCCTTAAGCAACATAGAGGTGGTGAGCGACATCGGGCGGTGTAAATCCCCTCAAACCTCGGGAGTTACTCGAAGAGGCCCGGCTGAGAGGGTGTATCGTCGGGCTCGCAGAAGTTACTCAGGCCAACACCGACGAGACGAAACCGTTGCTGCTGCCCCAGGCTTACTCGCGACCGTAGCGTCAGGGCGATCTCCGTCAACTCCTCGCAAGAGGAGGGTGGAACTACACGTGTCTGGCTGCGAGTCAGGATCTTGAACTCGCTGGTTTTCAGTTTGAGGACCACCGTGCGTGCGATCCGCGATTCCTTTCGAGAAGCCGTCCAAAGCTTTTCCGCGAGTCGACGTATCAGCGGCTCGGTTTCTGCCAGCGAAACGTCGCGCTCAAACGTATCTTCGGCGGAAATGGATTGTGTGGGTCTATTCGGAACGACCTCGCTATTGTCGATACCACGTGCCAGTTCGTGAAGACGCAGGCCATAGCGTCCGAAACGGGTTTCTAGCGTCTGTGAATCCAGACCTCGCAACTCCCTCACCGTCTGTATTCCTAGTTTTTCAAGCTTTTCTCCTGTCACTTTGCCTACACCTGGCAGGCGTCCAACAGGCAGCGGCGAGACAAATGCATCTACGTCTCCCGGCTGAATGACAAAGAGTCCATCCGGTTTGCGCCAGTCAGAAGCGATTTTTGCCAAGAACTTGTTTGGTGCCACTCCCGCTGACGCTGTCAGATTCAGCTCCTGACGAATCTGTTCACGAATCGTACGCGCAACAAGGGTGGCTGTTGGCAACCCGGACTTGTTCTCCGTAACGTCCAGGTACGCTTCATCTAGCGATAGTGGCTCAATGAGGTCCGTATGGCGCTTGAAGATCTCCCGTACGCTATGCGAAACAGCGCGGTAGCGTGTGAAATCCGGAGGGACAAAAATTCCTCCGGGACACAAGCGTTCCGCCTGTACTGCTGGCATAGCCGATCGAACGCCGAACGTCCTGGCTTCGTACGAGGCAGCACAGACGACGGATCGTTTGGCGTGCCAGGCGACAATCACGGGCTTGCCGCGGAAGTCCGGTTTGTCCCGCTGCTCGACGGAAGCATAGAACGCGTCCATGTCGATATGGATGATTTTGCGCACAATTCTCTGGTCACAATATTAATTCTGGCCTAAGGGCGATTGTAAGAAAGCATCCACGCGGATGCTGCTTTGCTCTACTGCATCTCAGCCAACAGGCACGATTCCATATTTCACGCTCAGAAACTTCTGCAAAGCGGTGGGCAAGCAAAGGCTCAATTCCTGCCACGTCAAGACCTTGCATCTAGCGCGAAGAGTTGCGGCTCGTATGCATCGCACAATGTGGTACCAGTCCTGGATCAAGTCAGGCCGGCGAGCGTCAAGCAACGTGCAGAAATCGAGACTGAGAGCGTGAGCCGCGAGGACATTGCGAATGAGCTGGTACGAGACGTATTTCCTACTGGCCCTTGGAAGTTGGCGACATTCGAATATGTCCCCAAAATCCCTGTATCGTTCGACGAGTTCCGCGCGCTGGATCTGAAAATCTCCCTCCGTGAGTTTCACCTCAAAAAGCATGGTCCCGAGCTTCATATCAACTTCGGTCCGCTCTGTCGCTTCGCTGAATAGGGGAACCCGCGGCATGAATCCAAATTCGGGGAGGTTCCCGGGTTCGAGCCCCAGGATTCTGCAAAGCTCCGTTCTCCGTGTCACGCCGGGGTAACAGAAGATGTTCATCAGGAGCGCGTCTGAACTCAATGAAGAATCGAGTTCGCGCCACGAGCCGTCCCTCGCGGGCAGCGAGCGTCGGCCCTGGCTGTGTACTTTCTGCAACCGTTTTCGCCACGCTGGCCTTCTTAGAATTGCTCTGTAACTGGCTGAAATGAAATTTCCATGATGCCGGCCGCATTCCGATTGTTGATAGACCACCACCGGCAGTGCGCCGTAGCTGGTCACATGCGGTAAGAGATTTAGGGAGGCATAGGAGCTGTTTCGGGCGATCAGCTCCTGCCGTAAAGCCGAGACGTAGCAGCTGCGACCGTTAGGCACGTCTTTACTCACCCTCGTAGCCTTGCCTGGATCATCTCGGCCAGGCGGATGCTGTCTGCGATCTTTGAGTGGACGATCGGCGATGACTTGATCTCTTCTCGGTTCAGTCGCACCGCAGCGATGAGAGACGCGGCGATGAGTATCGCGGCACTTGGCTTCTTCTCCTCCTTATTATTCTTACGCGCATCCCCCTTCCGGCTCTCAAGACAGGCGGTACTAGGAGACGGCGGTCCCTTGAACACGTCCGCACGGCTGTACCTGTAAGCGGTCCAGCAACAGGAACAGGTGACAATCACTGAGTGCGCGGGCGGAGGCTCGCACTTCTCCGGGTCGGAGTGCTCCGTCTGCGGATCAACAGCCCGGCAGGTGACGGTGCAACCGCACTTCTTGCACTTGACCACCCAGGCGTGGGGCAGCGCTGGAAGAACGCCTGTCATTGCGCGAACAATCATAGGCGAATATATAGCGAAAGTCACGATCCTTTGCTAAACTGAACGTCCAATGTGTGGGCGTTACCGTCTCACGGCGAAAGAGCGTTACCTCCGTGACCACTTTGGTCTCGACGAAGACCCTCCTTGGATGCCGCGTTGGAACATTGCACCTACGCAGCCTGTGCCCGTTATCCGCCAGGACAAGAAAGAACCGAAGCGGACCCTTGCCCTGCTCCGTTGGGGGCTTATTCCGTATTGGGCCAAAGACGCGTCGATCGGATTCAAAACCATTAATGCGATGTCGGAGACCGCCGCAGAGAAACCCGCTTTCCGTGATGCCATGAGGCGGCGACGTTGCTTGATCCCTGCGGACTCCTTCTACGAATGGAAGAGGATCGGACCGAAGGAGAAGCAACCGTACAACTTTGGCATGATCGATGATTCTGTTTTTGCCTTCGCGGGCCTCTGGGAACGCTGGCGAAATCCGACTAGCGACGTCGTTGAAACCTGCACGATACTTACTACGAAGCCAAACTCTCTGGTAGCCGATGTGCATGATCGAATGCCGGCGATCTTGAGAGCAGCAGACTACGATCTGTGGTTGGATCCGGGTGTCACGGAACCGGCGCACGTTGCCGACTGTCTTAAGCCATTCGATGCAAGGTTGATGAAGAAGTATCCAGTGAGCACACGAGTGAACCGCCCCGAGAACGATGATCCGGAGTGTGCGCGGGAGATTCCAAGTCCTGAAACCGCCCAGGGATTGTTCTGAAATCCCGCAGTAAAGCGATGCATCAATGACCATGCCGAGGTCCTATCGGGGCGCCGGTTTTATGAGTCCTGACCAGCCCCTCTTGTTCGTTAGGCTTGGTTCAAGATTGAAGAGTTCTGCCTGCAGAAAAGTAGCAATGCGCTAGGAACTGATAAAGGTCGAATTTGGTCGCCTGTGAGTCCTTATGTGGAAAACAGGGACGATTGTCTTCTTCGTGTGACAACTCCGTAACAATTCAACGGCTTGCCTTTGACACAGAGAACACCAGCGAAGCAGCCTACTGCACTGAAAAGGGGCATTGACAACGATCAATGAACTGTTTAGGTTGGCACTCGTCGACGGCTGAAAGGGTTGGCGAAAATAAAAACGTTGCCGATCCGAAGTAGGCTGGGTGATCAGCTCAGAAGGGCAACCAGATGAGCTACCAGACCTGAAAAAACCGACTGACTCTGCGAGGAGCAGTTGGGGTTTGGAACTGCGAAAGCAGTGATCGCATCAAGAGGCTGTGACGGTACATGCATCCACGCTGTTGGCTCCCTCGCAGGAGTTAACAGCTAGAGCATAACCAATGTCGCAGCCTTTACCTTTTGCTCTTCAAGTTCTTCTGTAGCTTTCCCCGTAGCTTTGCCTAACAGCAGGAACCAGTAGCGTATGGATCCGTGCTTTCAACTAAGCTTCGAACGCCCCGAGCAATGACGTAGCTTGCATAAGCTTGCTTTTGGTTTTTATCGCGTGTAGCTACAATGCTTCCCATGAACATACAGGACATCACCAAACAACTCCGTGCTGAGCGCGATCGTCTTGACAAAGCAATCAGCGCGCTCGACTCACTGGGCGGAACAAGCCGGCGAAACGCAGCGGGCGGTTCGCCACGACGACACAGAATATCTGCTTCTGGACGCGCCAGAATTGCCGCTGCTGCAAGGGCGAGATGGGCGAAAGTGAAAGGTGAGTCGAGTGGCGCCGTCAAGTCTCCTACTTCTCGACGTAGACGCACAATGTCACCGTCAGCTCGCAGGAAAATCGCAGCCGCACAACGGAAGAGATGGGCTAAGCTGAAGGCGGGAAAGGCGGGGAAATAGTCGCTTGACCAGGGCTTCATGGCCAGGGAGTTGATGCGATGTCCGGTTTGGCATTGATCGCCGAATGATAGACGGAAACGCCGCGCCCGCCAGTCGGTCCCGTCAAGAACTCGTCAATGACTTGTTAAATGTTTGTCTTCTGAAGGGGCTTCCTAGCCCTCGTCCTTGCGTGCATGTTCCTCAAAAGTAAGTACCTTCCTAATCGTTCATGACCTTTAGGCCTGCGAACTGTGAGTGTTTCGGTTCTTGACAGCTCAATTGTGATCCACCTTATACTCTGCTTGCCAGCCCTCCCTCTAGCCCTGCCACTGTGCGTATTTTCAGTTGGAGTAAATGGACCAGTGGATAGGATCTTAGTCATTGAGGACGACCCCACCGTTCAGCGGCCCTTGAAGCATGTGTTCGAATCGGCCGGCCTCGCGGTCGATTTGGCCGATGACGGTGTCTCCGGTCTCAAGTCGTTCCGCACCTCACGACCTTCAGTTGTGGTGCTTGATCTTTGCCTCCCCGGCCGCTCCGGCAAAGAAGTGTGCCGCGAGATCAAACAGCAGTTACCCTCAATTCCCATCATCGTACTCAGTGCCGTGACAGATGTTTCGGACAAGGTCGTCCTCTTCGAATTAGGAGCAGACGATTACGTCACGAAGCCTTTTAGCCCACGAGAATTGCTTGCCCGTGTGGAGGCGGCCGTTCGGCGGTCCAAGCGCCTGCCAGGTGAGACAGACGCATTTGCGTTTGCCGATATCGCAGTCAACTTCTCAGCAATGGAAGTGACTCGCGCAGGTCAGCTGATTGCCCTAACGCCACAAGAGTTCAAATTGCTGCGCTTCCTGGTGCGGAACCGCGACCGGGTGGTCAAACGGGATGAGATGCTGCAGGAAGTGTGGGGTTATGAAGCCTACCCCTCAACGAGGACGGTGGACAATCACCTTCTCAGGCTTCGACAGAAGTTGGAACACGATCCGACCGAACCTTTGCATTTTCATACGGTGCACGCAGTTGGCTACAAATTTACTCCGTAGTGAATAGCGGGGACTGAAAGCAGTATCCACAGTGAAGTTGCGCACTAAATTTCTGGTGTCCCTGCTGTTCATTCTCCTCGGGCTCACCGGTACAACTCTGCTCATTGTGAAGCAGATCTGCGAGACGCAAATTCGGCACGTCCTTGTCGAAGACCTGAACAGTTCTGTGCGGGCATTTACGACATTTGAACGGGACCGCGAGGCGCACCTCATGCGCGCCTCTGAGCTGATGGCTTCGCAGCCAAGTCTCCGGGCCCTGATGACGACGCATGATCGTAAGACCATCCAAGATGGCTCGGCCAACCTGCGGGCTTTGGTTGGAAGCGACTTATTGGTGCTCTGTGATCGAGACGGGACAGTCATGGCGGTTCATGGCGCGAAGCCGGACATCACAGCGCAACTTGCTACGGGGTGGTCCCGGGGTTCACGGAACCATCAGCAAGATGGGAAATGGTGGTTCGTCGCGGGCCATTTATTCGAGGTTTTTTCCCAACCCATCTATTTCGGGCGGCCGTCTGACCAAAATTTGCTGGGAGTATTGACAGTTGGATATGAGATTGGCAACCAGGTCGCATCCGACGTGGCGACAATCGCCTCCAGCCAGGTGGCTTTCCAATACGGTGAGCAGATCGCAGCCAGCTCATTTTCTGATGCGGCACTGGGCCAGTTCAAGTCAACCACCTCGGCTGCCCACGGCGTGTCAGACATCACCATCGCAGGAGAGCACTTCTTACTTACCTCCGTGCCTCTCGCGACGGCGCCGTTTAGTGTTCGGCTGGTCGTTTTCAAATCTCTCGACGCCGCGAGCTCGTTCATCCGGATCATCAATCGCGTACTCGTGTCCCTGGGATTTGTGGGCGTGCTTGTCGGCTGCGTGCTGGTGTTTGCGGTCTCTCGCAGGTTCACCAAACCCCTCGACGACTTACTGGCTGGGGTTCGAGCGATTCACAACCAAGAGTTCGACAATCCGCTGGATTCTTCGGGAAAGGACGAGTTTGCGACTTTAACACGCGCTTTCGATCACATGCGGAGCGGACTCACGCAGGCCCAAGAACAACTGCTCGATGCTGTGCGTCTCGCGACAATCGGACGTATGGCAAGTTCCATTTCACACGATCTGCGGCACCGGCTGACAGCGGTTGTAGCGAACGCCGAATTCCTGGCCGATGAGGATCTCAGCCGCCAGCGCCGACAGGAGTTCTACAACGAGGTGGCCGCAGCGGTTCGAGGTATGACTGACTTGCTCGATTCCATGGTCGAACTTTCCCGGTCACCGCAGTCCCTGCAATTACAACTCGTTCGGATATTGCTGACGCGCCGCCGCTGCAACCGCTATGAACACCACGAGGAATGCTCCTTCGTGGCGCCCTTGATTCCACAAGAGCAGAGCGTCGTTAACGCGATCCCGAACGTCTGACATGACTTCTTACAAATCATACGCTGGAGACTCCAGGAATCCGCGAATGAGGTCCCCGCACTATGAAGCGCCCTCGCGCCTGAACTCGCCGTTCTTATCACCCATAATGGCATTCCGCGATCAATTGCGGGGTGGCGAAAGATCATGATGACCAATCCGCTCTTCAAGTCCGCTGGCGGCGGCTTCAATGTTCCTTCGCGAACAACGGTCAGGACGGATGTCCATCGAGATTACATCAGGGACCTCCAGCGACCATTTGGTGAGACGAAGGCCGATTACTGTGCAGACAAAGTTCTGGAGCGCATCAGGCTTGGAGAGCAAACGGGGGTACCGGATTAGAGAGAGATGGGGAGCCCTGAGAGGTTAACGCGCGCCCTAGATGCCGGGAGTCAGTGACTCTCGAACTGACTGAAAAAATCATCTCTTATGATTTTATGATAAGAGTCTGCCGCCAAGGGTTTTTTGCCAACCTGACTGGCTTTCCCTGGCTGCACTACGCGCAGCTTTCCGTTCCATAGCGCGAAAAAGCCGGCTTGCCCAAACGGCGCAGGCTGCGAGCGCCACCCCAAAGCCCGCATCTGTCCTATCCCAATCGAAGATCAATTTCCACTCAAACCAAGTTCAAACGACCTTCAAAGCCCGGCAAGCACTTTAAAACGGTGCCTTAACAAATCTAAACACGACTCATAAGCACACTACCAAAAGAACCGAAAAATAGTTCCGCAATCTTGTAACGTTTTTCCCTTTGGGTTCACTACCTACTAGAGAACCGCTCTCTCTCTCTGCACTTGCGGCCTGCACAAATAAGGTTGTTACCGACGCCAACCGAGGAGAACAGAATGGCAAATCCATCCATCGAATGGACAAAGGTCTTGATCCACCCACTTGGCCTGACAGGTTACACCCTATTCTTGCTCTTTGGGTTGCTCGCCCATGTAAAACGTCGGGACGAGCGCCACTGGATTCTCCCCACGGCACTTCTGGCGGCGGGTGTCGCGCTTCTGGGAGGTCTTGGGCTCGCTTACCACGGTGTGGGAAGCCAGCCTCAGCAGCCTACCACTCTGTCTTCATCGCCATCGCAGACGTCTTTCGTGCAACAAAATGATCACCCTCAGCAAAGCAGCGCCAGCAGCAGTAGCCCAAACATCCAGGGTGTGCAAGGTGATGTCAATGTTACTTACGAAGAACCTCAGACACAGCCGCCAGGACAGCCCAAAAAGTCTGAACTGAAGAAGTCCGAGGACCACCACGCAAAATGATCCCCACTCGCTTATTGGTTGTGGTTCTTTCTTTGGCCCTCGCATGCCTAGGGCAACGCCCGTCAGTACCCCCTCCTACCCAAAGGGTCACCCAGACTTCCTCTGGCAACTGCAGCGCCAATATTCAGGGCGTCACCGGTGATGTCACCATTCAATTCAGCGGTTCCGCATGTTCTGGCCTCGACCCTGTAGCGATAAAAAATCTGAAAGAGTTTTTAAATAATTACCCAAGCACTGAGGGGCGTCTTAATGAACTGCTCAATATAAAGGACATGGAACTGGCCGCAAAGGTAAAAGAGGCCGCGGACTGGGCCAATAAATATCGCGACTTGAGCGAACGACTACAAAAGCAACCAGCGGATGACGAATTAAGCCACAAAGCCGCAACATTGTTGAAAGACAATGATCTCGACGGTGCTGAGCGGCTTCTAACGGAATTGGTAGACAGAGACCATCAAGCTGCCGGTCAAATATTGGATCGACTGGCCAGAGATGAATTCAATCTGGCAGAGACTTATACCCTGAAATTCAAGCCGATGCAAGCACTTCCGCATTACGAGCAGGCTTACAGAAATCGTCCCGATAACTTCTCTTACGCACTTGCATATGGCACGCTTCTGGGCAAGCAAAACTCCTATAGTGCAGCGGAGCCAGTATTAAGAGCGGCTTTGCAGATCATCGACAGTGTGGCCAAAGATAGCGCTAGGAATGATCAATCCAACAGGGCATTAATCCTTCACAACCTGGCGTTTCTCTATTGGAAAACACAACGTTTCGACGAGGCGGAAGTTGACTTTTCAAAGGCCCTCGCAATTCGCCGCAATCTTGCAAAGCAAAACTCTAACGCATATTTGGCTGATCTGGCCCTGACCCTGGACAGTCTGGCAGGCGTCTACAAGGACACCCAAAGACTAAAAGAAGCTGAAACCTATTTCCGCGAGGCGTTGGAAAGCTTTCGAGAACTGGCAAAGAACAATCCAGCAATGCTCGCTCAAGTAGCACGCAGTTTGAATAACCTTGCAGCTCTTTACAATGAGGAGCAACGGCTAAGAGAAGCTGAAACCAACTACGAGGAGGCGTTACACATTGTCCGTGACCTGACCAAGGGCAACCCCGCCCTCTATAAACCCTCTGTCGCCGACATCTTGAATAATCGGGCGGGCCTTTACAACAGAACGCAGCGTTTGAAAGAGGCCGAGCCGGACTATCTTGAGGCCTTGCAGATTCGTCGCGAACTCGCCAAAGAGAATCCAGGCGCCTATTTGCCCAGTGTGGCCCTTGTATTGAACAATCTGGCAGACCTCCATCGCCGCACCCACCGATTCAAGGAAGCCGAGGATGACTTTGTGGAAGCGTTGCAGATCCGCCGCAAATTAGCTGACGAGAATCCTGCAGTTTTTCGACCCGATCTGGCATACACGCTGAACAATCTAGCGGTCCTTTACAGTGACACGCAACGTCTAAAAGAGGCTGAAGCGGACTACTTGGAGGCTCTCCAGATTCGCCGCGAACTGGCCAAAACCAATGTGGCCGTCTATCAGCCCGATTTGGCTCTTACATTGAGCAACCTTGCGGCTCTCTACGGTGACACGCAACGGCTGAAAGAGGCCGAGGCAGATTACCTGGAGGCTTTGCAGAACTATCGCGAACTGGCCCAGCAAAACTCCACTGCATATCGTCCACATTTAGCTCTCGTGTTGAATAACCTCGCTAGCCTCTTCAACAATACCCAGCGACTCAAGGAGGCCGAAGCTTACTATCTGGAAGCTTTGCAGGATTATCGAGACCTGGCTGTTGCTAACCGTGCAACTTATTTACCGAACGTGGCATCGGTGGAGAACAACCTGGCCACGCTTTATAGCAATACACAACGGCTGAAAGAAGCGGAGCGGATGTTCCAGCAAGCCTCGACAGACTACGCAGAGCTGGCCAAGAACAATCCAATCACTTATCAGCCAGATGTGGCGCGAACTTTAAATAACCTCGGCCTTCTATACGATAATATGCAACATTTGACAGAAGCCGAAGCCAGCTATAAGGAGGCCTTAGAGAGCTACCGTCAGTTGGCCAAGAATAATCCGTCCGCCTTTGAGCGGCACGTAGCGCTTATTTTGAACAATTTAGCATTTCTCTACAGTAACACTCAGCGGCTAAAACAAGCCAACGCTTACTACCTGGAAGCGCTGCAAATTTTCCGCGAATTGGCTAAAGACAATCCCCCTGCCTACCAGCCCTATGTGGCGATGGTACTCGGCAATTTAGCGGTCCTCTGCCAGGATACGGGGCGGCTGAAAGAAGCGGAAGCCAGTCAGCAGGAGGCGCTACAGATCTACCGCCAGATGGCCAAGACCAACCCAGCTGCCTATCAATCCGACGTGGCCAGGACACTGAATAACCTTGCGCTGCTCTACAGCAATACCCAACGTTTACAGGAAGCAGGAACCAGTCAGCAGGAAGCGCTACAGATCTACCGCGAACTGGGCAGGAGCAACCCGGCTGCTTACCAACCTGATGTGGCGAGGACGCTGAGCAATCTTGCAGTCCTTTATGGCAACACGCAACAGCTTCAGGAATCGGAAGCCGCCTGCCAGGAAGCTTTGAATATCTTTCGCGAGTTGGCCAGGGCCAACCCGGTCACTTATAAACCAAATGTAGCAATTACGTTGAACAATTTGGCATCACTCTATAGCGACACGCAGCGTCTCAAGGAAGCAGAGGCTGGGTATCGGGAGGCTCTGCAAGACTATCGTGACTTGGCGAAGATCAACCCCACTGCCTACATATCCAATATAGCCCGGATACTGACAAACCTGGGTGCGCTATATAGGAAAACCCAGCAATTCAAAGAAGCGGAAGTGGACTATTTGGAAGGATTGCAGAGTTACCGGATGCTCGCCGAGAAAGAGCCTGCTGCTTACCAATCCGAAATCGCTTCAACATTAAACGCTTTGGCCATTCTTTACAGGGATACCCAGCGCCCGAAGGAAGCAGAAGCCAACTTTCAAGAAGCCCTCAGGATTGATCGCGAACTCGCCAAGATTAATCCTGCAGCTTATCAACCCGTCCTCGCGGTGACGCTGAACAGCCTGGGCGTTTTCTACAGGGATGCGCAGCGCTCCACGGAGGCCGAAGCCGCTTTTCAGGAGGCCCTACACATTCGCCGCGGCCTGGCCGGGAGCAACCCCGCTGCCTATCAATCGGATCTGGCGTGGACCTTGAACAGCCTGGGAATTCTCTATAGGGATACGCAACGTACCCGGGAAGCAGAAGACTACCTTCGGGAGGCACTGCAAATCGACCGCGAACTGGTCAAGACCAATCCTGCTGCAAACGAAGACGACCTGGCCACGACGCTAAACAGCCTGGCAATTCTGTACAGAAATCTGCACCGTTTCAAGGAAGCGGAAGATGCGTGCTCAGAATCCTTGCAAGTTTGGCGCCGCTTGGCTAGTAGTAATCCGGCCGCCTACCAGCCGGATTTAGCCAAGGTGCTCAGCAGCCAAGCCTCCCTCTACAGTGTGTCCCAACGATACAAGGAAGCGGGAGACGATTATCGGGAAGCCCTGCAACTGTATCAAAGTCTGGCTAAAGCAAATCCCGCCGTTTACCAATCAAAAGCTGACGCAATTGTGAAAGCACTCTCAGCCATTCAATCCCACGCAACTGGCGGCGACGCTAAGTAGCAATGTCCGGCGCGTTTATCGGGACTTGGAGCGACGCCCGCATGGGCTGCAGGCCGCGAGCACATACATGGGATGGATCAAACGTCTCGCCGGTGGATGGAGGCTATCTTGCAGGGTGACAAGTATACGCTGGGATGCGCCGATCGACACTTGCGGACCTGGTCGGTGTCCTCCTGCCTGCAGGGCAACTGTCCGGTCGCTTGCAGTTTATCCATTCGGCACAATTTGCTGATGGGGTGTATTTCTAATTTAACTAACAGGAGACAGCACAAATGAGCCAAGCGCATTGCAGCATCGGGCGGAGTTGGAAACGCTTGGTCCGCTTCGGCGTGTTTTTCTTCATGGCCACTTTCGGCTTGGCGGCTCAGCTGCCGTCTCAGATCGCTGCTCCAGCCGAGCATGGCGCTCTCGAAGTTACCTAGTTCCCTGGCTTTGGCCTGGTGTGTTTGAGCTTCGGCGATTTCCTTTTGTTCCCTGGCTATCCTCGTCTGGTTCTGGGCAATTGCTTTTTGCCGGTTGGCTTCCTTGGTCTGGCCCTCTGCTATGCCTTTCTGATGGTTCGCTTCGACCTTCTGGCGATTGGCTTCTATAGTCTGAGCTTCGGCAATTGCCGTTTCTTTCTTGGCCTGATCCCTCTGCAAGACAGCAACAACGGCCAGAGCCGACATGGCGATGGCAATCAGAGCTACCACAGCGAAAGCGATGCGGCTGCCGCGCGTGCGTGCCAATTCGCTGGCGCGGATGTACTCAAGTTGCAGGGAGGTTGGCTTCGGCAGCTTATCCGGGTGCAGGGTGGTCCGCGTCCGCCAGGCCTCCGTCCTTTTCAGGGCGTCTTTGCGCAGCAGGTAGCTGGCGCTACGATTGTTACGCTGCCAGATCTCGGCAGCTTGCAGCAGGCGCCGGTGCTCGGGCATCAGGCCGAAGTCGGTATGGATGGCCTCGACCAGCCCCTGGATGCCCGTCACGAAATCATCTTTCTGTCGCATGAACGTCCACTGCGGCAGCGACAGCGAGGTTGGAAGGTCGTTCTTTTGTGAGTCGAGGTCGCGATGCACCACCGGCAAAATTCGTTTGTGTTGTCCGGCCGCGCGGTCCAGTTCAGAACGGCACGGCGGAGAGCCCAAGGAGTCTGGGCTAACGATGAAAATGACGGCATCCGCGCCCAGCATCAAGTCGTCAAGCTGGTCCTGGTAATTCTCACCCTTGACGAGTTGCCAGTCAGCGCAGACCCCCACTGCCTTCAGTTGAAGGGCTTGAGCAAGATGCTTTGCAAATTCCTGGTCCCCTCGAGCGTATGAAATGAACACAACCGCCCGATCCATCGACTGATCCCGCACAACCGCAGTTACGGACTGAACTGGCTCTGCCACAACCACACGCCCCATGCGCAAGCATAGCAGCTACACGAAAGGATTCACTGAAATTCACCTGGAAGGTTAGGCCGAACTGCAAGTTGTCCGCAATTCTCAAGTCAGCGGCTGCAACAAATATGCTGTGGGTCATTTGAGTTTTCCAAAAGTTCGACAATGAGCCCAACGCATTTGGGTTACTTGGCGGGCCAGAGAATCGGTCTCTCCCGGGGCAACCTGACGTTCAAGTATTTGTCTTCGGTTCAAGCATCGACTTGAGTTCAGCCATGACGTCTTCGCCATTCATCCAACGAATAATCATAGTTGGATCGAATATGCCCACATCGACGGCCTCTTTCGATGTAATCGTAACCTCCGTTTGGCTCACGTCAACTTCGACGGCTGCTTCAGCTTCGCCCACCGGAAGTTTCGCGCGGAGACTGTTCCGAGGTTCGAAAGCCAAGACAGCAATTCCTTTTTCGCTAGATTGGCGGAAGAGAACGTTAACGTCTGTTGCGGATGGAATCACGGAATGGGTAACATACTCTTCCGGCCTACCAAGCGCAGCGGTGATGTCAGCTACGAGCTCGCGGCTCGGAACGGAGAGCTCAACCTTGACTTCGGTGTTATAGCTGGACCGATCCCCGAAAAGCGATTCATCATCCTTTTCGCAGGAAAAGCTGATCTGGCCAGTAGGAAATCTAATCCTCCGCTTCTCATCTTGAACATGAGAATCGCCAAATCGCCGATAGATGGGAATGAAGACCTTGGATCTGATGCCGCGCCAGAGCGAGTTGACGCGTTCTGGCCCCTCTTTTAGAACATACAGCTCGTTGTCGAAATCCCGCACGGACTGACGGTAGATTAGACGCAGGGTCACGGTTGACCGAGGTCCCGTCGCGGACACTCTCGTTGAGTCCTCGCCCTGGCCAGAAATCCGAGCCCTGAGCACTTCTACGGCGTCACGCCAATTCGTGTCGAAAGGCACAGCTTGATAGAGAGAAATGGATATCCACTCCGCTGGCAATGCGTCGGCACTTGCGCCACCCAGGAAGACTGGCACGATCTCTTTTCGTTTGCCTTGTCTTTTGAGAGACTGCATGAGAGTCCACTCGCCAAACACCTCTCTGCTGCGAAAAGCTTGCGGTGTCACTAAAACGATCATCATTATGGCATCGTCAATGTGCCGATTTATCGCGCTGATCCAGTTCTCGGTTAGTGGCTCACTGGGAAGGTCATCATGTGCAAGAAAAGACGCAAGAGAGAAAGCGGTCAGCTCTTGTCGGAGGGCGCGGGCGTGAGTGAGTCCGCTACTGGTCTCGTACGCGATGAAAATCATTAAGCCTATCCCGATGTCCCGCCTAATATAGACTTCCATGTCCGGGTTGAATTTGCAAGTGAGTCCTGGGCATTCGGTCTTACTTTCTTGCGGCTACCGGTGATTCCGCAAAAGCCGCGACGGCGTCGTATTTGGATTAGTAAAAACGCCCAAAGGGTGGCGGAGTCCCTATCGGCCGCGGTCATGGTCCACAAACTCCCGAGATACGGGCTTCGCGGAGATTTCTTGGCGAACTTTAATCTCCTCGAACGAGACTTCTGGCCCGAGTCCGCAAGGTCAGAGATTCGGCGCTACCACCAAACTTATGAGCTGTATCAATCCCGCCTTCAAAGCTGTTACTCTACGCATAAATGCAAGACAAGCCGCGAGTCTTCATTTCTTATTGCCGGTCGGATGGCACTACGTTCGCTACTAAACTGCGTCGGCGTATGGAAAAACAACACCCGGAAATCATCCTCTGGCAGGACGTGATTTCCGAACGCGGTGGCCGCGACTGGTGGCTACAGATTACTGAAGCTCTGGATAATGTTGGGTACATGGTCTTGGTGCTGACACCCGACGCCTTGAAGTCGGCGACAGTGCGAAAAGAGTGGCGCTATGCCCGGCAACAGGGTGTTTGCGTCCATCCTGTTCAAGGTAGCAGCGAGCTCGACTTCAACATCCTTCCCCGCTGGATCAGGGATCTACATATCGACGACATCGGTTACGACGTGCGGCGAAAGAGATTCACGTCCGCTGGCCAATGGCGAAAGTTCATAAACGAGATGAACACCCGTTGCGAGGCGCCCCGCGTCCCCTTCATGGCCGAGGACTTGCCTGAGAGCTTTGTCGAGCGTCCACGTGAGTTTGATCGGCTGGTCGACCTTCTGCGCGACGAGAGGCGCGAAGAGCCGGTAGCCATCACCGCAGCCCTGCAGGGCGCCGGTGGCTTCGGCAAGACCACCCTGGCCCGGGCTCTATGCCACGATGAACGAATTCAGGAAGCCTTTGACGACGGCGTCCTATGGACCACGCTTGGCCAAAGCCCGGGCGACCTCACCATCAAGATTGTCGACCTTATCGAGGTGCTGAGCGGAGAAAGGCCGGGCTTCCGGGAAGCAGAAGCGGCTTCGGCTCGCCTAAGCGAATTGCTGGCCGATCGCGACATCCTGATGGTCATTGACGATGTGTGGAATGCCGCCCACCTGCGGCCCTTCCTCAATGGCGGCAAACGTTGTGCACGCCTGATCACCACGCGCAACCTTGAGACACTTCCAGGCAACGCCCAACTGGTCAACGTGGACGCAATGCAGCAGAGTGAGGCGGTCAAGCTGATTGGTGTCGGGCTGAATTCCAGCCAACGGGACGCGCAGCAACTCCGCATTCTGGCGGAAAAACTGGGGGAGTGGCCCCTGCTGCTGCGGCTGGTGAACAGCGTGTTGCGGCAGCGCGTGCACCAGCAAAGGCAACCGCTTCATGCGGCTCTGGACTACGCGCAGAAAGCCCTGGACCGGCGAGGACTCACCGCCTTCGATGCCCGCGACGCACAGGCGCGCGAGCAGGCCGTGGCGAGGGCCCTCGGCGTAAGCCTGGAGCTTCTGACCGCTCAGGAGCGCGACCGCTTCAGCGAGTTGGCCATCTTTCCCGAAGACGCGGATCTCCCGCTCACTAGCATCGCGCGGTTGTGGGACGTCACCGGCGGCCTAGACGAATTTGACACAGAAGAACTATGCGCTCGGCTGCACGGGCTCTCCCTGTTGCTAAACTTCGACCTTACCACCCGCCAGATTCGTCTGCATGATGTAATGCGAAAATTTCTGGGCAGCCAGTTGCCGGATGCGGGCTCGATTCACGGAAAGCTGGTCGATGCTTGGGGCGATCCTCAGCATCTGCCGGATCCATACGCTTGGCGCTTCCTTACGTATCATCTGGCTGAGAGTCGTAGACTTGAACAGCTACGCAAACTACTCCTGCACTTTGCCTGGATGCGCAGCAAATTGGAGGCCATGGATATTGCTGCACTGGTTGCTGATTATGACTATCTGGCAAGGCAAGACACGGAATGCAGCCTAGTCCAAGGGGCGCTTCGGCTCTCCGCGCACCTACTTGCCCAGGACACCGGCAAGACGCTACTGGCCGGGCAACTCCTGGGCCGCCTTGGAGCCAGGAACGGCCCCTCGGTGCGGGCGCTCCTGCGCCAAGCCGCACAATGGAAAAGCGCGACCCCATCCTGGCTCCGACCTCTCAAGGCCACGCTCATTCCTCCAGGAGGGCCCCTGCTATTCACACTGCCTGATCACAGGGGCGTGGTCGGGGCGGTGGTCATCACTCCTGATGGTGCCAGAGCAGTCTCGGCTTCGGCTGACCACACATTGAAGGTCTGGGATTTGAAGACCGGCAAGCTCCTTCAATCACTCGATGGTCACAGCGGCGGGGTTGTGGCGGTGGCAATCACCTGGGATGGTGCCCAAGCGGTCTCGGCTTCGGCTGACCACACATTGAAAGTCTGGGATTTGAAGACGGGCAAGATTCTGCACTCACTCGATGGTCACAGCGGCGAGGTTAACGAGGTAGCAATCACCCGGGATGGCACCCGGGTGGTCTCGGCTTCAGCAGATCATACGCTGAAAGTCTGGGATTTGAAGGCGGGCAAGATTCTGCACTCACTCGATGGTCACAGCAAAGTCGTGCAAGCGGTGGACATCACTTCCGATGGCGCGCGGGCGGTCTCGGCTTCGCGTGACCGTACCCTGAAGGTCTGGGATTTGACGACCGGCAAGCTCCTGCACTCACTTGATGGTCACAGCAAAGCCGCGCAAGCGGTGGCCATCACTTCCGATGGCGCGCGGGCGGTCTCGGCTTCAGCGGATCATACCCTGAAAGTCTGGGATTTGAAGAGGGGAAAGCTTCTGCACTCTCTCGATGGTCACAGCGAAGCGGTCGTGGCAGTGACCATCACTTCCGATGGCGAGCGGGCGGTCTCGGCTTCGGCAGACGATACCCTGAGAGTCTGGGATTTGAAGAGTGGCAAGCTTTTGCACTCTCTCCATGGTCACAGCGAAGCGGTTCGAGCGGTGGCCATCAGTGGGGATGGTGAACGCGCGGTTTCGGGGTCGTGGGACTACACCGTAAAGGTGTGGGATTTGAAGACCGGCAAGCTCCTGCACTCACTCGATGGTCACAGCCATTGCGTCGAGGCGGTGGCGATCACCCAGGATGGTGCCCGAGCGATCTCGGGTTCGGCAGACGACACTCTGAAGGTCTGGGATCTGAAGAAGGGTGAGTCCCTGCGCGCAATGGAGGGTCACACCGCTGGCGTCCATTCGGTGGCTATCAGTAGGAATGGGGGGCGGGTGGTCTCGGCCTCGCGCGACCATACACTGAAGGTGTGGGAACTGAAGACGGGCAAGCTCCTTCACTCACTGGAAGGTCACAGCCATTGGGTCGAGAGAGTAGTCGTCACTGGGGATGGCACCCAGGCGGTCTCGGCTTCGTATGACCATACCCTGAAGGTCTGGAATTTAAAGACGGGCAAGCTACGGTATTCACTCCATGGTCACGTCGACTTCGTAGGCGCGTTGGCCATCACTCCCGATGGCACCGCGGTGGTTTCGGGGTCGTGGAATGGTGCCCTGATGGTCTGGGATTTGAAGGCGGGCAAGCTCCTGCACTCACTCGATGGTCACAGCAGCGAGGTTAACGCGGTGGCAATCTCTCCCGGTGGAGACTTGGCGGTCTCAGGTTCGTATGACGGCCCCGTGAAAGTCTGGGATTTGAAGACGGGCAAGCTTCTGCACTCACTCGATGGTCACAGCGGCGAGGTTAACGCAGTAGCAATCACCCGGGATGGCACCCGCGTGGTCTCGGCTTCAGCGGATCATACTCTGAAAGTCTGGGATTTGAAGGCGGGCAAGCTTCTGCACTCACTCGATGGTCACAGCGAAGCGGTACGAGCGGTGGCCATCAGTCGGGATGGTGGGCAGGCGGTCTCGGCGTCGGCTGACCACACCCTGAAAGTTTGGGATTTGAAAACCTACAAGCTCCAGCATTTACTTGATGATCACAACAGCGAGGTCAAGTCGGTGGTCATAACTCCCGATGGCACCCGGGCCGTCTCGGCGTCGGCTGACCACACCCTGAAGGTCTGGGATTTGAAGAGGGGCAAGCTTCTAGACACCTTCAGTGTGGAGGGCCCCGTGCATATTTGCGTCGTGGCTGCTGATGGAAAGACGATAGTTGCCGGAGACGAACGTGGTCAAGTCCACTTCTTCCGGTTTGAAGGCTGAGGGAGGGATGATTAGCGATAATCAGAAAGGCAGCTTAGGGCAGAACAAGACTTGAGTTCGGCGCTAACTAAATCTGCCGAAAAATTCGACCTTCCAAGTGGATGGTCATTGACACGGAAGCTATTCACAAACGGGCTTCGCGGAGATCGCAAATCGGAGGGCTATTGAAGTGTGCGATCCGTCCGCAGAATCGTACTGGACAGGGCGTTTTGCCGATATAATCGAGTTCGCTTAGATCGATGGCCAAGAAGGCAAATCGGTCCATTACCAATATGCAAGGCCCCACAGATGCGACGGATCTAACCTTAGTACTGCTCGCCGCATTTTGGGCTGGCACGAGTGCAGTGTTTGGGGGTATTAAGGATACCAACCAGATCCGCGACAGGATCGTCTCAGGTGTTGCTGAACAGCAGCGCATTCCTCTCGAAGAGAGACGCCGAATGTTCATATGGGATTGGATGCCTCAGAAGCTAAGCTTAGCTTTCATCTCCGGTGTCCTTTGTGCTGTCATATTGCTGTTACCATCGATCCGCGGGGGCCAATCAGGAAACGATGAATTTCAAACGGTCTGCCGAATTGCTGCTGTGACGCCGGCGCTCGGCACTTTTTATCAGTTGATCTCGTTTGTAGCGGATGCTTTCCACCTCAGTTCAGTGCTGGGCAGGAAGTCGGCATCGACGAAGTGATTTTCTTGACAGCCTTCTGTGTTGAGTAGTGCTTCAGGTTAGGCAACCGTCTGTCTTGAAGCTGCCCGATTCCGCGTAATCCTAATGTTTTTTCTTTGCCTGCGCCGATGCCCGGAGAGGTCTTATCCCCGTGGCCCACCTTTCCGCTCCAAACTCTGGCGCGGGCTTCGGGGGAAACCGGGCGCGAACAAGTGTTCCTGCAGCACGAAACTTCTCCCAAGAAGACTTCTGGACCGCATCGGAAAGTTTACATCTTCGAGATACGCGTCGCGCTTCCAATCGGCCACTCCCCTGTCCTAAACTTCCCAGATTCCAGTTGCAGTCGGCCGGGGCCAACTCGGCCCGACGACAATCGTCGACATGAACGGCACACCTAATTGGCATATACTTTCGAGGCAAGTCCAATATGGCACCGAACGCGCAAAACCACGCCCCGGTTGACATCGTCATCATCACGATCCGGGAGGATGAAAATGAGGCTATTCTCAAACGAATCCCAAACTACAAACCGGTTTTGCTGGGTCAGCGCACGTATGCCATGGGAACGATTCGCAACCGAAATGACACTGAGTATACCGTCGCAATTGTGAGGACGCTTGAAAAAGGACCACTGTCCGCCCAGGACACGACCCGCGACGCCATCGAAGACCTAGACCCCTCCTGGATTGTGCTTGTTGGCATCGCGGGCGGCATCCCTGACTCGGACTTCACGCTCGGTGACGTTGTCGTGGCCACCCGAGTCCACGATTTCACCACGGCAGCGGTGTACGAAGATCATCCCTCCGAGTTCGGCAATCAAGGCGGCCCCATGCACAAGATGGTTGGCGATCTCGTCGCATTCCTTCCAGCACTGCTAGGGCACTTGGCGGGATGGAACACGGATACCGCGATCAATTGCCCCCGGCCTGGCGTTGACCTCTCCAAGAATCACATTTATGGAGACCGAAGATGGCGAGAAAAAGTACGTGCAAGCCTTGACGGGCATTTCGCTCCTAACGCTCGCCGTGAGCCCGTCGTGGTTACTCGGGAAGTCGCCACGAGTGGTTTCCTTGTGAAAAGCACCAAACTTGCCAAGCAGTGGCAACGCAACGCACGTGACCTGATTGCAGTAGAGATGGAACTCGGAGGCGTCTATAGCGCAGCGCGCCGCCGTGACAAAGAGTATCCGGTGCTCGCCATCCGCGGCATCAGTGATATCGTTGGTTTCAAGAGAAGCCCCAAATGGACTCCGTACGCCTGCGCAACAGCTGCCTCTTTTTGTTTAGCGCTGCTGCAAAATCTCCCCTCCCACTACATTCACAAAAGGACGCTAACTGAGGGAACCGCGACCGCTAGAGCAGGCGAGACTCCGGTTGGGTTTGCGTCAAACCAATACCTAACCGAGTTAGATCACCTCTTCGCAGAGTCAAGGGTTGCTGATTGGTATGTGCCGCTTGCAGGCTCTCTGGAATCTGAAAAAGGAACCTCTGAGAGCGTCTCTCTGGATGGATATGTTGACTCTTGGTTAAAAAACCGTCGTGGGGGAAGACTCGCAATTTTGGGGGATTACGGAACGGGAAAGAGTTGGTTTTGTTTGCGGCTCGCGAAGCGTCTTGCGGACAATTATCGAAACGCCCAATGTGACAATCCCCTCCCTTTATTGCTCACGTTCAAGCGATTCAAACCGCACATGGATCTTGAAGAGCTCATACGAATTCATCTTTTCGATGAGTACGGAGTAGAACTCAGGAACCCGGTCGATCTTCGCAGGGGTCTGCAATCTGGCAGGATATTTCCAATCTTGGACGGGTTGGATGAAATGGTTAAGGTTCTGGAAGGGAGAGCGGCCCTCGTTGCTTTTTCGAGGCTCGGCTTGGCCTTTGAAGTCCCCAGAGTGCTTATTACTTGTCGAACCCACTATTTCTACTCGGGTTCGGAGCAACGGGAGATTCTAAGTCCCGATGAAGGAAGGAGCGCGCTAGCAAAAGTACCAAAATTTGACATATTGCACATTACCATGCTTGACAGACCGAGAATGCGTGAATATGTTAGGCGACGGTTTGATGCTTTAAAAGCCTCGGATGTCCTTCGGTTCGTAGAATCTACCTATAATTTGCCCGAGCTTTGCTCACGCCCAGTCTTGCTTTCTCTGGTCTGCGAATCACACGATGTGTTGCCAACCTTGGCTGCAGCGTCGTCGTCGTCTGACCTTTATGAAGCTTACATCGACGCGTGGCTGCACCGCGAGTTACGGGATGGCAGGTTGATCCTCGAACCAGATGCGGTCAAAACTCTCTTCGAGGACTTAGCTGAGGGTATGGTCAAAGACAACACGCTGGTCATTGATTCAGTGCATCTGAAGCAGCAGCTGTCGGCAGCGCTGGACGCGGCTGGGCTGCCCCCTAGTATGTGGAAGGAAGTTGATCGACAGCTAATCACAAGCACGTTCGTCGTGCGTTCCGCATCCGACGGCTGGCAATTCGCCCACCGCTCCTTCCAGGAGTTTTTCTATGCGCGAAAGTTCTTCAGATGGGAGACCGAGACGGCGGGCAAGGGGCTCTTTCCCGTCGTTCATATCCCAATCTGGCAGTTCATTGCCCAGATGGCCCTCCAAAAGTGGGATGAAAAAAAAGCGCTGCTTTGGATCGAGCCCAGGGTCAGTCGAGAAGAAGATCCGAGCCTGACGAAGACGACCCTGAGAGCGGCAGCAGCCTATCGCCTGCTCAAGAAGGCAGCGGCTCGTTATAGAGATCTGCCGCTTTCCGGCATAATGCTGGACTCTGTCGATTTGACCGACTTGGATCTAAGAAATCGTGACCTATCGCATTCCGATTTGACCGCTTCAGATTTAGGAGGGACAGACCTTTCGCTGAGCAATCTCTACGGTTCTCTTCTAGCAGGCGCACAGTTCGGCGCTGCAAACCTCCAAAACACGAAGCTCAGTCATTGCGATATTTCGTATGCGGATTTCCGGGGAGCGAACTTCGGGCAGCCAAGATCCGGTACGTGGGTAAAAACACTCACAGAGCTGAAGGGGTGCCGTGGACGTGACTCAGCGATGTTCGACAAGGAAGTGCAGTCGTTTCTGAGCTAAAACCTAAGCCTCCAAGCAACTTGGAGACTATCCCCGCGAATTGCGGCACGTTATTTGATATTGGTCACCTGGTCTGGCGGCTAACCGTAAGACTGGCGTCACAGTCCATAAACGCTAGTGCTGTATCGGACGCGCCCCATGGTTACATGGGTAGGTCGGTCGAGAAGTCCTGCGGGCGCGTCCGATACAGCCGTTTGAAGGGAGCCGCACTCGGGGAGGCGTTTATGCATTTTCAATGGTATTGGGGATTAGGAGAAAGGCTCCGGGAACAGGTGCCGGACGTAATTGAGAGCGCTGGCC
>Ga0209168_10000210_pt1 | contig 65788 bp, 54 predicted proteins | sample Coa_R1_FD_187156 | JGI IMG/M metagenome (GOLD analysis project Ga0209168, IMG submission 187156) | Surface soil microbial communities from Centralia Pennsylvania, which are recovering from an underground coalmine fire - Coalmine... | ecosystem: Environmental > Terrestrial > Soil > Unclassified ...
TTTGCATAATCGCTACTTCGAATACCTAAAAACCATCATCAACTCTGTGGAAGAAGAATTTGATCGTTGGAAGATTCGTAACGCAATCCTACGCAGACTATGCGCAATTACTTAAGACGCTGTGTTTAAAATCGGAATCGGTTCTTTGGCTTATTTCGGAGGTTGGCCGCCAGTATTCGTGGCGGCGCTGCCCTTCTTGCTTCTTTTGCCGTGCTTGTGGTGATGATGCTTCTTGCCTTTGGTAGCGGATGTGCCCGTCTTCTCGCCCGGCGAACCCGATGTGCTTTGGGCCAGAGACAGAGTTGCGCCAAGCAGCAGCGCGCACACAAGTGTAAACGCCTTCTTCATGTGATCTCCCTTTAAAGGAAAAGTTTTTCAGAGTTATTGCTGCAGACCCTTGTTGCCTGGAAAAGTTGTTGGGAAAAGTTGTCCGGCTTGGGATGATTAAATATTGGCCGCGACTTTCTGGCAACAGCTCAGGATTTCCTCTTCCGTCAGGCAGCGGTCGGAGGCTTTGGCAAGCTGGAATATGTGGTCAACCAGTCCCTCAGAGGGCGCTATACCTTTACGCTCCAGCCAGAAAATCACATTGGATTTGCCGCTCATGGGGCCGATCTCGATGATCTGATCCAGGCCGAAATAGTGCGAGGGCACGCCGGAATACACTGAATTGGCCAGCTCAATGTCCCCCTTCTTGAAAGCCTTGATCACGGCTGCAGCGTGAACGCCGGTTGCGGTGCGGAAGGCATCGTCTCCCATGACCGGGTAATTCTTGGGAATGGGGACACCGGTGGAGTCAGAGACTGCCTGGCAATAATCTTTCAGCTTGGTCAAGTCTTGTTGGTCCCAGGGCTGCACTCCCATCAGTTTCAGGTTGACCAGAACCAGGTCCAGTTGTGTGTTGCCCACGCGTTCGCCGATGCCCAGCGCCGTCCCATGGACGCAATCTGCGCCTGCCGCCAAGGCGGCGAGCGAGTTGGCAACCGCCAGGCCGCGATCACAATGACCATGCCAGTCCACGCGGATCTTCTGGCCGGAAGGCTTGACGACTTCATCCAGGACAAACCGAATCAATCCTGCCACGCCGGCGGGTGTGGCGTGACCAACCGTGTCACAGACCACAATAGCGGTTGCACCGCAGTTGATGGCGGTGGAATACAGCCGCCGGACAGTCTCCGGATCGCAGCGCGACGTATCCTCCGTCACGTACATCACTTCCAGGCCCAGAGAGCGGGCATATTTGACCGCCTTTTCGGTCGTGTTGAGCAGGAAGTCGTCCGTCCAGTTCTCTGTGTAGCGGCGGATGGGGCTGGAACCGAGGAAACATGCCACCTCGATTGGAATGCCGGCTCGCTGAGAAATCTCTGCCACCGGACGGATGTCACTTTCGAGCGTCCGGGCGGCGCAATTCGGCCTGATTTTCAGCCGGGCATTAGCGATTTCGCGCGCCAGCATCTCCACATCGGCCACGGCGCGCGGCCCGGCGCCAGGCAGACCGATGTCCGCCATGTTGATGCCCAGGTCTTCCATGAGGTGAAGGATGCGAATCTTTTCCCCGATAGGCGGGTCTTTGACAGAAGGAGATTGCAAGCCATCCCGCAGGGTCTCATCGTCCAGCACTACGCGGCGCGCGGGGGAAAATGGGGTTCCGGCTACAGAATTCCAATCGTAGATGAGATCTGAATGCCTGAGCGGCAAATTGGCTCTCCCAATTATTTCCTGAACAAAATTGTATACTTAAAGAAGCTTGCGTCGAACGTACGATTTTGAGCTTTTTACCCCACCTTTTAAGCGATTTGTGAGCTTTTTAGAAAACAAAAGCTCAATAAAACCATCCATTTGCTGGCGGAACAAGGGGCCGTAGCCGAACCACCAGAGCTTTTTCATCCTGGGCAGCCGATCTGAATCCACATACTTGGGCCAAACCATCTCCTCCAGGCCAAAGCGTCCGTGGGTCCGGCCAATGCCGCTGGCCTTGATTCCTCCGTGCGGCGCTTCGCTGATGCCAAAGCAGGAAATCATGTCATTCACCATCACCGTGCCGGCGTGAATCCTGCCGGCCAGGGCCTCGCCGCGTTTGTGATTGCTCGTCCAGACGCTGGCTGCCAGGCCGAATTGCGAATCATTGGCCAGGGTCACGGCTTCATCTTCGGTTTTAAAGCTGCAGACGGGCAGGACGGGGCCGAAAGTTTCTTCGCGCATGATTTGCATGGAGTGGTCCACATCCGCCAATACTGTGGGAGCAAAGAAATTCCGCCCAAGCTGGGGCAACGTTTTGCCACCGGCCAGAAGACGCGCTCCTCGAGCGATGGCATCCTCCACGTGGGCCTGCACCGTTTTGAGCTGGCGCTGATGAATCAGTGGGCCAACATCAGTGTTCTCGTCCCCGCCATGACCAAGATGAAGGCTGTTGGTCTTCTCCACGCAAGCCTTCAGGAATGGCTCATAAATGCGCTCGTGGACGTAACAGCGTTCGATGGAGAGGCAGGTTTGGCCGGCATTCATGAATGAGCCCCAGACAGCTGCGCTGGAGGCGATCCCGATGTCGGCATCGTCCAGGACGATCATGGGGTCCTTGCCGCCCAATTCCAGCACTACCGGCAACAGCCGGGCGGCGGCTGCCTGAGCCACGCGCTGGCCAGTGGCCACGCTTCCCGTAAAGACTACTTTCTGAACGTCTGCCTTGAGCAGCGCAGCGCCAGCCGCACCATCCCCGGTGATGACCTGCAGGAGATCGTGATCCAGCCCCGCCGCATATAACAGCTTTTGCAGTTCCAGAGACGAAAATGGCGTGAACTCGGATGGCTTGAGCACAACCGCATTCCCGGTCGCCAGCGCGGTGAGGGTCTGCACGGATGAAAGGCTGAAGGGGTAATTCCACGGGCTGATGATCCCGATCACGCCATAGGGCTCGCGCAGCAGCCAGCCACGCTTCAATTTCATTACCGGGCTGCCATGCGGCACAACCTCCGGACGCAAAAATACCGGAACGGTGGCCAGCAAGAAATTGATGGTTTCCAGGACCACCAGGACTTCTGTGGCCATGGCCTCAGTTTGGGGCTTGCCGGCTTCGCGGGTAATGACAGCCGCCACGGACTCTTTCTGTTCGCACAACAGCTGCTGAAAATTCCTCAGAATCTTCAGGCGGTCTGCGATGCTCGCGCCGGCCCATCGACCCTGAGCGGCATGGGCGCGTTGGACCGCCGCATCAATTTCCAGCGCGCTGAAACACGGAATCTCCCCGATCGGCTCATCTGTTGCTGGATTCCGAACTGTAATGGTGTCTGCGTCTAGTGCTGTGGGAACGGCGTTCATGTTAGATCCTCACTGCTCGGAGTCCTTGAGAAGGTATTCGTTCAGGTCGAAGGCCTTTCCATTCGAATGAACCGCTAAGTGATCTCCCGATCACCGGAGCAGGCGCGATCACCCGATTCTTCAGTATTCTACGCTCACCAGAAACAGTCCGCCGGCGGGTGCTGTAGCCGCGGCTGCCGAACGATCTCGAAGTTCCAGAATGCGTCTTAAGTCCTTGCCCGTGAGATTGCCCTTCCCAATCATCAGAAATGTTCCCACCAGGTTCCGCACCATGTGGTGCAGAAACCCGTTGCCCCGGACGGTATAGAGGAACTCCTCGTCCGTGCGCTGCCAGCCGGACGAGTAGATGGTGCGCACGTTGCTGGTCTCGTCCACATCTTTCCTGATCTCAGGATCAACGGCCGCAAAGGAAGTGAAGTCGTGTTCTCCCACAACCACGGCTGCAGCCTGGACAATTGCATCCTCGTCGAGAGGATAGGGATGGTGATAGACATAGCGGGCAAGGAACGGCGAACAGATCTCACCACGATAGATTCGGTATCGGTAAGTCTTGGCCCGGGCGGATTTCCGCGCGTGAAAATCGACGGCAACCTCCTCCACATCCAGCACACGGATGGAGCGTGGGAGCACATCATTCAGCGCCTTGCGAAAATTCTTGAGCGGTATGGGAGATGCAATGGATACCGTGGCCACCTGGGCGAGAGCGTGGACGCCGGCATCCGTCCGTCCAGAGCCCTGGGGCAAAGTCTTCTCTCCGGTAATCTGTTCGATAGCGGATCCCAGAGTCCCCTGAATAGTGAGCCGATCGGGTTGGACCTGCCAGCCGGCGAAGTCATGCCCGTCATAACACAGTGTGATCTTTACGTTGCGCGGCACCACACACCCCTAAGGCTCTAGCCAGAGTGTCCATTTTCGCAAGATAGTGTTCGTTTTCGCACACGAACGGCCCTCCATAGCTAACACTTTTTAACTCACAGGATGCATGTGAACGATATACTATCGAAGTTCTCATCCAGAAGCCCTGATTTGTAGCTTTTGGAATCTCATTTGCAAGTTCTGGAACCTCGCCGACGGCTTCTGCGTATCCACGGTGACGGAAAACCAAGGGAAAAGTCTGTATTTGCAGCTATTAAGTTTGGAGAAGACGAATGTCGTTGATTGGATCACTTCGAAATTCACGCGCGTTATCGATTCTTGCCATCTGGCTGACCACGCTGCCGCTGGTGGCGCAACAGGGGAGCTCGACACCGCCGCAGTCAGGCAATAGCACGCAGTCCTCGCCAGGCGGCACTCCGGCGCAGGCCGGCGGCATTACGCCGTCCATGTTGGAGATTCCGACGGCCAAGCCCCTGCCTGAGCCAACCGGGACAGACTATTCCAAGCCGAAGAAGCCCTTTCCTAATCTCTTCGCGCCCTACACGGTCCGGAATGTCCCCGAAGCATCCTACAGCAATGCTCCGCGGCTGGAAGAGATGATCCACGATGGCAAGATCCTGCTCTCGATGAACGATGCCATTGCCTTGGGGTTGGCGGACAATCTCGATCTCGCCATTGCCCGTTATAACTTCCCCATCGCCGACACAGATATTTTGCGGACGCGGGCGGGCTCGTTCAACTCGGGTGTAGGGCTCGGCCTGGTCCAAGGCACACCCGGCGGGTCGGGTATCGCCGCCACGGCGGGCGCCTCAGGCGCAGGCGCCGGAGGAACTACGGTTGGCGCTGGAGGCGTTGGCGCAGGGGCTGCTGGGGTTGTGACGTCAACTCTGGGTACGGGTCCAAACGAAGACAGCTGGGATCCTATCCTGACGGGGACACTCCAGGAAGAGCACGCAGTCTCGCCTACCACGACCAGCAGGGTTCTGACTGGTGGCGCCGCGACTACTCTGCAAAATACGACTGTCGCAGATTTCACGTACACACAGGGATTTTCCTACGGCTCACTCTTGCAACTTACGTACAACAACTCCCGGCTTGCCTCAAGCAATCCTGGGTTGCCTTTGAATCCGCTTTTGAGTTCCAGCTTCCGCATGACCATCCGCCAACACCTGCTGCAGGGCTGGGGCTGGGCGATCAACCGCCGCTTCATCATCCTGGCTGAAGACCTAAAGCGGGCAACCCAGGAATCCTTCCGCCAGCAGGTCTCTTCTACCGTCAGCCAGCTTGAGAGCATTTATTGGGACCTGGTGGCCGCTTATGAAGACGTGAGGGTGAAGGAACGCTCCCTGGCCCTGGACCAAAAGACACTTGCCGACAACAAGAAACAGGTGGAGATCGGCACCATGGCGCCCATCTCCGTGGTGCAGGCAGAAAGCGCTGTGGCCACCGATCAGCAGAACCTGCTTACCTCGCAGAGCACCCTGAAACTCCAGCAACTGTTCATGAAGAACGCCATCAGCCGCAACATGGTGGCCGGTTCGGACCTGATGAAGGCGGAGATTATTCCGACCGATACCGTCATAGTACCGGAGCATGAAACGCCGATTGATGTTGAAGCATTGATTCAGCGTGCCCTGGAAAACCTTCCGACCTTCATTGAGCAGAAGATCAATCTCAAGGACCGCCTGTTGGCGATTAAAGGCGCTAACAATGTCCTGCGGCCCTCAGTGGATTTGATTGGCTTTTATGGAGCTTCAAGCCTTTCCGGCAGCGGGAATGCATTTTGCACTCCAGCTCTAGCCGCCCAAGGAGCGTGTACCCCAGCTAGCGCCGTCGCGGCTACCGGCTTTGGCAATTCGTTCACCAATCTTTTTAATTCCAGTGGACCGGACAAAGGCGTGGCCATTCAAATTAACATTCCTTTGCGCAACCGGGTAGCGCAGGCCCAGCAGGTGAGGTCGCAACTGGAATACCGGCAGGCAGAATTGAGCTTCAAGCAGTTGCAGAACAACCTGGCCTTGAGCATCCGCAACGAAGTCTTTGCCCTGGAACAGGACCGCGCCAGGATCATTGCTGCCCGCGAAGCCCAGAGTTTTGCCGAGCAGAACCTGGATGCAGAGCAGAAAAAATATGCTTTGGGCGCTTCAACTTCCTTCAACGTGATGAACCTCCAGGCAGCTCTGGCCATAGCCCAGGAGAGCACCATCTCGGCTGAAATCGCCTACGCCAAGCAACGAGTCCAGTTGGACCTGGATACTGCCCAGACCCTGGACAACAACAACATTATTCTTCAGGAAGCTGTGACCGGGAACATCAAGACCCAGCCCAATGTACCGGGAATCGGACCCAACACATTCCTGGAGCAAACCGGGCCACCGCCGGTAAATCCGCCGAACACCAACTCGCCCCCGCACTAACTGCAGTGCGTGTTTTGTAATGCGAACAAAACAATGGGCCGCAGAGCATAAAACCCCTCCGGGCCCAATGTGGGTTAATCGTGCATCGCTATGCAGTCCACCTCTCCAATAGGGACGTTGACTTGCTGTTGCTGTTGTAAGGCGAAGCCGAGTGTCACGCCGCTGGAGGTTCTGTTGCTCCACGTTGGAACGGAACCAGAGGCCGTGCACACGAATGTGTAGTTAGCATCGGAGAAGGCGGAGGGCCACTCGATGGTTTGGCTGCAGGTTGGCGGGTTGGAATTCGCTGGGATAGTACATCCCGTTACCCTCATATGTTTGATCCCTCCTCCGGTAGCATCCACGCCACCTGCCACCTTCATGCGTCCGGTGTCGCTGATGGAAAAAAGAACAGAAGGAGAGGAATAGGTTCCCCCTGCGGCGACCCGGGCAATGGCAAAGTTATCACCTCCAGGCCACTCGTTGCTGCCGCTGCCAAGGGCCATGCGCCAGCTTGGGAGAGACGTGTTGATTTGCGCACCGGTACTGACGCCCGTTGCCGTTCCATTGCTATTGAGAAACACGCCATTATAAAAAGAGGACCAGCCTGCCGAGGAACCAAGGCTCGAACCGGTTGGACCGGCGCCACAGCAAACGGTTGTGCCGAATTCTATTGCGTCCTGTGCCTCGACTAACAGTCCAGGCGTCCCATCGCCGGCCACATGAAGGGTGGCTTGGGGATTTGTCGTACCGATTCCGACGAGACCGCTGCTATCGAATATATCGGAATTTCCTACAGTGCCGCTGTTATCGATGAACTTGGCAATGAAGTTGTCGGTTGAGGTCCACATAAACATTGCATTGATTCCACGCCGGTAGGGTGTCAAGGCATCGCTCACAGCGGAAGTCTTCGTTCGAGCATTCAGCCCTTTCACCACGCGTTTGAGTATGACCGCCCTCGGTACCTGTAGTTCAGCAATGGTCGTAAGTGGCTGGTTTTCTGACGGCATATTCCCAGCCACGCCGGTTGTTAAGGTTTGGGCCGTTGCGCCAATGGTAAAAAAATAGAAACAAATAGCAATTGGGAGAAATCTCTGGATTGGCATTGATCTTGTGCTTTCCATTTGAAAGTTCCTTTCCTGATTTATAGTGAAGATTCCCGCCAAAACGTTTCACACGTTCAACAAGAAAGAGGTGCGTCAAGAGTTTGTAATTATTGGGATTTTCTAATCAGAGCAATGGCGGCTATGGGCATTTGGCGCGATGCAGCCATTGCGGTAAAACGGCATTCTTTTATGGACCCGTTTTGCCTGCAACTTCCACAAGCCGTAAACTTACAACCGAATGGCCGCCAACAAAGTAGTATTTCTCTTCGACGTTGACAACACCCTGCTCGATAACGATCGTGTCACTGACGATCTGAAGCGGCATCTGGAACAGCAGGTCGGCCATGATCGACAGCAATGTTATTGGGAGTTTTTTGAGCAATTGCGCAGCGAGTTGGGCTATGCCGATTACCTGGGCGCGCTGCAGCGCTACCGCATCGCCTATCCACGCGATCCGGGGTTGCTTACGGTATCTCACTTCCTGGTGAACTATCCCTTTGCCACCCGGCTTTATCCTGACTCCCTTGACGTGGTGGAGTATGTAAAGCAGTGGGGAAAGCCCGTGATCCTCTCCGACGGCGATGTAGTTTTTCAGCCGCTCAAGATTGAGCGCTCCGGACTATGGCAAACGTTTGAAACCAATGTTCTGATCTATATCCACAAAGAGCAGGAACTGGAAGACGTGGAAAGGCGTTTTCCTGCCGCGCGCTACGTGCTCATTGACGACAAGCTGCGTATTCTGACGGCGGTAAAAAAGATCTGGGGAAGCAAGGTGACCACCGTGTTTCCACGCCAGGGCCATTATGCCCATGATCCTAAGGTGCTGGCTGATCTCCCGCCAGCCGATATCAGCATCGACCGCATCGGCGATCTGCTGAACCACAACCTGGCCTGAAGCAGAATCTGGGCCATCTCACCAATCTGCCTTTTTGCATCCGGCAACCAATTCCTCGCAAATCGGCATAGTATCAAGAGTGTACTTTGCGCAGGAGGATTGAAATGCAGAGACAACGGATTTCGCAGGTATTGGGTTTGGTGTTGCTGCTGGCCGGAGTGTCCTGGCCGCAACAGGTCCCGGTAAGCATCATCGTGTCCGTGGAAGCCAAGCATGGCAAGGAAGTTCCCAAAGTCTACAAGGAGGACGTAAGAGTCCTCCACGATCATGACCGCCTTCAGGTAACGGAATGGATTCCCTGCCAGGGTGCGCAGGCCGGATTGGATCTGTTTGTGCTGATGGATGACGCCACCGACCCGGACATTGGGTTGCAGTTTGATGATGTGCGTAAGTTCATAGATGCTCAGCCTTCTGACGCCTCCATTGGCGTGGGCTATGCCCGCAACGGCGGCGTGCAGATGGCCCAGAACATGACCAAAGACCACGCCCAGGCAGCCAAGGCGTTGCGCCTCCCGTTGGGTACAGGAGCCATGGCCAGTCCATATCTGTCACTCACGGAATTGATCAAGAGCTGGCCGCAAAGTGAGAACCGCCGCGAGATCCTGATGGTCTCCTCGGGCATAGACTTTCTGCAGGGTGGACCCAACGATTCCTACTTGCAAGAGGCCGTCGATCAGGCACAACGCGCCGCCATCCAGGTTTATGCCATTTATACCTCAAGTCTTGGACACGCCGGACACAGCTACTGGCGAACGACCTGGGGACAAAACAACCTTTCGCGGCTCACGGAAGAAACCGGAGGCGAATTCTATATTCAGGGATTGAACACACCCATTTCCTTCGCGCCTTATCTGGGCCAATTTGCCGACCGGCTCAAGCATCAATACAAGCTTACATTTCTGGCAAATGCCGGCCATAAGTCGGAGTACCAGCATATACATCTGGAGACCGAGGTCACCAATGCCGAACTTGTAGCCCAGGACAACGTCTATGTTCCAGCGGCAAAATGATCAGTGCCTGGAGCGCTATTTTCCCCGGAACAGAAACACCAGTTCGATGATGAGGATGATGACTACGATAGATTCCAGCAGAAACCCGCGTGCCTGATTGAACTGATCAATCATGAAGTCGTAGAGGTCGCCCGCCGTCTGCAACTTATCGTGGACCAGCGCCTGGAACTCGGTTACTCCAATTTCGCTGGCACAGAGCTTGTAAAGGCGCGCTGAGAACATGTCTCCTACGAACTTCAGGGCATGATTCGTGCGTTCCGTGAGTTCTGTTACCTCAAGCAGCACCGCTCGCAACCGGGACGCTCCGGGCCGCATGCGCCATCGCGCCAGCACTCCGCGACGGCTCGCCAGGAAGCGGTACCCTTCTCGAAGTTCCTGGGTCAGCAGTTCATCATAGTGGCGAAACTGCAATAGCTGCGAGTTGGCATACTCCAGAATGCGAATCGTAGGTTGGGCGCCGGACTCACTGTCATAGATGAATGCCGCGTTCCAGCCCACTACCGTGAGGTCATTGGGATAGTACGACAGGCTCGCCTGCATCACTTCGGCTTGTTCCGCGGGAGCCAGTGGAACAGTCTCTCCGTCAATGAGCTGGCTGATCTGCTGGCCGTGGTCGCGAATCAATTCTTGCGTGCTCACGGCCGCGGACGCGTGCAGATGAAAGATGTAATACTCCTCGCTCAACCAGTTCTCGTAGGGCTTTCGCAAGGCGGGGCGTACGCTTTTCACCCGCTGCTGGACCATCTGGCTTGTCAGCTCATTGAAAAAAGCGGTGGAAATCCATCGGCTTGCCACTTCCTGCAAGTTGCTCCAGCTTCCCGAGTAGGAATGCTGCAGCAGGGCGCCGACTACGCCGTAGTCGTAATACTGAATGGTAGCTGTGAACTCTTCACCTGTTTCCAGCTTTATGGGTTCCACGGATTCCACCACGGGCGCGCGCTGGAAGCGCACGTATCCCGGAGTTGTATGCTTGAAGGCGGGGGTCAGGATTCTTCCTCCAACCAGGGGACGCAGTTCCTCGAGGCTGATCTCATCGGACACATCGTAGAGAACCAGCACAAAGACAGAACCCAGAAATTGATCGGCGGGCATCTGACCGTAATGTACTACAGCTTGACGGCACTCGGCGCCAGCACCGGTCTCTCAACATTCCGGCGCCAGGCTGGCAGATTGCATGCGTCAGGCTTTTTGGCCAAACCAGGCAGGCGTTTCACCGGTCCGGTTGGCCAGAATAATGTCACTTTTGATTGAATGCTAAGTGTCGAGTGGTGATTGCCGGCTGGAAAAGACTAGAGGGCTGTGATTTTGGTCTTGTGAACCATTTGGCTTAACCAGTGAGCCAATGGTCCTCATCTCTACCCATGACCATCACAGCCCTCAATGCGAACGCTGCTTTTGCAGCGCCGACCTCAATCGCCCTTCCCCCAAGGCGGATCGTCGGGCCGTCCTCCACGCCCCGTGGAAGACTCATCGCCGGCCTGCCTCGGAGAGAGCATCCTTTTCCGTATCGGGAAGGAACTCTATTTCCGTTTCGGCCCCTTAATCATCACATCTTAGGGAGTACAGAAATCCCCGTATGTGACGCACGTCACATATGTGAGGTGAGAAAAAGTCATCTCTCCCAGGCGAAGAGTTGCCTACCGTGGATCTTGTCGACGGTCGGCCATTGGTATCGTGTACCATAGGCAACGTCTGAACATATGGACAACGGTCTATTTCAACTGATCCCAAAAGAAGGAACAAAGATCCTTCTGGTGCTATTTCTCTCTTTTCTGATTGGCCTGGAACGAGAGGAACACAAGACCGGCCCGGAGCACTATTCTTTCGGCGGCGTCCGTACTTTTCCCTTGATTGGATTGATCGGCTACGTGATGGCGCTGCTATCCGGGAGCCAGATGGTTTCGGTGGCGCTTGGTTTTTTAGTGGTGGGCGCTCTGCTGGTGGTTTCCTATATCCATAAACTTTCGACAGAAAAAACGTCGGGCGTCACCACAGAGGTTTCCGCCCTGGGGACCTATTTACTTGGGGCGCTTGTCTACCATGACCAACTATGGATTGCCACCACCATTGCCGTCATCAGCATGTTCCTGCTGGAACTCAAGACTACCCTGGAGGGACTCACCGAGCGGGTAGCGCCGGAAGAGATTTTTACCTTCACCAAATTTCTGCTGCTGACGGCAGTGATCCTGCCGGTTCTGCCCCGCGCCTCTTTTACCCAGTTCGAGATTAATCCTTTTAAGACCTGGCTGGTGGTGGTGGCTGTGAGCACGGTCTCATACGGAAGCTATCTGCTGCTCAAGATGACGCGCGGCAAGAAGGGTGTGCTGCTTTCCGCGCTCCTGGGCGGCGCGTATTCTTCCACGGTAACGACCATTGCACTAGCCCGGCGGTCCGCAACGGAACAGCAGCCGCATCTGTTTGCCGGAGGCACCCTGGTGGCTTCCGGGATGATGTATCTCCGGCTCGCGCTGCTGCTGGCCCTGTTCAATCGTGGGCTCTTTGTGCTGCTGGGCATTCCCTTCATTGTGCTGGCCGCCCTGGCCGTGCTTGCGGGATGGTTGTGGTCACGCATTCCTGATCCGGCGCCCCAGGACGTCACCCGCAAATTTGACCCCAGAAATCCGCTTGAACTCCGGGCCGCCCTGCTGTTCGCCGTCCTTTTTGTTGCCATGATGGTCGTGACCCACCTGGCTATCATTTACCTGGGACAGAAGGGCGTGTATGCGCTGGCCGGAATCATGGGGCTGTCGGATGTCGATCCCTTCATTCTGAGCATTACCCAGTCCGCCGGGCGGGACGCCACGCTGATCGTGGGTGCGGTTGGAATTGCTATCGCGGCAGCCAGCAATAACATGATCAAAGCCTTCTATGCTTACGGATTCTCGGATCGAAAGACAGGTTTGCAGAGTCTTTGCCTGCTCCTGGCCCTGGCCCTCGCCGGACTTACGCCATTGATCTGGCTGCTGAGATAAGTGCTGATTTCCGTTTTTCCCAAAAGTCCCATCAGCACGCCGATTCAGCATTATCATTGGCGGCATGTCATCGCCCTTGACTGCGTTAACACCGCCATCCCCTGAGGAACCGTCAACGCGGAAGTTTGCCGAGCAGATCATCCAGATGGGCAGCGGGCTTCTGGCAACCCTTTACGTTGCCGGCTTTCTCGTGGTCTCCGTTCATCACGGCCAATATGGCATCGTTATGTTTGAGTTCCTCCGTGCTCGGGTATTCGCTGCAGGGATTCTGCTTACCCTGTTTGTGGCGTTTCCCATGCTGGCAACATGGATTTGTATGCGCTTTTTTGAGCACTGGAAGACACGCGGAAAGCTCGGTAGCTGGATTAACGCTTTCATCTTCTTCCTCCTGGCCCTGCAAACCTGGGTCATGGTGGCGGGGTCGTGGATGAGCGGGATGGCGCGCTCCTTTTCCGGCCTGTTCACCGTCTCGACTTCACCTTTCAAACCTCCTCTGTCCATCTTTGCTGTTTGGTTCCTGGTCCTCGGCGCAATTTTTGCTGTTCATTTCCGGTTAAGACGTCCTGTCAAGCTTCTCAGGGCAGCAGCACAACAAGGGCCATATTTCTTCGTTGCGGGCCTCACCGTGATCTTGTACTTCGCCACCGTGCCTTACGGCATCGTCATACCTTTCTGGGGCGGCGGATTGCCAACGCCGGTTACAGTTCATCTCTCCAGCAAGATCCCATTCTCTGATTCCACTGATGTGTCCGCCTATCTGGTGGATGAGACTGAAAGAGGGTATTACCTGATTCACAGGCGAGATGATCACAGAGCTTCATTCGTGCCTCGTGAGGCTGTTACGTCCATTGATTTTGAAGAGGTCAAATAGCGCGAAGGGCGAAACCACTGCTTGCGGAAGGACACGGGAAAACGGCGGAAACTGCAGCCCGGTTAGTCCTCCCGCATTGGCTAGTCTGGGTTAAAATCTGAAGAAGCGCGGTTACGCAATCCTAAACATCCAAAGCTGGAGTCCCCGGCAGGTAAAGCCGGTGGGCTCACGAATGTGAGGAACTGATTGAAGACTGTATTCGTCGTCGGTGCGGGGCCCGCAGGGCTATTTGCCGCACAGAAAATCGCCCAGGCGGGACATGAGGTGATTGTTCTCAATCGCGACATCAAGCCCGGCGGCCTGGCGGAATACGGCATCTATCCCACCAAGGACAAAATGAAGGTTGGATTGCGCAAGCAATTTGCCAAGGTCCTGGGCCTGCCCAACGTCCACTATATTGGGCACGCCTGCGTAGGAGAGGGATACGGAATCTCCATTACCGACCTGCAGGAGTTCTCTCCCTCCGCCATTGTGTTTGCTGTGGGCGCGCAGGGTGCAAAACAATTGGGGCTGCCCGGCGCGGATTCGCGCGGCGTCTATTCGGCCAAGGATTATGTCTATTACTACAATCTCCTGCCTCCTTTTGCCTCGCAGGATTTTTCCGCCGGAAAACGCGTGGCTGTGGTCGGCATGGGAAACGTGGCTGTGGACGTGGCCCACTGGCTGCTGGTGGATGATCCCCGGCACACTGCCGAAGACGTGATCATCGTGGCCCGCCGCGGCCCCTTTGAAGCCAAGTTTGACAAGAAAGAATTTACCTATATTGAGGCATACCTGGACCGGCAGTCGTTTCAACAGGAGCTCACGCGGATTCACCCCCAGCTTACCGCCGTGGGACAGGACCCGGCGGGGCTCGCAGAAGCCACGTTCCCTTGCCTGGCCAAACCGGATCCCGGTCCAGCAAAAGCCAGGCTCCACTTCCGCTTCCTGTGTTCTCCCAAGGCCATCCATCCCGATGCCAGCGGTCGCATTGCACGGCTCACCGTGACAGAAAATATTCTGGTGCAACGCGATGGAGATGTAGGCATGAAAGCGACGGACAAAACGGCTGAAATTGAAGTGGACACCATGATTTTTGCCATCGGAGATGTGGCGGATCCCACGCTGGGCTTGCCTTACAACAAAGATTGCTACGTGACCAATCCCCATCCCGAAGACCCTAAGCAGCCGGGATATGAAGTTCTTGACCCGCGGGCCGGCAAGATCATGGAAGGCACCTACGTGGTGGGCTGGGCGCGCAAGGCCAGCGAGGGTCTGGTGGGAATTGCCCGCCACGATGGCGAGGTAGGCGCAGTGGAAGTCATAAAATATCTGCAGAGCGCCCCCGAAAGGAACAGCGCGAAATTTCCCGAAATCCTGCGCCGGCTGGAAAATAAGAGCCTGCGCCTGGTGACCAAGGCCGATCTGGAGCTTCTGGCCAAAGCAGAAGAGCGCGAAGCCAAGGCCCGAGGCGTCCAATTCTTCAAATTTTCCGAAGATGAGGCCATGTTAAAGGCAATCGAAGAACAGAAAGCCCAGAGCGCCGCAGTTTAAATACCAGGCGACGCTGACCCGTCCTTACAAGTTTTTTTCCGGATCGCCGCTGCCCGGTGATCCTTGTTGTCGCTCGTTTCCGCTTTTACCTGTAGAGAGGCAAAATGCTCCTCATCTGCAAAGGAGAAAGCGGCAATGGGCAATCAATACAACGTGGTCCTTTATGGCCAGGGTTTGTTCAACTCGGATCAGAGCACCAATCAGAAGCAGCTCGAAGCAATCCAGAACTCCGGATTCACCACGGTCCTGCTCTTTACCATACATGTCTGGCCCAACGGCGATCTCTACTATGGAGATACACCAGCCGTCCAAAACGGTACCGTACTGCTGCCGCCTGAAATGTCCACGCTCATCCAGGGACTGCGCGAAGGCGGCGTAGAAAATGTTCTGGCCAGTATCGGCAGCGCCGATGCAGCCGACTTCGAGCATCTCAAGGCGCTGCTGGCCACCACACAGGGAATGCAGACCCTGAATAAGAACTTCAGGGCGCTGGTCGATGCTCTGGGCATTGACGGCTTCGACTTTGACCTGGAGGAATTCCCGCTTGCCGGCTATGCCGACACAATCGTGAAGCTGACCCTGATGTTGAGCGCCTTCGGCAAGAAGGGCATCATCACCTACTGTCCCTACAATAACGAAAACTTCTGGCTCGTATGCCTGGCAGGAGTCTACAGCAGCAGTGGCAACCGGCAGCTGGTGAAGTGGATGAACCTCCAGTGCTATGCCGGCGGCGCCGGCAATGATCCGAACGTGTGGGCACGGCAGATGCGGTCCTTTTCGCAGCGCCTGGGCATATCCGATCCCGATGCCTTCATCGTCCCTGGATATTCTGCCGGCCAGCAATCTCTGGCGGATATCCAAGAGACGCTGAGTGGCCTGGTCGGACTCTCCGGCGCCTTCATCTGGAACCTCGGTGACATCCTGAGCAGGAAACAACTGCCGGTGGATTACGCCCAAGTCATCGTCGCTGGACTGGAAGGCGAAAACCAGCGCACCGCCGCAGTTTCATAGCGTTCTCTTGGGCTGAGCAACATAGACGGTTTTATTCGCTGGCGAAGGAAATAGCGCCACGTTTCCTTCGCCGGCAGCAGTTGAGGCAGTGATCGGCGTGAAAGGCGGAACGAACCGCGCTGGAGACAATCACCCACCGCTCTCGCAAGCTGCACGAGCGCGTGCCCATCCATGGTCGTTTCAATTCGGCATCGTCACCTTGATCAAGCGGCGCAACCATGAGCGTTTTCTCATGTTCATTTTGGTTCGCAGGGCTCTTTATCTGTGTTCATCCTTGAAAATCAGTGGTACAGTTTTGCCGCTATCTTCATGAACATCCCGACCCAGGAAAGGTAATCCATCCCACATGGCCAACAAGGTTTCCTTTTACCTCAACGGCAGAGAAGTTACTGTAGAGAATCCTTCACCTGATCTGCTGTTGATTGATTACTTGCGCTCGCCTGGGGTTGGGCTGGCCGGCCCTAAGAAGCCCTGCGCCCAGGGCGGTTGCGGCGGCTGCACCGTAATTCTTTCCCACTGGAACAAAGCAGAGAAGAAGGCGGAGCACCGCGCCATCAACTCGTGCCTGCGCCCGGTGTGTGCGCTGGGCGGCCTGGTGGTAACCACGGTGGAGGGTACAGGCGCTGTGCGCCGCCCGAATCCTGCTTTTCTGAATCATGCTCCCACATTTTCCCGAGGTGGAATTTCGCCCACCGCGCTGCATCCTCCCGTGCTTGCAGAAGCGCAGGAGGATGCGCTGGCAAAACGAAAGCAAGTTCAGTCCGCCGTCAAGGCTGCGGTGCAGGCCGATTCCGACTGGGTGGCAAAGCTGAAACTGGCTGACGAGCCGCCAGATTATCCCACCAGCGCCTGCCATGCAGGCATGAATCCCGTTGCCTATCGCCTGGCCATGAATAATGGCAGCCAGTGCGGTTACTGCAGCGTGGGATTTGTGATGAACATGTCCGAGTTCATCGTCAACCATCCCAACGCCACCAAGCGCGAGATTGAGGATGCGTTCGACGGCAACATCTGCCGCTGTACCGGATATCGGGCCATCCTTACCGGCATGAAAACCTTTGCTTCCGATTGGACGGAAGAAGATGAAAAGCACCGGATGCCATGCAAAGGCGATGCCGGATGCGAGGCACAACGGCCCGCCGACGTCACAATCCCATTTCCGGATGACGCCCAGGCTCCGCCGCAGCCCGTATCCGTGGACAGCGGCCATCGGACCTGGCACACACCGCTCACCCTGGAAGAACTGGCTCGAATCATCGAGGACAACCGCGGCAAGAAGCTGCGCATGGTTCATGGCAATACCTCGTATGGAATTTACAAGGAAGAATACCTCGAAGCAGAAGTCCTGGTTGACATCCGGCTCATACCTGATCTCCATTCCGAGCCCAAGGTAATCAAGGGCGAGCTGCATGTTGGAGCGGGCATCAGTTATAGCGATCTGATTGACGCCATGGAAATCGAACTCAAGGCCAGGAAACTGGGCGAGACCAGCCGGCTATGGGCTGCACAGTTCATGGCCCGCCGAACGGCCGGAAGAATCGTGCGCAATGCCGCTTCCCTGGCGGGCAACACCATGCTGGTGCTGAGGCACATTGCCTCCGGCACTGGAGAGCCCTTCCCTTCCGATATTTTTACCGCCCTGGCTGCTGCCGATGCGCGAATTGAGTATCTGGAAGTGCTCAGCGGCAAACGTCCTCACCGGACAGAGAGCACAGTGGAAGAACTGGTAGAGCAAGTGGCCGAAAATCCAAAGTTGGCGGACAGCATTGTCCTGCTCAGCTACTACCTGCCACTGGGAGAGCCGCGCGAGGTAGTTTTGGCGCAGAAAGTTGCGCTGCGGGATGTGAATGCCCACAGCATCGTCAACGTAACCACGCGTTTTGATTTTTCCCGGGACGTAGTCGAGAGCGCCAGGCTGGTATTTGGCGGCATCGCGCCTTTCCCCTGGCGCGCGCGAAAAACCGAGAAGGCCATCGTGGGAAAGAAACTTTCACTCGCTGAAGCCTCGAGTCTGGCCGCAATTCTGGAAACCGAGGTCCATGCCGAACTCAAGCACTGGGAACATCGCATGAAAGGCCTGCCTTCAGAGGGTTTTACCGACGAGTACCGCACTCAACTCGCCGTCTCGTTCCTCTACAAGGCGATTGTGAATGCCCTCCTGCACCAGCAGCCCGGTTCGGTGCCTGAGGACATCAGGTCCAGCGGCAAGATTACCTGGGGACGCTGGGCCGTCAGTGATGGCAGGCAGTATTACAAAATTCAGGACTACAAGAAGCCGGTCTCGCAGCCATACATCAAACTCACCGCCATGTACCAGACCTCCGGTCAGATTCACTACACCCACGAGCTGCCGGTGCCGCCTCTCACCGTAAATGGCGCGCTCGTCCAGAGCCGCCGTGCCCTGGCCATGTATCACTTTGTTGTCCCCGGTCACAAAGGCGCGGTGGACGCGGCAGGATTGCGCAAGCATTTGACGGAACGTTTTCCGTCTTTTGTGGACCTCATCACGGACGAGGAGATCAAAGATGGCGGCATCAACCTGCAGGGCATGGGGTCGGACCAGCCGATCTTTGCCGTGGATCGCGTGAGTTATATAGGCCAATGCATCGCCATGGTGCTCGCGCACACCGAGCAGGAGGCCATCAGCATCGCGGATTACGTGACGCGATTCTGCGTGGGCTACACTCCGGTTAAGTGGAAAGGACAATGGCCGAAACAGTGGTATGAGCCGGTTTTGAGCCTGGAGAAGGCAATCGAGATGGGAAGCGTTTTTCCCGATGCGCCCGTAACGGCTCCTTTCGTCTCTCACATCTGGAAGATCATCCGCCCTGGCAGCCGCTTCGATTGGATCACCCCCCACAAAAACCCGCTGGATCGAACCATCGTCAATCGCCCGGGAATGGTGGACGGACTCGCCTGCCACATTATCGAGGGAGCGCACCAGACCGGCAGCCAGGTCCACTTCTACATGGAAACCCAGGCGTGTATCGCGGAACCGGCAGATGGGCGGCGGATCATTATGCGTCCTTCCACGCAAAGCCCCATGGAGATGCATGCCACTACTGCCATGGCCCTGGGAATCGAGTACCACCGCATTGATGTGCAAGTCCCGTCCGTAGGCGGCGGCTTTGGAGGCAAGACCGAACAGGCCCGCTTTGTGATCGGCGCGGCTGCGGTAGCGGCTTATTCATCCAAAAAGCCGGTAAGGCTTGTGCTGCCCCGGGAAGAAGATAGCAACATGATCGGCAAGCGCCATGCCTACTACGGCCAGTACCAGATCGCCGTGGACCGGGGTGAATTCAGGCCGGAAGATAAAGGAACCATTCGCGGCTACTACGCCAGGATGTGGGGCGATGGCGGGGCTTTCTACGATTGCTCGTTTATTGTCTCCAACTCCCTGCAGCTTCGTTTTGATGGCGCTTACCGCGTCCAGAATTTTGAAAACCAGTTGGACGTTTGCCGCACCAATACCGCTCCCAACACCGCGTTCCGCGCTTTTGGCGACATCCAGTCCAAGAACATTCTGGAAAATGCGCTGGACGATGCCGCTTTTGTATTAGGCATGCTGCCGGAAGACGTTCGCGAAAAAAATCTCTATGACCAGGGTGATGTGACGCCCTTTGGCCAGGCGCTCTCCTACTGCTACATGAAAGACGTATGGAAATTTCTGAAGGCCAAATGCAAGTTCGAGGAAAAGAAGCGCTCCGTAGACGAGTTCAACCAGCACAACCGATGGCGCAAGCGTGGGATCGCCATGCTCCCCGTGAAGTACGGCTCTGGCTACAACTGGACCCAACTTGAGCAGGCTGCGGCTATCGTGGCCGTAAATCAGGGCGATGGCAGCGTCCTGATCCATCAGGGCGGTGTTGAGATGGGACAAGGGTTGACTACGCAGGTTGTGCAGATTGCCAGTTATGTGCTCAACGTCCCCATGGAGTTGATCTATGTGGATGATCCCAGGACCAGCATAACCCCCCATCCTCCCAGCACCGGCGGTTCCATCGGAACCTCATACAACGGAGAAGCCGTAAAGCATACCTGTGAAAAATTGCGTGAGCGCCTGACCGAGTTTGGCTACGAGATGCTGAAAGAGAACGGCGGAACGTGGTGCACCGCTCAAGGCATTGACTTTTGGAATCACGGCGAGCAAGGCTGGGCGGCGCAAGTAGTGACGAACGGAAAAAAGACGCTCATCTGGCAGAACCTGGTGCAACAGGCTTACTCCAAACGCGTGAGCCTGATCGTTAGCTATACCGCCAAGATCCGCGGCGGCACAGTACCCGTGCCTTCGCTAACATTCAAAAAAGAGAAAGACCAACCCAACATTCCGGGTGTTGATCGAGTGGAGAACGCCACCCTTGGCGGCGGCGTGGATTCTTTCACTGGTTTTACCTATTCAGCGGCCTGCGCGGTGGCGGACGTAGATATTCTTACGGGCGAAGTAAAAATATTAAGCGCGGACATCGTCTACGACGTGGGATGGAGCTTGAATCCGGCTATAGACATCGGCCAGGTTGAGGGCGCATTCGTGCAAGGCATCGGCTATCTCTTGACGGAAAATCTCGTCTTCGAACCCGAGGGGCCGGAAAAGGGACGCCTGAATACCAACAACACCTGGCGCTACAAGCCGCCTGCCGTCACCACGATTCCATTGGAGATGAACGTCCATCTCTTCCCCCGCGATCTGGCCAAGAACATTCCCGAGGATGCTAATGAGCTGTTCTCCTCCAAGGAGGTTGGCGAGCCTCCGCTGGTGCTGGCCAACAGCGTGTATTTTGCGGTGAAGGCTGCGGTCAGGGCATCGCGGCTGGAACGCAACCTCAGCGGCCTGTTCCGCATGGATGCGCCCGCTACCGTGCAGGAAGTGCGCAAGGCGTGCCAGGTCTCTGTGGAGGACCTGGGCGGGTAAGGCGGGTGAAAATTTCTAATGGGCTCTTACGCCATGCCGCTGGGCAGGGCGGCAAGGAATTCCACCAACTCTACTTGGCGGGGTGGCAAAAGCTTTTTCTGAAGTAGCGCCACCGCCATCTGCAATTCTTCCACCTCGGCCGCGGAGTAATGGTGTTGCAAAGAGTCGAAGTTATTGGCCAGGGTCTGGCAAGCAAGCGCCAGTACTCGCAAAGAATAAGCGTCTGCGTGGGCGGGCGCTCCATTCGGAGATTGTGATTTAGGCCCAGCAGTATTAGAAGAGCTGAATTCGAAGACGAAGTCGGATTTTTCTGCTGAAGCTTTCTGCTCCAACTTTCCCAGCAATGCGGTGAGCTTCTCACGGTTGGCGGGCGTCAACTGGCGAAAAGCCACTCCCATGCCTACCAGTGGATAGCTGGTGCGAACGGTGCCGGCAAATTCGATCCATGCGCCTTCAATCTTAAGCCCGAGTGTTACCTCAGTATTTACCGCCATGGGAGCGGTCAGCTCCACGTAGACACCTCCCTCGGAAATGTCTTTGATTTCTCCGTGCAAGGCAAATGTCGAGCCTGCGGTCTTAATCGAAGCGCTGCCACTGCAAGCGTACCGCTCATGCTTCCTCTTCCCTCCGGGCGCGGTCGAAGGCGCGTGCAACGGCGGTTCGGAATTCCTGACCATGCCGACGTTCACCGTGAAATCCCTTTGGTCATCCGGCAGATCAACACCCCAGATACTTTTGAAAGGCTCAAGGCTGCGAACTCCCGCCTGTCCGTCCAGAGAGCTGGCGGGTGCTCCCACCCAGACCACCTCAAACCGGGCCTTGGCCGCTCCTCGCCTGATTTCGATCACTTCCCCCGGCTCCAGCAGAAAATTCAGGCCGCCGAGCCTTGCCGATGTCTCCGTGACGTCCAAAGTGTGAGCAAGCTGTTTCACTCCGCTGGAGCGCCGCACCACGTGCAGCGCAAGAACGACCTTTCTGCGAAGATTGCTTCTTGTCGACATGAACCTCTCCCGTTCCCCAGGCATCAAATGACCAAGCCGTGGGCATACTTGCCAAAATGGGACCAAAAATCCGTATCGATTAAAATACTCAAGGGTTCATCGGTGGGAAAGTAACTTTAGTAATGATAGAAGCATTCGGCAGTCAGCGACACCCTAGTGCAGAAGGTTCCCCGTATGGTCGACCGTGCTGCTCTCCACTCTGGCGATCAGCTCCGAAACAGGATAGCGGTCCACATGGCCGCAGCAATTATTGCGGCAGCGTAACACCAGGCTGTCTTTGTCCATCGTCACCAGGTTCTCAGGCTCTCCGGCATAGACAGTGCCGCCGCACTCGGGACAGATTACATACGTACCGTTGTTCATCATGGATTTCGCAGTCAAAGTCAGTTCCTTATTCATAATCGCGCGGCTACACGTGTATTGGTTATCGGCAGGAACAGCAGGTCGGTTTACTCGTTGGACCCGGATCGGTCGCGGAGGGCGGGTGAATTGCAACTGTTGAGAGTGCATGGAGGCACGCGCAAGACTCTCAACCCGAGAATTAGGATGCAAGAACTACTAAGGATAAAGGAAAGACGCGGCCTGAGAGTGAACCCCTCAAGAGCCCACTGGGGCCGTGTGCGCTCTACTTCGGAGGCTGGGGCAGGTCGGAAAAGTTCAACCAGATGTCCGTGCCGCCGCTCTTGCTGTCGAGCTTCGCGCTAACGGTTCCCCAGGGAAATGTATTCTTCCCCCCGAGCTGCACAGCCAGTTCGTGTTGGTACTCTTTTTCCCGTTCCAGTTCAGCCGCCTCGGACCAGTTCGCCCAGCTGTCGTCCTTGTGAGAATAGGCAAAACCGAACATCTTGAGGCGGCCATTGAGAAAGACCAGAAAGATGCCGATTTTGCGATCATTGGGAATCAACCCGCTTACCTGATACCTTTGCCAGCCGTCATTGGCGCCCAGGTTGTCCCGGTTCAAAGAAGCAGTCGCAGTGACGAAATCCGCCTCGGGCATCATGGGGCGTAGTTCAAGGCTGAGATCGGGAAAACTCACCCGGCCCGTTTCAGGATCAATCAGGAAAGGGGCCTTCAAGATGCAATCACCACATCCAGGGTCCTTGGGCCATGGACGCCCTGCACGCGCGTCATCTCGATGTCCACCGTGGCCGAAGGGCCGGAAAAAAAAGTCAGCGGCAAGGTCTTGATCGGCTGGAGCACCTCCAGCGCCTCTGCGATGAACTCCACAATCTGGTCCTGGAGGACAACACAGATCTGATAATCCGGGACCAGGGTGAGAGCGCGGCGGCCATCGCGGCCGCTGGCCAGAACGATGGTTCCCGTAGAAGCGATTGCCACAGTGCAGCCGGTCAGCACGCCATCAATCTGGTCGTTATTCAGCGCCGAATGGCTCAGGCCAGTATCCGGTACTGCTTCCATGCCCGGCGGAATCCACTGCGAAGGAAATTCGCGCGGAACCACGAGCCTTTTCTTCTTCCTCTCTTGCAACACCTGCGCAACAACTGCTGCAACATTGTCCAGGCCAGCCAGATAGGAAGTTGCGCCGTAGTGTTTCAAAATCGCCTGGAGCAGGGTGACGCGCTCCTGCGGCGGAAGCGTTCCCTTGCGACGAAACTCGCGCGGAATTTCCGGCCACTCTTGTAAACGCAAGGCTTCGCGGTCGGCTGTATTGGCCGGGTCGGCGCCGATGGCGCCGCGAATGCGGGAGAGGATGGCGGACTTAGCGGATTGGTTGTTCATTCGTGATTTCGTTCCCGAGTTCCTTCGCTCCGCTCAGGATCCCGCCTGCGGGCTCCCGCTTCGCTCACGCCCGCAGAACGGCTCGACTTCTCTCTTTCGCGCCACCACTCGCGGAAGCTCTGCTTGGGGATGGTCGGCAAATCACGGCTGCTCGTCCAGGCACGCAGGCCAGGCATGGAAGAGACTACGCCATCATCCAGAAACGGCCCTTGTCCCAATCGGGCCAGCTTATGCGCTCTGCGCAACAGCCATTCACTTTGAAAAACCTTGCTCATGACCTTCATGCCCAGGTTTTCCCTGCTCAGCTTGCCGCCAATGTGCGATTGCTTTTCCTGCACCAGCTCCGACCGCAGGTGAATCAAAACTTCCGGGATATTGATTTTTACCGGGCAGGCTTCATAACACGCGCCGCATAAAGAAGACGCATAAGGCAGAGACTGCGAGTGCTCCATGGCCTGCAATTGCGGCATGAGGATCGCCCCAATGGGTCCGGGATAGACGGCCCCATAAGCGTGCCCGCCGGTGCGCTCATAGACCGGACAGGCATTCAGGCAGGCGGCGCAGCGAATGCAATGCAGCGCCTGCTTGCCTTCGTCATCTGCCAGCACCCGTGTGCGCCCATTGTCCAGCAGAACCACATGGAACTCTTTGGGCCCATCGTTGGGATTCACGGCGGTCCAGACGGAGACGTAAGGGCTCATGCGCTCGCCGGTGGCAGAGCGCGCCAGCATCTGGAAAAAGACCTCCAGATCCTGAAACGTTGGGACAATTTTTTCAATGCCCACCACGCTGATCAGGACGTCCGGCAGCGTCAGGCACATGCGGCCGTTGCCTTCGCTTTCCACCACCACGAGCGATCCAGTCTCCGCGACGGCAAAATTTGCGCCGCTCACGCCCACCTTAACCCGCAAAAATTTTTCCCGCAGATAGCGCCGCGCAGCCTCCGCCAGCTCCGGCGGCTGCTCGCCCAGATCGGGAATGCCCATCTGCTCCAGCGGCATTTTGCGCTTGAAGATCTGCCGGATCTGCAGGTGGTTGATGTGCAGCGCCGGCACCACGAAGTGTGAAGAAAAATCGTCGCCCAGTTGGATGATCAGCTCCGCCAGGTCGGTCTCATAGGGCGTGATGCCATGGGCCGCCAGTTCAGGATTCAGCTCAATCTCTTCTGAGGTCATGGTCTTTACCTTGATGACCTCTTTGCCGCCGTGCTGCTCGACCAGTTCGCGGATGATCCGCCGGGCTTCATCCGAATCATTGGCCCAATGAACGTGGCCGCCGGCCCTGGTAACGTTGCGCTCGAACTGTTCCAGGTAGAGATCAAGATAGCGCATCACGTGCGCCTTGATCTGGCTTCCGGCGGCGCGCAACTGCGGCCAGTCAGGCAATTCGCCCACAATGTTATTGCGCTTGTTGCGGATCACGTGCGTCGCGTGGCGCATGTTGTGCCGCAACTGGCTGTCTTCCAGAGCATGGCGAGCCGCCTCCGGGAATGGAGGCGCGTCCGCTGCCTTGCCTACGCGTACGCTCATGCAAACGGCTCCGTTTCCGTGGACGCCAGCACCTCAGCAATATGGGCGGTCTTCACCCCGGTGCGCCCGCGGTGCAGCGCGCCAAAGATGTGCATCAGGCAGGAATTATCTGTGGCCACGCAGAGCTCGGCCGCAGTATCAAGAATCGTGCGCACCTTGTCCGCCAGCATGGCCTGGGACGTGTCCGCATTTTTGATGGAAAAAGTCCCGCCAAAGCCGCAGCACTCTTCCTTTTCCGGAAGATCAATCAATTCCAGGCTGCGCACACGCTGCAGCAGGCGATACGGAACATCACCCAACTGCAGCCCGCGCAGAGAATGGCATGCCGGATGGTAGGTCACACGATGCGGATAGTAAGCTCCCACATCCTCCACGCCTAATTTCTTTACCAGGAACTCGGTGAACTCGTAAACCCGGGGCACAACCTGATCCACAGCTTCAACCAGCTTAGGATCGCCCATCTCCCGCGCCAGCTTGGGATAGTGGTCGCGGATCATGGCCACGCAGGAGCTGGAGGGGACGCAGATGACCTGGGCATCGGCAAAGATCTCTACGAAGCGCCGCAGCAGAGGCTGTGACTCGCGGATGTATCCGGTGTTGTAGTGCATCTGCCCGCAGCAGGTCTGCGCGCTGCGGAACTCAACCGTGTGGCCGAGCCGCTCCAGCACCGTCACCACCGCCCGCCCGGTATTGGGAAAGAGCAGATCGTTATAACAAGCGATAAAGAGCGAAACGAGCACGCCGTGCACCCCGGATAGTGAATCGGGTGCGAGTATACAGCTTGAGACCGCGGCTGTCAGCACGGCCAAGAAACGGCCAGGAAATCGGGAGATCGCTGTGATCGGGTGCACGGAACACGTTACTGATTGAAACTTCAAGGCACGAACTACTCTCGTGGTGCGTTAAAGAACTCCAGGAAACAGTTATCCACCCCTCAACGAACCCAAACTAACAACGCTTTGAAGCGACGCGTGATGCAACAACTACTTGCGGCGAGGGAGGAATTCTACTCACCCGATTTCTGCGAGTCCGTTGATGATCAAGCCACATAGCTCCAAACATGCATGAATAAAGGAGATTTCTCGATCTCTGTCCGCCTGCTGTTTTCGCCCTTTCCGTCCGGTAGAACCAATTCTCCGTATTGTTCCGGCCAGCCAGGCATGCCGGCAGCGTCGGTTCATACGTGACTGTATTTTGCTGGCAACTGTCCACTTTTGAACAGCCCGGGCAATCGTGCAACGGGGATACTCATGTTGGTTGGCGCGACGACCCGCCGGCCTCCGCCGCATTTTGCATCGTGCGAGTACGGCCAACGATACATTCAATGGCTCGTCATAAACCCGACTAAGGAGAAATCATGCCAACACACGCACACAGGAAAGCTGCAGATCTTCACGAGAAGTGCGCAAAAGCTCATCGCACTGCCGCCGAACATCACGAAAAAAACGACCACAACGCTGCGCTGGAACACTCCAAAACCGCTGTAGCGCACTCTCTTCACGCTCACGAAAGTTCAGTAGAAGCCGGCAAGAAATCCGATGAAAAGGCCCGTGTTGCTGCGTGATGTCCGACTATCAAATACCAGATAAGGACGATCACAAGGGCGGAATCTCACCAGTGTCGTGTACCAAGAAGCTCACCGGGGGTTCAGGCACATGTGGGTTCCGCCCACTCTTCCCTGGTAATATCCGTGTTCGCCGCGCCATTGCTGGAGGCGTTTACATCAGATAGTGATCTCAACTTTTGGTTGATTCTGCCGCCTCTGGATATTTTAACTTTGGATACCAGTTCGTGCCCCGGCCTTCGGATGTGTAATCGAAAAGATTCCACAACGGCCACAGCAGATCAACATGGCGGCCGTCCTGTCCCGGCTCCTTGGGGGCAAACAGGAGTTCAGTGTTGTAACGATGATAGATTTTCCCATCGCGCCGGGCAAAGATATTGAGAGAAGGCGTCTGGTCGCCCTTGGCATTCTCGCCTTGATAGTCATGGTTGTAGGTGTTGCCGTCTGAGGAGAGAATCCTCAGATGGTTCCAGCCGCGCTCGCGGGCGATGGCCCTGATCCTCTGGATGGGCGATTTCGCCACCACGACAAAGTTGATTCTCTGGTTGGCGTGAGGCGATGTCCCGTTCAATCCGTCCAGGATCGAAGTGCAGGACGTGCAAGGTTCCTTCATGTTGGGGCCGTACATGTAGCTGTAAATGGCGAGAGTATCTTTTCCCGGCTGGAACAGCTCGGAGAGCCGGACTTTCTTCTCAGCACGCGAGTCATTCAGATCTCGCGCGCCCTCGGTAAACACGTAATCTTCAGGCGCCTCACCGCCAAGGGGGAGTTTGCGCCGCATCGCCGCCACTTCCTCAAGGCTTTTACGCAGCTTGATCTCCGCCTCAAGCAGTTGGTCGCGGGACTCGCGATAGGAAGCGCTCTCGTTGGGAAACCGGTTGGCATGCAGGGACATGAGTTCCTCCTTATTCAACTATAAATGTCTTGAATGATTACAACGCTCAGCAAACAGTTTTACAAATGGCCAGGCGTGGGTCACGCTGCCCGGCCCCTGGGGACAATCGCTCAGACCCTGGAATAATCCGGGCGCCAGTTGGTAATTGCCTTCTTGATATCGGCGCGGCTGAGCTTCTCGTTGAGAGCGCGCTGCACCAGCGCGGGCAGCTCGGCGTCTGACGCAAAGCGCAACCCTACGATCTGGCTGTCCTCCAGTTCGCCAATGCGCGAGCGCAACGGCTCCGTCAATAGCGAATGCAAACGGAGGCGCTCTTCCACCCGGATGATGCGGTCCTGGAGGCGGGTGGCATAGCCCCGCACCATACCTAGTAACGACAGGAGGGCAAAAGAAATAATGAACAACCATGCACTCGCAAATCCGGGAAAGCGGTATATCTGAATGGCGAAGACAATCACATTGATCAATAACACAGGCAACAGGAAAAAGTGAAACTGCGGATCGTACTTCACGTGGTTGGCGAACGTCTGCGGCTTTTTCTCCATGATTTCTCCCTGCGATTGAATTTTCAGCGAGAGTAGATGCTACTCGATATCGCCGGGATACAAAAGTTTGGGTGGGCAGGTTGGCCGGCCCGTTTTGTGTCCAAAAAAGGCGCTGGTCCAATGCCATCTTGTGATGAGGCTGACGCCTGGACCTGAGGCTTCCTCTGTCCAGATGCTGTCCGGAAAGAAGAAGGGCGGCTGCAAGGCCGCCCTTTTCTATCGCTCTCGCCCGGTCGTTAGTTCTTCGGAGGAGTCGAGGGTGAGGAAGGTGAAGTCGGGCTGTCGCCGCCGCCTACCTTCAAGTGGTCCACTACTTTCATACCGCCAGCATTGGATTCAGCAATCTGCTTGGCAGTCTTCTTCTGGTCTCTGCTGGCGACGGTTCCATTCAGCTCAACTTTATCGCCGCTCACGCTTACGTTGATGTTTGCACTGGCCAGACTCGAGTCCTGCTGGAGGGCTTTCTGGACCTTATCTTGAACATCACCAGAATTGCCCGCCTGTGACTTTGGATCCATGCTGCCGGTCTGTTCGCTAGTAGGCGTACTGGGAGCGGTGCTGGGAGTCTGGGGAGAGGTTTGGCTGCCGGTCTGCGAGTAAGCCACTAACCGCAACATCGGCGGCTTGCTGTTGGCCGGAGGCACGCTGCCCGGACCGCTGGGCGAGGCGCTTACTGTCAGCTTGTTGTCAAGGTCAACGTTCGGGGCGGCAGAATGGGCGATCTGTTCAACCTGCTGCTTCTCGGTATCCGAGCCGACCGTTCCCGTAAGCTGGATCTTGTTACCGTCGCCTACGGATACAGTTACGTTGTCCGCGCTTGCCGGCAGTTGTTTCCGCAGCGCGCTCTGAATATCGGACTGCGCCTTAGTGCTGTCTCCGGCACTCGTTTGCGCCGTCGGGCTGCGGTCCGGCATCTGCTGCGCTCCGGGCTGCTGTGAAGGGGGAGTTGACGGCGTCGTTTGCGAGCCTTGTCCCGCGCCTGTTTGCGCGAGAGCAAAGCCTGTTCCGACAACCAGAATGAACGCCAATTTGTAGAGATGCTTCATAGTTTTTTCGTCTCCTGCTCGTTTTCTTGTATTTGAACTGCGATTTATGCCAAGCGAGATGCGGCATAGTTGGCACAAAGTGGCGTTTTACATCATGTTTCGTTGGATGCCCTTATGCAGCCGGAGTTGGCCTTCCAGCTCTGGAAATCGAGAGCTGCTGCTTTCGCGTTATTTCCAGAGCTGCGGGATCAGAAGAATCGGGTGGAGAGACGCCGGACCTTAGTTCTAGTAACACGCTCCATAGAATCAGTGAACATCAACAATTATCAATTATTAATGGATCGAGATTCTTAGGTTAGTTCTCGATATAACCCGACGCCCCGATCCAGTCTTATGGCATTGTGGAAGCCAGGCTGATATTGTGCCGGTCAAGCAGCGATCCGCTGGCATGGTCCACTTCCGCCAGCGCCCGCTGGTAGAAGATCTGGGCTTGCACCAGGCTCAACTCTGCCTGGGAGAGCTGGTTCTGCGCGTCGAGCACAAAGAAGATGGTCTGCGCTCCCAGTTCATACTTGCGTTGTTCGGCAGCAAGGTTCTTGGCGGAGAGATCGCGGGACGTCTGGGCCGCCGTGATCACCAATTCCGCCTGCTCCAGATCATGCACGGCATTCATGGCTTCTGTGGTAATGGTTTGTTCCAGGCTGCGCTTCTGATAAAGGCTTCGCCGCTTGGAGACCAGTGCGGTCCCTAAATCAGCCTGTGCGGAGCTGTTGCGAATGGGCAGACGCAGTTGCAGGCTTATGCCGTAGGTGGGAAAGCTGAAGCCGCCAATCTGGCTGAGCGAATCGCTGAAGCCGCCATTGGAAACCACCAGCGGGTTGCCGCTCGCGTCCGTGCCAAAGACCACGCCGCCAAGGCCGCTGCTGGTATAGCTCCCGACAAGGCTCAAGTCAGGCTTGAGATTATTGTTGGCCAGCTTCACATTGGCGTCGTCAATGGCAAGCTGCTGGTTCTGGGCCTCGATTTCGCGCCGGTTCTCCAGGGCCAGCGTAAGCGTATCCTCCAGATCAACCTTGGCCAGCGTGCCTGTGGTTTCAGCCTTTTCCGTTAGATCCAGGTCGAGCGCTCCAATGCGGGCATCCAGGTCAGCGCCTACCGTCTGCTTCAACGTGGTCTCCACCTGTTTCAGGCTGTATTCAGCCTGGATTACCGCGATCTTGCGCTGCGCGACCTGCGATTCTGAACGGTAGATATCGAGAGGCGGCAGCGCGCCCAGTTCCAGCGCCCGCTTGTCGCGATCATAGCTGGACTGCGCCAGCTCCAGCGATTTGCGCAACACCTCCAGGGTTTCTCGCGCCTGGACTACGTCCCAATATTGCCCGATCAGGCGTTGTACCGTGTCACTGACCTGGCCCTCAAAAGTCGCTCGCGCCTGACGCACGCCACGCTGTGCAATGATGATGGGCGCCCGGTTGGGAAATAATCCAAAATGACGCCATAGCGGCTGGGACAGAGAAAACGTGAGCCCAGAGTTGAACGACGGATTGACCGTGGCAAATGTGCTGTTCGTGGTGGCGCGCGTGGTGGCCATGGCCACGCCCAATGCGGTCCCTGTCTGGAACTGCTCGGAGTAGCCGAGGTTCGAGGTCTGGTTGAGAGTGCTAAGCGTCGCAGCGCCGGACAGCGAGGAAGCGCTGGGAGAAACGGAGCGTTGTGGAGCAAAGCCGGAAACAATCAGGGGATCAAAAGGCTGCCGCGCCCGCAGCACCGCAAATCGTGAAAGATCATATTGCGCGCGATTCACATAGATATCCGTGCTGTTGAGCAGCGCCAGCGCAATCGCGTCTTCCAATCCCAGCCGCAGTTTGCCATCGAAGACAAATTCATCCAGGCGGCTCGGACCAGGGACTCGGGTGGGTGCGCTCCGTGGACGGAAGATGCCGCCCGAGTACACCTGGGCTGATGCCAGCGTTTGCACCATTACTAATATGAAAGCAATGAAGATTTTCTTCATGAGAGACCTTCGTGACCTTTGTAGTTATTTTTTTCGGCTCTTCTCCGTGCCTCGGCGTCTCCGTGGCAGGTGTTCACTATTCGTAGCGAATAGCCTCAACAGGATCGAGCCGCGCCGCTTTTCTTGCGGGATAAATCCCGAATAGCAGTCCCACGGAAACCGAGAATGCAAACGCCAGCAGAATCGAGCTGAGAGTGGTCACCGTGGACCAGCCGGCAAGCAGCGCAATCACGCGTGACATCCCGAAGCCAAAGGCAATGCCGATGAGACCTCCCAGCAGGGAGATCAGCACGGCTTCCACCAGAAACTGCCGGATCACATCTCTCTGCCGCGCACCCAGCGCGCGCCGGATGCCGATTTCCCGCGTCCGCTCCAGAATGCTGGCCAGCATGATGTTCATGATGCCAATCCCGCCCACCAGAAGAGAGATGGAGGCAATGGCAACCATGACCAGATCGAAGATGTGCTGCGTGCGCTGCTGCTGGGCCAGCAACTCCGCCGGGGCAATCACGCTGAAATCGCCGGCATTGCGATGCGAGATGTTCAACAGCGACCGCACAATGTCCGCCGTGGGGACGGTATCCAGCGCCGAGGAGAGTTGCAGGTACATGCCGTCGATTTCGTCTTTCATGTTGCTGCGGCTGTCTTCCAACCGCAGCATCGCCGTATACAGCGGGACATAAATCAGGTTGTTCATGTCCTGTGAAGGCAGGGCTTCCACTGTGGCCTGGGCGCTGAGTTGCGGGCCGGCAACACCGATTACGTGCAGCCACTGCTCATTCACCTTCACGTATTGGCCCACACACTCGCCCTGGCCAAACAGCGTGGCCCTTGCACCCTGCCCCAGCACGGCCACCGGCACGGCGCGCTCATTCTCCTCGGCATTAAAGAAGCGGCCTTGCACCACGCGCAGGCTGGCAATCTGCTGGTAATTTGGATTCACGCCGTAGACTACCGGCATATCCTGCTGGGGCTTGGGAAACATCCTGCTGGGCACAAAACGCTTGCGCGGCGTACCCTGGACGACTCCGGAGACGTTGGCCAGCACCACGCGAAAATCTCGCAGGGTCAGCCCGAGCGAGAGCTGGCGCACCTTTTGCCAGTCCTCCCAGGCGCTTACTTCGTGCGCTTCCACAATCACGTTGCGCACGCCCATTTGCTCAATCAGCGCCATCACCTGCTGCCTGGCCCCCGCGCCGATGGAGAGCATGGCAATCACCGCGGACACTCCAAAGATCATTCCCAGCATGGTGAGGAATGAACGCAGCTTGTGCATCATCAGGTTTTCCAGGCCAAAGCTGAGGTCGGCGAAATACTGCGCCCAGTCGCCGGGAGAGAGCAGCGGCTTGAACCTGCCGGCATCCATTACTGTCCAACTCCCATCGGTGAAGCCGCGGAGTTCTTCTCCTCTTTCTTGAGCATCTCTTCCGGATTCACCAGCGCCACCTCAGTTCCTTCAGCCAGGTTTTCCACGGCAACCCGGTTTTCTGTGCGGAACTTGATCTTGGCCGCAACAGGATCAAAGCCGGTTCCGCGCTTCACGTAGACCACCGGTTTGCCATCTTTCTCGAACAGGCACTGGCTCGGCAAATAGAGCTGGTCTTTGATCTGGTTTCCCCGAACAAGAATCTCCGCGGAGGTCCCCGGATGAAACTCACTGGCGCGATTCAGAAGAGAGAACAGAACTTCAAAGCGTCCGATGGCATTGGGCCCAAAGTCATTCCGCGATGCCATTCCGGCAATGGACTTGACCTTGGCCGGGACCGCCGCGCCCGGTTGCGCGTCCAGGCGGACCTCTGCCGTCTGGCCCACGTTCAGGTTCGAGCGGTCACTCTCGTAGACTTTGGCCACCACTTCCATCTGCTTCAGGTCGAGCACCTCAGCCAAGAGGCGCCCGGGATTGACCAGATCTCCTTCACGATATTCAGGCAGGTTCATTCCATAGAACGTCATGCCGCTATCCATGTTTTCCTTAATAGAAACCAGCCCATCGATATCGGACTTCACCTGCATGTTGTCGATGCTGTGCTGCGCCTGCTTCATGCCCAGCAGCGCGGTTTGGCGCTTTTCTTCCAGCAGCGCGATGGCCGCGGTGTTGGAGGCGGCGCGGGAGTTTACATCCTGCTCCAGCTGTGCCAGCTTCCGCCTGGCTTCTTCCAGATTCAGCACATTCTTCCGGGCGTCAATCTCGCTGACCAGCTCGTTCCGGCTTACTTCCAGTTCGGCCCGGCGGACGTCAAACTTCGCCTTCAGCAACGCCACCTTGTCCTCCGCGGATTTAACGGCGGCATCGGCCTTAGCCTTGGCGATCTGCTGCTCGGCCTCCGCCAGTTGAGAGCGGCTTTGCTCCAGGTTGTATTCCTGTTCGCTGGGATCGAATTCCACCACCACATCGCCTTTTTTCACCTGCGCGCCGGTCTGTGCCAGGTGAACAATCTGCAGCGTGCCATTTACGGACGGCGCCACCAGCATGGATGAATGCGGCGTGCGCAACTCGCCTGGCGTATCCACATCCAACTGCAGTGTTCCCTTCTGCACCCGCGTGGTGGGAATTACCCTGGCTGCCGGACGCAATTGCTGGACGGCAAAGGCAATCCCGAATCCCAGAAGCAGGACCGCACAGCCCACAAAGCCCCAACGCCAGACGTTTCTCTTCATTTGCTTTGTTTCTCCTGCGTGGGGTCTTTGATCGCAACCTTCTCTCCCGGCTGCAATCCGCTGCTGATCATCAACTGGGTTCTTCCCCGGCGCGCTACCTGCACGCTGCGCTCCTCAAATCGCCCGCCATGCAGAACGTAGGCCACGAAGCCCCCGTTCTTTTCAAAGACCGCTTCCAGGGGGACGAGGATGCTATCCGGAACCTTCTCCACCGCGATGCGGGCGCTGGCGCTCAATCCCGGACGAATCCGCGCGTCTGTTTCCTGGATCTGCAGCGCGATATCAAAGTTCTTGGTGAAAGGCCAGGAAGAATAATCCAGCTTGGCCAGTGGGCTGATCTCCGCCACCGTCGCCGGAAACTCTTTGTCCGAGATGGCATCGATGCGAACCGTCGCGCCCTGGCTTGACTTCAATCGTCCGCGGTCGCTTTCATCCACGCGCGTGCTCACGCGAATGGTATCCAAATCCGGCAATTGCGCAATCACCGCCCCCGACCACGCGCGGTCCCCTTCCCGGAAATCCGGGGTCGAACCGCCCTGGGTCCAGTTGCGGGCGCGGAAGTTAGGCATGATCGTGACCATGCCGTCTGCCGGGGCGCGCAACGTGAGAGAGGCGAGTTGGCGTTCTGCCAGGCGGACGTCAAACAGTGATTTCTCGCGTTTCTGTTTCTTGCCTGCGATGTCCGCGTCCGTCGAGTCCTTGGTGGAGACGTCCTTGGTTTGCAGCTCTTTATATTTTTGCTCTGCGTCAGCGAGTTTGAGCCGGGTTTCGGCGCCATCAATTTCGGAGAGAATCTCGTTCTTGCTGGTATCCAGCTTGGCCCGGTCCACGTCGTAGCGTCCCTGAAGAATGTCAGTGGCCTGCTGCTCCCGTGTGAGTTTGGCTTCTGCCCGGCTGTGATCAATATCCGCCTCGGCCGATTTCAGCTCTGACCGTCTTTGGTCCAGCGTGGCCTGGAGAGTGGTGGTATCAAACTGGACCACTACGTCACCCTTCTTGACCATGGCGCCCATGGGCACAAGTTTCACGATTTGCAGGTCGCCGGCAATGGAAGGCGCGGCCAGTTGAATGGAGCGCAAAGCCTTGATGTTGCCCCGAATTGGAATGTAGTCCACAAACTCGCCGCGTGTAACCTCCGCGGTGGGAACGCCCGGCTTGGTGGCGCCGCGAAACGCCAATGCGCCACCCGCCACCAGAACGACCGCAGCCGCGATGGCAATCATGCCCTTGGGCCCTCTAAAAAACCCGGATTGGAAAAGCGTTTTCATGAACTCGAATTGCGCAACAAGACGGCGCCCTTCTCCACGCCGGAAAGGATCACCTGCTCCACATCGTTGGCCGGCCCTACCTTCACTTCACGCCGTTCATAGCCGGAGCCGTTTCTGACCTCGACGTAGGCGTGCGCGTTTTCCGTAATGATGGCATCGCGTGGCGCAACCAGAACGTTCGCCTGGCGCTGGATCTGCACGTCTACGGCGGCGGAGAGATCGGGCAGCAGCTTGGCGTCACTGCCGCTAATGGAAAACAGCACGGTAAAAACCCGCACTTTGCCGTAAAACGCGCTGGTCTGCGCTACAGCCGCGATCCTCTCCACCTTGCCGGAAAACGCAAGGTCAGGATAGGCATCCAGGTGAATGCGGACATTCTGGCCTTCCTGCAGGTCGTCGACATCCGCCTGATTGGCACGCACCCGCACCTGCATCTGGCCGGGATTGACCACCTGCATGAAAGCAAAACCGGGACGGACTTCATCGCCTTCCTGAACGTCGGACAGGCTGCCGCCCTTCCACATGGAATTGATCACGGCAACTCCATCCACCGGAGCATGGATCACCATCTTCTCTGTGTTGCCCTCGGCCCAGCGCACCGCCGCCAGCGCGCGGTCGCGTTGGATTTCCAGCACCTTCAAATCCGCCTGGTCGGCGCGGCGTTTCAGATCAAATGTCTCTCGCAGTTGTTGCAACGTGGCGCGGGTCTGCTCCAGAGTGAGCTGATTTTTTTCGGCATCGATCTTGGAGAGGATTTCATTCTTCTTCACCTCCAGCTCAGCCGTTTTTTCCGCATCCTCAGCCTGCTTGAGTTCGGTTTCGTCGGCGGCGCGTGTGGCCGCCTGGTCGGCCTGCTTCTTCTTGATCTGCTCCACCAGATCGCGATACTCCGCCTCTTTGTCCAGAACGTTGCGCAACTGCGCCTGGCGGTCAAACTCCACCAGCACGTCTCCGCGATGGATGCTGCTCCCGCTGTCGGCCAGCTTCGTAATAATGAGGGTGCCGAGCCCTTGTCCGGAGAGCCGGGGCGCGGAGATGGCGTGGGATTCCACCGCTTCCACAATTCCGTGGAACCGCAGCGAAGAGATAAAGTCTTTTTGTTCCACCACGGCCGTGCGCGCAGCCTCGCCGGCGGAGGCATTCTTCAAATTGGGACTCACCCGCCGGACGATGATCGCGGCCAGGACCACCACGGCTGCTATCGTAAGAATCCAAAATAACCAGGTTCCGAGTCTGTGCGAATGTGGCTTTTCCGGGGCGAGACTAGGCGCAGGCCCAAGCCCGGCAGGAGTTTCGCGCACGGGCATAACTTCAGGCGCAGCGGACAGATTGGATCGAATCTCTTGTGACAATTTGTTCGAGCCGGAAAAACCCCAGCCAACACCCTCTGCGGCGTCATGATACCGCACATAAACCGCTGGAACCAATAGCTTAGACCGATTACCGGGGTTTTAGTCTTTAAGATTTTTTCAACGGTCTTTATTTCAACGACCAGGGAATGCTCGGGAACTAAATTTCTTGCACAGATTCCTTCGGGATTGATTACTGGAGTTGTGGTTTAAGGTTCCTGGCACGTGTATCAGGGCAAGACTTTGGCGTTAGCCCGGAGTGAACGTAGTGAGCAATAGCTGCGAAGCGTGCCGAGAAAACTGCTCGCAACCCACTTCTATAGCGCATGCGGAATCTACCGGGTTAAGCACTTCAGGTTTTCAATTTTGGCAACTACGGCGATCTTGGCAATCTGCCGCCTGTCACAGCCTGTCTTCCCTGTCCCCTTCCTCCCCTTCCTCCCCTGTTCCCGGTCACCTGTACCCTAGTTTTTACATTTTCCCCTTGCATTCGCCCTTAAGTTATGACATAAAAAGAGCGGGCAAACGCCAGTGCTGAAACACTGACGCCGCCCTCACCAAAATCACCTCGTCGTGCTGGAGCGCATTGATATGCTTCGATCAGAGCAATTTTTGGTTCTGGCTTTGTCGCACCGCGCTTGACGTTCCGTTAGCATGGCAACCGTCCAGGTCGCCTTATCTAATTCTTCAGTACGCTGCCTCGGTCTGCTGTTGAGTAACAGGAACTGGGGTTCCTGGAATCATGTATCCGCGGCTTTCTAAGTCTCTGCCACCCACTTTGTCTACATCCGCCAGGGAAGTAATGTTGTCCGGCTGTGTGCCTTTTGGGACCATGACCAAGTGAAACTCAAGCCAGCCACCAGAGGCATTGATGGCATGTTTCATGAAATCGTCTGTCATGGAAGCTTCGATCTGTAATGCACCACCCCATATGCCGAATGTGCCGCTTTTTACAATGCCTTTATCCAATTTACCGTTTATTGCGTGGTCTGCTACTCTGCTGATGAACATCACACGACTTGTTTTCTGGTGATCCATTAGAGGGTCAGTCTCCATCGCTACAAAGATGTTGTTCCCAGATATTCCCCATCCAGTCAAAAGCGTTTTGCAATTGCCGACTTGAAGGGTTGATCGAGTCGCAAAATAAGTTACCCAGTTTGCTCCAAGCAAGAGCACCATTAAGGCCAGAGGCCAGTAGGGGCGAAACGAAGTGGTTGAAGCCTGTTCTGGCGACAAGTGCATCTTCCTCATAAGGCGCGCCTGCTGAAAGGCGTAATAGGCCGCAAAAGCTGTGACAGCCAAAAAGAGCCAAAACTTGTAGTCAATGGCCATAATGCGCACCTCCACCCAGTAAAGCAATCAGCGCGCTGGTCTCAGGAATTTCCGGCGCGCAACTCATTGGCCTCGTTTCGGCCGGGACGGCTTGCGCAAGCGGGATATCTTAGAGCCAACCGGCAGGCCGCATACCTTACTTGGCGCGCCTTGCGGCGCGGAGACGGGTGAGCTCTCCAGTTGAGTCACTCGTATTTCAGTACCGTCGACGGGCTAACGCGCGTTGCCCTAATAGCGGGGATGTAACAAGCCGCAAATTCGACGGCGGTGATCAGCAACGCCACTCCAATAAAGGTGACGGGGTCAGTGGGGCTCACGCGGAAGAGCAACGTGCTCAGCAATCGGGTAAACGCGAAGCATGCCCCTAATCCCAGGAGAATGCCCAGAAACACAGCGAACATTCCACGAGTCAAGACCATGTTCCGGATATCACTTGCTTGCGCGCCCAAAGCCATCCTGACTCCGATCTCATGCCACTGGCGCCGGACCAGATAGGCCAACACACTATAGACACCCGTAGCCGCAAGAAACAAAGCCACCACACTGAAGCCTCCCAGCAGGACGGTTCGAAACCGAGGCTCAATCGTGGTATTGGCTACGATCTGGTCCATGGTGCGCATGTTATAGACGGGCTGCTTACTATCAATACCGCGCAACTCGTCACGGACCTGGCGGATCAGGCTCTCCACCGGGACATTGGAGCGCACCATTACGAACACTCCCTGCATGCCAATGTAAGCATAGGGAAAGTAGAAAGCCGGCGCAGCTTCGCTCTCCGGATCATGGGTTGCGTCATCTACTACTCCCACGATCGTGCCAAAGTTATCGACTGCCGCAGGACGAAAGCGTTTCCCGATGGCATCCTGATTGGGCCAATAGCGGCGGGCGAACGACTCGCTGACGATCAAATTCAACTGTTTATCGGCGCCGTCCTGGTCGTTGAACTCCCTGCCTTCGATGATGGGAATGCCGAGGGTATGGAAATAGTGCGGCGTTGCCGCATTTGCGGCCGCCGACAACCGGAGTCCGTTCACGGCAGCCTCCTTGTCTTCAAGAATGATCTCCATTCCCCAGGTGTTGAATGTGGATGGAGGTTGTGTAATGGCGGCCGCATCCTCGACTCCGGGAATGGTGCGTACACGCTCGAGGAATTGATTGAAGAATGCGACTCTTTGCTCGCGTGCCGCGTATCGTACCGTAGGAAGACTCACCTGCACCGTCAGCACGTTTTCAGGAGCAAACCCTAGCGCTATGGATTGCAGGCGCACAAAGCTTCGCATCATCAAGCCTGCTGTCACCAGCAAGGCCAAGGCCAGGGTAACCTCGACGACGACTAATACAACCCCCATCCGCTGGGTCAGCTTGCTAGCGCCGCTGCCGCTCCTTCCTTCATTCAGCCTCTGGTTGAGATTCGAACGCGATGCCCACCAGGCGGGGGCCAACCCGAAAATCAATCCGGTAATCACTGAGATCCCCAGGGCAAAAACCAGAACGTTGCCGTCAATACGGGTGTGTTCCAAGCCGGCAATTCCCTTTATGTTGCTGGATGCAATCAACTTTGTACTCATGAACGTCAAAAACAGCGCGCCAAGCCCGCCCAGTGCGGACAGGAAGAGACTCTCCGTAAGCAATTGTTGCATCACGCGAATCCTGCTGGCGCCCAAGGCAGCGCGAATGGCGGTTACTCGCATCGTGCTAGTTGCGCGTGCCAGGAAGAGGCTGGCCACGTTTGCGCATGCGATCAGCAGCAGTAGCCCCACCGCAATCAACAACGCCAGCAACGATCTGTGGACAGGTTCAGGCACAATCCAATCAGGGACCGTACGTAACCGGATGCCCCAGCCTTCGTTGGACGCCTTGTACGCCTGCTCTATCCGGCGAGCAACGGTATTCATGTCAGCCCTGGCCTGGTCGAGACTAATCCCGGCCTTCAACCTGCCATAGACCTCCAAGCTGCGCCTTGCCCGGTAGGCGCGCCAGGGCTCTTTTACCGCGTCGAATACAAGAGGAACAAAAATTTCCTTGGCTCCGGGAAATTGAAACTGCTGCGGCAAAATCCCGAGGACGAGGTAGCTGGTATCGTCAAGTTGAATGGTCGTGTTTACGATGCGTTGGTCACCGCCGAACTGGCGCTGCCACAGACCATAACTCAGCAGCGCAACCCGATCTTTTCCCGCAGTCCCTTCTTCGGGCAGAAAGTCCCGCCCAAGTACAGGAGCCGTTCCCATGGCACGAAACATGTTGGTGGTGACCGTAGCGGCCGCCACTCTCACCGGTTCGCCGTAACCGGTCAGATTGAAAGTCGCCATTTCCGTGGCTGCGAGCTCATCGAAAGTTGATTGCTGGCTCTGCCAGTCATTAAAATCAGGAACAGAAACGGAACATTCGATACAGTGATGGGATGGACTGCTTTCCCAAATCCGGATCAGACGGTCCGGCTCATGGAAAGGAAGAGGACGTATTAGAACTGAATTAACGACACTGAATATCGTGGTAGCTGCAGCAATACCAATCGTGAGCAGGCTTATCACGGCCAATCCGAACAAGGGATTTTTTATCAAAATACGAAAACTGTAACGCAGGTCTTGTACGACAGAATGTAAGAAGTTCATGAATCTCACGTCTCCAATTCAAAAACAGCAGTTCCGGTAGAATTTTCCGACTTATTCCGTTTCCGATCCATCAAAACTAGCGTTTGCTTTTTTTCATCCTGCATTGGGCCAGTACATCGCAGCCTGAGTCTTATATATTTCTGCATATTTTCCATCGCGCGCCATGAGCTGGTTATGGCTGCCGTTCTCCACCAGGCGGCCATCGTCAAACACAAGAATACGATCTACCATACGAGTCAAGGATAAGCGATGGGAAGCGATCACTGCGGTCTTGTCCCTGGCCAGCGCAAGAACCTGCGAAAATATGGCTTGCTCTGTTTTTACGTCCAAAGAGGAGTTGGGTTCGTCAAGAATAATCACGTCAGAGCCCCTGGCAAAGCCCCTGGCCAACGCTATTTTTTGCCACTGTCCACCGGAAAGGTCAGTCCCATCCTGAAACTCCTTGCTCAAGAGGGTGTGATAACCCCGAGGCGCCCCCTGCGCGATTTGATCCACTTGCGCCAGCCTGGCCGCCTGAAAAACTGCGGGATCCTCCTCGATGACAGCCGGACCTCTCTTTAATGCCAGGGCTATGTTTTCATACAAAGACAATTTGAAGCGTGAAAAATCCTGAAATACAACGCCAATGCCTTGCCGGAAAGCGTTTATGTCCCAGTCTTTCAGGTCCGTGCCGCGAAACATGATGGTTCCATGCTCCGGATCCATTAGACGCAACAAAAGTTTGATGAGCGTCGTCTTGCCCGCGCCATTCAGTCCTACGATGGCGATTTTTTCATTCTTATGAATGGTGAAGCTCACATCGTCGAGCGCTCTGCCCAACCGACCGGGATATGAAAAACTTACATGTTTCACAACCCATTCTTCACCGTTTCGCGGCTGAGCCGTTGCAATGCCATTGCCGACGGCGGCCGGTTCTCGGGAGTCAAGGTAGTCAAAAAATGCGCGCGCTTCGCGAATGTCGGTACTCAGGGTCGACGCGCTCTGGACCAATCCACGCATGGCCATTCCTGCATAGAAAACCGCTCCACTGTACATCACCACGTCTCCCACGGTGATCATCCCGTGGGTGGCAAGATAAATCACGTAAACATAAGCTCCGCCTATTCCAGCCGCCGCCACAGCCCCCCAAACCATGGTACTCAGAGTGGCCTTCCAGCGGTGAAGGTGGGCAAATTCCAGGATATGGTCAGCCACTCTCTCGTACTTGCCCAGGAAAAAGCCCCCACTGCGATAGGCGCGGACCTCTTTCGCGGACTCGCTTCCCAGCATGAGGCCGATGAAGTATCCCATCCGTCGGTATTCCGGACTTTTGTTGACCATCGCCGCAAAAGTATACATGCGAGCTTTCATTTGCATGTAAAAAAACGGTATGGATGGAGCCAAAACCAGCACCACCAGCAATGGATGATAGTAGGCGAGAATGACTGATACACCGATCAGAGTGACCAACTGTTGCAGCAAATCGATGCTTCCGGAAAAGGCCACGGGCAGTGCGCGCCCACCCGCCGCCGCCAGGCGGATCCGGTCCCTGGTTTCGGGAACTTCAAATGCCGTAATGTCGAAAGAGGCCGCAGCGCGGTCCATCAAAAGCTGGTCTGCGGCACTGGCAATCCTGTCTTTCACGGAAAGGATCTCGACCGCGGCATAGGAACTTATAAAACTATGAATCAGAGTGGCAACGCCATATATAGCGCCGAAAAACAAGGCATTGTGAACGCCTGGAATCATGGCGCTGTGTGGCTGCGCCAGCGAATCGATGATCCATTTTGAGATCCAGGCTGTGAACGTAACATAGAGGCCCGTAAGAGCAAGGCCAGCCGCCCAAAACATCCTGTACTTTTCCTGCCGATACAGGAAAATCCAGATGCGAACGACATTGTACGATGTGTTCATCAGCAATTACCTCAATTACCGCGCGCTCGTTTGGTATGAGGTAGATTCCTCTCTGAGCCGGTAGCGTTCCGCCTGGGTCGTAAACATTTCACGGTATATTCCGTCAAGTGACATCAAGCTTTCATGATCGCCGAATTCAACCACCTTTCCATCATCTATGACTGCAATGTAATCAGCTATACGCACGGTGGAGAGACGGTGGGAAATCAATAGGGCCGTCTTCCCTTCGGTAATTTCCTTGAATTGAGCACAGATGGCGGCTTCTGTGGCGATATCCAATGAGGCCGTAGGTTCATCGAGGATTAGCATGCCAGCGTCACGATAAAATGCCCTGGCTAGGGCAAGGCGCTGCCATTCACCGCCGGACAGCTCAATCCCGCCATCAAATTGCCTTCCCAGTAGGGTCTTATAGCTAAAAGGAAGCCTCCGGATAAATCGCTCCGCACCGGCCATTGCGGCCGCGCGTTGAAATCCACGAGCAATCTCTCCATCATCAGACTCGTTGAGTGAAATCGCTTCTCCTACAGTCAACTGATAACGAAGGTAATCCTGAAATATGATCGCGACCGAGTCCCGCACGTCTTCCAATTTCAGGCGGCGGGTATCCACACCGTCAAAATAAATACCGCCCTCCTGTGGATCGTATAGTCGACAAAGCAACTTGACTAATGTTGTCTTGCCGGAACCATTTTTACCGACAATCGCCAGCGATTTACCGCGCTTGATTTCCAGGCTCAATCCCTTCAGCGTAAAGGAGGCGGCGCCGGGATACTTAAACCAGACGTTCTCAATAGTAATGTGGGGCGGCGCCAGTGGATTCCGCGGGAGCGGGTCTCCTGGCCCAAGGCTATGCACGTCGGATTTCATCCGCAGCCACTCCACGAGTTCCCTGGCCGCAAGGGCAACATCCTGATGGCCGGCAAGCGTCTGTGCCGCACGCGACATTTGCTGCTGAATAACGACAATTGCAGTCATGAACATGACCAGTCGCCCCGCGCTAATGTGACCTTGCATCGCCTGACGAATAGCCCACAGATAAGTAAGGATGGTTACCAGCGAAAGCAGGATTCTGCTCAACACAGAATTTCTGATTTGCCTTCTTCTTATGGGGAGAATGATCTGGAAAATCCGGGCCACCGCGCTCCTGTATTTCTCAATGAAGCGCGTCCGCAGATCATAAATTCGCACTTCCTTGGCGTATTCTTCACTCAACAAAACCGAACGATAATATCCTTTCAGCCGTTCTTGTCCGGCAGTCTCCCTGACTCCTTCATAATGCAGACGGTGCCCTTTAATCTGAGTAAGAATATCTGGGATGGCGGCCAGGATGATCAATGGAGCCAGAAGGGGATGAAGGTCGCTGAGCAGCACGATCATTCCCATGACCGTGAGGATAATACTGAAAATGTCCGTAACCAGGCGAACAAAATTCATGGGGATGTAAAGCGCGGTGTTCTCCAGAACGGCCCGGCGGTCATGAAATGCGGGGGTGTCAAAATAGGACAGGCCCTGGAGCCGGATAGCTCCAAGAATAATTTGCCGGTGGATGTTTTTTGCCGCTGCTTCGGTCAAAGACTCATTCACGAACACCAAAAACACCTGGCCGGCGTATTGCAGCAAAAGAAGAACGAGGTAAATGCATCCGAGAACAACCGGCCCCATCGGGTAACTGAAGAAAGAAGGCCGGGAAGTTGGGACCACCAGCGCGTCTATGATTTCCTTACTCGTATAGGCCAGGAGGGCGGGAAACAGCGATACCAGCAGATTTGTGATGAAGGAGCCCGCGAAGAGTGCCCGGCAGCCCGAAGATATTATCCTGAAAATTCCTACATACACCATTAGGTCACCTTAGGCCAAAGTATAGGTGCCTAAACGCCGATTGCAAACTGCGAGCATGGCGCAAATGACCTCATCTTTGCCTCTAATCTCTCCAATCTGCGTCATCGATTCGATGTTGTTCATAATGTCAGACGCGGTAATGCCCGGAGCGATGGTGACCTGCCCGATGCTGGCAATGGAGTGCCCTGATAAGGCGGCCAGCGCGGCCTTGTCGACGTAGGTCGAGCCGATCCATCGGATAGATTGGGACGGCATTTGCAATAGCTGTCCTTGCAATCGTTCCATGCGGGAGAGCAAAGCGCCGGCGCTTCGCGAATCAGAATAGAGCACCTGGCCAAACATTCGTAAGGCGCGAACTTTCCTGAAAAATAATGGGATGGTAAAACCGTCAACAAACAAGTGGCCCAGGACGACCAGTTTCGTATCATCGGCCAGCTTGCCCAGGAATTCATCATCAAACTCGATTTGGGCGATGCGAAGGTCCTCCTCCTGCCGGACAATCAGATGCGACCGCACATTCACTCTGGGAATCTCCATGAATGCTTCCGCATTCTCAGGATTGAGTACTACGGTTCGGATGTTTTCCACGCGCTCAATCTTTGCGATTGCCGCAATCGAAATTGCACGCAGGTCGAGGATGGGGAGATCCCTGATGACAATTCCCATAAGCGCCTCCTTCAGAGCTCTGCAGCAGCAAACAAGCCTGACGTTAAGAGCTGTTTCGTGGTCTATGGCTTCTACGCGATTGCTGCGCGATCTTTATGTACTACACCGCTAAACGGGGCAGCTTCCGGAATACTCTCAAGGCGTTGCGATCTCGCCAGTTCGCCAACTGCAACCAGAGGCAGCTCACCGTTCCGGCTCTTATACTCCGGCCCTATTAGTGATTCCCCGATCCATCGCACATGCTTACTGGCGATCACATGGATCTCTCCGGCTAGAACCGTGGTGATGGATTGAAGCGCCGCCCTGGCTTCGGCGGAGCCGACATATGCCTGCCCGCTGAGCATTAGATGCGCGAAGGCTTTCAGGAATTGATCGGGTCTGAAATCCGTCAAAAAGAGCTGCCCTGAAACCACGATGCTCAGCGGCTTCTCAGAGAACTCGAGCAATTCCGGAAGAATCTCCGGTTGCCCGGTATACACGCGATAATGATTGGGGACCGTGATCACGCTGGTTACATTCTGAGCATCCACCTTCGACCAGGCGGACTCATTCTCCGGAGAGAGCAAGACCAGGCTTACGTCCCGCACAGACTCGATATTGCCTATCGCTTCCGCCGAGATCTCCCGCAGGTCCAGAACTTTTAGGCCGTTGAACGATCCTTTTTTTGGCAACGCCCCGGTTGCGACGGGCGGCTGGATCGCCGGATCGCGCGCCCCTGGTTCGTCTGCCAGGCCCGCTTCTATCTGTCTTAACCACTGCACGTGGCCGCCACGCAGAACCGCCACGATTTTTCCCAGCACATCGCCGGGCTGAAGCGGCTCATCGAGTTCCAGCAACAAGTCACCCTTGGTGACGATCGACCAGGGATCGGCAGCGAGACCCAGAGACACGACGCGGTGCGCAATCGTGTTGCTCGGTGTTTTCGACCAGACAATGATATCCCCGACTTTAAGATCTTCAACCCTGGTTCTCTTAACTAGGGCCTTATCTCCTGCCAGCAGAACGGGGAACATGCTGACGCCATGGATGACGAAAGACATCAGCTCGCCTGGATCGACCACGCTGCCCGACTCGTCATTGAATCGAAAATCATCCACGGCAAACGTCACTAGGCCTCTGTCCCTGAAAAGCTTGACTGTCTCGCTGACATCGGCAAAAAGCAACTCCGAATCTTCACAGTTAAACTCCAAAGCAAGAATGCCGGCGATGTCTTTGATGGTATTAGAGCCGTTGCAAGCATTGAGAATGCTGTGTGCCGTGGGGTTTAAGAAGTGAAAGGACTCGGAAACTTCGTCAAACACGATTGCTTCAGTTTCGGTCTTCTCAACCTTAAGGCCTTCCACCGCAATGGGAAAACTTGCAATAGCAGTTTGAGGCGTCATAAGCTCTTAGTCCCTGAATGAGTTAAAGTTGCGCAGCTCATAATGGATGAATAAGGGAGGCCGGCAAAATATCCCGGCCCCCGGTGAGGATTGTTGTTATTGGCACTGGCACTGGCATTGGCACTGGCATTGGCAACTACAGCCGCTGCTCTCGAATGTGCTGCTGCAATCGCCGGTCGCAATGTTGGTTGCGCCTGCGACATCCCGCAACGGCAGCGTTGCAATGCTTGGTTTCTGATAACGCATCGTTTCATCTCCTTTCATGATTTAACTACAGCTTCAGCTAGCTATCCATCGATGGAGATAGTTCCCAAATCGGCAGCCAAATCAGTTCCTCCCCTCGCGGATCTCCAATGCGGCAGCGGCAGGGAAGGATGTTGGCCCGGACGTCGCTCCAGGTATGCTTCAAGTTTGTCCTGACCATCTGGCACCACCATTTTCTTATGTGCCTGGCCGGATTTTGGGACCGCGGCTCACAACCGCCGCGACAAGAAAATTGTGCATAGCAACCGCGGCACCACCATGGCGGGCCACAGCGTACTTTGGCTGCTCCTTGTTCCGAGACCTGAAAACGTTTGCTTACAGAATCATATCCACCCACAAAATAATCATCTTTTCGAGGATCGCTGTGCAGGCTGACCTCGGAGCAAAGGCTGAGATAGCCATTGGGTGTTACAAACATTCCTTTTCCCTCAAGGGAGTCGCAATAGGCGCCGCTGCGGATGGTCAGCGGCCTGGTCGCGGTTGCCGCGATCCCACTGAGTTTTCCCATCTGCGCCCGTCGGCGGGCCAATTCTTCAACACCGCGGAAATTCTCTACAAAATCCTGCGCTCCAGGCATTCCTACACTTTGCCTGCCCACCTCAGAGAAATAGACTGGTTCGAATTGCAACGGATAAGCTTTGGGCAGATTGTCCCAAAAATATTCTGCGATCTCGGCCATCCGGTTGACTGTCTGCTGCGTCACTGTTACCCGGATGGTGGTGATGTTCATGCCAAGAACGGCCATGGCCGTGACAAACTTCCAGCTTTTATCGAAGGAATCCTTGCCGTCAGACACCGGTCTTTGGAAGTTTTGAATTTCCGGGGGACCATCCATCGAGATGCTGACTTCGTCAACATTGGTGCGAAACCACTCGTAATGCTTTTCGTCGATTTGGCCATTGGTAATGGTTGCAACCAGCATTGCCAAATTGTGTTTTTGGGCGCTGGCCCTCGCATATTCCACGATGGCAGCGAAGCGTTCCCAATATTCGGTGGGTTCCCCGCCGCCAAAAAAGCGAATTCCGAGACCGCCCCAACCAGTTCGCATGCGTTTCATGATAGCGTTGCGGGTACCGAGATCAATCGCAGCTTTGGCGATTTCCCAGGGGATGGAGCCGAATTTGTTCGGTTGTGCGCCAGAGAAACAGTATTTGCAACCCAGGTTGCAGTCATTTGTCGGTAGGAAGCAGATTTCATTGTCCAGGACCTGCCCGTTAGGAAACAGGTTTGCATGGCTGCGATTTTCCATTGGACTGATGTAATACTTTTCGAAGCTCTGCTTCATCGCTTCGGAGAGGTATGCGGCATATTCTAATGAACCATGCTTGACCGCCTTCGTAAAATCCCTCGCACGGCCAAAATCGGGAGACACCCACATCAGATGGTGGCGAGGCAACAGACCTGCCCACGCATTGTCATCAAGGGGCACCGTGAATGCGTCAGAAAGATAAGGCAAGCTGTCAGACCGAACGGGTTTGTCAATGTGCACGAGCCCCATTGCTACCTCCAGTAAGCGAGCAAGTTCAGTGGAATGCCAAACGAATTGTGAAAAGGGCTATGCCCGGCAGAAACAAGGTCGCCTGAAATGAGGTTGAAAATAGAGTCCGCGTCGTGTGAGCAACGGCATGTCCCCGTATGGTTTCGAAGCGTCAGGTTCTCAAGGTCAGCGACGATGCGGGCGTAACAAAACATTCAGTGTCTCCACCTGGCAACTAAGGCAGCAGCTTACCATAATGGAAGACCACATAAGTAAAATATTAATGCTATAAATTAAATTGTTATAGTTGATGTTCCAAATTAGCATTATTAACAATATCTAATTATTATGGATGTAACTCTTGCATCATATATGCTCCATTCTGGGATTGACCGAATAACAGCACAAAGCGTGGAGCCGCTCGGTTTTGCAGAGAAGCAGTAACTACGCAAGAATGATATATCCCTCAGATCTACTTGCAAGCAAAAACTGTCTCAGATTCTCCCGGCTCCTGTCGGAAAAATATCTCACTTAAAACCGCCTGTGCAACATCAGGAGGCTTGCGGACAATTCGACACCGTTTAATCCTTCAATATCAGCAGCTTGGAAATTTCCGTGAAGGCTACTGTGGTCGATTTTGGGGCTGTGAAAGCCAACTGTGGGCCTCGCCACACAGCGATTGTCTCCAATAATCTCAGGAAAGGGCCGGGTTCCTGAAATGCCTCAAGGTGGTCGGCGCCTCGCAAGTTGCAACGCCTGCTGCTGGAAGCGGTGAAACAGGACGCCGCGACCCTGCGCACCGAGCCCCCGTAAAAGCAAAACCAGCAAAGCGCTGTTACGGATGAGCATCCATCAGAAAGCACCCAGTACACTCCATCGCCTGTAGAGACGCGGGTAGTAACGGAGTTACTCATTGCTGGCACACCTTCCATTTCCGCATGCTCTGACGGAGCGGAGCCCGGACGAAGTTCCCTATCCCCTGTCACCTGTCCCCTCTTCCTCCGGCGGCGTAATATGTCTGAACGCTCGCCACAGCAATATGTCGTAGACAATTTTCAGCCCGCCTCCCATCCACAGCGGCGCAGCCAGGGCGATGTTCTGCATGTACAGTCCGGCCACGGCCGAGGAGACGGCCCAGGCGATGTTGCGGGTGAGGTTGGTGATGCCGCTGGCAAAGGTGCGTTCCACCGGACGCACTACGGCGGCCACGTAGGATTGCCTGGTGGGAACATCCATCTCCACCAGTGACTCCCGCAGCAGGAGCAGCGCCATCGCCCATCCGGCCGACGGGGCAAAAGGCACGGCGATCAAGAACAGGCTGGAAGGCAGATGGGTGAACACCATGGTCTTCACCAGCCCGATGCGCTGCGCCAGGAAGGCGGCTCCCAAATGGGAAACGGCATTCAAGATATGGATGACAAAGAACAGGACCGCAAGCGTGCCTTCGGCAATGCCGAAGCGGCGGAAGAACCAATACGAGACCAAGGCGTCCAGCAGAAATCCGCCGCCCAGGCTGTCAATGGCGAACAGCGCTGACAAGCGCATCACCATCGTCTTCGCCTCCGGGGAAACCAGCTTGCTTTGACCGGCTAGAGATTGTGTGTGCGCAACCTCTACTTCAGGGGTCAGCAGAGAATAAAACAAGCCCGCCAGGAGGTTGAGCGCGGCATAGCCGATGAACAAGGTTCGATAGGAATGGAGAAGGTCTATCCCCCAAAGCCGTTGTTCTAAAACGGGCAAGCCGGCCGCCAGCGCGCCCAGGGCTCCGCTTCCATCCAGGACAAGGTTGTACCAGGAAAATACCCAAGTGCGTTTCTGGTCCGGGACCAGGCTCGGCAGCACCGCCTGTTCGAGCGCGTAGGAAGCGCTGCGGTCCGTCCCCATGCCGTTGAGCATGCCAACAAAGGCCAGGGCGACCAGCGCGGCCATTCCCCAGTGCCCGCGCGTTTCCCAATTGAAGACCAGCGGCAGCGAGCCAACCATCGTGAGCAGGGACAGCACGACCAGGGTCTTGCGGCGTCCCAGGCGGTCCGCATGAAACGCTATAAATGTGGTGGCCGTGGCGGCGCCCGCCAGTCCGGCGGCAATGACCAGGCCGATGGCGGTGGAAGAGAGTCCCTGGCGGTAGAGAAAGACGCCCAGCACCACGCCCAGCAATCCGATGCTGAAGGACCGCTGCCAGGCGCCCAGATAGATGAGAAGCAGATTGCGCGATGAGGCTTTCATTGCATCCTCAAGCTAAAGACCCTTTTTTCGCAGAAATTCCGCTGCCAGTTGCTTCACGTCGCGATGCTCGCCGTCCACCGCATAGTTGAGCCGGCGCATGTCCTCTTCGCTGATCTTGCCGCCCAACTCAGAAAGTGCTTCCCGCAGCGCCGGATAGCGCGCCAGGGTCTGCTCTCGCACCACCGGCACAGCGTCATAGGGCGGAAAATAATGTCGGTCGTCTTCCAGCGCTACCAGTCCCCGCGCCTGGATCAAGCCGTCAGTGCCCGAACCTACAACTACATCCACCTGCTTCTCATCCAGCGCGCGATACAGCAGGCCCAGGTCCATTACCCTGGGTGGCTCGGCAAAGTGGAGGCCATAAGTCTTTGCCAGTCCGGCAAAGCCGTCCGGGCGTTCCAGAAACTCATAGCCCACGCCCATACGCCATTTGGGCGCAACTTTCTCCAGGTCGGAGATCGTACGCATCTTCAACCGGCGCGCATCGTCGCCGCGAATTACCAGGGCAAAGCTGTTGTTGAATCCCAGCGGCGGAGCAACTTCAATCGCGAAGCGCTGATGGTATTCGTCTTTCACCCGCTGGTAGACCTCACTCGACGATCCTGAAAGCTTTTGTTTCAGAATCGCCGTAAGCGCGGTTCCTGTGTATTCAGGATAGAGATCCATGCGGCCGGCCAGCATCGCCTGATGGCAGATATAGCTGCCGGCAAGATAAAAGCGGCGCTCCACCGCCAGGCCGGTCCGCTTCTCAATGTGCTGCGCCAGGATCTCTCCCAGCACCGCCTGCTCGGTAAAATTCTTGGACCCGACCACGATGCTCTGGTGGGCGGGCGCGCAGCCGGCCAGCAACGCGATGGCAGCCAGGGCTAGAAAGATTCGGCGTGGGTTCTTCAATGGCGTCTCTGGTTCAATGGCGTCTCTGGTTCAATGGCGTCTCTGGTTCAATAGAGCGTGTTTCAAAAATGGCTCTCTGGCTTGCAAGGATACAGAATAAAGACCGGGGCTGAAGCCCGAGAGGGTGAAAGGAGCCGTTTTCGCGGGTTCTAAAGAAACCCGCTCCCCGGGCTAAAGTCCGGGGCTTCCACCTAATGGATGCCCCAACTCTATCTTTGAAACACGCTCTGGTTCAATGGCGTCTCTGCAGCTTTTTTTCCAGCAGGCCAAAGCCGAGGTCCGCAGCCAGCGCCAGCAATGCCGCGGGAATCGCGCCCGCCAGAATGAATTGGTTATCCACCATGGCAACGCCGCGAAAAACGAACTCTCCCAACCCGCCTGCGCCCACTGCGGCGGCGATGGTGGCCACGCCGATGGCAATCACCGTGGCCACGCGAATCCCCGCCATGATGGTGCTCATGGCCAGCGGCAGTTCGACCTGCCACAGTAGCTGGCCATCCGTCATCCCCATGCCCCGCCCAACTTCGCGGATAGCCGGATCAACTCCCGTGATTCCGGTGTAGGTGTTGCGGATGATCGGCAGCAAGGAATAGAGAGCCAGCGCGGTGATGGCCAGCCGGTCAGAACGCGCCGCCAGCCACGGTACCGGCAGCAGGAACCCGAACAGCGCCAGGCTGGGGATGGTCTGGATGAGATTGCTGGTTCCCAGAATGGGCGCCCGCAGGCTTCGGCGGCGCGTCACCAGAATTCCCAGCGGAACTCCGGCGCCGATGGCCAGCAGCATGGCAATGCCCACCATGGTGATGTGTTCCAGGGCCGCGCGCATGATCTCCGCCCAATGCGCCGTGAAAAAATTGATCAGATTCATAGGCTAGCTTTCCAGGCCTTGAAACAGCTCCATCTCCGAGCGCAGCACGTTCACGTAATCCGATACAACCGCATCTTTGGATTGCAGAAAATCCCTGGGTGAATACACTCCCAGCATCCGGCCCTCATCCAGCACGGCGATTCGGGTGGCCAAGAGCATGGCTTCGCGAACGTCGTGCGTGACAAAGACCACTGTCTTGTTGAGCCGCTGCTGCAGTGATTTGAATTCCCGCTGAATCACGGCCCGGGTAAGCGGATCAAGCGCGCCGAATGGCTCATCCATGAGCAGAATGGGCGGATCGGCGGCCAGTGCCCGGCCCAGGCCGACGCGCTGGCGCTGCCCTCCGGAGAGCTGGTTCGGGTATCGCCGGCGAAACTCTCCAGCCGGCAGTCCAACCAGCTGCAACAACTCTTCCACCCGCGTTCGGATCCTTTGCAGCGGCCATTTCTCCAGGGTGGGTACCAGGCCCACGTTGCGCTCTACCGTGATATGGGGAAATAAGCCTACATCCTGGATGGCATATCCGATATGCCGCCGCAGGCGTATCAGGTCCCAGGACGAGACAGGCTTACCATCCACGATGACGCTGCCTTCCTGGCACGTCAGAAGGCCGTTGATCAGCTTGAGTGTGGTGGTTTTTCCGGAACCGCTACGCCCCAGCAGCACCAGCGTCTCTCCGCGCAATACGCGAAGGTTGAGTTTCGAAAGAAGCACGCGCCCTTCCGCCGTGCGGTAGGTAACATCGACAAACTCGATTGCAGCGCCTTCGTCCCGATCGGCCATGAGAGGCCAATCCTAACATTCGGACAGAAGAAATCGAGAATCGGTTTATCGCGATGCATCAGGTCATCAAAAAATCCAATGGATGGTTTTTGCTGGAAAGTGTATCTGCTAATATCGGCGCGGAGTTTACGGGAGATTTCTCGCACGACGGATAACCTTCCCAAGATGATTTGCGTCCATTAGCGTTGATTCGCCGCTGGAGATCGGCTTTCTTCCGACGACCCGATGCACTGATGATCCGATTCTTTTGTTGAGATTAAACGCGTGTTTCCGCAACTGCTCCGCTTCTCCGATCTCGGCTTGCTCCTGCTCAGGCTGATGGTAGGCTTAATTTTTGCATCCAGCGGATGGAATCACCTGAAAGATCCGGCTGCCAGAAGCAAGAGCATTGGCATGAGCAAGGGCTTCACTGTTTTTCTTGGAGCGGCTGAACTGGCCGGCGGCCTGGGAGTTACATTCGGCGTACTGACGCAACTGGCCGCCGCCGGATTGATCCTGGTGATGTTGGGCGCAATCCAGAAAAAGATATTCGTCTGGCACACCGGCTTCTGGGGCAAAAACAACCAGGGCTGGAACTACGATCTCACCATGGTGGTGATGAACCTGGTGATCCTCTTCACCAACGGCGGCAAGTATGTGCTCTGGGGTTGAGGTTCCCGGTGTTTTGCCTTCGCTGTTCCCTGTGACCAGCCCCCTAAGCTACTGCTTGGGGTCCGCCGGAGTAGGAGCCGGCGCAGGTGCAGAGCTGCTGCTGGCCTCTCCTCCGGCTGCTTTGCGAACCGCGGCCACAAAGGGCTCGCCTCCCGCCGGGGTCGCAACCGCGCCGGTGAGAATTGTTTTAAACGGCACCAGCCGCCCGTATAGTTCGCGGGTGGCGTCCTCATCCTGATGAATCACAGCGCCATTCACCGTAATTCCGGCAAATAAGCCGCGCGCGCGCGAGTAAGTAAGCACCTCGGCCCGCATCTTCCAATCGGTTGCGGCTTCGGCGTGACGCCCAACCGGCCCCGCGGCCGCAGAGGCGTCGGCGCCAAGTTTGAACTTGCTGGAAAGCAAAGCGTTCATTCCCTTGTCATTCATGATCAACATGACCAGGTCCACGCCCTGAACGCCAATCTGCAGTCCAAAGCTGCCGCCGGTCACGCTAAATGGAGCCGGCGCACTCCATCCATTGGCAGTGTGACAGCTCGCCATGCCTTTGCCGTGCGCGCCGCCAAAGACAAATCCGCCTTTGAGCAGGGACGGAACTACCGCAACGCATTTGGCCGAGCCAAGAATCTCTTCCGGAATGCCTCTATCCGGCGCAGACATGATTTCATTCAGGACCGTGGCAGCGGATTCAGCCCTACCTGCCGCGGACTCAGCCACTACCGTATGGACGAAAATAAACGCGAACAGCGAAATGATCAGAACCTTCTTCATGGGAGTAATGTCCTTAAAAAAAATTTGAAAACGCTCAGCCGGATGGAAGAACCGGCAACAGCCTGGGACCACAAATCACCCGGATATAAGAATCATAGAACAGGTTAGAAAAGGTGGCTATCCGGCTGGGATGTAATGGGATGAAAACAGCTCAGGAGGAGATGCAGCGGAAAAGAATAAAGGGTTGGATTCGGTGACCCTCGTGACCGCATCCAACCCCTGTCTCCCAGGTTCTGTGGTAGGTGAGTAGAGTATCCATCCAGTCAGGTTTACGCACAAGTAACGTGAGTTCGTATCAGGTACATGGGGGTATGGACATGTACCTCCGGTGGCAGTCACAGGACTCCAGCGGGTTAATTCTTCGGTTTCCAGTCATTGGCGGAAGGCGCGAATACCCATAAACAAGCGGGGGAGCATGGGGACAGAAGCGGCGAGCAGAATCCGAGCTTGTTTTTGCGCGTGATGGGGCGAGGTCATGGGCGATCACCTGATTACGGTGATCACCCGATTCTTCGTTACTTCGATGACATCACCAGCGAGTGGGTGATAGCGTGGACGGACAGTGCAATCCGGTTCTGCACGCCGACTTTGCGCATGAGTTTAGCCACGTGGGCTTTAACCGTCCGCTCTTCGATCCCGAGCACCGAACCAATCTCCTTGTTGGAGCGTCCGGCCACCAGCAGTTCAAGCACTTCTTTTTCACGGTCAGTGAATGTGACGCGACCCGCGGGAAAGATGCGTCCTGGGGATGACGTCACGCGTTCGATAAAAATCGAGAGGACGCGCCGGGGCGCCCAGACTGAGCCCTGGTGCACAATTCTCATGGCCTGCACGAATTCCGCCGGGGAGGCAGCCTCGTCCACATAACCCTTGGCGCCCGCAGCCAGCGCTTTCAGGATGGTCTCATCATCCGCGCCGCTACCGGTCACAATGATGCGCAGGTCAGGACGCGCAGCTTTGAGTCCGGCCATCACGTCAAACAGGTTCTGCCCCGCTCGCGTGCCCAGCAGCACCAGATCAATGTCTTTGCGCGGACCGAGTTCCGCCAGAGTTGAGGAAACCAGTTCCAGATCATCCTCAGAGTCGAATAAAGACTTGAGGCCGATAAACCTGAGTGGATCGCTTTCAACAACCGCAATTTGAATGGTTGGTTTCTTCGCCATGACTGCCTTCATTCTATCTCTGGCTCCTTCTGCGAAAAAATCTCTCCTGCCTTGAGAAGAGATTTTAAGCAAAATTCCCTGCCATGTACTGAAAGTATCATGAACTCCGGCCCCTGCCCATTCCCCAGCAAGGTACATGTACGTCAGGCCCACGACTCTTCTGGGGTTTTCCGCTGAGAGGGGTTATTTGCGGGCTGCTAAATCGCCGGCTTCAGGGCTCAGCACAACTCCATCGGCATGGCCCAGGACGTAGCCCCGCCGGTAGCCGTCGCAAAAGCTTCCCTGCGCCGCCAAGGCCTGCTGTCTGGCGGGATGAACCGCAACACAGTCAACAGAAGCAATATCGCCTTTCCCGGCAGCGGAGCGCTCCCGCCGAGCGCGGTCGAGCCCCTGAGTGTAACCTGTGGAAACGCCCTGATCGAAGTAGAGATTGGCCGGGTCTGCGGGCATCGGATCCTGGTCCAGGGCCAGGGAGATCAACCGCAGGCTTTCCACGGCGCGAAACTTCTGGCCCAGGTAACCATCTGTGTACCCCGCTTTCAGGCCATCCTGGAAGCCGGCTTCAAACAACTTCTTTGGCCCGAATCCAGTAGCGTAGCCCGAAGAAAGTTTGCGGAACTGTGAAGGCCTGGTGCGAGGATGCCGCCCCAGACTGATGTCAATATTTCCCAGGTGATATCCCTCCTCGTAGCCATGCCGGTAACCGTGGGCAAAAGCCGAGCGCAGGAAGATCACGTTGCATCCGGCTTCACGCAGGTGAGCTTCTCCCGCCGCATCGGTTTGCGCAGCCGGGTTGTTCGCCAGGAGTAACAAGAATATTGGAAGGAGGTACATCTGGTTGAACGCCTGTTCGTTCCTGCAAAATCAGATGAAGGCGCTCAAACAATGGATGTAAGGGATCCAATGGCTTTCTAAGGTCAATTTGTGCCGCTCTTTAGGTTCTCTCATCAATATCGGCCTGTGCTTGCTGCCTCGATACTCTGCTTACTCTTTGAACCCAATCAAGAAGAGTCACGGACTTTCCGGGCTGACAGAGGAAACCTGGGGGAAACAGCGCGGGGAGAAGAGCGACTCAGACTGATGTGCGACCCTCCGGATGGCTCAATCGCCATCCGGAGGGAGCTTGTACATCACATCAACCTTTCGAAGACTCTGTCTTTGCAAGATGCGGCTGCGGAAAATACTCAGATTCTTTCGGAGGGGTCAGGTTACGCAGCACTCTTTCCGCTACTTCCTCCACAATCTCCCTGGCGGCAGTGCTATTTGGATCCAATTTTCGGGTCCGCAATTGGTGAAGCACGGCTTTCGGTTCAGACTTCATAACTGACTCTCCCAGGAGGAGAGCAAGTACAAGTCCTTTGGATTAAATTGCTAATGAATCAAGGGGTTAGGACGAGATCCACGAGTCGTGAGGGATGAAAATAATACATGAAAAGCAGAAACCTTTTCACAGATTCACAGGCGCGCGCTTTCAAATCAAACGCGTTAGAGCGTTCTAATAAGATCGTAATCGCAGAACAGCTCGACTAGTACCTGCTTCCACCGGCCGCAGGCATGTTGCGGTAGCCTCCATCCTGCTGTTCTGACAGTCGCTCCAGGAAAGTGGCTGCCATGTCAATGAACTTTCCACTCTTTTCAATGTATTCCGGCGCCCGCCGCCACAGCTCTTCAAACTTTTCCGGATGCTCCGCGGCTAGCGTCGCCAGCCCGATTCCCGCCACGGCAAACCCCGCCGGACGGCGGCCGGTTAAAAACAGCACTGCTCCCGCGGCAAAAGAGCCGTAGATTAGGGCCTTTTTCCAATCCATGTTCCCCTCCCCCATCAGGAATTCTCTGCCATTTAAGTCTACTCTGCTTAGAGATGAATTACGGTTTCTTTGTTGCCATGTCCTGCCACGTCCAAATATTGCAAATGGCGGGATTCCCCGAAGAATGTTAGCGTCTTTAAAGGCGCCGCTGGAGAACAATCCATGCTCGATATCACTGAAGACATTCAAGCGTTAACTACTTTTCGGCGAAAGTCCGCTAAGATATTGCGGCAGCTCAAGAGGAGCCGGCGGCCGCTCATACTCACAGTGAACGGGAAGGCCGAAGCCGTGGTGCAGGATGCCAAAGCCTACCAGCACTTGCTGGATCTTGCTGCCCGCGCCGACGCCCACGAAGGCATTCGCCAGGGCCTCGAAGACGCTGCAAAAGGACGCACCCGACCCGCCCGCGAGGTATTCGAAGCAATGCGCAGCAATTATGGCATTCCGCGTTAGCCTCACGGACCGCGCCGGCGATGACCTCGACGAACCTAGGAAAATCTTCTTCTATGCTCTTTGAGAATACAGCGGTCCATTACCACAAAGATTCCAGCCTGGCGGGCCTTCTGCGCCGCCTTCTCATGGACCACGCCTTCCTGCATCCAAATGGCGGATACGCCCAGTTGGATGGCTTCGTCGACTACCTCTTCCACCAGTTCCGAACGGCGGAAGATGTCCACCACATCAATTTTCTCCTTGATCTCTGAGAGCGAGGCTACGGCCTTCTCCCCTAATGCCCCGTGAATGTTGGGATTCACTGGGATGATGCGATAGCCCTGGCTCTGCATGTACGCGGCAACGCCGTGGCTGGGACGCAATGGGCTGTCTGAAAGCCCTACGACGGCAATGGTCCTGGCCCGCTTCAGGAGCGCGCCAATTTCGTCAGAAGAACTCTGCGTGGTCACGAAGCCATTTTAACAAGCCGCGCACGGTCCGGCAGGCATTATCGACTTCAATTCTGGCCATTACGAATTCTGGCAATTTTTGAATTTATTGCTCCACCTTGTGACCTGGGGGAGCGCTCTTTTCTTTGAAGAGCTTGGTAGCCACTTTGCGCAGAGTGTCAGGGATGTTCTTGTTGCCTTGCAGGGTCTTGAGATCCGTCACCAGCAGGTTCTTGACCAGGGTGAGGGAGACATCAATCGGACAGCGGGCATTGTTCAACAGGTTGCGCACCACCGCATAGACTTTGATAAAACGCCGGTTGCGGGAGATTTCACGCAACACATTTTCACTCACGTTTTTGGCCGCGGCGAAGGTTTCCACCTCCGGCTCGCTGAGCTTGGGAGAAGACAATACCGCGTTCTGCACAATCCTGGCGTTATCACGAATGAGGATGGCGCGCTCTTCCTTGGTGCCGAGAAAAGCCTGCTTGACCCGGCCCGCCACATTCATTCTGGCAAGCCGCACAATGGTTGAAACCTTCACTGCGGCCGGCAGAGCTTCAGATTTTCTGTGCGGCGCAATGGCGGTCGCAACAGGCTCGCTCGCCGCGGTTGCCGCTACGGGGCCGGCAACCTCGGACGCCTCCTCGTGGCCGCCGATGAGCTCAAAAACTGTGCCTTCTTCCGCTTCAATTTCTGCCGAGTGCTCCCGGCTCCAGGTATCGTGCGCGGCCTCTGATTCGGGGTCCGGGGGTGCCATCGCCCCCATCCCAAGCTCTTCCCGCAGGTGCTGAACTTCAGCTTCCGTGAGATGCGGATTGTCCAGCAGAGCATGTAATACCGCCGGCGCGCCTTTTACGCGGGCGCTGGCCAGCATAAGGTCGACCAGTTCGCGCGAGGCCCGCCCTGCCAGTTCGACCAGCCGTTGCTCCCCCACCTGCGGATTTTCGATGAGCGCCGGCATCAGTGCCGGACGACGGTTCTTTTCATCCCAGAAGTACTCGATCACTTCCCGCGGAGCATCACTGCCGGAGAGCACGGCCAGAGCGGACCCGTGGTCCCATCTGGCCAGCGTCAAGGCCGCTTCCTGTCCAAACACAGCATTGCCGGTGAGGTGAATCAGAATTTGAAGCATCTCAGCCGCCGGCAGGGAGAGTGCTCCTCTGGCCGCCGAGCGCATCACCGTCGCCGGCACGGCATTGTTACGAATTAGTTCCATCATTTGCGACATAAAGAAAGCTGCTAGCCTCTAGCTACTAGCTTCTAGCTCAGCCCTGCATGATTCCTGGACTGATTCTTGCAGTTAACCTTCCCTGTCACCCCGTAAACCTCTCCCTTTTAACCTATCCCTGATTGCGCCGGGCAATCAAATACGCGCGGATGAACGGTTTCAGATCGCCATCCAGAACGCGGTCCACGTCCCCTACCTCCACCTTGGTGCGATGGTCCTTGATCAGCCGGTAAGGATGGAGCACATAAGAGCGAATCTGGGAGCCAAAATCTATATCCAGTTTGGAGGCTTCCAGTTTCTTGCTGGCTTCGCGTTTCTTCTCCAGCTCCAGTTCATAGAGCCGGGAGCGCAGGATCTTCATGGCGCGCTCGCGGTTCTTGTGTTGCGAGCGTTCGTTCTGGCAGGCCACCACCAGTCCGCTGGGAATATGCGTGATGCGCACCGCTGAATCCGTTGTGTTCACGTGCTGGCCGCCTTTGCCGCCGGAACGGTAAGTATCCACGCGAAGCTCTTCCGGCTTGATGTCGATCTGGATGGATTCATCAATTTCCGGCGAAACAAATACGCTGGCAAAAGAGGTGTGACGGCGCTTGGCCTGGTCGAAGGGCGAGATGCGCACCAACCGGTGCACGCCGATCTCGCTGGTCAGCAGCCCATAAGCAAAGTCGCCGGTCACGGTGAACGTAGCTGATTTCAGGCCGGCCTCTTCGCCCGCCTGATACTCGTTTAAGTCTGCTTGAAAGTGCTGCCGTTCGGCCCAACGCAGGTACATGCGCAGCAGCATCTCAGCCCAATCTTGCGATTCCGTGCCTCCGGCTCCGGGATGAACGGTAACGATGGCGTTGCGCATGTCATTGTCACCGGAGAGCAGTGTCTGGGTTTCCAGCGCATCGGCCATCTCGCGCAGATCATTGATCTCCTTGCGCAGGTCTTCCACCACGGCTTCGCCTTCGCGGGCCAGGTCGAAATACGCCCCAATGTCCCCGACCCGGCGCTCCAGTTCGGCATCCTTGGAAAGAGTTTCCTCCAGGCGCCGGCGTTCGCGCATGAGCTGCTGCGATCTGGCCGGGTCCGACCAGAGGGCCGGGTCGGCAACTTTTTTTTCTACTTCGGCTAATTGCGAACGGAGAGTGGGAGCGTCAAAGATAGCTCCGCAGTTCATGGACTTTATCGCGGACAGCCGCGTATTCACGTTCCAGTTCTTCAACCATAATCTTTTTTCAGGGCGCGGAGCGCGCCTCCAGCAGCGTGCGTCCGGCAATGCGGAAGCGCGCAAGTACCGCCACCAATGAGATTACCACACATATCCAGGCGAAGACGTCGCCCAGGCGGCTGTAGAACGTGCTCTCCATCTGTGGGCTGAAAGGCGCGATCAACGCAGTGCGGACATTTCTCTCCGCCTCTTTTACCACGCGTCCCATGGGATCAATGGAAGCCGTAACCCCGTTGTTGGTGTCCAGCAAGATCCAGCGGTGGTTCTCAATGGCGCGCATGCGCGCCATCTGCAGGTGCTGGAAGGGAGCGCTGGTCTCACCGTACCAGCCATCATCCGAAATATTTACAAAGACCTGGGCGCCGTTGGCGGCAAATTCACGCACTTCATCGGGAAAGATGGACTCATAACAGATAATCACGCCAACCCTCATCCCATTCAGCTCAAAAATCTTGCGCTCAGTGCCGCGGGCAAAGTCCCCGACTTCGCGCGTCAGTTTATCGGCAAAGAAGAGGAGGGATTTGAGCGGCACATATTCACCGAAGGGAACCAGATGAATCTTGTCATACCTTCCCAGCACACCCCCCTGGGGAGCAACAACCAGGGCCGAGTTCAGAAGCTGAGGCAGTCCTTGACTATCCCTGGTCTCAGTAAAACCGATGCTGCCTGCGATGGTGTAGGAATTTGTGTTGCGCGCAATGTTCCCCAGCCAGGCACGGAACCGGGGATCCGCCTCTCTAAAGGGAATGGGTGACTCTGGAAGAACGATCAGACCTGGATCGGCAGGCGGATTCGGCGGTTCCGCGTGCGTGCTGATCTGTGCCAGTTCGTTGATGGTGTTGTCGTACAACGCTTGCGGCCACGCTTCATTCAGGATCGGCGCATTCGACTGGACAAGCACAGCCTGCGCGGTGGCTTCGGGTGGGCCAGGCCGCAGGAAGATGCCCACCTGCAGGGCTATGGCGGCGGTCGTGGCTGAAATCAAAAGACTCTTCCGCCGCTTTCCAAATAATAAAAATCCGGCAGTAAAGGCGCAATTCACCAGCATGATGGCGAAAGAAAGCCCATAGACTCCGGTGAACTCGGCAATGCGGGCAAAAGGGATGTTATCCACCTGGGCATTGCCCAGCGGCTCCCACGGCACACCGGTCACGCGATCACGAAAAAACTCCAGCGCCACCCAGAAGAAAGGAGCCAGCAGCAACGGACGCCGGTTGCCCAGTACGGACCGGCGTGCCATGAGCACCACCAGTAAGCCCCAAACGCCGTGGTGCATGCCCATAATCACGCAGTAGCCCACGGTAATCAGACTCGCGGCCGCCACGCCCAGATTGCCATAGTTGTGCATGACGGGATAGATCCAGTAGGAAGTTCCGATGTACCACAGGATGCCGCTGATCCAGGCAACAACAAATCCCTGAAGCAGGGTAAACGGTCTCAGCGAGCGGCCCTCGGAATCGAGCAACTCGCCTTCCCCGCCCCGCCCACGCAGCAGGGCCCAGAGCAGCGGCACGAAGGCGATCCAACACAGAAAAAAGAAATCAGGCCTGGGAAAAACCAGGATTTGCAGGCCAGCAGAAACCACGGCCAGTATCCAAGCTCTTGCTGGAATTTTCAGCACTGGCAAAATTCTAGCAGACGGGGAGGAGAGAACTCCGTCCACAGGTTCACACTGGGTCAGCTTGTTGAAAGCTCGTGGGTCTTGGTTTTGCTAAACACTAAATACCAGGTTCTAACCACTGCTGTCCTACCGCTTATGCCCTGCCGATCCCGCGCCTGCTGCGGCCGGAACTCCTCCATCCCCTTGCGGGTTGTGGTAATTGGGGAACGTTGGACGCTTGGCTACGGGCAACGGATTTTTCTTCAGCGAATCCATCACCAGCGTGACCGCCTTTTCCAATTGCGGGTCGTGCCCGCCGGCCCATTCCTTCGGAGTAAGCTCCACTTCGTAGTCGGGCGCGACGCCATGGTTTTCCACGTCCCATTCACCGTTACGATTGTAGAAGGCTACCCGTGGCGCAGTAACGCTGCCGCCGTCCATAAGTTGCGGATAGTCGTAGATGCCCACTAATCCACCCCAGGTGCGCGTGCCCACCAGCGGGCCGAGCTTGGCATCGCGGAAGTACCAGGGCAGCGCGTCGCCGCCTGATCCAGCATACATATTGATGATCATGGCTTTGGGGCCGAAGATTGCGCCCACGGGCGTCGTGAAGTCCTGGCCTTCACGCGTCATCCAGTAATTCTGCAGCGGCCGGCGGAGATAGTCGATTACATAGTCCGCGGCAGAACCGCCACCGTTGAAACGCTCATCGATGACTGCCCCTTCACGTCCCAATTGGGCGAAAAAGTAGCGATTGAAGGAGGTATAGCCGCCGAATCCGGTATCTGGCAGGTAAACGTAAGCCAGGCGCCCGCCGCTGAGTTGATCCACCTTGCGCCGGTTTTCGTCGATCCAGGCGCGATTGCGAAGCGCACGATCATTATCAACCGGCATCACCGTCACGTTGCGCGCATTCTTGCCGTCCGGGGACGAAGAAACGCGCAGGACGGTTGCCTTGGTGGCTGTTCCCTCAAAGAGCTCAAAGATTTCGTCCGCGCCGCGCAGTTCACGGCCATTTACGGCCAGCAGATACTCACCTTCCTGCACGTTGACGCCGGGCTGGGTAAGCGGAGCCCGCAATTGCGGATTCCAGTTCTCTCCCTGATAAATGTGCGAGAAACGATAGCGCCCATTCTCAATGGTATAGTCCGCGCCCAGCAAGCCAACCTTTCCCTGTTCCGAGGGAGGGCCGGCAGGCGTGCGGATGTACATATGACCCACGCTGATCTCACCCAGCATCTCCGCCAACAGATAACTAAAGTCAACGCGATTGCCTACGTTCTCCAGATAGGCTTCATAATGTTTCCTGGTGGCGGGAAGATTCAGGCCATGCAGGTTGGGATCGTAAAAGAAATCCCGCTCAATACGCCACACCTCGTTGTATTCCTGCCGCCACTCGGCTCGCGGATCAACCAGCACTTCCATGCGCGCCAGATTCAAAGCGGTATCAGGCTTGCCGCCGGCCGCCGCGCCGCCCGCGCCTTCACCGCGCGCCGGCGCCGTAGCCGAACCGATATACCACTTGATGTTTTCGCCTCGGCCTTTGGCGTAAAGCGTCTTCTTGCCGTCAAACGAGAGCATGAACTCATTGACACCGTCAATCAGCTTTTCCGGTTTACGCGATGTCAGATCAAATCGCCACACCGAGGACTGCTCATCGGGACCAGGTCGCAGAGGGCTTTCCACCAGAAAAATAACGCCCGGCCTTCCGGCGGCAAGCCGTGAATAGTTCCGTGGTGGGATGGGCAGCGCCAGGATTCGCTGGTCAATGTTCTCCGCGTCAATCCTTACATTTACGGCTTCAGCCCTAACCGACCTCGCAGCCTTGGCGTCCTGGGCCTTGGCCTTGTCTTCGGGATTCGCCGGCTCTTCATCTTTGTCTTCCTGTTTAGCTGAGGCGGACTTGTCGGAGTCAGCCTTGGATTCGTCCGCGGATTTTTCCTCGTCACTCTGGGGCGCGAGGGGTGAAGCCTGGTCTTTGCGCAGGACAATCAGGTAAGCGCTGCGGGTAACCGGGCGGTTGATGCTGGAAAGATCGAGCCATCCCGTGGTCGGTCCATCATCGGTGCTGGCGGTGAAATAGAGATACTGGCCTTTCTGGTCGAAGGCGGGGAATCGAGCGTCGCTTAGCCCGTCGGTCAGTTGCAGGCTCTTGCCTTGCTCGAGCGAATAGGCAAACACGGCGCGCATGTGGCTGGTCAGCCTTTTGGTATAGGCGATCCACCGGCTGTCCGGCGACCAGACCGGATCGAGCGTGCGCTGCGGAGCATCGTAATTGTCGCTGTCCACCTTTACCGGTGCGCCCTTTGCCAGATCCACGTACCAGACGTTCAGGCGTTTGTCCGTGTAGGCAATTTTCTTGCTGTCCGGAGACCAGATGGGGTTGTAGTAAAACGATGGTGGCGCGCCGAGCGAGACTTTCTTCGGCTCGCCCAGCCCGTCAGGAGACTTGAGAAAAAGCTGGTACTCGCCGGACTCATCAGAGAAATAGGCCACCCACTTGCCGTCAGGAGACCACGCGGGATCACGTTCCATCACTCCGGGGGTATTGGTAAGGTTGCGTACATCACCCTTGTCCGCCGGGGCAGTCAGGATCTCGCCGTGCGCTTCAAAAACTGCGCGCGCGCCGCTGGGGGAAAGATTGGCGGCGGCAATCTCGTTTTCCACTTTCTTAAAGTGCGCGCGAACGTTCGGCAGGTCCGCCGGCACGGTCACGGCCAGGGACTTGGCCTTTCCCGTTGCCAGATCGAAGAGGTTCAACGAACCAAACTGCTCATAAACAATCGCGCCCGGACCAGCGGAGGCAGATTTTATATCTGCGCCGTTGGCGGGTATTACTTGCTCCACCTTGCTGGTTCCGAGGTCGTAGGCAAAAAGGCTGAATGGGCCATTGCGGTCTGACAGGAAGTAGACCTTGTTGCCCACCCACATGGGGTTTCCGTCGTTTGAGCTCTCGCGTGGCAACTGGTGAATGCTCAAATCGGAAAGGTTGGCCAGCCAGATGCGCGATGCCTTCCCGCCACGATAGCGCTTCCAGCCAATCGCCGAGAGCCGGCGATTGTTGTCCACTGGAATGTAGGCTATGTGCTTGCCATCCGGCGAGAACGAGCCGCCTTCCGCTGTGGGCAACGGCAGTTCGTGAGGAAGCCCGCCTTCGAGGGAGACGGTAAATAGCCGGTTGAAGCCCGAATAACTGTTGCGCGATGAGCGAAAGAGTACCTGCTTGCCATCTGGGGTCCATCCCACCACCTCATCCACCGCGGGATGGTGCGTGAGCCGGCGCGGCACGCCTCCGCTCGCGGGCATCACGTAAACATCAACGTTTCCGTCATAGTCTCCGGTAAAAGCGATCATGGCGCCGTCTGGCGAAAAGACTGGATCACTCTTGGTTCCGTCGCCGCTGGTGAGCAAGCGCGCCTCACCGCCTTCACGAGAAACCAGCCACAGGTCACCCGCGTAGGAGAATGCAATGTGCGTCGGGGAAAGCGTGGGCTTCTGCATCAGCAATGGCCCGCCCGCATGGGCGGCGCAAGTGAACACGCAAAGCAAAGCCAGGGACAAAACAGAAAAGTTGAATTTACTCATAGACCACCTGAAGAATAAACGTCGGATAAGCCGATACGTTAGCAGCAATCACGCGGAATTGCCACACGCCACAAAGGATAGGGTGCGCGACATGAAAGTAAGGATCAGGCCCGTCGGGCCTCCCAATAGTCCTCAAATCTACCACTGAGACGACAGCAGCGGAGGGCAATGATGGCATTGGCGCCACGAATGGTCCAGAACATGCC
>Ga0209168_10000211_pt1 | contig 65745 bp, 51 predicted proteins | sample Coa_R1_FD_187156 | JGI IMG/M metagenome (GOLD analysis project Ga0209168, IMG submission 187156) | Surface soil microbial communities from Centralia Pennsylvania, which are recovering from an underground coalmine fire - Coalmine... | ecosystem: Environmental > Terrestrial > Soil > Unclassified ...
CACAAAAGCTGGACGCAACATTTCAGACCGCGAAGCAAGTTACGTGGCTGCCCAATATTTGCGCGAGCAGTTGGAGCAGGAGGACGAGCGTCCCCTGTACGATTGTTCGGCGGCGGATGTGGTGCGGATTATTGGACTGCTGGGAATCAGCTGACGAACCGCGACCCGTGGTTCGTGACCCGTGTTCCGTGTCCCGTGACGGTATAATTTTCACCACACTTTAACGCGCTTCTCGTGAATTTCTCTCTGAAGTAAGTTCACTCTCTCGTCCAGGCTCGCGCACCTAGGCGTCAGCGAGCGATTCATCAATTCCGCGAGAGGATTCGGATTCGCCGTCAGGTTTGGGTTTCTTAGAAGATTCGGGCGGTTCTCCGGATTCCAGAATCACTCCGCAGTTCAGGCATTCCACATATTCCGCGTCGGAATCTTTGGCAATCAGCTGGGTACGCGCGTGGCGGCAAGTGGCGGGATCTGTCACAAGTTCACTCCTAAAACATCTGCGAATGATAGCATGCGTGGTGTGTAGGACAGGCTTCAGCCTGTCCGGTTTAGACTGGAATGGTACCCACATCTAAACCAGACAGGCTGAAGCCTGTCCTACGCATCTCGTTGCTACAGCTGGAAGGAAATCTCGATTCGCCTTGGCGCAGACCACTGACAATCGATTCAGCAACGTGCTGTTCTACAGCATCGTGGCGTGCCTCGGCTATCTGGTCTTCCGCATTTTTGAACCGTTCCTCGCGCCGCTGGCATGGGCCGCGGTCTTCGGAGTGATTTTCTGGGCTCTGAACAAGCGATTTGAACGGCGATGGGGAAAAAGTCAATCCGCCGCATTCATCACGCTGGGCGTCACTCTGATTTTGATCGTTCCGGTACTTTTGCTGACCGCTCTATTCGTCCGCGAAGGAATTGCAGCGGCGCAGGACATCCAGGTGGCGTTGGCCGAAGGCGGATACAGCTGGTTCGCGCGAGACTGGGCATGGCTCACGTCGCACCTTTCGGTTGCGGGGATCAGCGTCGATTTGCCGGGGCTGGTGCGGCAGGGAGCCGCCCGAGCCGGCCAGTATATGGCTACGGAATTGGGCGCCGTGATCCGCAATATCGTCGTCTTCGTCTTTGAACTCTTCGTAATGCTGTTTGCGCTTTTCTACGTCCTCCGTGACGGCGATTCGATGGTGGCTCGCGTCCGGCATTTACTGCCGTTTGAAGAAAGCATGACCGAGCGGATGCTGGCGGAGGCTCGCGATCTGATTTTTGCCAGCGTCACCACCAGCCTGGTGATCGCCGGCGTCCAGGGCATCATTTGCGGCGGAGCATTCGCCATAGTGGGCCTCGGTTCAGCCGTTTTCTGGGGCGTGGTGATGGGATTTCTTTCGCTGCTTCCGGTGGTCGGCGCGTGGCCGGTTTGGATTCCCGCGGTGATTTACCTGTTCTCGACGGGGCATTGGGGCCGTGCTGCCGCTCTGATCGCCATTTGCGGCGCGCTGGGCGGTTCGATCGACAACGTCCTGCGCCCGGTGCTCCTCGGGGGCCGCGCCTCGCTGAATGGGCTGCTGGTATTTATCAGCGTGCTGGGCGGCATCGCTGTGTTTGGAGTGTTGGGAGTGGTTCTCGGACCGATCGTTGTGGCTACCGCAGTCGGAATCCTCGATGTGTATTCGGGGGCTGCCGCGGAGCGAGCCGCACCGGAGGCACCGTCGCTCTGACGTGCTCATTCGGGTTACGCGAGATTATCGGCAGCCTAGCAGATAAATGCGAGAAAGCCTGGTCAGATTTTCGCGTGCGACCCAAAACTGCACAAATCCATCCGAATATCCATCGCGAGTTGCTTCCAATGTGTACCAGCCAGGATCAAGTTCAGTGAATTGAAATTCGCCTTTTACATTCGAAACGCCTCTCGAGATGACCACTTCGCTCGATGAACGCACACGCTGGCGCATGGAGGCACGCCGCGGATGCGGTCCGGTGTCGGAACGCTCGTCCAGAGCAGCCTTCGTAAGAGTCAGCGAAGCATCCGCGACAGGCGCACCCGTGGGCGCGGTCACACTGCCTGTCAACTGCGCCTTGTCACGCCGCTCTTCGTAGGAAGCGGAAGGCGGCGGCAAGTCTGATGGAGGTGAACAGGGAAGAGTGACGCCACTAAACGTACCAGGAGACAAAACGAACGAAACTTGTGCAGGACGTTTACTTGTTAAGGCTCGGCTATCTGAGGCGAAGCCGGGCGACGATGCTTCGATGAAGCGGGCATCAGCGGGGATAACGGTGAACTCGAAGACTCCGTCTCGGTTCGTTTTCTTTGCGATCACCCGTTCGTCGGCAAAGATGGTCACATTTGCATCGGCAATAGGCGCCCCCGAGGCGTCGAATACGGTTCCTTCCAGCCTTGTTTCGGATTGGCTGTGAACACCTTGCGCAAATAGCAAACAGACTGCAACAAGAAAGCCCACCACGTTCAGGCATTTTCCTGGGAGCATCACGGCCCAAAGCGGCATTGTTGCCCATCGGCACATCGCGGTTGAAGTATATATCTTTGGGGGGAGACAATTGCGATCGATCCCTTGCAGGTACTGGAAATCCCCGGCACAGCAGGTATGCGCTCTCCGGCGCGGCTGTGCTAGAGTAGCGCGCTTGGAGCTTCCACGAATTTACGATGTCGACTGAACCCATCACGCTGCTCACCGGACTGCCTCCCGAAAAACTTCGGTGGAGATGCGACCCTGACACGATTCCCTTCGCCACCACGGCGGAAGCCGAGCCGGTGAAGGAATTGCTCGGGCAGGAACGCGCCTATCGCGCGCTGAAAATGGGAGTGGAATTGAACGCGCCGGGCTTCAATATTTTTGTGTGCGGGCTTGCCGGAACGAGCCGCGGCGGGACCATTACTCACCTGATCGACCAGATCCATCCGCCGGCCAAGGCTTCGCTCGACCGCTGCTACGTGAATAATTTCAAGAGCACTGATCGCCCGCGTTTGCTGGCCCTTCCGCGCGGGCAGGCTAATGGCTTCAAGAAGGACATGCTCAGCGGCATCGAATTTCTGCGGCGGCGCATTCCGCAGGTGTTCGAGGGCGAACCGTTCCAGCGGCAAAAAGGGCGCATCGTCGACCGCTTCACGGTGCGCGAAAAAGAATTGATGGACGATTTCACGCGGCGCATCGCACGAGACCAGTTTGCGCTGGGCCACATGCAGGTAGGCGCCGTGGCTCTGCCGGAAATTTTCCCGGTGCTCGAAGGGCAGATGGTGCCGATCGAAGACATCCCGAAAATGGTCCACGAAGGAAAACTGGAAACGCTGGTGGCCGAGGACCTGGAGCGCAAGTACGAACAATTTCGCCAGGAATTCACCGTCGTTTACCGCAAGACCCTGACTCTTTCTCGCGAACTGGCCAGTGAATTGAGCTACCTGGAACAGGAAGCGGCATCCGTGCTGGTCGACGGCTTCATCGAGGAATTGAAGGAGAAATATTCCGGCACTCAGGTGGCGGAATATCTGGAAGAAGTGCGCCACCACATTCTGGACAACCTCGAGCCGTTTAAGGAACGCGAGGGCGAAGAGGAACCCGGTGCGGTGCCGCCTCCGGAAGGCGGAGGTCCGCGCCCATCCAGCACGGAGCGCGATCCCTTCCGCGTTTACGGCGTGAACGTAATTCTGGCGCACAATGAAGAAGGCAACTCGCCGGTAATTTTTGAAACGACGCCCACCTACACCAATCTTTTCGGCACCATTCAGCGCAGCTACGATTCACGCGGCGGCTGGAATTCGGACTTCATGGACTTGCGTCCCGGCTCGCTGCTGCGCGCCGACGGCGGTTTTCTGGTGATGTACGCCTACGACGCGCTGACCGAAACGGGCGTCTGGCGCACGCTGAAACGCATGCTGAACCACGGGAAACTGGAGATTCAGCCGCTGGAAATGTTTTTTCCGTTCGGCACTTCGGCGCTGAAGCCTGAGCCGGTCGACATCGACGTCAAAATAATTTTGATCGGCGACCGCCACATGTACGAAGTCCTCTACGAATTCGAGGAGGACTTCCGCAAGATTTTCAAAGTGCGCGTGGAATTCGACGAGGAAATGGTGATGAGCGACGCGGTGATTCGCCATTACGGCGACCGCCTGCGCCATCTTTCCGAGCAGGAGCACATCGGCCCGTTCGATCGCACGGCGGTCGCCAGCATGCTGGAATTCGGAGTGCGCCTCGCCGGGCGCCGCAACAAAGTGACGGCGCGCTTTCCGGAGCTTGCCGACCTGGCGCGCGAAGCCGCGTACATCGCGCGGCAGGAGGGCGCGGAACTGGTGAACGCTACGCACGTGCTGCGCGCCCGCGAAGCGCGCATCGAGCGGCACAACCTGACGGAAACCAAAATCCGCGAAATGATCGAAGAAGGCACGTTGATGATCGACACCGACGGCGCGCGCGTCGGGCAGGTCAACGGCCTGAGCGTTCTGGAAATCGGCGGCTACGCGTTCGGCAAGCCGGTGCGCATCACCGCCTCGGCGTCGCTCGGCAAGACCGGCCTGATCAACGTCGAGCGCGAATCCAATCTGAGCGGCAGCTTCCACGACAAGGGCATGCAGATCATCGCCGGCTACCTGCGCACCAAATTTGCACAGGACAAGCCGCTATCGCTCGCGGCCAGCATTTGTTTTGAGCAATCCTACAGCGGCGTCGATGGGGACAGCGCCAGCTCCACCGAAATTTACGCGCTGCTTTCCGCGATTTCCGGCTTGCCCATCCGCCAGGATATCGCCGTCACCGGATCGGTGAGCCAGCAGGGTGACATTCAGCCCATCGGCGGCGTCAACCAGAAGATCGAAGGATTCTTCGACGTGTGCCGCGTGAAGACCGGACTGACCGGGCGCCAGGGCGTGATGATTCCCGCCGAAAATGTGGAAGATTTAATGCTGCGCGATGACGTGATCGAAGCGGTGGGTGCGGGCAGGTTCCACGTCATCCCGGTCACGACGCTGGAAGAAGGAATTGAAATCTTAACGGGAATGCGCGCCGGACGCCGCGATTCCAACGGGGCGTTCGAGGCGGATACGGTGTATGGGCTGGTCGACCGACGCCTGCATGAAATGGCTACTACGCTGAAGTCCTTCGAGTCTTAGTAAAACAAAACTCCGGTGAAAAATTCGGTTTGCGTGGCGGCGTATTCTGCTGGTGTGTTGGTTCCATGATTTTGGAAGTGTAACGGGGCGTCAGCGAGCCTTGTGCCGCCCCTCCGGGGCTTCGCTTTTGCCGTGCACTTTACCCACCGCTTACGCGGTGGGCTACGTTCTTTCGTCCCTGGCGGGACTGGCTGAGATCAGACAGCGATTCTTGGTTGTGCAGTCTCTTCGTTTGGGCATTTTCCTGGTTGTGCGGTCGTTCGGTGTCGCCGTTTCTAGTTCCACAGTTCCGGCTTCGCGTTCCGCAGTTTTGGTTCTGCAGATCTGGTTCTACAGTTCTTGGTTTTTTGTCGCTCTTCATCTTGTCGTTTCTTGGGTTTTGCGGGGAGAATTCCTAGGCATTCGCGGGGGTCTGCAGATGCGTAGTCCGAAGTCCCGGAGGGACGCCATAGCGTAGCCCACCGTTTTAACGGTGGGTTTCGGGAGTCGAACGTCCAAAGCCCCAGAGGGGCGGCACAATGTCTAACCGGCAACCTCGACCTGCACCGCTAATTCGCGCGCGTGGTGCCGCCCACATGTTGCCGTTTCTTGGTTTTGCGGGAGAATTCCTAGGCATCCGCGGGGTTGTGCAGATGTGTAGTGCGGAGTCCCGGAGGGACGCCATAACGTAGTCCACCGTTTTGACGGTGGGTTTCGGGAGTCGAACGTTCAAAGCCCCGGAGGGGCGGCACAATGCCTAACCGCCAACCGCGACCTGCACCGCTCTAATTCGCACGCGCCGTGCCGCCCACATCCTTGGGCGTTGAGAGGTAGCCGTTCACCTTGTCTTTGGAGACGTCGAAGACCACGATCTCGTACGGGCGGGTCGCGCCTTTGATGTAGAACTGCACCGGCTCGTCGGCGGTCTTGTCTTTCTTCTCGATGGTCTTGTCGTCCGCGACCACCATTAGCGTGTATTTGAATTTCTTGGGATCGGTCTTGGTCAGGGTCACCTGGATCGGGCCGACGTGCGACGGAGTTTTGGACTTGGTGAGGTGCAGCTCGAAAATGTTGCGCTCGCCTGAACGCTTCAGCTGTTCGAGTTCCTCCTGGTTGCGGGCGATCAATCCGCTCTGCACGCCGAGGTCGCCGACCGTGCTGGTGAGTTTGGCCTTGGTCGCTTCCAGGTCCTGCTTGGTCGCGGAAATGTCGGTTTTCGCGCCGGTCAGGTCGGTGGTCACGGCGCCGATCTTGGCGTCGGTGTCCTGCTTTACTTGTCCAATCTGGGCGGTCAGCTTATCGTCGGAATCTTTCTGGCTCTGGCGAATGTTCTGCGCGAGGGCGCGCGCCTGCGCCAGTTCCGCCTGCGTGAATCCGAGCTTTTGCGTGGTTACTTCCAGTTGACCCTTCAGGTCCGCGATACGCGAATTGGTCTGATCGATCTGCACGGAGAGGATGGCTTCTTTCGAGTTGGCCTGCGCCAGATCGGTTTCCAGCTTGGATTTCGCGGCGTTGCCGGCATAGTAGGCGTAGCCGATCCCTGCGAAAGCCAGCACAAAGACCACAATGATCCAACGCGGTGTCGGCGCCGCTTCGTAGTAGTTGTTGGATTCGTTGCCGCTGGGCTCGGGCACATTCGGGGAGATGCTCATTAGTTCTCCTTGGCGGCCATTCTGGGACTGGCAGCGCCGTTTGCTGAGATTATCACCGACGTGAAACGGGTTGTCTACGTTTTGCGGGTCCGGGTGTTTCTGGGCCAGCGGGACTCCACCGTGGTGGTCAAACCACCCCGCGGAGTGAACTCGCCGCGCACCACGCACCAGGCAGGATGAATGGCGTCTACAATGTCCCGCAGGATGCGATTCACCGCATTTTCGTAGAAGATACCGAGGTCGCGGTATGCCAGCAAGTAGATTTTGAGGGCCTTGAGCTCCAGGCAGGATTTTTTTGGCTCGTACTCAATGGTGATCGTTCCGAAGTCGGGCATTCCGGTCTTGGGGCACACGGAAGTATATTCCGGATAGCGCGTAACGATCGTGTATCCGGGAAACTGGTTCGGCCATGTTTCGAGGCGCGGAAGTTTGCTGTGAATTCCCGCGCGGGCATGCTCCGAAGTGTAATCGGCCATCGGTCTGGCACCTCATGTGCCATATTGTACATGCGCCATTGTACATGTGCGCGCAACATCACGCAGATGGAACTTGCAATCAGAATAAACCTTCACGTATTCTTTTTGCCGGACTTCCCAGGGGTGAAGTGAATTTGCTTTGTCCGGCCTGTCATAGCGACAGTCCTCGCCGCTCGCGCCGACGCGGTGTCAAAGACTACGCGGTTGGAATTGCCAGACTGCGCCCCTGGCGTTGCCGCGCCTGCGACCTGCGTTTTTATGCGTGGGCCACTTCCATCGGGTACGTCGGCTACGTGCACTGCGGAATGTGCGGGAACCTGGACGTGAAGAGAATTTCCAGCGAGCACGGCATGGGAATGTTCGCCTGGGTTTTTCGGCTCCTCCGCGCGCCCGCCTACCGCTGCGCCCCGTGCCGCAACCGCTTTTTCTCGTTGCGGCTTTACCGCCGCATCGTGCCCACGGAGGTTCCCGTGGAACCCCGAGAGGAAACATCCCATCCCGTCGCGCACTAGCCGAGTTGGAAATCCCGCAACCTTGTGAACGCTGAAGATTGACTTCCCGCGCACGATCCGTATGATGGCGCAAGGCGATGGAGTTCGCCTTATAACCGCTGTCCTGGTTGCCGGACAGATGATGACTCCTGACAAGTTCCTTGTCGCGGAGCCATGTCCCCGGCAATGAATCAGTTCAAGTGAGTCGTGATTCGCTCGCGGCGCCATGCGTGGAGCATTGCAAATGACCAAATACTGGATGGTTGGGCTCGGGGGATTCATCGGATCGATCGCGCGCTTCTGGGTGGGATCGTACATCACCTACCGGATGGGGGCGCGCTTTCCATATGGCACATTTGCGATCAATATCAGCGGGTCGTTTTTGATCGGACTGATTGTCACCCTGCTCGCGGAACGATCGCACTGGAGCCCGAATCTTCTCTATTTGATCCCGATCGGTTTCATCGGGGCGTACACGACTTTTTCCACATTTGAGCTGGAGGCGTTTCGCAGCGTGCGCACCGGCGATCTCTTCCTGGCGCTTTTGTACGTCGTGCTGAGCGTGTGCGTCGGATTTGTGGCGGTCTGGCTGGGAGTGCTCGCCGGCAGGGCGCTGGAATGAAAATGTTACTAAATTAAGTAGGACAGGCTTCAGCCTGTCTGGTTTAGATTTGCGCTTGACGCTAGCCTAAACCAGACAGGCTGAAGCCTGTCCTACTAGATCCGGCAGCCGCTTGATTCTTTCGCTTCTTCCTATCAAAATGGATTTTGACTGGTTGGACAACGAACTGGCAGAGGATGCCGCAGCCCGCACGAATATTCTCGGAGGACACGGACGAGTGAGCAAATCAAATAACCATTTTTCGCGGTACTCAATCCTGTTGGGCTGCTTTTTTTGCATTTTGGGCTTCAGTGTCCTGGCCGCTCCCCCGGGAAGTCAGGCACAGATACAATCCGCGCCGCGAGCCGCTTTCCCTGCCGCGCTGCTCCATGCGGTGCGAGCGGTTCCGGCCGCCAGTTTGCGAACCGCTGCCGCGCAGGATGCAGGGCAAGCCGCTCCTCCGGCCGCTGCTGCTCCGGCTGCCCCGAAGCCTGTAGACCTGCCGGACGGTGACGGCAAGCCCATCGCCACCGAATTCTGCCAGGATTGCCACCGCCTCACGAATTTAACCAAAGCGCACAAGAATCTGGACGACTGGAAAGACACCATCCACACCATGATCGATCGTGGCGCGCGCATCCCGGATGAAAAGATAGATACCCTGGCGCAGTACCTGACCGCCAACTTTGGCCCCAAGGACGCTTCGGCGCCGGCGGCCGGCGCCGCTGCGGCTGCGCCTGCAACTCCCGCGCCCGCGCAAACGCCAAGCGCGGCGCCATCCGGCGCGCCTGCCGCAGCCAATGCCCCGGTGGTATTGCCCGACGGCGACGGAAAAGCGATCGCGACGGAAAATTGCCAGGCTTGCCACAAACTTACCAATCTCACCAAGGCGCACAAGAGTCTGGATGATTGGAAAGACACCGTGCAGACCATGATCGATCGCGGCGCCAACGTGCCGCCGGATAAGGTCGACGTGCTGGTGCAGTACCTGGCCAAGAATTTCGGCCCGAAGGACGCTGCGAGCCCGGCTGCCGCCCCGGCGCAGTAGGCGCGCGCATCGCCTTCGGGGAATCGGGTAGCGTCCAAAAATCGTTCCCCTGATTCCGGCCGTCAGGAGGTCGGGGCTTCAGCCCCTGAAATCTTCAGGGCCTGAAGGCCGCGGTCGAGCGTTTCTGTTCGTCCGACCTAAACGTCGGACCTCCTGGACACAAGCTCAAACTTCGATTTAGACAGACCGGGTGAAATTGGGACAGCACCGGGAATCGACCGACCTTGCGCCGGTGGTGCGTCCGTGCGAAAATTGGCGCTCATTCATCTGCGCCAATCTCCCCAGGATGGTTGTCATTCGAAGTTCTTCGGGGCGCGCATGTTCGCTGCGGCGATATCGTCTAAGGGTTAGGACGTGGCCCTCTCAAGGCCAAAATCCGGGTTCGAATCCCGGTATCGCTACCAAAATCCACGGCAATTTCAGCTCGCTGCAAAGCTTATCTTCTAGCGGCGAACACATTACTTCGTGAAGGGCCTGCGCCGCGAGTACGGCGCTCAGCGGGTAAGGTGCGGTTTCCGTATTTCTTTGGGATATCTTTGCTATTGCCAGGCGGGAGCTCTGCCCGCGCACTCAAATACCCTCGCAAAGCGCCTGGAAATCTTTGATAGCGGCCACTTACCCGGCAATGATATATACTTTTGGCTCCGCGATCTCGACTGCTGGGTCAGGGATTTCTTGGTCAGTTTTGGGTGCTTCGGAGACGGAATTGCGTTCCGGCACGGGCGAATTTGCAGCCCCTCGGCAGCTCCCTCATTCGACTCGATCCAAATCCAGTTTTCGTGGTCCTCGAACGATGTCTCCCGGAGATGCTGGCGAAACCGGGGCGGGCTCGAATACGTCAATGTTGAATAGAATCGGAACAATTTATACAAGCTGACAGGACAAACATGGCTATTCCTAATTCCTCGCAACAAAGCGAAGCAGAGCGCCCAGACGATCTGCATTCGCTGGGTGGCGATGGCGACAAGCCCAAGAAGAGCGGATGGGTGTGGATTCTGGTGCTGCTGGTGCTGGCCGGCGGCGGCTATTACTACTACAAATCGCGCCCGTCTTCCGACACCAAGGCGGCGCCCGCGCCCGGAGCGCGAGGCACGGGTTTGGGTCCCATCTCGGTGGCCGTGTCGCCCGCATTGAAGCAGAACGTTCCCTACTATCTCTCTGGCCTGGGAACGGTGACCGCGTTCAACACGGTAACCGTGAAGAGCCGCGTCGACGGCGAGTTGCAGAAAGTGAATTTCACGGAAGGGCAGTTCGTTCACGAAGGCGACTTGCTGGCGCAAATCGATCCGCGGCCTTTTCAAGTGGCGCTGGAGCAAATGGAAGGACAGCTTTTCCGCGACCAGGCGCAACTGAATAACGCCCGCGTGGACTTCAAGCGCTATGACCAGCTGGCCAAAGAGGGCGTGATCGCTTCGCAGCAAGTGGACACGCAGAATGCCACCGTGGGCCAGATGGAAGGCGCGGTCCGCGCCGACCAGGCTCAGATCGACAATGAAAAATTGCAGCTGGTCTATTGCAAAATTACGGCGCCCATCAGCGGGCGCGTCGGTCTACGGCTGGTCGATCAGGGCAACATGATTCACGCCACCGATCCGAATGGCCTGGTGGTCATCACCCAGGTGCAGCCGATCGCCGTTCTCTTTACGCTGCCCGAAGACAATCTGCCGGACGTCATCCCGCACATGAAAAACGGCGAGTTGGGCGTGCAGGCCTACAGCCGCGACGATCAGACCATGCTGGCGACCGGCAAGCTCCTGACCGTCGATAATCAGATCGATGCCACTACTGGGACGGTCCGATTCAAGGCGGCCTTTGACAATCATGACCTGTCGCTGTGGCCTAATCAGTTTGTCAATACCCGACTGATGCTGGCGGTGCGCAAGGATGCCATCGTCGTGCCGCTCGCGGCCATTCAGAGCGGGACGCAGGGCTCCTACGTGTTTACGGTCAAGGGCGGCAAGGCCAACCTGCAGCCTGTAAAGGTCGATATGACCCAGGGAAATATCGCTCTGATTGCCAGCGGCGTTTCCGTCGGCGATCAAGTTGTCGTCGACGGGCAGGAACGCTTGCAGTCCGGGACTGCGGTGGAAGCCCACAACGTATCGCCTGGCGGATCAGCCGGCGGACCCGCCAGCGGCTCCGGGAACGGCGCCGCTCCCGCGCCTGGCAAGGATTCCGATCCGACTGGAGCTGGCCCAAAGAAGAATAAAAAGCAGGGAAGCCCCAGCTAATGAATCCATCCCGGCCATTTATTCTGCGTCCGATCGCGACGTCTTTGTTGATGGCCGCGATTCTGCTCGCAGGGGCCGTGGCCTACCGGCAACTTCCAGTCTCAGCTCTACCGCAGGTCGATTACCCGACGATTCAAGTGCTGACGTTTTATCCCGGGGCGAGTCCCTCGGTGATGGCGTCGTCTGTAACCACTCCGCTCGAGCGGCAGTTCGGCCAAGTTCCCGGCCTGAACCAGATGACTTCGACCAGTTCGTTCGGCGCGTCGCTCATCACTCTGCAATTTGTATTGGACCTGAATATCGACGTCGCGGAGCAGCAAGTGCAGGCCGCGATTAACGCCGCGACGACCTACCTCCCTACGAACCTGCCCAACCCGCCGATCTACAGCAAGACCAATCCGGCCGATACTCCGGTGCTCACGCTGGCGCTCACTTCAAACACCCTGCCGCTGACCAAGCTTGAGGATATGGCGGACACCGTGCTGTCGCAGAAGATTGCGCAGTTGCCGGGTGTCGGCCTCGTGAGCATCAGCGGCGGAGAGAAGCCTGCGGTGCGGATTCAGGCCAACCCGACGGCGCTGGCCTCGTACGGGCTGAGCCTCGAGGATTTGCGCACGGCGCTGGCCCAGGCCAATGTCAATCAGGCCAAGGGGAATCTGGACAGTTCGCAGCAGGCGTTCACGATTTGGGCCAATGACCAGCTGATGACCGCGGATTCCTACAAGCCCATCGTCATCGCTTACAAGAATGGTGGGCCGGTCCGCATCATGGACGTGGCCAACGTAGTGGACAGCGCCGAAAATGTGAAGCTGGCGGCCTGGAAAAATGATCAGCCCGCGGTGATTGTCAACATTCAGCGGCAGCCGGGCGCCAACATCATCAACGTGGTGGACCGCATCAAGAATTTGTTGCCGCAGTTGAAAGCGTCGCTGCCGACTTCCGTCGATCTTTCGATTTTGACCGACCGCACCACCACCATCCGCGCCTCGGTGGCCGATGTGCAGTTCGAGTTAATGCTGACGGTCGGTCTCGTTGTGCTGGTGATCTTCCTGTTTCTGCGCAGCCTGGCGGCCACCGCCATCCCCAGCGTGGCCGTGCCGCTGTCGCTCGTGGGCACGTTTGGCATGATGTACTTGCTGGGCTACAGCCTGGATAACTTGTCGCTGATGGCGCTCACCATCTCCACCGGCTTCGTGGTGGATGACGCCATCGTGATGATTGAGAACATCACCCGTTACATCGAAGAGGGCGATCCGCCTTTGCAGGCCGCGCTCAAAGGCTCGGAGCAGATCGGCTTCACCATTCTTTCGCTGACCGTTTCGCTGATCGCGGTGCTCATTCCGCTGCTGTTCATGCAGGACGTGGTGGGCCGCCTGTTTCGCGAATTCGCTGTCACTCTGAGCGTGACCATTCTCGTTTCCGCCGTGGTCTCCCTGACGCTGACTCCGATGATGTGCTCGAAAATCCTGCGCCATCAGAAAGATTCGGACAAGGGCTGGTTCTACAAAGCGTCGGAAAATTCTCTGAACTGGATCATCGAACAATACGCCACCATCCTGCGATTTGTGCTGAAGCACCAGCCGGCCACGCTGGTGGTCACGGTCGGAACGCTGGCGCTGACCATCTTTTTGTTTGTGATCGTGCCGAAGGGCTTTTTCCCGGTGCAGGATACCGGAGTAGTACTGGGCATTTCCGAAGCCCCGGCGACGATTTCATTTCAAGCCATGGGAGAACGGCAGCAGGCCCTGGCAAAGGTGATTTTGAAGGATCCGGATGTGGTCAGCCTGTCGTCGTTCATCGGCGTCGACGGTGTGAACATGCTGCCGAACAGTGGGCGCATCCAGATCAACCTCCGGTCGCGGGAAGAAAGAGCGGACGACGCGGAAACAGTCATTCGGCGGCTGCAGGATAGCCTGAAAGACGTGAAGGGAATCACGCTCTATTTGCAGCCGGTGCAGGATTTGACGGTGGAAGACCGCATCAGCCGAACGCAATTCCAATACACCATGGAGGATGCCGACGGGCGTGAGCTGGCCGAGTGGGTGCCCAAGCTGATCGATAAACTGCGCAATTTGCCGCAACTGACGGACGTGGCGAGCGACCAGCAGGAACTCGGGACGCAGGCGTCTTTGGTGATCGATCGCGACACCGCCTCCCGGCTCGGCATTCTGCCGCAGGTAATCGATGACACGCTGTACGACGCCTTTGGGCAGCGGCAGGTCTCCACGATTTTCACGCAATTGAACCAGTACCACGTGGTGCTGGAAGTGAATCCCACGTTCCAGCAGAATCCCGACGCGCTGAAACAGATTTACGTTCACTCTTCCAACGGAACGCAGGTTCCGCTGAGCGCGTTCACGCAATACTCTTCGGAGCTCACGCCGATCGCCGTGAATCACCAGGGGCAATTTCCGGTGGTCACCCTCTCTTTCAACCTGAAGCAGGGCGCGTCACTCGGCCAGGCGGTCGACGCCATCAAGCAGGCGCAGCAAGACCTCGGTTTTCCCGCCAGCATCCACGCGGGATTCCAGGGAACGGCGCAGGCGTTTCAGGCCGCGCTGTCGAACGAACTCATCCTGGTTCTAGCGGCACTGGTGACCGTGTACATCGTTCTCGGCGTGCTGTATGAAAGCTACATTCATCCGGTCACCATTCTCTCGACGCTGCCTTCGGCGGGCGTCGGCGCGCTGCTGGCGTTGCTGCTGATGCACACGGATTTCAGCATCATCGCGCTCATAGGAATCATCCTGCTGATCGGAATCGTGCAGAAAAACGCCATCATGATGATTGACTTTGCGCTGGAGGCCGAGCGCAAGGGCGGCAAGAATCCGGTCGACGCGATTTATGAAGCCTGCCTGCTGCGGTTCCGTCCCATTCTGATGACCACCATGGCCGCGATGCTCGGCGGCCTGCCGCTGGCCCTCGGCGGCGGCACGGGAGCGGAGCTGCGCAAGCCGCTGGGAATCGCGATCGTCGGCGGATTGATCTTCAGCCAGGCGCTGACGCTATTCACCACGCCTGTAGTTTACTTGGCGTTTGACCGGCTGGCGAAACGGCTCGGCCACGGATCGCCGGTGGAATCTCCCGGCCACGCCGGCGCACCCGCGGATTGATCCGTGGCGCATGCTTTAGCTTGCGGAATCTTCTTGAAGCAAACGAACGCTGCGCCGCAACCAAACCCTGCAGACTGAGGCCTGCTCCACTGGAAACCCGTTCCGTCTACTTCTTCAAAAATTGTTGGATTTTTCTCAGCACGCGCGCAAACATGGCCGGCGTCAGTCTTCCCGTCTGTGTATTTTGCTGGCTGGGATGATACGCAGTGAACAGCCGCGGAAGATCCCCCGGCAAAACAAAGCTCGCGTCGTGCGAGAACGGATAAGCAGCGCGCGATGCGATGAGCCCCTGCCGTTTCAGCAAATCGAGGTACGTATTCAGAGCGATCCCTCCGAGCGCAAGAATGGCTCGCGGGCGAACCAGCGCGAGTTCCCGCTCGAGGTAGGGCAGGCAGTTGCGAATTTCCTCAGGCAGCGGCTTGTTGTCCGGCGGAGCGCAGCGAATGGCTGCGGAAATTAGCGCGTTCTTAAGAACCAGCCCGTCAGCGGCGCGTTTGCCCGTCGGTTGGTTCGCAAACCCCACGCGATAAAGTTGCTCGTAAAGAAAATCGCCGGAGCGGTCGCCGGTAAACATGCGCCCGGTGCGGTTGGCGCCGTGCGCGGCCGGGGCGAGGCCGATGATCATCAATTGAGCGTTCGGATCGCCGAACGCCGGAACGGGGCGCCCCCAGTAGGTCCAGTCGCGGTAGGCCCGCCGTTTTACCCGCGCCACTTTCTCCAGATAATCGACGAGGCGCGGGCACTTGCGGCAATGCGTGATCTCATTCTCCAGCACTTCGAGCTGGCCGGGCGGCGTCACTTGGTCCGCGCGCCTTTTAGGAATTGGCGCAGCACCACCGCCTGATTGTGTTCCGGATCGTGCGCGGAGTAGACCAGCGTGAGATTTTCATTTTCTGCTTCGAGTGACTTAATCTGCCGCGCCGGGTCCTTCTTCTCTCTCAACTCTTTCCGGTACTTCGCCGCAAAGCCCTTCCAGCGTTTGGGATCGTGCCCGAACCATTTGCGCAGCGCGTCGGACGGTGCGATTTCCTTCAGCCACAGATCGAGGTGAGCGCGTTCCTTGGATATTCCGCGCGGCCAGAGGCGATCGACTAGTACGCGGACGCCGTCGCTTTTTTCCGGGGATTCATAGATTCGTTTAATCTTCAACACGGTTCCTCCCGCTCAAAAGCTTTTCTAAATCTTTTCTGAAGTTCTCCGAAAAGTATAGGACGCCGTGGGGCTTTTCGACAATTTGTCGATAGGGAATAGGAATTTCAGTTTCACCGCAGGATCCGGATAGCGCGGTGACGCCACCAGCCGATATTTTGGCTGAAGCCGGCGCAGTCCGAGGAAGTCCGAGTCACGCATCGGACCGGCAATTTGAGTCTGGTCTTCGTTTCCGTAGCGCCGAAAATCGAATCGTCGAACAGGGCTGCCGGGATCGGAAAACTGCTCTGGCCGCCCGATGACAGGAAAATATGAAAATCAAAGCCGCCTCGCTCGCACTCTTGATGATGCTCGTCTTCAATCCAGCCGCTCTCGCCGGCAGAAAGCCGGACCGCCCATTCTTCTTTTTTCTTCCCAACCCGGTGACATTTAACGGCGCTGAAATTCCCTCGGGCATGTATCAACTGACGCTGGTAACCAGCAATGCGAGCGTCAACGTCGAATTGTGGAAGAACGGCAAATTCGTGGCCACTGCCTGCGGTACCTGGGTGAAAAGCGGGGTAAAGTTCAAGGACAACGCGGCCCTGTTGCAGATCAACACGGATGGCTCGAGGTCTCTGGCCGAATTTCGCCTGGCGGGCATTGCGAGGTCAATCGTTCTGAATGACCCTGTCGATAGCAAGGTCCAGGCGAATGCGAAGTAGTGGCGCTCGCATGAAACGTGTTCTGATCCCTCGCATGTAAACGATCGCCAGCGGCTGAATCTCGCGCGTCAAGCCAACGATGTCGCCGCGGCGTTATTTTGGCGGAAGCCGGCGCGGTCCGATGAAGTCCGAATCACGCAGAGGCCCGGCGAAACCAAATTGGTTGGCAGCCAATTTGGTTCGCGCACCAATTTGGCTGCCGACCAATTTGAGTCTGGCCTTCGTTTCCGTGGCGCCGAAAATGGAATCGTCAAACAGGGCTGCCGGGATCGCAAACCTGCACTGGCCGCCGAAGGCAGGGAAATATGAAAATCAAAGCCGCCTCACTCACATTCTTGCTGGTGCTGGTTTTCACTCCAGCCGCTTTCGCCAGGAAGAATCCGGAACGCCCGTTTTTCTTTCTTCCCAGCCCGGTGACGGTCAACGGAGCGGAAATTCCCTCGGGAATGTATCAGTTGACGCTGGTAACCAGTAATTCAAGCGTCCACGTTGAATTGTGGAAGGACGGCAAATTCGTGGCCACCGCCAGCGGCAAATGGGTGAAGAACGGGACGAAGTTCAAGGACAATACCATCCTGTTGCAGGTGAACCCGGACGGCTCGCGTTCGCTGATCGAAATGCGCCTGGCAGGCGTCGCGAAAACGATTGTGCTGAATACCGCTTCCGACGCGATCATGCAGTACAGCGCGAAGTGACTCCTCGAAATCTCGGCGGCGGAGAAGTTCAGACCGGGTTGCGTGTCGAACTTCCTGCACGGTTTTGTAGCGCGCGCCTTCAGGCGGGCACTTTGGTGCCAAGCACGTGCCCGCCTGAAGGCGGGCGCTACATGCGCTGAACCCTAGTTGCCGCACAGATTTTCCGCCCGGAACGAACTCCGTGTTCGTCGTCGCAGCCTTGAGCAGTCGTAAGCTCTGCGGCGCTGATTGACTCACTCGCCTGTGGCAGTTAGCATGATGGTTTCCGCTTCCCCTCGAATTGTCAGCGGAACACGCGCCCATGGCCGCAGAAACCAAATCCGGGACGGTGCTGGACCGCATCATCGAGGCGCGCCGCGCCGCGATTGCCCATCGCAAGAAATCTGTTCCGGAGACGGCGCTGCGGTTCGGAGTGAAACACGCCAAGTCGGTACGCGACTTTGCCGCCGCGCTAACCCGCGATTCCCTGAATATCATTTCCGAGCTCAAGAAGGCGTCGCCTTCGCGCGGCCTGATTCGCGCCGACTTCAATCCGGTGGAGCTGGCAAAAGCTCTTGAGGCTGCTGGAGCGGCGGCACTCTCCGTGCTTACCGAAGAAGAATTTTTTCAGGGCGAGCTGAAATATATGCGTGACGCGCGCGCTGCGGTGGAACTGCCGGTGCTGCGCAAGGACTTCATTGTTGATCCGTGGCAAGTGTGGGAGGCGCGGGCGACCGACGCGGATTCGTTCCTGCTCATTGTAGCGGGTCTCACCGACGAAGTTTTGAGCGAACTGCTCGCTCTGGGCCGCGAGTTGGGAATGGAGCCGCTGGTCGAGGTGCACACGCGGGAAGAATTGGCGCGAGCCTTGGCGGCGGGGGCGCGCATTGTGGGCGTCAACAATCGCGACCTGCGCACGCTGGAAGTGCGCGTGCAAACTTCAGAGGACCTAATCGCAGCGATCCCGGACGAATGTGTTGCCGTATGCGAGTCCGGCCTGCGCACGCACGAAGACCTGGCCCGGCTGCGGTCCGCGGGATTTGACGCCTTCCTGATCGGCGAACATTTGATGGCGCAGCCGGACCCGGCCGCCGCATTGCGCGCGTTGCTGGGGACCTAAAGTGGCACAGGCTTCAGCCTGTGGGTTTTGGTCCTTCCAAGGACTAACCCCCACAGGCTGAAGCCTGTGCCACGTAAATCTCATGCCGACTCGTGTTAAAATTTGCGGGATCACCACCTGGGAAGATGCGCGCCTCTCCATCGATTTGGGGGCATCCGCGCTCGGATTCAATTTTTTTCCGCCCAGCCCGCGAGCCGTCAGTCCTGCGGACGCCTGGAGCATCATTCGGCGATTGCCGCCGTTTGTCGAGCCGGTCGGAGTGTTTGTGAACTGGCCGCCGCTGGTGGTGGATGCGCTGGCGCGGGCTCTCCGGCTCGGCTCGGTGCAGCTTCATGGCGCGGAATCGCCGGCGGAAGTGGACGATCTGGCGCGCAAGCATCGGGTGATCAAAGCAGTTGCGGTGAAGCGCGGATTTCGCGTGGCGTCACTCGCAAAGTACCGCGCCGCGGATGCAATTCTGCTGGACGGATTCGCGCGAGGATTGCACGGTGGCACCGGACGCACGCTCGATTGGGAACTGGCGCGAGCGGCGCGCCGCTACGGGCGAATCATTTTGGCGGGCGGATTGAATCCGGAGAATGTTGCCGAGGCGATTCGTGTAGCGCGGCCGTACGCGGTCGATGTTGCCAGCGGAGTCGAAGCCAGGCCCGGGCGAAAGGACGCTGCAAAATTGCGCGCGTTATTCGCCGCCATAGAAAAATCGGGGCAAGCACTGTAGCCCGCCTCTTTAGAGGCGGGGATTTTCGCGAGCACCCGCAAGATCTAAGCAGCATGCGAGGAATCGTTCACAGGGTGCGTTTCGCAGTAGAACTTCCCCGCCTCTGAAGAGGCGGGCTACAGCAGGACAAAAATATGAGCACGGCTACAAAAACCTGGCCGGATGCCAAGGGCCGCTTCGGGCCTTACGGCGGCCGTTACGTCCCCGAAACACTGGTGGCGCCGCTGGAGGAACTCGAGCGCGCGTACGCCGAGGCGCGCCAGGATCCCAATTTTCAAAAAGAGCTCGACTCGCTGCTGAAGAATTTTGCCGGACGCCCCACGCCGCTGCAATTCGCTTCGCGGTTGACGGAGCATCTCGGCGGCCCGCGCATCTACATCAAGCGCGAAGACCTGCTGCACACCGGCGCGCACAAAATTAACAATTGCCTCGGGCAAGGATTGCTGGCCGTGCGCATGGGCAAGCGCCGCATCATCGCGGAAACCGGAGCTGGGCAGCATGGCGTCGCGACCGCCACGGTGGCGGCGCGGCTGGGCCTCGAGTGCGTTGTGTACATGGGCGTCGAAGATATGGAGCGGCAGCGCCTGAACGTTTTTCGCATGCGGCTGCTCGGCGCGGAAGTTGTGGGCGTGAATTCCGGGACGCGCACGCTCAAGGACGCCATTAACGAAGCGATGCGCGACTGGGTCACCAACGTGCGCACCACCCACTACCTGCTGGGGTCGGTTCTGGGAGCGCATCCGTACCCGATGATGGTACGCGATTTTCACCGCGTTATCGGCGTCGAGGCGCGCGCACAAATTCTGGAAGCGGAGAAGCGCCTGCCGGACCTGCTGGTAGCGTGTGTCGGCGGCGGTTCCAACGCCATCGGTTTGTTTCATGCTTTCTTGAACGATGCGAACGTAAAATTGCTGGGCGTCGAAGCTGGAGGCCGCGGCACCACGCTGGGCGAGCACGCAGCGCGCATGGCCGCTGCGGCAGGATATTCCGGCGCGCGCCCGGGCGTGTTGCAGGGCACTTACTCCTACGTTTTGCAAACTGCGGACGGGCAGATTGCCAACACCCATTCGGTTTCCGCGGGCCTTGACTATCCTGCCATCGGCCCCGAGCACGCGTGGCTCGCGGATGCGCATCGCGCGGAGTACACGGCCGTCAGCGACGACGCCGCTGTGGCCGCGGCGCGAATGCTGGCACGCATGGAAGGCATTATTCCGGCGCTGGAATCGTCTCATGCGCTTGCCGAATTGATCGCACGAGCGCCGAAAATGTCCCGCGATTCGCTGGTGATCGTGAATCTTTCCGGCCGCGGCGACAAGGACATGGAAATTCTGGCAAAGTATCTCTGAGATTTTAGTGGCACAGGCTTCAGCCTGCGGGGTTCAGTCCTTGCAGGCAACAAACCCCACAGACTGAAGTCTGTGCCACCAAAACCATGGCACATGCAACCACCACCGTGACCAACCCATCGCGCATCGCGCAGCGATTTGCCGATCTGCGCAAGACCGGCCAGATGGGCTTGATCGCCTATATCACCGCGGGCGATCCTTCGCTGGCCGCGACGGAGCAGTTCGTCCTGGCACTAGCTGGTGCGGGCGCTGACGTGATCGAACTGGGCGTGCCCTTCAGCGACCCCGTCGCTGATGGCCCGGTGATCCAGCGCGCCAGCGAACGCGCGTTGCGCAGCGACACGACTCTCTCCGGCGTGCTCTCGCTGGTGAAGTCGCTTCGCGCGAAAACCGATGTTCCGCTGGTGCTGTTCAGCTATTTCAATCCGGTGTTGCAGATGGGATTGGAAAAATTCGGCGACGCGGCCAAAGCCGCCGGGGCAGATGGCGTGTTGATTACGGACGTCACGCCGGAGGAAGCCAGCGACTATCGCGCGGCGATGTCCTCGCGCGGCCTGGACACTATTTTTCTGGCCGCGCCTACTTCCACTGACGAACGCCTGGCGCTGATTTCCAAAGCGACCACCGGATTTTTGTACCTGATTTCGCGGACCGGAGTGACCGGCGCAAAAGATCAGCTGGCCGACGAATTGCCGGCGCTGGCGCGGCGCGTGCGGCGCTTCACCGATTTGCCTATTGCGATCGGCTTCGGTATTTCTCTGCCTGGGCATGTTTCGTTGCTGGGCGGACTGGCGGATGCCGCGGTTGTGGGTTCGGCTTTGGTGGAGGAGATTGAGCGCGCTGCGAGCGTCGATGCGGCTGTCGCGGCGTTGGCCGCCCGCGTGAGGCTGCTGAAGGGCGCGGCAGTTACCGGCATGAGCCGGCGGGAGCCTAACGCATGAGCGTACCCGACAAGAATATGTCCGAAGCAGGCGCGCCCGGCAAAACCGTTGAGGACTGGCGCCGCAAAATTGATGAGATCGACCGGCGCCTCGTCGAACTGTTGAACGAGCGCTCGCGCTGCGTCATTGAAATCGGCCGCATTAAACAAGTGTCCGGCGACGCGTTGTACCAGCCGGACCGCGAGAAGCAAGTGCTGGACGGAGTCGCCAGCGCCAATCCCGGCCCGCTGCCGGACGCCGCGATTCGCCGCCTGTTTGAGCGAATTCTGGATGAAGCGCGCTCGGTGGAGCGCACGGTGATGCACAGCGCCGAAGGAAAGAAGGTTTAGAAGTCTGTCTCACGAGAACAGGAGTTGCAATGGTAGTGGTAATGCAAGAAGGCGCAAAGGAAGAACAAATCCAGCATGTGATCGACCGCCTGGTGTCGATGGGTTTTGACATTCATCGCTCCACCGGTGCGTCGCAAACCGTGCTGGGCGCCGTCGGAGTTCCGCCCGAATTCGATCCGCGGGACGTGGAAGTTCTGGACGGCGTGCGCGAAGTCGTGCGCATCACCCAGCCCTACAAGCTGGCCAGCCGCGCGTTTCGTCCCCAGGGCACCATAGTCAAGCTGCCCCGTGGCGTGAGTATCGGCGGCATCGAGGCCGTGGTGGCTGCGGGCCCGTGCTCGGTGGAGACTCCCGAACAGATTGGTGTGATCGCCGAGCGCGTTGCCAAAGCTGGCGCGAAAATTCTGCGCGGCGGCGCGTTCAAGCCGCGCAGCTCACCATATAGTTTTCAGGGGCACGGAGAAAAAGCGCTGGTCATGATGCGCAGCGCCGCGGAAAAGAACGGCCTGCTAGTGTGCAGCGAAGTGATGGACGCATCGCAGATTGCGCTGATGCTCCCCTACGTGGACATTTTTCAGGTCGGCGCGCGCAATATGCAGAATTATTTCCTGCTCCGTGCCCTGGGCACGATCAACAAGCCGGTCCTTCTCAAGCGCGGAATGTCCGCGACGATTGAAGAGCTCCTGCTGAGCGCCGAGTACATCATGGCCGGCGGCAATCACAACGTGATCCTGTGCGAGCGCGGCATCCGCACATTTGAAACCGCCACGCGCAACACGCTGGACATCGCCGCCATCCCGGTCATCAAAAAACTTTCACACCTACCGATCCTCGCCGATCCTTCGCACGGCACGGGAATCCGCGACAAGGTTCCTCCCATGGCGCGCGCCGCCATCGCCGCGGGCGCCGATGGATTACTCCTCGAAGTCCACAACGATCCCGAGCACGCGCTTTCCGACGGCGCGCAATCGCTGTTCTTCGACCAGTTTGACAAACTCATGGCCGAGCTGCGCATCATCGCACCCGCCGTCGGCCGGACCATCGCGTAAGCCATGGCCGCCCCCTTCCGCCGCGCCGCAATCATCGGCACCGGATTGATCGGCGGCTCATTCGCACTCGCGTTGCGCCAGCATTCCGCGGACACGGTCGTCATCGGCTGGGACAAGCCGCACGTGCTGCGCCAGGCGCTCGAGCGCGGCGCGCTCCATGAAGGCGTTCCCGACCTGTCGCTGGCCGTTGCTGGAGCCGACTTGATATATGTAGCGCTTCCGGTAGGGCACACCATCGAACTCTTGCCGGAAATCGCGCGGCTGGCTGCGCCGAATGCGCTGGTCACCGACGCGTGCAGCACGAAACGCATGGTCTGCGCCGTGGCTGCGGAATCGTTTTCGGAAAATGGCGCACATTTCCTGGGCGGGCATCCCATGGCCGGAAAGGAAATTTCCGGCATCGCCGCGGCGGACGGCCATTTGTTTCGCGGCTCGAAATACGCCTTGATCCGCCCGGCGACGAAAGAAAGACCCATGCAGGACCGCCACGTTCGGGCCCAGGAATTCGTGGCGCTGGTAAAGGAACTTGGCGTCGAGCCCATCTGGCTGGAGGCGGAGGCGCACGACCGCGCCGCGGCGGTGGTCTCGCACCTGCCGCAGCTACTAGCGGTGGCCCTCGCGGGAGTGGTCCGCAGCCAGACGGACGAAACCGGTTTGCCGGTTACTCTCGCGGGCCGGGGCCTTCGCGACGCGTTGCGGCTGGCGGGAAGTCCCTACTCGGTGTGGCGTGATATTATTTTAACGAACAGCGACAATCTGGAGCGCGTGCTCGACCAGATGATGCAGGCTCTGGAGCAGGTTCGCAGCGACCTGCGGACGCGCGCCTTGGAAGAGGAATTCAGCGCGGCCGGAGAACTGTACAAGATTCTGCGTGATCTGCAGTAAACTGATGGATATAAATTTTGCGCGCATTTCAATTTTGGGGAGCGGGATCCGATGGACAAACGCGTAGCCAACGCCGACGTGGCGATTGAAAAACTTTTCGACGGCGCGGTCATCCTGTCTGGCGGGTTCGGAACGTGCGGCGTCCCCGAAAATCTGATCGCCGCGGTGCGCCGCAAGGGCACCAAAAATCTTACGGTCGCCTCCAACAACGCGGGCACGCTGGATTCCGGCCTGGGCCTCCTGCTGCAGACCCACCAGATCAAGAAAATGATCGCCAGCTATGTGGGCGAAAACAAACTCTTCGAGCAGCAGGTATTGAGCGGGGAAGTGGAAGTCGAGCTCAACCCCCAGGGCACGCTCGCCGAACGCATGCGCGCCGCCGGCGCCGGGATTCCGGCATTCTTCACACCGACCGGGGTGGGCACCATGATCGCCGAGGGCAAGGAAGAGCGCGAATTTAACGGGCGCAAATATATTCTCGAGCGCGGCCTGCGCGGCGATTTCGCGTTTATCAAGGCCTGGAAAGGCGACCGCTGGGGAAACCTGATCTATCGCAAAACCGCGCGCAATTTCAATCCGGTCATGGCTACCGCCGCGGATTACGTGATTGCCGAGGTCGAGGAATTGGTCGAGCTTGGCACACTGCCGCCGGAATCGGTGCACACGCCGGGAATTTTCGTCAATGCGATTTTCCAGGGTGTAAACTACGAGAAGAAAATTGAAAAACGAACGGTGAGGAAACGCGCATGACGCAAGTGGCTTCGCATTCGGAAGGGAAGAAGGCCGGATCGTCCGAGGAAAGCAAGCGGGAAATGATCGCCCGGCGCGTCGCGCAGGAATTGCGTGACGGTTTCTACGTGAATCTGGGCATCGGCACGCCCACGCTGGTCGCCAACTACATTCCCGCAGGCATGGACGTGGTGCTGCAATCGGAAAACGGCATGCTGGGCGTCGGTCCCTTTCCTTACGCGGGCGAGGAAGACCCGGACCTGATCAACGCCGGCAAGGAAACGGTCACGGAAATTCCCGGGACCAGTTACTTTTCCAGCTCCGATTCGTTTGGAATGATCCGCGGCGCGCACGTGAATATGACGGTGCTGGGCGCGCTGCAAGTGGACGAGAAGGGCAACCTCGCCAACTGGGCGATTCCCGGCAAAATGCTGAAGGGCATGGGCGGCGCGATGGATCTGGTGGCCAGCTCGCCCTACGTGATCATCGCCATGGAACACACCACCAAAGATGGCCAGCCGAAAATTCTGAAGAAGTGCACACTGCCATTGACGGGTTTGGAAGTCGTCGACCTGATCGTGACGGACCTGGCGGTGATTGCCGTCACTCCGGAGGGGCTGGTCCTTCGCGAAGTCGCGCCGGGACTTACTCCGGACGACGTTCAGAAAGTTACTGAGCCGAAATTGCGGGTAGCTGAAAATTTGAAGACCATTTCCCTGTAGCTAACGCGATTTCAGATTACGCTCCGCCGTTCCGGAGCAGAACGAGCGCGCACCCTTGGAACCGAATTCCATTGTCATTGTGAGCCTGCACACGCCCAAGGAAAAATTGTGGGGTTCGCTTGTGTCCATGAATTCTTCCGGGGTCACCCTGCGCGGCATCGATCTGAATTCGTTCGACGATTTCATCCGGCAGGTCATGGACCCGGAGGGCGAACGCATCGGGCTGCCCACCCTGTTTTTTCCTATGCAGCGGATCGAGCGCATCGCGCTCGATGAGCCGCACGGATCGATTCCCTCGCTTTCCGGCCGCTTTGAGCAGCGCGTCGGCCGCTCGATCCGCGACTATCTCGCGCTGTTCGTTTGAGCAGGAACGAAATCCCCATGGCCTCCCGCGTTTTCACCGTCCCCAACCAGTTGACCTTTCTAAGGCTCGGATTCCTGCCGTTTTTTATTATTTCCATTCACTATCGCCGCTACGATGTGGCGCTCGGAATCCTGATTCTCGCCGGACTTACCGATGGATTGGATGGAGTTCTGGCGCGCTCGCTGAATCAAAAAACCGCGCTGGGCGCGTATCTGGATCCGATCGCGGATAAGCTGCTGCTTTCCTCTTCGTTCGTGATTCTGGCGTTGAGCCGCAAGATCAGCTGGTGGCTGGCGACGCTCGTACTCAGCCGCGACATCATCCTGCTGACGGCCGCAGCCGTGATCCTGGTGGTGGCCGGCTACCGGCCGTTTCCGCCGAGCATTTGGGGCAAGTTCACGACGGCGCTGCAGATCCTGTTGGTATTTGCGGTGGTGCTTCTGGCGGTGACGGATTGGCGCTGGCTGCAAGTGGTGAGGGATATCCTCGGTTATCTGGTAGCCGGCTTCACTGTTTTCTCCGGCTTCCATTATTGCTTCACGGTGGCGCGCCGGCTGAACGAGGAACCGCAGTAGCGATGGCTTTACAAACCGCGACAAAACTCAAAACTTTGTCATTCTGAGCGAAGCGAAGAATCTCTCTTCGATCTAAGCACAAGGAGAGATTCTTCGCTTCGCTCAGAATGACAACAAGTCATCTTTTTCGCAGACATTTCAAACTGTGAATTCTCGGTATGGGAACACTTGCATCTAAACCTGACAGGCTGAAGCCTGTCCTACGAAGTCATGAACCCTGCAGGTAGTTCACGATCATGAAGGCAAAGCTAACTGCAATCGCCGCCCCTGCCGCCCACCCCAAAATGTCTGCAATTCGTTTCTCGCGCATATCAGCGGGGGGCCGGTCCGGCAACCAGCGGCCCAGCAGGTATCCGCTCACCAGTCCGCCGGCGTGGGCATAGTTGTCCGTGCTGCCGCGCGTTAAAAGTCCCAGGACCGCGAGGTAGATCAGCCAGCGAATCAGGGTGCTTCGCAGCGCCTGTGCGCCCATGGTCTTCCTGCCCTTGGTGGCCGCGAGCAGCACGCCGATCAGTCCGAGAAGTGAACCCGATGCGCCCACGCTGAAATGGCCTACCGAGGAACTGATGAGGTACCCGGCAACTCCCGTGGCCACGTATAGGAACAAATAGCGCGCCGAGCCGAACATTTCCTCCACCATCGGCCCAATATCCATCAGCACCCACATGTTGAATCCAATGTGCAGCAGGCCGCCGTGCAGAAAAATGGCCGTCACCAGCCTCCACGGCTGGCTGAAATCGCCCGGTCCGCCGATGAAGCCGTACAGCGGAAGAGAAGCACCCAGCCGGTAACTGACGGAATTGGCGATACCACCGATATTCATGAAGCCGCCGCCGATGCCTTCGCCGCCGGAAACTTTCATGGTGATGACGAATGACAGCGCGTACATCACGCAACAAATGGCCAGCATCGCGTACGTCGCAGGCGAAGTCTGCGGCATCCAGCGGCTGAGCGAGCGGCTCGCCGCGGACAACGAGAACGTCGTGTTCGCGCCGCACACGTGGCACTTGCCGGCTGTCGCGCCCACCAGGGTTCCGCAGGCGGGGCAGAGCCGCGGACGCAGGTTTTTCGGCTCCGGATGAAACAGGGCCGCCATTTGGGTGCGCCAGCGGTCCAATTTGTAGCGCCAGCGAACGGGAAGTGGCACGGCGTCTCCTTGCTCGAGAATTTTTGCACGCCTATAATAGCCGGAATCGTGCGCGGACGCGAAATCCGCTGCGGCCGGAGACGGCCCTGGCTTTCCGATACTCCGCGCCCAACGCGAGACCATGTGCCACCGGAAAAAGGGGCCGCCGCTCGTTGCCAGTCATCGATGAAAACGGTGTCCGTGGTGAGTGAGGGCCGGCCCGCGCCTCTGGCTTCGCTGCGTTCCGCGCCCTGGATAATCTCTGTGTTGTTCGCGGCCTTGCTGGTTACCGGCTGCGCCGGGCGCCGTCCGGTATCTTCCGCGCCGCCGGCTCCTCCGTCCACACAGCCACCGCAAGCCGCACCTGCGCCGGCCAAACCACCGGTGGCGTCGAACGCTCCCGAAGCGCCTCCCACGCGAAGCACGCCTTTCGTGCCCGGGATATTCGTTCAGGAAGGAACCGCTTCCTGGTACGGAGTTCCGTTCAACGGGCGCCGTGCCGCGGACGGCGAAATCTTCGATATGAATTCGCTGGTTGCGGCGCACCGCACCTTGCCTTTTGGAAGCATCGTGCGCGTCACCAATCTGAATAATGGGCGGGACGTGCAGGTGCGCGTGATTGACCGGGGGCCGTTTGTTGGCGACCGCATCCTGGACCTGGCGCGCGCCGCAGCCGTAGCGCTGGACATGATCGGCACCGGCACCGCTCGCGTGCGCATCGAGCTGCTTTCAAGCCCGATCGCCCCGGTTGGAGATTTCACTGTGCAGGTCGGAGCGTTCGCGGATCGCGCCAATGCCGAGCACCTTCGCGACCGCCTGCTCGCGCGCTACCAGCCGATTTTTATTCAGGAGGATGACACGCCCACCGGCCATTTCTACCGCTTGCGCGTGGGACGAGTCGCGACGCCGGACGCCGCGCAGCAACTGGCCCTGCGGCTGCAAAACAGCGAGGGCATTCAGCAGACCTTCGTGATGCGCCTGGACCAGTCAAGCGATCTGGGCATACACTGATTTGTTTCCAGTGGTACAGACTTCAGTCTGTGCCGCGAAACTCTCACTCGGGGTGGCCCGCATGGACGACTGCCTGTTCTGTAAGATCAGCGAAAAGAAAATGCCGTCGAAGCTGGTGTACGAAGATCCCGAAATTTTCGCGTTTGAGGACATTCAACCGCAGGCGCCCAGCCACATCCTGATCTGCCCGCGCAAGCACATCGGTTCGCTCACAGACGCTGGCGCGGACGACGCGGCCATGCTCGGCAAGCTGCAACTGGTGGCAGCGAAACTGGCCGGAGAACGCAATCTAAACGCGGGTTACCGCACGGTGCTGAACAATGGCCGCGGGGCAGGGCAGTCGGTGTTTCATCTGCACCTGCACTTGCTGGGCGGGCGCGATTTTCGCTGGCCGCCGGGCTAGGATTTTTCGAGGCAGTCTCGCCGCCGCTACCTGTGATTCATCACTTGTGCGTCATCACATAGACGCCGTCCCAATTGTCTTCCGGTCCGGCGACCTGATACTCCCGGCAGCGTCCCAGGAACACGCGCGCTGGGCCGTCCTCGGGCCAACGTTCCAGCAATTTTTCAAATAGCATCCGCGTATCCTGCCAGCGGCGCTGGCGATAGCTGGCGCGGCCTTGAGCGAATAGTTCCAGGTGCTCTTCCATATCCGCGACGTCGCCTTCCGGAGTTCCTCGCGCAGCCACCAGTTCGTAGAGCGTCACCGGCCGCGATTTTCCCTTCACGCGAATCAAGTCGAGTTCGCGAAATATGAGCAGGGGATCTTCCACCGCCGCATAAGTGGTTTCGCTCAGAAGAATGCGCGTGGCGTATATCTTGTTCAATCCTTCCAGGCGCGAAGCGAGATTAACCGCGTCCCCGACCGCCGTGTATCCGTACCGCAGGGCCGATCCCATATTTCCCACGGACGCGACGCCGGTATTCAATCCGACTCCGATGTCCAGCGCAGGCCGCCCTTCGGAACGCCACTTCTTTTTCATTTCTTTCAGATGGGCCATCATTTCCAGTGCCGCGTGGCAAGCCTCGGTGGCCTGGTCCCGGTCTTCAAACGGCGCTCCCCAGAAGGACATCATGGCGTCCCCAATGTATTTATCCAGAGTTCCGCGATAGCGGAAAACAATATTGGTCATGTCGGTAAAATATTCGTTCAGCATGGCCGCCAGCTCCTGTGCGTCCAGGCGTTCGGCGATGCTGGTGAAGCCGCGCACGTCACTGAACATTACGGTGAGCTCGGTTTTGCGCGGCTTCACCAGATCCGGATTTTCGAGCAGTCGGCGAATCACTTCCGGGTTCACATAATGCTGGAACGCGCCGCGCACCCGCCGCTTTTCCTTTTCCTCGACCAGCGCGCGGTACATCGCCACGAAGCCCACGTTGGCCACCAGCGTTCCCGACGGCACGATGAAATTCAGCCACCATCCGTGCAGAAACGCGTACCACACACCCAGCCCGAACGGCACGAGCAGCAGCAATCCATAGAGCAGCGAACGAGGTTGCGCCAGCGCCAGCCACAATCCCAGCGGCACGCCAAACAGAAAAATGAGAAACAAGTCCGCGGCCAGCTGTTTGTCACCGCGCAGCAGAACCGCCCGGTTTAGAAGATTGTCGATCACGTTGGCGTGAATTTCGACGCCAGGATAATTGATCCCGCCGAACGGCGTCGATCGCAGATCGCCGATCCCGGTGGCGGAAGCGCCGACCAAAACAATTTTTCCGTTGAACGTGCCGGGAGGAAATTTATGGCCGACCACGTCGGCGATGGAAACGTAAGGATAGGTTCCCACGCCGCCCTGATAATCGATCAGCATTCGCCCGATGGGATCCGGATGAATCACCAGTGAAGGGCCGAACTCCAGCGCGGTGACGCCCGTCTCGCTGAAATCGAGCACCATCTGCTGATCGGTCAATCCCTGAAACAAACGTACGGCCTGCACGTCGAGGGAGGCGTAGAGGTCCCAATCGTCCGGATTTTTCGTGCGCCCGTACGGCAAAACCAGCAGGGAATGCCGCACCACGCCGTCGTCGTCGGGCTCGACGTTAAAAAATCCGGTCGCGCCGTGCCCGGCGCGCAAAGCGTTGCTGAGAATTTCGATGTTGGCCTGCGTGCCTCGCGGCATCAGTCCGTACGGTTCGCCGAAACTCTGAATCAGGCGCCGCAGATCGCGCTGCCCGGTTTGCGGATTGGCCGCGCGCTCTTGGGGGAACGGGAAGTCGGCGAGAATGTTCGCGTAGCGATCGAGGGTCTGGTCATCCACGCCCTGTAAATCGTATTCGGAATACAGGAAAAAATTTCCAAGCACCACGTTGCCAAATCGCTCGATGGCCCGCGCAAACTGTTCGTCACCGTCGTATTCCTTCGCCAGGCGGTCCAGATCGGCGATGACTCGCGGATCGGTCCGCCCGCCCTGCTTCTGCCGCTCGATGACGGTCTTCCGCAGCTCGCGAATCGGCGCGGCCGTTTCGTCCGGCTTGCTGAAGGTGATGTCAAAGGCCGCAACCCTGGCGCCGTCCTCCCGCAAAGCATCCAGTGTCTGAGCGAAATAAGCGCGCGAAAACGGCCAGCGTCCGAGAAGTTCCTGCGAGCGCTGGTCGATGTCCACGATGATGATCCGCGGGTCGGGATGCCGGTAACTCGCCGGCCGCAGGCGAAAGCGCAGATCGAGCGCGTCGAGTTCCAGCCGGTTGATGAATGAGAAGACCGCCGTGGGCCGGTCGCCGACGAACGTGTAGGCGTAAACCGCGAGCGCGAATACGGTGAGACCGATGCTGATGGCGAAGAGAACGCGCCGCTGCCACCATGCCGCCAGCCAGGCGCGGGGCACGTGCACGCCGCGGCCCGAGGGAGCGCCGTTGGAAGTTCCTGGCATGGTGCGGGAATTGTAGCCGAGGAGAGCGGCGGAAGTTTACTCTCGATATAGGAAATTCAACCGCACCCGGCCCACATCGATCACGTCACCGTCCTTGAGCTTGGTGAGGCCGTTGATGGGCGAGCCGTTGACCTTCGGCACGCGGTCGCCGCGCCCGAGGTAGTAGCCGTCTTCGTGCTTGTTGATTTGCGCCGCAATTTCTGGCGTGAACCAGCCCCGCAGGCGCACTGTGGCCATCTTGGAATTTCCGATGACGGTCAGCTTGCCGGTGATGCGATATTCTTTCTGGTCGGTACGTCCGCGCATGATGGTGATTGTCGGTACGCGTAAACGCTCGGGAGCGAGCTGCGATCTTTCGCCCGCCGCCACCGCCATATCCAGCAATTTCCGGCGCTCGACGGTGTCGAGCACCATGGTCTCACTCACGCGCGGAGCCGGCGCCCGGCGGGCGGCGTCTTCCGGAGCTGCCGTGTCGTGCGCCTGGTCCACCAGAATTTCATGTTTGCCGATCAGGATGGCATCGCCATCCTTGAGCATGGCGCGTTCGACGCGAATCTCATTCAGGAAAGATCCGTTGAGGCTGTTCAGATCCTCGACGACCAGGGAACCGGCCTCCACATACACACGCGCGTGATAGTTCGATACCGCCAGATTATCGATCGGAATATCGTTGTCCGGCGCGCGCCCGATGGTCACCGGGCGCGTGCCCAGGGGAACCTCCTTCAATTCGGAACCCTCAAACTTCAGGACCAGTCTGGACATGCATGTTCTCCTGCAACCGATGCAAAAAGTGCTATCCGGAATTGCGGTTCCAGATTTTCAGCCGCTGGAACAGGCCCGTGGATTTCTCGTCCACCCGCAGCACGATCACCGTCACGTTGTCCGCGCCGCCGTTATCATTGGCCAGTTCGACCAGCCGGTCCGCCGATTCCTGCGCCGAGGTGCTGGTCAAAAGCGTGCTCGCGATTTCCGGATCGGTGACCATGCGGGTCAGCCCGTCTGAACACAGCAGCACGCAATCCCCGACCAGCAACGCCTGCTCGTCGGTGTCGACTTCCACCGTGCTCTTGGTTCCCACGGCGCGTGTCAAAACGCTTTGCAATTCGCTGGCATCCGCTTCCTGCGGAGTCAAAATTCCAACGCGCACTTTTTCCGCTACCAGGGAGTGATCCGCGGTGAGCTGATCCATCGTTCCCGCGCGAAGCAGGTAGGCCCGGCTGTCTCCTACATGGGCGATAGAGAGTCTCTGCGCATCGACCCACGCAGCCACAATCGTCGCACCCATGCCTTGCTGGTCGGGATTGGCAGTAGCGGAATCAAAAACTTTGCGATTTGCCAGGTGAATGGCGCTAGCCAGGCGGTTGGTGCGCTCGGAAACGTCGGGGCTGGCTTCGCCAAAAATGGGGGTGGTGCGGCTGTTTTCCCCCTGCCGGCAGTGCGTCAAAACGGTCTGCACCGCCAACTGGCTGGCCACTTCGCCATGCGCTTCGCCACCCATCCCGTCGGACAACACGTACAGCTGCAGTGACGGTTCGATTGCGAAGTAGTCCTCGTTGTTTTTTCGGACGCGCCCCAGGTCGGATCGCGCTCCAGATTGAATATGCAAAAGGGCCTCATCCGGCTGGCGGTGGTACCCTGGCTATTTCGAAGTGTCGACAACCTACACCCCGAAACTTGTGCCAGTCCCGTACTCGCGTGTTTCGAGCCTGCTCGGCCTTCTGAATTTCAGCCTAGCAAACCAGTTTTCAGACCGCAATAGCCTGTGACGTAAGTAGTTACGACCTTTCACGACAACTTCACGCAGACTCGCTAGGCGCGACCCGCTAATTTCGCTATACTTCTCGCTGCGGAGAGCCGCAGAAACCCCGCCCTGCAGCGTCCCGCGCCCTCTCACATGCCGCCGCGTGCAGAAATTTGGTTTTTTGAAGATTCTCTGGCCGCCCCTTTGGCACGCCCGCTCAGCCGCCATTACGCGGTTCGCGCGCTCCAGCCGCCATTGCCGGGCCGGCGCACGTCCGTTCCGGACCTGGGCGACAATCCCGTTATCTGTTTTGCCGATCTCAGCGCCGGCGATCTCGCGCCGTTGCAGCGGCTGGTGCGCCGTGCCCCGCGAGCCCGGCTCATAGGGATTTCGCGCAGTGGCGCGAGCCAGGATGTTCCGGGCTGCTTTGCCACCCTTCCGCGTCGCGCCGCCCCCTCTTTGGTGCGCAAGACCGTGGATGCGGCGATTGCCAACATCGAACTGGCCCAGCGCGAAAGCGCGGCGCTGGCGGAACTGGCGCGCGCCGAGCGCGAGATGGAAGAGCTCAATCGCATCGGCATCGCCCTCTCGCAAACGCATGACGTCGAAGCGCTGCTGAACATGATCCTCACCAAGGCCCGTGAGATCACTGGCGCGGATGCCGGCTCGCTCTATCTGGTTGAGGATTTGCGTCCGGACGTGCTGTCCGCCGGCCAGGGCGAGCGCCAGCTTCGTTTCAAGCTCACCCAGAACGACAGCGTGCAGTTTCCCTTCGCTGAATTCGAGATTCCCCTGAAAGAAAATTCACTGGCTGGCTACACCGCCCTGTACGGCGAAGTGATCAATCTGGCCGATGCGCGGCGCATTCCCCGCGACCGCCCCTACCGCTTCAATCCGCGGTTTGACGAGGAGACCGGCTACCACACGCGCTCGCTGCTGACGCTTCCCATGAAGAATGGCCGCAGCGAAGTGATCGGCGTGCTGCAGTTGATCAACTGCAAGATGAATCCCGATGCGCGCCTCACCAGCCTGGAAGTCATCGATCGCGAGGTGCGGCCATTCTCCGATCGCGCCGTGCGGCTGACGCTTTCGCTGGCTTCGCAGGCCGCTGTCTCCTACGAGAACGGACGCCTGTACCAGGACATCGAAAAGCTGTTCGAGGGTTTCGTCCAGGCCTCGGTCAAGGCGATCGAGCAGCGCGATCCAACCACCTCTGGACATTCCTTGCGCGTTTCCGAGATGACTGTGGGCCTCGCGGAAGTTGTGGATCGCGCGGGCACCGGAACCTACGCCGGCACGCGCTTTTCTCCGGAACAGATGAAGGAAATCCGCTACGCCGCGCTGCTGCACGACTTTGGAAAAGTAGGCGTGCGCGAGGATGTGCTGGTCAAGGCCAAGAAACTCTATCCATTGCAAATGGAAATCATCGAGCACCGCTTTGACTATCTCTACATGGAGCTCGAAGCGCGCCTGGAGCGCGAAAAAGTGCGCCTCCTGATGGAGCTGGACCGGCCCGAAGCGCTGGCAAGTATTGCCACCCTCGAAAAAGAATATCGCGCGCGTCGCGCCGAAATGGAATCAGGCTTCAAGTCCATCCAGCAGGCCAACGAGCCCACGGTTCTTCCCGGCGGAGAATTTGCGCGTATTTTCGATATCGCCAAGCAGAGTTACCGCGATCCGCGGGGAGTCGAGAAGCCCGTTCTCACGGCGGAGGAAGTTCGCTTCCTTTCCATTCCTAAGGGCAGTTTGAGCCAGGACGAGCGCGCCCAGATCGAATCGCACGTGGTCCACAGCTTCAATTTCCTGCTGCAGATCCCCTGGACCAAGCAGATTCGCGAAATTCCTCGGATTGTCCGCGCCCATCACGAAAAATTAAATGGCTCGGGCTATCCTTACCATCTGCGCAGCGAAGAAATCCCGGTCCAGGCCAAGATCATGACGATTTGCGATATCTTCGACGCCCTGTCCGCCTCGGATCGCCCTTACAAAAAAGCGGTGGATTCGGAGCGCGCGCTGGGCATCCTGGAAATGTCCGTGAAGGACCAGGAACTCGATCCCGAGCTCTATCGCCTCTTCCTCGAAGCAAAAGTCTTCGAACGCGCCAACAAGTAGGACAGGCTTCAGCCTGTCTTCTTTTCCTAATCCGCGAATCTGAATCTGACAAATTTTGTGCCTTCAGGCGGGCATTGTGGCGTACCACGGATGCCCGCCTGAGGGCGGGCGCTACACCAACTCGATTTCCGGCACAGCGTCCGGTGCCCGGCTCACCTCTCCCAATTTCATTCCGGTAACCGATGAGATGTAGAATCCCTAGCATGGGGCGAGCGTGGGAGTGCTCTCTGCGGCCGGGGCGCGATTGGCCATTCATCCTGGTGGTCTGCGTGGGCGTCTGCGCGGCGATGGCCGCTGCCCAGAATCCGGCGGTCCCGCCGAAACCGCACGCTTCTCCTGTCCCGCGCCTGATTATCTTGCCGCCCGAACTGCTAGCCGGCCAGCCGGCGACGCTGGCAGTAATCGACAGTCAGGGTCGTCTGCTGCCCAAAGCCACGGTGGAGCTCTCCGCGGGGCAGCACGTGACCACCGACGCGACCGGACGTGCCCTGTTCATTGCTCCCGCTGAGCCTGGCACCCTGATCGCAAAATTCGCCGGGCAGACCGCCGCCACATCCGCACCCGTGGTAGCCGCCGGTGGCGCCGACACCGCGGCATCGGCCGCGTCCTCCGCCGCCAAAGTGCTCTCCTATCCGCACGTTCTCGCCGTCCATGATCGGTTCACCATCGAAGGTGCCGGATTCCGCGGCGCTGCGGAATCCAATCGTGTATTTCTGAATGGCGAACCTTGCCTGGTGGTGGCAGCTTCCCCAGTTTCGCTGGTGGTATTGCCCGGTCCGCAAGTTCCGATCGGCGACGTCAACCTGCGTGTCAGCGTCGCCGGAACGGACGCCGGGCAGTTCCAACTCTCCGCCGTGCTGCTGGAAATCAGCGGGCCGGCCGAAGCCGTGAACGCCGGGTCCGAAGGAGAACTTGTGGTGCACGCGCGCGGCACCTCCGAGCCGCTCCTGGTGGAAGTCCGCAACGCATCTCCGGCAGTGATTCAACTGGCCAACGGAAACGTGCAACGCCTGAAGACCTCCGGCGGCGAGGAAAATTCGGCCCCGGTGGCCGTGAAATTTGTCACCGGTGGAAATTACGCGGTGACTGCGCGGCTCATTTCAGGTTCGGATGTTGCAAAAGCAAAAGTCAAAATCAAAAGCAGACAGGCTGAAGCCTGTCCTACTGGGGCGTGTTAGAATTTCGTTTCTTTGTCGAAGGCCTGCATGACTGTCATCACAATACTGATCGCCATCGGATGCCTCGCGGCTGGCTTCGCGATTGCCTGGGTGTGGGCCAAATCTTCGGCCGCCGCTTCGCGATTGGAGCTCGAGCGGCGCGCCGCAGGCCTCGACGGAACGGTTGGAGAATTAAAAAAACAGAACGACTCGTTGCAGCAGTCTGCGCGCGTTTCGCAGCAGAGAATCGAAGAGGAGCAGAAGCTGCGCGCCGCCGCGGAAAAAGACGGCGAGTCGCAGCGGGCGAACCTGCTCGAACAGCGGCGCTTGCTCGATGAAGCTCAACAGAAGCTTCGGGAAGCGTTTCAGTCGCTCGCCGGCGAAGCGTTGAAAGCCAGCAGCGATCAATTCATGGAACTGGCCAAGGCCAAATTCGACGCCCTGCAAAAGGAAGCGGAAGGCGATCTGGAGAATCGCAAACAGGCCATTCAATCGATGGTCAATCCCCTGGAGACGGCGCTAAAGGATCTTCGCTCCGAAGTTTCGCGCGTCGAATCCGCGCGGCAGGAAGCCTACGGCAGCCTGCGCAGCGAAGTGCAACTCCTGGCTACCACGAACAGGGAATTGCGCGAGGAAACCGGAAGCCTGGTGAATTCCCTGAAGCAGCCGCAGGTGAAGGGCAAATGGGGCGAGCTGACGCTGCGGCGCGTCGTCGAACTCGCGGGCATGTCCCCGCACTGCGATTTTCTGGAGCAGCAATCCGTGGACACGGAGGAAGGCCGCCTGCGTCCCGATCTGATCGTCAATCTTCCCGGTGGTTCACAAATTGTGGTCGATGTAAAAGTTCCGCTGCACGCGTTTTTCAAGGCCGTCAACGCGCAATCGGACGCCGAGTACCGCGAAGCCATGCTGCAGCACGCCGCGCTGGTTCGCGAACATATCAAAGGCCTCTCCAGCAAGGAATACTGGCGGCAATTCGAGCCGACGCCGGAATTCGTGGTGCTGTTCGTTCCGGGCGAATCCTTTTTCAGCGCCGCGCTAGAGCAGGACCGCACGCTGATCGAGGACGCCATCGACAAGCGCGTGGTTCTCGCCAGCCCGACGACGCTTATCGCGCTACTGCGCGCGGTGGCTTACGGCTGGAAACAGCAACTGGTGGCCGAGAATGCCGAGCGGATCAAGGATCTGGGCAGGGAATTGTACGAACGCGTGCTGACCTTCGCGGAACATCTTTCCGAAATCGCCAAGGGCCTGGAGCGCGCCAACAAGGCGTATAACAACGCCGTCGCTTCCTTTGACAGCCGCCTGATTCCGTCCGCGCGCAAGCTTCGCGAAATGGGGATCGGCAGCGAAGAAGTGCCGCAAATCGAACCCGTAGAAACCCTTCCCCGCCCGCTTCTTTCCACACCAGTTTCCGAAGAGGAATGAATTTGGTGGCGCGGACATCCCGGGCAACAAAAAAAAATAAAAAGTTGTCATTCTGAGCGAAGCGAAGAATCTCTCTTCGATCGATGCATACAAGGCGAACCAAAGAAAGAGAGATTCTTCGCTTCGCTCAGAATGACAAACTAGGTTGACCCAGCCGCAACGCGTGTTGCGGCGCACGGGCTCCAAACGCCGCGTTTCAGTCGATTCAAATTAAGGATTGATTTCCCAAGCAGGCTTACTTGAGCAACTGCGCGAGGAGCCGCCGCAATCGTTCCCGGTCGCGCGCATTCATGTGCACAAATTCCACGCCGGCTCCGGTCGCGGTCACGTTGCGCACCACGGCGGTGGACTGAATTTTGCGCAGGCCATTCTTGATTTCCAGCTGCATGGTATCGCCCACCGCGAGGCGCTGATCGGTCTCCAGAAACGCGCCGCCCAGCGCCAGAACGCGAACTCGCGCCGATCCGCCGCGTGCTCCCAGAATGGCGGCCTGCATTGGCGGCTGCAGGCGGGCGCGAAAATACCGGCGCGTCCGTGAATTCGCGGCGCCGGGCTTCAGCCGCGCCGCGTCCACGCCTCGCGCGCGCGAAGACGGTGCTCCGTTTTCCAGCAGTGCCAGCGTTTCTTCCGCCGCAGAGCGCAACGCGGCTGGTTCGTCATGCGCCAGTCCATTACGCAGGCGCACCATGTTCAAGAGCGGCGCGGCCGCCTCGGGCACGCGCATGCGTCCCAGCGCTTCGATGGCCTTGATCCGGAAAAAAATGTCGCGCATGTGCGCATGCTCGCCGACGGCAATCCGCAGCAGGGTGGGAACCGCTGCGGTTTCGTGCGCGATTCCCAGGTGATCGATCATGCACGGCACCACCATCGCGTGCGCCTCTGCCAGAGTGGCGAGAAAAGCCTGTGCCGTGGCCGTAACCACCGGCGGATTGGTCCACTTCATCAGCTCGGTTGCCGCCAGATCCTGCAGGCTCCATTCCCAACTCGCCAGCGCTTTGGGCAATGCGCCCGCCAGGCGCTTCGGATCGGCCGAAGCCAGAAGATGAATCGATGTCGCCACGCGCTGGCGCCGCGCCTCAAACAAGCGGGTTTCCAACGCGCCCAGCACCGGCTCGCCGGTGGCATGAATCAATCGCACCATTGCCGGCAGAGAATTCAGGCCGTTGACCGCGGTCAAGAGCAGGCCCAGACGGTCCAGCAACCGGTCCGGGCAACGCTTCAGCAAGCGCGGGACCGACGGGTTGAGCGGCTGGCTGGAGAGAGCTTCGTCCACCAGATAGAGCCACTGCTCGTCGTTCAGAATGCGCGCGATGAGCGTCGCGACATGGGCGTGTTCCTCATCGCGCGGCGCGGCCTCCAGTGCTTCGAGGATGCGCTCGAACTCGGCGTACTCGCGCTTCAGCAGCGCGGCGCGCGCCAGTTTTTCCACCAGCGCGGAAAGCAGCCCGGCAATTCCCGGCGAAGTCTCCACCAGCAGCGCCTGCACCACCCCGCGCCCAAAATCGGCAACCGAAGGGTGCGGCCACAGGCGTTCCAATTGCGGCGCGATTTCGGAAAGGCCGGTGGCCACGGCGCGGCGCGCCTTGTTTTCTTCCGATTCCAGGCTGCGCGCATACGTCAGCAGCACGGTGCGGCCGGCGCGCGCTGCGGCGTCCGATTTCTTTTTTTCCGCTGCCGCTGCCAGTGGTTCCAGGAAACGCGCCACGACCGCCGGAGGGACGCACCAGGAATTCTCACCGCGCAGCGTTTTCGCCTTCACCCGCGCGGGCTGGGCATTCCAGAATTTTTCGCACAGATTCGATACGCGCACTTCGTCATGCTGCGATCCGCCGAACCGGCTGTTTCCCGTGTTGTCCGGCTGCCCGCGTTCGCGATCGAGGCGCACCAGCAGCGGAACGAGTGCGGCCGGGCTGGCGCGCCCGGCGTTGAATTCCTGCTTCAGAAACGCCAGCAAGAGTTCGTCCGTCAGCCTCTCCAGATATGGCAGCAGGGTTTCGCCTTCGCGCGGTTTGACGTTAGTAATTCCGTAGACCATCAGCGAGATGGAGAACGGATCGCTTTTCGAGACGATGGAATGAAATCGGCGCGCCACGTCTTCGGTGGTCGGCTGCATCTCGGGATCGTCTGGCGGCGCCAGTTTTTTCAACGCGCGCACGGTGTCCGCGACCTGTTCAAAATTGGCCTCGGGCATGGATCGAACGGCCCGGGAATGCGAGGAGTGCTGCGCGGCATCATCGTAGGCCAATACCGAGGACATCAAGCTGGCGAGCAGAAGGGAATCGCGCCGTTCGGTGGGTATGTTGATGCGAATTCCGATCACACCATTATTCTTGAGCCAGGCGTCCCACAATTTTCGCGAGGCTGTATCGCCGGGAGTTCCACTGCGCGGAACGCGGCTGATTTCGTGGGCCAGAGAGTCCAGTTCGCCGACGTTGATCGGATGCGTGAAAAGAAACGAGCAGATGCCGCTGCGCAGCAGTTCTTCGGCCAGCGCCCGCAATTCGCCGCGGGGATCGTGCAGAAACTCCGCCGTGCTGCTCTCCTGCCGCGGCAGCAACATCCCATTCGCGTCCACCGCGATGACCAGCGGAGAGCGTGCCGCGAGGGCGATGCGCAGTTGCTGTTCGGTGGAAGCCAGAATCTCCACCAGTCGCGGGTGATTGCGCTGGTAGAGCCGCGAAGCGCCCAGGAGAACCCGAAACTGCCGGAGAAAGAAAACCACGGCCGTCTCGGCATTGGAGAAGGCCGGGCGCACGGGTATGACTTCTGCCCGAACCGGTTCTGGTTTTCGGGGGGCGACGGGAACAGCGTTCACGACCGGAACATCCGCACCAGGATCGAGCTTCGAGTTGTCGAGCGTTTTCATTCTTTCTAAGACTGTTCTTAGGCGAATGCGCGTTAGGTTTCTGGACTAGCAACGGTTACAAGCGTTCTACGTTGCCGATGCGGTGAAACTGGTCCATCTGCGGGCGGCAAGCCCACGTGTGTGCCCAAATAAGAGCACGCCTCCTGCCGTCAGGATGCATTTGTAGGTTATTGAAAGACAGGGAATTGTTGGTCGCGAGACGCTTAAGAATCACCCCTCCGGGAAGGGCATGGGTAGAATCGCCCCAAGGGTGGGAGTCAGGTCTACAGCCGTCCGGGGGAGACTTGCATTGCGCTTCAGAAAATTGCGGCATTCCGCGCTTTGGTAGCCGGCTTGGACGGACCTTGAGACTGCATTCGAACCAGTGCTATTGCGGTTGAAGGTCTTCCGAGAGTTGGATCGTCTGCCCAACGGCCACGTCGATGCTTAGCGGTCCCGCGCCCAGCACACCTCGCGCGAGACGAACCGCATGCGTTCCCGATTGCAATTCCAGTCGCGCGGGCGTGCGCAGCCCGGTTTCCGTGCCGTCCACGATAATTCTCGCGCCGGGTGGCGAAGATCGGACCGAAATCCAGCCTGCCGACGCACTCGCGGGAGTTGAGCCCTTGGACGCTTCCGCGGACTCGGTATCGTCGATGACTCGAACACCCGCCGGCACATTCCTCAGGTGCGAGAGCAGTTCGCGATGCTCGGCAAGAGTCAAGGAACCCGAGAGCGTAAGGGCATTGGCTGTCGCCTGCATTTGAACTTTATCCGCCAGCGGCTTGCCGACTAATTCCGCGTGCAATTTTATCTCGAGGAGGTGCGCTGCGCTCGGCGCGGCAGGTTTCACCGGAGCTGCGGGCTTATCCGCGCCGGCCACCGGCGCGGGTGCCGCTTCTGAATTCGTGGCAGCCGGAACGGGCGGCGCCGCGTTGGGAACCTCTGTTGGTTGAGGAGCGGCATTGTCGGCGTGCGGCGCAGCCGTGCTTGGCGCCGGCGCGGCAGCCTGCGGCGCAGCGGTCGGTTGCGCGTCCGAATTCGCATCCAGGCCTGGCGCAACCGGCGTCTGCGCTGCGCTGTCCGCTTTGGGCGTAGGTGCGGGCGCGGGCGTTTCCACTTGGTCGTGGGCGCGGTGCCACAAGTCCAGCAGCGGCGGATAGACGCGATAGCCGGCATACCCGATCACGCCAAGCAGAAGAAACGTCAGCAGCAGGCTTCCCGGCTTTTTCGACGATTCTTCCTCCACATTCACCGGCAGCATGAACTGGATGTTGGGGTCTGGACCGCTCGGAACTACGGGAACCGGAGTCGCGGCGACGCGGGGAGGCTGCGGCTGCGCCACGGTACGATTCGCACCCGCCGCGCCTTGCGAAGCCATCGGCGCGACTCGCATGGTTACGTCGGGTCCCATTTTTTCGTGGTAGCTCTTTAGCGCGCTCAGTAATTCATGGCAGCTCTGGTAGCGGGCGGCTGGATCTTTTGCCAGGGCCCGCGAAATCACTGCGGAAAGTCCCGGATGGATCGAGGAATCGAGCGACCTCGGCGGGACGGGCTCTTCGTTGATAATCTTGTAGATGACCGTGGTGATGTTCTGCCCGGGAAACGGTTTTTCTCCGGTCATCATTTCGTAGAGAATTACGCCCAGTGAAAAAATGTCAGAGCGCCCGTCAACCGGTTTGCCTTTCACCTGCTCGGGCGACATGTAGGACGGCGTGCCCATCACGTGCGCGGTCTGCGCCGTGCCAAACTGCAGAATTTTCGCCGTGCCGAAGTCGGTGATTTTGACCGCGTCGTCGGCCGTCAGCATCAGGTTGGCGGGTTTGATGTCGCGGTGCACCACGTTGTGCTGGTGCGCGAAATCCAGCGCCGAGCAAACCTGCTCCATCAGCTTCAGCACGCGCGGCACCGGGAAGGGCTGGTGCGAATCGATCATCGTTTGCAGGCTTCGCCCCACCACGTATTCCATGGTGATGTAGAAGAGGCCGTCTTCTTCGCCGGCGTCGAACACTACGACGATGTTGGGGTGCGTCAGCAATCCCGCGGCGCGCGCTTCCGTCTGGAAACGGCCGATGAGTTCATCGCGCGAAAGTCCGGTCCCGGCTTCGGAAAGTCGCAGCGTTTTCACCGCGACGTCCCGGCCGATCACCGGGTCGAAGCCGTGATACACCACGCCCATGGCGCCGCGGCCCAATTCCTCGCGGAGGTCATACCGGCCGGCTTTGATCAGGGTTGTCACTCTGTTAACACGCGGGCGCACGAAAGCTGCTCAGCAACCTGGCTGGGCCTGGGCGACAAACAGTGCAGGCGCGGAACTGGCGCAGCAAGCAACCGTACCGAACTACACAGAAGCGCCAGCGCCGAGGCATTCCGCCGCGGGGGAACCGCCGCCACTCCGTACGGCCTTCCTATCGAACATAGCCCCCTGTCATGGAAGCGTCAATGCTGGCGAGGTACAGTGTTCCGGAATTGCAATGGCAAAGGCGAATACCGCCAGTCGCGATTCACCTAGATTCTGAAGTGGCTCAAATTCAAACATGGATGTTGAAATTCCGTGCCGCGGAAAGCTTCTGTTGGGTTGGTGTGTCAGGTTTAAAAAGGCGGCTGTGTTTCCGGCTGTTTAGGAGGTCGGGGCTTTCAGCCCCGACGTTCAGGTCTGAATACCCGGCGGCTTTAGCCGCTGAAGCTTCAGGGCCTGAAGGCCCAAGTGATGCGTTTCTGTTCGTCCGACCTGAAGGTCGGACCTCCTGAATGCGAAATCGAAGTGTAATTCAGCGGATGACAATTTGAAATCTGAACAGTGCCGTGGCATGTGGCAACGGTCGCAGTTCCTGTGATATAAACGACAAATAATCGCCCAATTGAGGTGCACGCCATGGCTAAGCGAAGCAAGCCCGCCCTTAAGAATCTTGATCATCTGGACCGCCGAAATTTCTTGAAGGGTGCCGCGGCTGGAGCTGCCGCCTTGGCATCCCTGCCCGCGGGCGTCGCGGCGCAGCCGGCCGAGCCCAAGCGGATCGCCCCACCTGCCATGTCCTCCGCTGCCGAAACGGAAGCTCCCGCAACCGTCGAGGTCTTAACCGCCGATCGCACCGGTTCCGATTTCATGGTGGATGTGATCAAGTCGCTTGGCTTTGAATATGTCTGCGCGAATCCGGGATCGAGCTTTCGCGGCCTGCACGAATCGATTATCAACTATGGCGGAAACAAGAATCCGGAATTCATCACCTGCTGCCACGAAGAGTCTTCCGTGGCCATGGCCCACGGCTATTACAAAGTGGAAGGCAAGCCGCTGGCGGTACTGGCGCATGGCACGGTGGGCGTGCAGCACGCCGCGATGGCCATTTACAACGCCTACTGCGATCGCGTCCCCGTCTATGTGATTCTCGGTAACATCATCGATGAGACCAAGCGTGTGCCCGGCGTGGAGTGGTTCCACAGTGTGCAGGATGCCGCCGCGCTGGTGCGCGATTTCACCAAGTGGGATGACCTGCCGATTTCGCTGGAGCATTTCGCCGAATCGGCGGCGCGCGCTTATCGCATCGCCATGACGCCGCCGACGCTGCCGGTGGTGCTGGTGGCAGACGGCGAACTGCAGGAAAACCCCATCCCCGGCGACGCCAAGTTTCGCGTTGCAAAGCTGACCGCCGATATGCCTCCGGTGGGAGACTCGGGCTCGGTGAACGAAGTGGCGCGGCTGCTGGTGGGCGCTGAAAATCCAGTGATCATTGTGGATCGCACTGCGCGCACCCCCGAAGGCCTCGCGTGTATGGTGGACCTGGCCGAAGCGCTGCAATGTTCGGTGGTCGATCAGGCGGGGCGTATGAATTTCCCGACGCGGCATCCGCTCAATCAATCCGACCGCGCGCGAGCGGCGGTGGCGGAAGCGGATGTAATTCTGGGCCTGGACGCCGCGGACCTGTACGGCATCACCCACACCTACCGCGACCAGATGGAACGCACATCGCGGTCCGGCATGAAGGCCAACGCCAAGCTTCTCACCATCAGCTCGGATGATCTTTTCATCAAGGCCAACTACCAGGATTTCCAGCGCTTCAACGAAGCGGACCTGTCCATCGCCGCCGATTCCCAGGCCACATTGCCCTCGCTGACCGAAGCGGTGAAGCGCCTCTCGACCGACGATCGCAAGCGCGCCTTTCAGGATCGCGGCGTCCGGCTGAAGGCGGCGCATATGCAGGCGCTCGAGCGTTCGCGCGACGCGGCAGCCTTCGCGTGGGATGCCAGCCCGATCAGCACGGCGCGCCTGTGCATGGAGCTGTGGTCGCAGATTCAGGATCATGACTGGTCGCTGGTGGGCGCCACAACGTTCGTCAGCAAATGGCCGCAGCGCCTGTGGGATTTCAACAAGCACTATCAGTACATCGGCGGCGCGGGCGGCTACGGTATCGGCTACAACGCACCGGCGGCTACCGGAGCGGCGCTGGCCAACCGCAAGTACAACCGCCTGACCGTGAACATTCAGTGCGACGGCGATCTGATGTTCGCGCCCGGCATTTTGTGGACCGCCGCGCATCACAAGATTCCCGTGCTGCACATCATGCACAACAATCGCGCCTACCATCAGGAAGTTATGCAGGTGCAGATCATGGCCGACCGCCACAGCCGCGGCGTCGCCAACTGCGGCACCGGCACGACCATCACCGGACCCGATGTTTCCTACGCCAAGCTGGCCGAGAGCATGGGCATGTACGGCGAAGGGCCGATCTCCGATCCGAAAGACTTGGGGCCGGCAATCAAGCGCGCCATCGAAGTGGTGAAGCGCGGCGAACCGGCGCTGGTGGACGTCGTCACGCAACCTCGATAAAAAAACAAACGACAACCTTCAGGAGGCGATACGCGTGAGGATAGGCCGACCCAATAATTTTGCTGTGATCTCTCTTGCGCTTTTCGCCGCGCTGCTCTTCACATTTCCTGCGGCGTGCGCGCAGCAATCCTCTGACGCCGCGCCCGCCGGCAACGCGCAGAACGGCAAGAAAATTTTCATGAGCGATGGCTGCTACGAGTGCCACGGCCGCCAGGGCCAGGGCGCGGCGCAGACCGGAGCGGCGCGCATTGGCCCGCCCATGCTTTCCTTTGAGGGATTTCAGAGTTACGTTCGCAGCCCCAAAAATAATATGCCGCCATACTCCGCCAAGGCGGTTCCCGATTCCGACTTGGCCGATATTTACGCGTACCTGAAGTCGATTCCGATGCCGCCGAAGGGCAAAGACATTCCCCTGCTGAATAAATAATTGTGCCGTAGTGACAGAATCACCGGATTGACCCAGTCAGAGGATCCCGTTCCAATGGCTGCTATGAGACTCTCCACCTACAGCACCCAGGAGCGCACCCAGGCACTCTGGAAACTTGGCGGCCTCACGGTACGATCTCTCATTCAGAATGTGATTCGTGATGCCTACAAAAATGAAATCGTCGAACGCGCTTCCGGGCTGGCCTTTGATTTCTTGTTCGCGCTTTTTCCGCTGCTGTTCATTCTTCTCGCGGTTTTTAATTTATTCACCGCTCACAGCCTGCAACTGAGAATCAGCCTGCTGGCGTATTTCGCCGACCTCCTTCCGACGCCCGCCTTTCAGTTGTTGAACCGGACCACCGGGGAACTGGCCGCGGTGACCAGCGGAGAAAAGCTGACCATCGGTATCGTGGTGGGCATGTGGCTGGCCTCCGGCGGCGTCGCGTCCATCATTTCATCGCTGAACGCGGCGTTTCGTGTGGAGGAGTCGCGCAGCTGGTTCAAGGTGCGCGGCATCGCGCTGATCCTGACGCTGGTGATTTCCGTATTGATTATTTCGGCGGTGGGAATCGTTCTGGTGAGCGGCAACTTCGTCGATTGGCTGGGCCGGACGCTGCAACTGAGGCCGGCCATGATCGTGATGTGGAAAGCGCTGCAATGGCCCACCGCGGTGCTGTTCGTGATTTTCTCGTACGCGCTGATCTACACCTTCGGCCCAAACGTGGAGAACAAGTACTGGCTATGGATCACGCCGGGCTCGGTATTCGCGGCGATCTCGTGGCTGGGCGTTTCCGTGGGATTCCGTGTGTACCTGCGATTCGTGAACAACTACACGGTGATTTTCGGATCGCTGGGCGCAGCCGCGATTCTGCTGGTATGGCTGTACGTCACAGGTCTCGCCTTCCTGATCGGCGGAGAAATTAACGCCTGCATCGAGCGCGCGCTGGAAAGAGACTTCGAGGAGTATCGGGAGTTCTGAGCGGGTGGCACTGCGGCTCTTTACCCTGAGCCCTCGCGAAGGGCTGGGTCTCAGGACTTCTCGGGACTTTCGAAATTTACATAAAATCTACAGTCTCTTTTTCGGCGCGTCGTAAACCGCAGCTATCCCTTGAAGTCCTGAGGTGAGTCCTGAGAAGCGGCCTTCTCGTAAGGTGGGAATCTGCCTCGGAACGGACAGCCAGTTTCCGATATGGCGACTTGTCAGGATTTGGCCCAAACGGAAGATAATTCTATGAAATCGAAGACTTCTAGCGGGGGACAATTAATAGGGGAGCCATTGCCTGCCAATGTTCGAAGTTCTGCACACAAAGTCCGTGACGTGTACGACGTCTTGCCATTTGCAAGACCGATATGTCCCGAAGGCGGCGTCCATGACGAGGTCGGTCCCCTTATCATCAAGACTTATGAACAACGCCGTTTGATCCGTCTGTAAGTATGTGGGTCCGTTGTGCCACGAGATTGAAGATGCACTGTGATCAAAGTGTTCGATTTCTTCTTCCGAAAACAAATCCCTAAGCTCGTACGATTTGATCGGTGCTCCATCTGGTCCATAGAGGGCTAGCACTTTCCCATGGCCCATGTTGTGCCAATTGTCGAGCGTGATCAGGTAGCCTTGGTCGCTTACGAAGAATTGAACCGGGGCCACAGGATTCAAGAGTGACACTGTTGCGCCCAGGCTGTACGAGCCGTCGCTTTGGCGATGATAAAAAATGGCCTTCGCATAAGGTCCCTTGGGAGCACCTGCAAAGCCAAATGAATCGCCCCAGCTTTCGCCGGGAACAATGCGCACAAAATGGTCGCGTCCCTTACTGAACACTTCTCTTGTTTGAGGGCTCGGCCACTCATCGGCAAGTAGTATCGTGGCGCAAAAGAATGCCACAAAAACGCTTGTCATCCACCGAGACTGGCTTGCATGCGGAAACCCCATAAACCTGCTCCTCATATGAACTAAGCCTAAATTCAGTCCACTGCCGTGGCAATAGCCCGTTTCACGAACTGAGGAACGATAGTCAACATCGGAAGGAAATTAGGTGCAGAATCGCGACGTAAGCGACTAGCCGGACGGCGAGCGAGGTTGCGATGCCCAGTTGCCGGGAAGACTTCTCAGGATTTGGCCTTCGGCCGCTTGAACGCTCGAATCATGGCGGCCAACAGCATGATTGTTCCGGCGAAAATCGCCGCGCACCATGGCATTAACGCAGGCACCCAGGCGTAAGTATGGGGAGTAAATGCTTTACCGATCCCTGAGATCACGGCCGCGGTCGCGAGAAACACAAGGCCGGTTTGAGCAAGCTTCCTCGGCGCCCATCTCCCGCAGAAGGACATCGACGACACAGCAATTGCCAATGAACCCGAGAGAACAGCGATGATACCGAGTAACGCCACTGAGTTGGAAGCGTTCCTTATCAATGTTGCAGGCGAATCTGGGCTTGGCTGCACAGCATGGGCAATCGAGAGTGCGAAGGCGCCGACCGCCAATAACACCAGTCCTACAAATATCGTCTTAACATCCCAGTTCATGCGTTGCGACATTGACATTGGCCCGAATTGTACTTCGAAGCCGGTTACAACCATGAATCAGTTTGTCCACACTTAGGGGCCTAAACAGTGGATTCAATCGGGATGATTGAGTTAAGTATGGCCGCAAGAGCTACTGACAAATCCTTACCGTTTTGCTGACGTGCGGTTGTGCCGTTACCGCCAAAACCGCCGACAAATGCCAGTTGCAAAAAGCTATCTGCCGCGTTTAGAGTGCCGTAGCCCAAAATACTAGTCCCTTGCGAAGGGCTCGCTGTGTGCCCTTGAAAAAGCATCAAGGACGGGTACCTCAAGTTCTAATTCAGAGACTGGGACACCAGCTCATTTCTTGCGCAAGACCCAAGTCGTCATCGCGCGTTGACCGTGCACAACCGTGGTTCTCAGCGGGTCAGCCAGTTCGCCGCCGAGCCGTTCCGTAGCCGAGGCTAGTAGCGCTTCGTCCACTAAGTATCGCTCTGAGCCGTCAGGCGACCAGTAGCGCCGCCCCTCAATGCGTTTCACCTGGCTTTCCATTCCAATCAACGATCCGAGGCGGCAGAAAAAGATTCCGCCGGGCTTCAAGATTCGCCAGCATCCCTGAAGCATGGACTCGAAGTGCGCGTCGTCGCGGGCGAAATGGAGGACCGTGTTGCTGATGACCAGATCCGCGCTGGCAGCGTCGAAGGACATATGTTCGACCGCCTCTACGTGAAAATTCGATGCCGGAAGCGACGGCGCGAGAGCCCGGGCGAGAGAGCGGACGCCTTCCACGGCCTGTGGGTCCGAGTCCGCCGCGTAGACTTCGTACTTTTCCCGCAGGAAGTAGACCAGATTTCGGCCGGAGCCGCATCCGGCGTCCACGACTCGCATCCCTGGCGAGATGCGGCCCTTCAGAAGCTGGTCGAAAAGATAGATGTCGATCTGGCCGAACTGCTCCTGAAGTGTAGGCATGGCCACCAAGATTAGCGTTTCGCGGCGCTTGCTTCAATCCGGCTACGCGTGAATTTTTTCTCTCAATGCGGGTGGAAGACGCGAATCTCGCATTTCGGCCAATATAGTCTGATGCCGCCCTAACTTCCCGCCGCCGGCGCCGCCGGCGACGGCTTCTTACCGACGTTATCTCCAATCAGATCTCCGACAGCGATGGCCTGGCTGATCTGGTCGCGCAGGTTGCGGATTTCGGCGGGAGCGTGCGACAGCATCAGCGTGTTGGTGTTGGCCGACGCGCCGATTTCCTTCAGCGTGTCCAGATATTGCGTCAGCAGGACCAGCGTCATCACGTCGCGCGCGGTCGTGCCTTCGACCACTTTTTGAAAATCCTCGACCGATTCCTTAAGCCCCGCGATGATGGCCTTGCGCTGCGCGGCAATGCCTTCGCCCTGCAGGCGCTTGCTTTCCGCTTCGGCTTCCGCTTTTTTCACGGCGATGGTTTTGTCCGCCTCGCCCTTGGCCAGCGCTGCTTCCTGTTCGCGACGCGCGGCGTTGATTTCGTTCATCGCGGTTTTCACGCGGGCATCCGGAACGATGTCGGTGACCAGCGCGCGCACAATGGCATATCCGAAATTTTCCATGGTCGCGTCCAGCTCATCTTTCACCGCTTTGGCGATCTGATCTTTTTCCAGGTACGCCTCGTCCAGCGCCAGTTTCGGAACGTGCCCGAGGATCACGTTGTAAACGTACGATTCGATCTGCTTCTGCGGATCGGTGAGCTTGTAGTACGCGTCGGGAACCTTGTCGGCCAGCACCTGATATTGCACGGACACGGGAATGACCACGAACACGTTGTCCTTCGTTTTCGTTTCAATCTTGAAGGGAAGTTCTTGCACGCGCATATCCACGCGGTGCACCGTCTCCGCGAAAGGCACCTTGAGCGAAAGGCCGGGGCCGGCGATGCGCGAAAATTTGTTGAACCGCTCGACCACGCCGCGTTCGGCGGTATTGATGGTGAAGAATGAACCCAGGAACGCTCCCAGAACGATAAATGCGATCACCACCAGCAGGATCAGGAACATCAGTGCGGCTGGGTTATCCATGGCACTCTCCTTGTCGGCACGGATGTAATCTCACAAGGCGGAGTGCAAAGCAAGGGTAGCGATATGTGCTGTTGCGATGCGGCACGGCCCTCGAATTACGCAGGCTGAAGAATGTGAACTGCGGTCAGGCGATTCTCGCTGCCCGTTCCGTGCGTCATCCCCTGCGGTTTGTGGTGTAATACCGGCTTGGCGAGGACCACCCCATGAGCGCCTGGGAAAAATGGAAGCGACGCCCGCAGAAGATTTGGCTGCGCAAGGCGCTGTTCCAGGTGCATCTCTGGTCCGGTATCGGCCTCGGGCTTTACGTGATTCTGATGAGCGTCACCGGCTCGGCGCTGGTTTTTCGCCGCGAGATGACTCGTTCGCTGGCGCGCGAGCCGCGCGTGGCCGTCGGGCCGGGCGCCCGCATGGGCGAAGAAGAACTCTCGCGCATCGCCGTCCAGGCATATCCTGGGTACGCAGTGGACCGCGTCTCGTTGCGAAACAATCCCGATCAGGCCGCGGAAATCTGGCTGGCTCGCGGCGGCCAAAAATTGCAGCGGCTCTTCAATCCTTATACCGGCGCCGATCTGGGCGATCCCATCCGGCGCACATTTCGTTTTGTCCTGTGGCTGGTGGACCTGCATGACAATCTTCTGCTTGCCAAGACCGGCCGCCTGCTCAACGCCGCCGGGGGAATCTTCACCGTCTTACTGGGCGTGACCGGAGCCATCATCTGGTGGCCGGGAATCGATTCCTGGCGTCGCAGCCTGAGTTTCCGCTGGAAGTCCAATCCCAAGGGTTTTAATTGGGCGGTGCACAGCGCGCTGGGATTCTGGACGTTGGGATTCCTCCTGATGTGGGCGATCTCGGGAATCTATCTATCGATTCCGGGCACGTTCAACGCGGCCGTCGATTATTTTGAGCCGCTGAATTCCGCGAGCAGAACTTTGCGCTTCGGAGACCGCATGTTGTACTGGCTGGCGCAGGCGCATTTCGGTCGCTTCGGCGGGGTGTGGATCAAAGTGACGTGGATGATTGTAGGCCTGGCGCCGGCGGTATTGTTCGTCACCGGCGCGCTGATGTGGTGGAAACGAGCGCTGAAACCGTGGCTCGGAAGAAATGTCTCATTCTCACCGCAGGTGCCGGGCGTTCCCTCGCCGCGTTCCGAAGATTCGATTCAAGCGCGTTCGTAGTCGTCCGTGCGCCGCCCAGGGTTTCACGGGTCACGAATCACAATTCACGAATCACGCTTTCAGCGCAGCTGCACCAGCGACTCCGGCGACGACGGCGGAGTCGCCACCGGCTTCAGCGTCTGCGGGCCGCGCCAATTGTCGACCACCGCGATCTGCTGCACGCACGATACGGTGCACAGTGGCGCGCAGTGTTTTTTCGTGAAATATTCGCGGCGCAGATCCTCCGCCGAGTATTTTTCCAGAGGGATGCCCGGATACCCTCGCTGCTGCGAGCACCAGTGCACCAGGCCGTCCTCGCACACGTAGAGATAGCGCGAACCGGAGCGGCAGCGCCAGTCATTGGTCTTGCCCTTGGCGATGTTGTGCTGGAATCCGTTGATGCGCGAAAAGCCGCGCTTGCCCATGCCCATGATTTCTTCAAAAATTTCGATTTCGCGCCCGCCGAGCGGCTTCAACTGCCCCTGACCGTCATGCAGAATTCCCACCGTGCTGGTGAAGCCCAGTTCCTGCGCACGGCGCGCCACGCGCAGGGCGTCCTCCGGATTTTTCACGCCGCTGCCCAGCACCGAATTGATGTTCACCTGAAAGACGGCGTGATCGGCGAGCAGCTTCAACTTCTGATCGAGCACCTTCAGGCTCTTCTTCGAGACTTCATCGGGCACCGCGTTATCGATGCTGATTTGCAGGTACTCCAGGCCGGCGCGATTCAGCCGCTCGATGCGCTCGGCGGTCAGCAGGTAGCCGTTGGTGATCATCCCGGACAGGATTCCGTTCTTCCGCATGCGCGCGATGATCGCGTCCAGTTCGGGATGCAGCAGCGGTTCGCCGCCGCTGATCGTGACCACCGACGTGCCAAGCTCCCCCAGACGGTCAATGCGGCGAAGCATTTCCGCGGTGTCCACGGGCTTGGAAAAATCGTCAAATTCGTTGCAGTACGTGCACGCCAGGTTGCAGCGCCGGATGGGAATGATATGCACCAGCAGTGGATGCCGGGTGGAAAACAGGCCCCGGACAACGCCGCGCAATTCGCGCGCGCGGGTGCGCCACGAACGCAATCGCCTGCGCGTTTTGGTGCTGAATGCCATGGCTAAACTATACAGTGATTTGCGGCGGTTTTGAACGCCCAGTGGCGCAGACTTCAGTCTGTGCATATCCGCCCGTAAAACGAAGGCGCATCCCGAAACAAGAACAATGAAACCCTACAGACTGAAGTCTGTGCCACTTAGCAGGCTGTTGTGTTGTTGTCCGGCCGCAATTACCTATTTAATCACATCGCCGAAGGTTTTTAGCCTCGTCCGTCGCCGGCGGCGGTATCCTGATTAAACGGGACTTCCCTCTGAATTTCACGCGATTGCGGCAGGCGGAGTTGCGTCGGCAGGTGTCATGAAGGCCAGTGAGTCGTCGGGAAAATTAAGCACGCCCCTTTCAGCAGTCGAGGGCAGCGCGCGCGCAAGCCACCAGACCGATTGGTCAGGCCTCGCGTGGCTGACGATACTCGTCGCAATGGGCTTGACGGCGTTCGAGAGAGCGGAGCATTACCTCTTTCCCCATTTAAATTCCGTGCAACATCAGGCGGTAACCGTTTGCATTGGGACCATTGCCGCGGTCGTCGGAACCTTTTACGCCACGCGGCGCCTCGACCGCGCTCTGCTGTCGCACGCCCAAACGGAAAACAAGCTGGCGCTCGAGCGTAACGTCCTTCGCACGGTTACCGACAATATTCCCGACAGCATTTTCGCCAAGGACAGCCAGGGCCGCTACTTGCTCGCCAATAAGGCCTTCGCCTCGGTTCACGGCGTGAAATCCCCCGAGGAATTAATAGGGAAGACGGCGTTCGATTTGTTCCCCAAAGAGCGCGCCAGCGCCTTGCATGCCGACGACCTGCAGGTGATGCGGACCGGCGGAACAGCCCTGGAAACCGAGCGCACCACCCAGGACGCCGAAGGAAAAACAAAAGTGCTGCACACCACCAAGGTTCCGCTGGTGGACAAGAACGATAACGTTGTGGGAATCGTTGGCTTGCACCGCGACATTACCCGGCGAAAAATTGCCGAGCAGCGCCTGCAGCAGAGCGAGGCCAATCTGGCCGCGGCGCAGCGCATCGCGCATTTTGGCAGCATTGAAATCGATCTGGTCGACCGCGAAGATCCGGAAAAGAATCCGGTCACGTGGTCGGACGAAGTGTATCGGATCTTTGGATACGACCGCGCCGAAACCGAACCGTCCCGGCGCGCCTTCTTTCGCCTGGTGCACCCGGATGAAAAAGAAGAAGTGCGGCAGTCGCTGGACTACGCCCTTCGCGAAGCCAAGCCTTATGCCATCGATTTCCGGATCATCCGGCCCGATGGCGGCGAGCGCCACGTCCACGAACGCGGCGACATCATCGTCGATCCCAAGACTCACCAGCCTTTGAAGCTGGTGGGAAGCGTTCAGGACGTGACCGAACGCGTGCACGCCGAAATCCAACTGCAACACGCCAACGCGGAGCTGGCCCGAAAAGTACAGGAACTCGAGCAGCGCTCCAAGGAAATCGACATTTTGAGCGAAATGGGCAGCCGGCTGCAGACCTGCAAGGATTCGGTCGAGGCCTATCGCGAGATCAGCAACGCGGCGGAGCAGTTGTTTCCCGGGTGGTCAGGCGCCGTTTGCGTAACCAGCGCCTCCAGGACCGCTGTGGAGGCGGTTTCGCATTGGGGAACTACGGCGGATGGTGACCGCGTTTTTGCGCCGGATGACTGCTGGGCGCTGCGCCGCGGCAAGCCGCAGGGATTTCGCACCGGGGAAAAAGTCTCGCCGTGCCGCCACGTCGATGTCGGTCAAGTATCGGAATCTCTCTGCGTGCCCTTGATGGCTTTGGGCGAGTCGATCGGAATCGTCAGCCTGCAGAGAAGGCGCGGAGCGGAGCAGCAAGATGCGTTCCCACGGCCTGCCGCGGAGACCGAGCGCCAGTTGGCCGGCGTACTCTCCGACCAGGTAGCGCTGGCTCTTGGAAATCTGAAGTTGAAAGAGACGCTGAAGAATCAATCGATCTGCGATCCGCTCACCGGGCTCTTCAACCGGCGCTACATGGAAGAATCGCTGGAGCGGGAATTCAGCCGTGCCAACCGCAACAAAACCTCACTTTGCATCATCATGATGGATCTGGACCATTTCAAGCGATTCAACGATACCTTTGGCCATCAGGCTGGCGACACACTCCTGCGCACGCTCGGAGATTTTCTGAGACGGAACACCCGCGGGCAGGACATTGCCTGCCGCTATGGGGGAGAGGAATTCGCGCTAGTGCTGACCGACACCAACCTGGCGGGCGCGGTGCAGCGCTGCGAGATTTTGCGCCAGCAAGTGAAGCAGTTGAATGTCGAGTACGCCGGCCAGCTGCTCGGAGCGATCAACGTTTCCATGGGCGTGGCCCTTTTTCCGGACCACGGGTCCACGATCAGCGAAGTGCTGGGCGCGGCCGATCAGGCTCTGTATCGCGCCAAGCGCGAAGGCCGCGACCGCGTCGCCGCGTGGAGCGCGGAAACGGTCGTGTAAGCTCTCAGTAGCACAGCGACTCCTCGCTGTGCGGGTTTTGCGATTGCCGCAGCAACCGTAGCCCCCCAGTTGTAGCATTTAATCTCACATAGCGATTCTCCGCTCTTCCAGTTTTGTAATTTGTGCATGCAACAGTAAGCCATCAAGCGCCGCAGTTTACCCTGTGGCTATCATCAATCACCTGCAATGGATCGATTCTTGATGTAGGATAGAAACTACGGGTGCAATTGGTTTGAAAATTTCTGCTCAGCGAAGAATTTGGGTCTGGCTGCCTGCACGTAAGAACGAAACCTGGGGACAGGAATATTTGGTCGAACGCCGCAAGGCCGGGCGATCATGATCTCGCGGCCATCTAGCGGCTTCCTCATTCTTCAATTCCTTCTGGCAACTTTTTGTCTCGCCATGCCCGCGCGAATCGCGGCGCAGGATCAGCCCGTCCAGACTCCGGTCCCGCAAAATCAGCTCCAACCGGATCAAGCGCCGCAGACGGATGCTCAGCAAAATCAGGCCGCCCCCGAAGCTGCGCCTCGCGAATTTTGGTCATGGCTCAAGGAAGGAAAAATTGCGTTCAACGCCCGCTATCGAGTCGAGGCTTTTGAACGCGACGGCGCGCCCTTCACCGGAACCGCGTATGCCCCCACGCTGCGGCTGATGCTTGGCTATGCGACGCCGGAAGTTCACGGATTTTTACTGTTCGCTTCAGGAGAATCGGTGCTGGTCACCGGCCCTGCGGACTATAGCGATCCCACGCGCCCGTCGCAGAATCGTCCGGACCGCCCGGCGATTCTGGACCCCAGAAGCTTGCAGCTCAATCAGGGATACCTGCAATGGAACCACGGAGTCGCGGACAAGAAAGTGATGGTGACTCTCGGGCGGCAGGAGCTGTCGCTGAATGACGGGCGCTTCCTCAGCGTTTCGTACTGGCGCCAGGTGCATGGAACCTTTGACGCCGCTCGAATCGATGGGGAACTCCCGCTGAAGTTTTCATTTACCTATGCCTTTATCAACCGCGCGTATCGGGTGGTGGGCTACGACGCGACCGACGGCAAGCCGCCCATGCACACGCACATGTGGAATTTGAAGTGGACCGATCCCGGCCGGATCAACGTCTCGCAATACGGATTGCTGCTGGACTATCGCGCGCCGACGCAATTTTCCATGTCCACGCAGACCTACGGCGTGCGTCTCACGGGCCCTTATCAAATCACTAAAGACTGGAACATCGTCTACACCGCCGAATACGCCAAGCAGAAAAACTACGGCACCAATCCCAACCGTGTGGATGCGAATTATTATCTGGGCGAGCTCGGTCCGGGCTGGCGCGATTATTACATCAAGGCAGGCTACGCGCTGCTCGGCGGCCGCAGTCTCACCGACAAGTTGTCGACGCCGCTCGCGCCGCCCTTCAACGGCTGGACGGATTTGTTTGTGAACGATCCAAGCGCCGCCGGCGGCAATGGCCTGGACGCCCGCTACATTTACGCGCGCGGTCCCATTCGCTATATCGATGGGCTCGTCGCCACGCTGATTTACTACGACTATCACTCGGACAACTTGCACGTGCATTACGGAAGCGAATTGGATTCGGCGCTGGCTTACAAGGTAAAGCGGGTGAGTGATCGTTGGGAGATCGGCTGGCGGTTCGGCAGGTACTGGTCGGATCGGCTGTTCACGCCCGCGCTGCGCACGTCGGTGTATACGAGCTTTACGCTCTGAGTCCAGGCTGGACCTGCGTAACCGGCTGCAAAAAAAAACTAAGAACGCTGTCATTCTGAGCGAAGCGAAGAATCTCTCTTCGATTTACGTTCAGGCAAACAACAAAGAGAGATTCTTCGCTTCGCTCAGAATGACAATCCTAGGATTTATTCCCCAGTCCGGCGAAGACTGTCGCGCTTTCTACCCGCCCCGCGTATGCATCTCCAAATGTGGATCCAGCCGCAGCTGCTCGATACCCACCAGCACGCCGCGCTGCCCGGTTGCCGCGCGCAATTCTGCGCCGCGATCCGTGCGCCCGCGCCAAATATCCGAAATGCGCGCGGCAATCGCCTCGGCTGAAGCGCCGCCGCGCAACATCTGCCGAAGATCAATCCCTGCCTGCGCATACAGGCACAAATACCACAGCCCATCGGCGGTCAGCCGGCTACGGTCGCAGCTCCTGCAGAATGGTGTGGTAGTCGAGGCGATGATGCCGAACACCGTGCCGTCCGGAAGCCGGAAGCGCTCGGCAGGCGCGGAAGAATTTTCACGTAGCGGCGTGATCGTGCCGTAGCGCTTCGCTAGCTGCTCCAGCATCTCGGCGCGCGAAAAAACCTTGTCCTGCGACCATTGCGTCGCGCCGCCCACGTCCATGTACTCGATGAATCGAACCTCGGCCCCAACCCTTCGCCCGTACTCGATCAAATTGGCCAGCTCATCTTCGTTCACGCCACGCAATACGACGGTGTCCAACTTCAGTTGGGGGAAACCCAGCCGCCGCGCCGCTTCGATCCCCGCAAGCACTTGGGCGTGCGTGTCGCGGCCCGCCAGCGCCGCGAACCTTTCCGGCCGCAGGGTATCCAAGCTGAGCGTCACGCGATGCAATCCAGCCGCGCGCAGAGCCTCGCCCTGCTCTTCGAACAGGACCCCATTGGTGGTCAGCGCCAGGTCGCGAATCCGCGGATTAGCGGCCAGCATTCGAACCAGTTGCGGCAAGTCCCGGCGCAGCAACGGCTCGCCCCCGGTTAGGCGCACGTCTTCGACGCCGAGCGAAGTAAAGACCTCAACCAGCCGCGCAATTTCCTCAAACGTCAGCAGTTCCTGCCGCGGCAGCCAGACGTACTCCTCCTGCGGCATGCAGTAATTGCAGCGCAGGTTGCAGCGATCTGTGACGGAAACGCGCAGGCTGCGCAGGGGCCGGCCAAACTGGTCGGCCAGGGCGGCGTTTTGGGCGCCGTTCCGGGACACCTCTTCGCCGGAGGGTCTCTCAGGAAGCATGAGGGTATGTTAGGGCGGAAATAGCTAAGGCGTCAACCAGCAGGCTTCGCGCGCCGGCCGTACGGGCTTTACCCCTCGTCCTTGGCCTGCTCCTTCAGCTTGGCGATGACCGTCGGATCGGCCAGCGTCGTGGTGTCCCCGAGCACCCGCCCTTCGGCGATATCGCGCAGCAGGCGGCGCATGATTTTGGCGCTGCGCGTCTTGGGCAGTTCGGCGGTAAAGAAAATATCGTCGGGCTTGGCGATCGAGCCGATTTTCGTGGCCACGTGATTTTTCAATTCGTCTTTCAGTTTGTCGCTGGCCTGGATTCCTTCCTTCAATGTCACGAACGCGGAAATTCCCTGGCCCTTAATCTCATGCGTTTTGCCGATCACCGCCGCTTCGGCCACGGAATTGTGATCGACCAGCGCGCTTTCCACTTCATACGTCGAGATGCGATGGCCGGAAACGTTCATCACGTCGTCCACCCGTCCCAGCAGCCAGAAATATCCGTCTTCGTCCAGCTTGCAGCCGTCACCGGTAAAATATTTCCCGGGATAGCGTGACCAGTAGTTCTGCACGTAGCGGTCGGGATCGCCATACACGGTGCGCAGCATCGAAGGCCACGGCTTGCTCAGCACCAGGTACCCGCCTCCACCTGGGCCAACCGACTTGCCGTCGATGTCCACGACCTCCGCGACGATTCCCGGAAGCGGTTTGGTGGCTGAGCCGGGCTTCGTTGCAGTAAGACCGGGCAGGGGAGAAATCATGATGCCGCCGGTTTCCGTCTGCCACCAGGTATCGACGATGGGGCAGCGCCCGTGGCCAATCGTTTCGTTGTACCAGATCCAAGCCTCGGGATTGATCGGCTCGCCCACGGTTCCAATCAGGCGCAGCGAAGAAAGTTTGTACTTCCCGGGAATTTCCTTGCCCCAGCGCATGAAGGTGCGGATGGCTGTCGGCGCAGTATAAAAAATGTTCACGCCGTACTTGTCAATCAATTCCCAGAAGCGCCCGCGATCCGGAAAGTCGGGAGTGCCTTCGTACATCACCGTGGTCGTGCCATTGGCGAGAGGCCCATACACAATATAGGAGTGTCCCGTCACCCAACCGATATCGGCGGTACACCAGTAGACATCGTCTTCCTTGATGTCAAAGACGTAGCGATGCGTCGTGCTGACTTCGAGTAAGTACCCGGCGGTGGTGTGCACCACGCCCTTGGGCTTGCCGGTGGTGCCGCTGGTGTACAGGATGAACAGCATGTCCTCGGCGTCCATGGGCTCGGCGGGACATTCCGTCGATGCGTTGGCCACCAGGTCATGCCACCACAGGTCGCGACCGGGCTTCATCGAAACCTGCGCGTTTTTCCCGATGCGCTCGAGGACCACCACTTTCTCAATCGTGGGAGTCCCGGTCAAAGCGTCGTCCACGCTGGCCTTCAGCGAGACGACCGTCCCGCGCCTCCACGCGCCGTCCGCCGTGATCAACACTTTCGCCTTGGCGTCATTGATGCGCTCGCGCAGCGCCTCCGCGGAAAATCCGCCGAACACCACCGAATGGGCCGCGCCGATTTTCGCGCAGGCCAGCATGGCGATGGCCAGTTCGGGGACCATGCCCATATAGATCGCGATGCGATCGCCCTTCACCACGCCCAACGACTTCAGCGCGTTGGCAAAACGATTCACCTCGCGCTCCAACATCCCGAAAGTCAAGACGCGCGAATCGCCGGGCTCGCCCTCCCAGATAATCGCCGCTTTATTCCGCCGCGCGGAGTGCGCGTGCCGGTCCACGCAGTTGTACGTAACATTCAGCTTTCCGCCCACAAACCACTTGGCCCACGGCGCATTCCACTCGAGCACCTTCTCGTAGGGCTTGAACCAGTCGAGATTCCTAGTCTGTTCCGCCCAGAATGCTTCCGGGTCCTTCGCCGCTCGCTCGTACACTGCCGGATCGTTCCAATTGGCGTGCTTCCGGAAATCCTCCGACGGAGGAAACGTGCGGCGTTCATCGAGCAGTGCGGACAGACTTTTTTCGCTGGGCAATGACATTTCGGCAAGACTCCGCGCAAAAGTTCAAGCCAAAGGCCGCTCCGCAGTCGAGCGCTTCACCCTGACCTGTGCGCCTAGGATGTCGGAGGCCGGAAACGTTGTCAATGGAGGTTGCGTTCGTGTGTGCCGGCGGACGCCCGGCTGTGGCCGCGGCTGGCCATGGGCGAAGAGATCGGCAGGGCCCGGACCCGAATCGTGCCAGCCGAGAGCCAATGCGGAACAGTCTTTTGGGTTTCCCACAGGCTTGGCCTTGATTTTTGTCCCATCCATTTGTAGGGTTACTGCAATTGATTGTCGGAGAACCACAATCAATTTAGACCCCGCCGTCTTTCTATAGGTGTGTCCTGTGAAGGTGCGCTGACCATGTCGTCCGGCTCAAAAGTCTCTACAAACTGAGGGGGTGTTCCATGCGTAGATTGGTTGTGATTTTGACGCTGCTGATTTTCTACCTTTCGATGGGCGGGCGCGCCTGGGGGCAGGCGCAGATAACAACGGGGAGCATTCAAGGCACGGTGGTGGACGAAAAAGGCGGAGCCGTGGCAGATTCAACGGTTCAAGCGACGAATCTCGATACCAATCTGTCCGCGACTGTGATGACCGACACCGACGGCCGATTTCAGTTTCTATCGCTGGCGCCCGGCCGGTACACGGTAACAATCTCCAAATCCGGATTTGCGACGATGGACCAGACGGGAGTCACGCTGACGGTCGGTCAAACGTTGTCGCTGCCGGTGACCATGAAAGTTTCGGCCACCCAGGAGAAGATCGAAGTCACCGCGACGCCGGACATCGTGGATACGGTCAGCAGCACATCGACCGACACACTGGACGAGCAGGCGGTCGCCGAAACGCCGCTCCTTGGCAGGAAATTCGAGGACCTGCTGACGCTCACTCCTGGGGTGAGCATCGTCCAAGGCCCCGACGGCGACGAGATCAACTTCAACGGCCAGCGCGGCGTGTTCAACAACATCAGCCTGGATGGCGGCGATTTCAATAACGGATTTTTCGGCGAGCAGTTGGGCGGCCAGCGTGCGGCCATCGATATCACTCTGGACGCCGTGAAGGAATTCCAGGTGGTGGCCAGCGGCGCGAACGCCGAATTCGGACGCACCGCCGGCGGCGTGGTCAATGTGATCACCAAGTCCGGAACCAACGAAGTGCACGGCAGCGCATTTTATTATCAGCGCCTCGAGGCCCTGACGTCGCACACCTCGGACGGAATGCCGCTGCAGGACTTTAAGCGCGAACAATTCGGCGGCACCGTCGGAGGGCCGATCGTGAAGGATATGCTGTTCTTCTTCGGCAGCGGCGAGGGCATCCTTGAGGATTTGACGCGCAACAATTTGAGCGTGCCGATCGGCTCAACGCCGTGCGCTGTTTCCAATCCGGTTTTCAATTCCAATATTACTGACGCGCAAATCTCCGCCAACGCGGACTGCCAGCGGCTGGTGCTGCTCAATTTCATGAAGACCAATTTCAATGAAAATGACGGCTTGCCGGTCAGCCACCAGATTCGCAACGGCGCAGGTTTCGGGCGTGGCGATTACAATCTGAACTCCAGCAACCAGATTTCCGCCTCCTACAATTTTGACTGGTCCAAGAATCTCAACCAGACGTTCGATGTACCAACCTACGGCACCACCGCGAACGGAATTGAAGGACCCGCGAAGGTGCAAACGTTCAACGCCAACTGGTTTACCACCGTTTCGCCGACCAAACTCAACGAGGCGCACTTCACGTATTCCCGCGAAAACCGTCCCCGGCTGGACTCGGACACCGCGGCCGTCCCGGACACGGGAATCGGATTCGTACCTTCCTTCCGTTTTGGGCAGCCGTTTTTCTTTGAGCCGAAAGTCGACGAGGTTTTCTGGCGCACCGAGATTCGCGACAATTTCTCAATCATCCACGGCGCCCACACCATTAAGTTCGGCGGCGACTTTCTTCACAGCGCGAATACCCAGATATTCCGCGGATTCTTCGGTGGCCGCTACCTGTTTGACAGCGCCGTGGGGTTCCTGCACTACGCCTCACCCGCGTCTCTCGGTCCGGGCTTCGGTCCTTCCACCGAGGAATGCGCCAGCGGCGCATTCACCGATGCATCTTTGCTCACCCGGCCGATGATCGGCGGGCAGGCGACCGCGACGTGCCCGGATGCTTCGCTCGCCACCGAGGGCCCGCTACTTTTCTACTTGCAGCATGGACCGACGACCTCCGGAGAGTCGCTCGATGCTTCCGGCGCGTCGTCCATTGCCAACAACGAATACGCACTGTTCCTGCAGGACACCTGGAAGGTCACCAGGAATTTCACGTTGAACTACGGCCTCCGATGGGAAGCGCAGATTTTCCCCGATCCCACGCTCGCGCCGGCAAAGACCGCCTACGGCTCGAACCTGTCGGATCCAAAGTTTCCTTCCACTGGATTCCTGCCGAATCAGAAAAAAATGTTCCAGCCGCGAGTCGGATTCGCGTGGGACATTCGTGGCAACGGAAAATCGGCTTTGCGAGCCAGTTGGGGAATCTTCAATGCCCGACAGAACATGCTGACGCAGGTCGGAGCCCTTACCACCAACGGCGTGCAACAGCAGTCAATTTTCGCTTCAAGTTGCGTGGACGCGCCCGCTTGCGATTTCTTCAATACGGCGACGGGCGGCGCTCCTCCGACCTATCCGAACACCGTTCCAATTCCGCTCCTGGCGCCGGGAACCTTCCCGTTCCAACCGGGCGTCACGGTATTCAGCAAGGACTACGCCAATCCTCGAATCTACTCGGTGAATGTCGCGTACGAACAGCAGATCGGCTCCTCACTGTCCGCTTACGCCCAGTTCGATTGGAGTATGGGCGTGCACCTGACGCGGTTCGAGGATCCCAACAGCGCCAAGTCCGGGTTTGCCATTCCCGCGAATCTCAATAGCGATACGGTGGACTACACCGGAAATATGCCGTTCCCCAATCTGGGGAGCATCACCAACACCACCAGCGACGCCCGCTCGCTCTATCGCGGCGTCACAGTGGGAGTGAAGGAACATCTGGGCCAGAAGTTTCAGATGGAGGCCAACTACACCTACTCCAAGGACATGGACGACGATTCCAACGAGCGCGACCCGTTCACTTTCCGCTACGCCAATTTCTACAACCTGAAGGCGGAATATGCGTACTCGGACCGCGACGAGCGGCACCGCTTCAATTTCTATACCTACGCCAAGCTGCCCTGGGGCTTTAACGGCGACGTCCGCATGCAGGCGCATTCCGCCCAGCCCATCACCGACAATTCCGCTGGAGACGGCAGCGGAGCGCCCTGCACGATCAGCAATTCGCGCACACGGTTCGTGAACGGAGTCGACTGCGGACGCAATCACCTGCGTAAGGACAACGCCTATTTCACGTTCGATCTGGCATTGGATCGCACCTTCCACCTCGGCGAGCGCATGTCGCTGATACCCAAGATGGAAATCTTCAATCTGTTTAACAACGCCAACAACATCAACACGCTCACCAGCCCGGCTTTGTTCAACTTCGATGGCTTCCTCCGGGAAGGTGTAGGCGATCCGAGGCAGGCGCAGTTGTCCGTGCGGTTCCAGTTCTAGAACACCAAGCTGGGTACAAATTGAGGATCCGAAAATTGGATCCGAAGTGAGGATTGGTAGCTTTGTAGGGCACGGCTTCAGCCGTGCCGAACAGCGACCTCTACTCAAGGCTTCAGCCGCTGGCGGTCGTTCTTGATTCGCAGAAGCTGGCCGGCGATTCCTCGGATTTCCTCGGGGAATCGCGGCCAGTTTTTTTCATGAGCGGTAAAAAATCGTCGGGTCGCGAGCAGCACGGTATAGGCCACACTCTGCTGTTGGACATAGGACATCTTTCGTATCTGCGCTGTGCCGCACGCTTCGTCGCTCTGTACTATAGAGGCAGGAATTGCTCTGTTGTAGCTGACCATGACCAAGAAAGCCGATCCGCTGCTGACCGCCCCGGGCACCGAGTTGCAGATTGTGGTCTTTGGCGCCGACCTCGATGGTTTTCCCATCATGGAGCGCACCAAAATTCTCACTCTCACCCGCGATGGGGCGACCATCCCGCTCACCAAGAAACTGGCTCCCGAATCGGAGCTGACCGTATCGAACCCGGCGACCAACCAGGAAACAGCCGCCCGCGTGGTCGGCCTCATCCGCGAGGGCAAAGGCGCACATGTGTACGGAATTTCCTTTCTCGATCCTTCGGCGAACCTGTGGCACGCCGAATTCCCCGACGCGCAGCCCGGAAAGTGGATGATCATGGCTTGCAGCCGGTGCCACACCGTGGAACGGGTTGCACTCACCGAAATCGAGGCCCGCATTTTCGAGTCGAAACAGGCCTTGACGCGCTACTGCGAATGCAGCAACTCGTCCACCATCTGGAAGCACACCGAGCGCCGGGTGTCCGAGCGCCGCGTCACCCCGCGCGGAGGAACCGACCGGCGGCAGCAGATGCCCCCTCCACAGGAAACTTCTCAAGCGCAGCAGGAAAAGCGCCGGGACAAACGCACAGCGATGAAGGGCTCCGCCTGTATCCGGTTTAACGGAAGGGAAACCGTCGTGGAGTTGGAAGACGTGTCGCGCGGAGGCTTTCGATTCAAGAGCCGCAACAATTATCCCATCGGCACGCAGATTGAAGCCGCGGTCCCGTACTCCAAGGGCAGTGTCAACATTTTCGTCGCCTGCAAGATTGCGTATTACCGCGAACTGCCCGAAGGCCTGCACAGACATGGAGTGAGCTACGTCAGGTCCCTCGCAAGAAGCTGAATCAGTTCCTGAAGCGGGCCAAGGTTTCTTCCCCCCCGAGACAGAAAGTTGAAAAATCCATCTTCCTGATTCCACTCTGGGGAGTTGGCGTTTATGCTGGCGGCGCGAGGAATTTCAATGTCCACTGAGAAGCACGCTCCGGTTCTGGCGTTCGACGTGTACGGCACGCTGATCGACCCTTTCCGAATGGAGGAGCACCTGCGCGCCGCGTTCGGCGAAAAAGCGAAAGAGGCTTCGGAGCTTTGGCGCAGCAAGCAGCTGGAGTACTCGTTTCGGCGGGCGCTGATGAAGAAGTATCAGAACTTCGGCGCGTGCACGGCGCAGGCGTTGCGCTTTGTAGCCGCGCAGATGGGAATCGCGCTTTCCGAGGACGCGCAGCAGGCGCTCCTAGCCCAATACCAGCGGTTGCCCGCGTTTCCGGATGCCGCTGCCGCACTCGATGAAGTGGCGGCGCAAAAATTTGAAATCGTCGCGTTCTCCAACGGAACGCAGGCCGCGGTGCGCGCTTCGCTGGAGCATGCGGGAATCCTAGCGCGCTTCCAAAAGATTGTGAGCGTGGATGCGATCCGCACCTTCAAACCCGATCCCGCCGTGTATGAATATCTCGCCGCCGAAGTTCGCGCACCGAAGAATGCAGTGTGGGTGATTTCCAGCAATCCATTTGACGTGATCGGCGCTAAAGCTTGCGGTTTGCGCGGCGCGTGGGTACAGCGCGATCCGAAGCGCATCTTTGATCCCTGGGAGTTTCAGCCGGACGTTACAGTTCACACGCTTGCCGGGCTGGCGGGGAAACTGGCGTAGTGCCCTCGACTACTTCGCGAACGAGCCGGCCTGCTGCCGCGACTGCAACACCCGCAGGATGGAATCGCGGGTAACGATACCCACCACGTTCCCTCCCGCAATCACCGGCATCTGCTGCATTCCGATCGTGCGCATGCGATCGAGCAGCGACAGCGCGGGCTCTTCCGGAGCGGCCCAGTGCAGTTTGCTCTTCGGCAGCATCACCGCCTGCACCGAAGTCACGTCCCAATCGTGCTGCGGCACGGCGCTCAAGGCCTCCGCCGTAACCAGTCCGACCAGTTCGTTGCCCGCCACCACCAGATGCGCCCGGCGCCCGGTGCGCACCATCTCGCGGGCGTAGTCTTCCAGCGAAATCTCGCGTCCTAC
>Ga0209168_10000212_pt1 | contig 65323 bp, 58 predicted proteins | sample Coa_R1_FD_187156 | JGI IMG/M metagenome (GOLD analysis project Ga0209168, IMG submission 187156) | Surface soil microbial communities from Centralia Pennsylvania, which are recovering from an underground coalmine fire - Coalmine... | ecosystem: Environmental > Terrestrial > Soil > Unclassified ...
GATCGTCGTCTCCGAGAATTGGGTAATCGGGTAATTTGGTAATTGAGTAATTGAAAATCAAAGGCGAAAATCCTGATCTGCAATGGATATCAAGGCGAAGCCTTGGTCAGTTAGGCTCCTGGCTAGCGGGTGGACCATAGTCCGGCTTGGGCAGCAGACGGTCGCGGTCGTAAGGCGGGTCCTGGTGCGCGGGAAGGGGATCATCGGGGAAATCCGCGTGCCACTGCCGGCGCCAATCGTCATCAGCGTAATACTTGAGGTAGAGCCGGTTATCTTCCTCGCTGCCACTGCCGAGCATTGGGATATGCCACGCCGAATTGGCATCCGTCGCCAACATGATGGCGTCCTCCCGCAGGGAGTCGGTCCAGAGATGCCTATAGAGCTCGCGGTCGCTGAGATGATCTGTCTGCTCGATAAATACCCGAAGTAACGCGAGCTTATGGATCACCTCCCAAAGTTTGGCCGTCAGTTCCTCGTCGTTGAGCGAATCCGGCGGAGGAAGTGATACGCCCGCGCTCTCCAACTGTTGAAAGTGAGTCGTCCACGGAGCTTCCTCGTAGTCCACCACGTGTTTCCAGAATGACTCTTCCGTTTCAGCCGGGCAGTCGTCCAGGATGGTCAGCTCCATCTGGCCGTCACAAAGCTCTTCCGCACGGCGTTTCAAGTCCTCGATCCTCTCATCACTATCCCGGTTATCCCAATCCCGGTTATCCCGGTCGTCCTTACCTTCCGGCCTTGCCACAATTACCTCCCGGCATGTGGACCGCACAGCGTCCGAGCTTGCCTAATATAGGCGCCAATGCTACGCGAGTCTGGGCCACTTTTACAACAGTTGTGAAAGGAACCTACTTATTGCTCCTTTAAGGCCTCGAAGGGATTAACGCGGCCGGCGCGCACCGCGGGACGCAGGCATACGAAGACTCCAATCAGGGCCAGCAACGCGCCCGTCAGCAGAACGTCGCTCAGTCCAACCGGATCCAATCCGGCGATGGTATTGCGCAGATACCTTGATACGATGAATCCCGCCGCCGTTCCCAAGATCAGGCCGGCCAGAATCTGGCGCAAGACATCAGTCAGAATCTGTGCGACGAGCCTTGGCGGTCCGGCTCCCAAGGCTGCCTGGATGCCGAAATCCCGCGTCCGGCTGGCGATGGTTACCGATGCCACCGAGTACAAGCCCACGTTGGCGACCATAAACGCCAACAAGCTGAGGATTCCCATCAGCTTCAAGTCGAGCCTTTGCGGCGCGGTGAGACGCGCCACCACTTCATCGAATTGGCTCAGGTCGCTAATCGCCTGATCCGGGGCAATCTCCTGGACGGCGGCCCGCACACCGGGCACAGCCAGGCCGGGATGTCCCTTCATCTTGAGATAGAAATGCATGGCCATGAAATGGCGAATGCTCTGCATCAGAGAGTCTGAGACTTGCATCAGGGGGATGTACACGGTCGGTTCGACGGGAAGCTGTGGTCCTGACTGATGAACGTTGCCAACGACCCCGATGACGCGAAACCTGTCGGCCAGTTTGAGATCCGGCTCAATGCTCTGCCCCTGGATCTGGTCTTTGAAATAGCGTTGCGCAAACGCAAGGTTGACGATGGCCACACGTTCGCTGGTTTGCGTATCCTGTTCCGTGAAATCACGGCCAGCGATTTGGGATATGCCGAAGACGGCGAAAAATCCGGGGGTTACAGGCCGGTATTGCACGTATCGAGTATTCCCATCCGGTAGTTTCAAAGGAACGCTGAACGGCAAACCAATCGGCAGATTGGTCGACGCCGCCACTTGCCCGGTTCCGGGAATCTCATGCAGGCGCGGCATGAGGTGTTGCATGAACGATTGCCAGGCGGCTGCATCGGGATACCGGGCGGGTAGCGGATTCACCGTGAAGGTAAGCACGGCTCCAGGATTCAAACCGAGGTCCACCTTCGAGAGCCGGGCAATGGACCCGGAAAGCGCCAGGGCCACAATCAACAACGTGCTTGCAAGACAAACCTGCGCGATCAATAGGGCCCGTCCGACCAAGCGGGAGCCCCGGCTCCAGCCGGCATGAGACCCGGATCCCAACTCTTGCGTGATGTTTCGCACACGGGCCCGCCGCACAGCCAGCAGCGAACTGAGCGCCGGTATGGCGAGGGCGAGCAGGGTGGCAAAAACATACACGCGAAGTCCAAGGTGAGCGCCTTGAAGTGAATTCATCCAGTTGAGGGGAATGTAGCCATTGATCCATGAAAGCCCGAACGAGGCCATGACAAGGCCGCCCAAGATGCCCAGCACGCCGACCAACAGCCCTTCCGCAAGCGAGGGCAGGCTCAGGCGAACTTTGTCTGCGCCCAGCGCACTGCGCAGCGCGATATCACGGCCGCGAACCACGGCGCGGAGCAGCAGCAGGTTTGAGAGGTTCGCCGCCACCAGAGCCAAAAGGATCGCGCTAAAGGCGAAGAACATCAGGGCGACGGGAGCGGCCGTAGCTGAAAGATCGCGCGAAAGGGAGGTAGCTGAAAAGACAATATGATCCGAAGGATTCAATTGAATCTCCGCTGCCCGCGAGTACAACCGCGTGCTGAGATCCGCGCTCGCCTGCGCCAGCCGCACGCCACGGTTGAGACGGGCCACCACCCATAGATGGTTTCCGCGATCACGGCTCGGCTGCGATAAACCAAGAGGAACCAGAACGTCCACCGGTTCGACAAACTGGAAGCGCGGTGGCAGTACGCCGACCACGGTGGCGGGCTTTCCATCCAGATCGATTGTGTGCCCCACAATGCCGGCGGAACCTCCGAGCTGATTGAGCCAAAGCCGGTGGCTGACAATGGCGACCGATGGACCATTGGGGCGGTCTTCGTCCTCGGTGAAGTTCCTTCCCTGCGCCATCCTGATTCCCAACACGATCAGAAAACCGCGATCCGCCGGCCGTCCGGGGACAAGCACCGGCCCTCCCGTTCCCGAGACATTCCAGAGTTTAGGGATGGAAGCCGCGCCAAAGCCCGAGTAGCCGGGCAAACCGGGCAGTTGCTGGTATTGCATCGGCGTCATGGTGGTGATGCCCGAGGCGTCAACCGGCCCCAGCATCGCCAGATGCGCAGGATCCGCATAGGGAGGCGGGCTGAGCACAAAATTATCGATCAGCGCAAAAGTTGTGCTACAGGCGCCAATGCCCAGAGCAAGGGTCAACGAAGCCAGAAGCAAGAATCCGGGGCGTCGAAGACAGTTGCGCCAGGCGACGGTAATTTCCCAGAGATAAACACTCGAGAGCATAAGTGACTCGTTCGAAAGGAGTAACTACGCATCCTCACAGTGCCGACTCGGCAGCTGTTGAAGGGCGCCAGACAGCGCAGTTAAGCAGGCCATCCTCCAGTACCAGGATGCGGTCGCAAGACAGAATCGTCTCCTGGCGATGGGCTACGATAATACGCGCGATTCCCAGAGTTGAGACCACCCGGTTGATTTTGTTCTCGGTTTCGGCATCCAGATGACTTGTTGCCTCGTCCAGAAACAGTATTCGCGGTTCCTTATACAGGGCGCGGGCAAACAGGATGCGCTGCTTCTGGCCACCGGAAAAGCTCAAGCCTGTATCGGTGATCAGCGTGTTGTATTTCATCGGCATTGAGTCGATGTCCGCATGGATACAGGCTTTTCGGGCACTCTCCTGCACCCGTGCCATATCCAGAGGAGAGTCAAAGCAAGCGATGTTTTCGGCGATGGTCCCGCAGAACAGTTCCTCTACCTGTTGCACGGCCGCGATCGTAGCCCGGTATTGTCCGGTAACCTCTGACAGCGGGACGCTATTCAACAGGATGGAGCCGCGGGACGGTGCAAGCAGACCCTGCATCAACTTGAGCAAGGTTGATTTGCCGCAGCCGGACTTGCCCGTGATGGCGAGTGATTCCTCCCCATCCAGCAGAAGCGACACCCCTTTCAAGAGCCAGGGATCGTCATCCGAGTAGCGAAACCACACGTCCTTCAACTCCAGGCGCCGCGTGGACGAGGGAGTTAACGTGCGCACATCACCACTGCTTTCGGGCGGGGCCATGACGATGTCCGAAAGACGATCCAGATGGATCTCGATGGTCTTCATCTCCAGGTACTTGTCCAGAACGTTCATGACGCGCGCGGCCAGGAGTTCGCGATAGGCGATGTAACTGAACAGCATGCCAATCGAAATCGCATGCTGGAGCACCAGCGACGTTGCGTACCAAATTACGAGCAGGCGTTCACCGCCGAAAACCAAAGTGTTGCTGAGACGGAAAAAAGCCTGGATCCGTTCCGACCTGGCCATCCGGTTCTGGCCGCGCACCACCAGGTTCGCCCATTGCCCCAGCCGAACTCCTTCCGCACAGAAGGTCAATGATCCACTACCAGGCGTTCTGGCGTTTTAATTGGCCATTCAATCAAAAGTTCTAAAATCGTGCGCCAGGGCCGACCATTATTTTCAAAGAGTTCTCCAGTGTGCCCATCCTGTTCTGCCATTTTGAATGAGCGCTTCCGCTGTTTTATCCTCATCCCTAATCTTACGTCGGAATGCCGGCTTCCCCAGTGGGGCGAATTTTGAGAAGGGATTATGGCCTTCGATCTTATCCAGATCCGCGAGCTCGCCGAGAGCAAAGAAGATGAAAACTGGAAGTTCCGCGAGTTCCTGAAGATGCAGTGCGATCTGGAACCGGGCCAGATCGACCAGCGCGTTTTTGAAACTACACGGCGCGTGTGGGCAGGAATCGACTGCACGGCCTGCGCCAACTGCTGCCGAGAGATGCATCCATCGTTCAGCGAAGAGGAAGTCGACCGGCTGGCTCGCCGGCTCGGAATGGAGCGCCAGCAGTTCATTGACGCCTATCTGGAGCGCACGAAAGAGGCCGGCGAGAATTTCTGGCAGACACGTGGAACTCCCTGCCCATTTCTTAAAGACAATCTGTGCAGCGTCTATGAGGATCGCCCGGCTGATTGCAGCGGATATCCCTATCTCTACGAACCGGAGTTCGCTTCCCGCACGATAGGGATGGTTGAGCGAACGTTGACCTGCCCTATCGTGTACGAGGTGATGGAGCAGCTGAAGAAATCTCTGGGATTTCGGCAGCGCAGGCGGCACAGGTGAATCGCATCGTTATGAGCCGAGCGATCCAAGACCCGCGCCTAAAGGCAATCCTGTTCAATTAACAGGCTTCGGAACCTATTAGTTAATGCTGAACACAAGGTCCCTCCAATTTACCCGCGCTGGCGCGCGAGTAAATCCTCGGGATGACGCCAGGGTTTTTTCACGGTCTTCAATTAAGTGAACCGTATTGGGGCTAAAGGCCCTAATCGGTGAACTCAATCGTATTGTCTGATTGCTGTTCCAGCCTTGCGGAGCCGCTTAGCCGGGCTTTATGATGCGTTTGCAAGTCTTTTATCATGCATTTGCAAGTCTAAGGAGAGATTGAGGATGTCGGGAGCCAGCCACGTTATTACAGTGACGTCGATCGGCGTAGAGAACCCCGTCGACGTTGCAATAGAGGATACAGTCCAGTGGTTCTGTGAAGATGCAACCAGCGCCAGCATCACCTTTCCACAATCCGGCAAGACAGGCCCTTTCGCACAAGCCAAGTACGGTTTGGGTGGCACCGTCAACCTAACCACCGGTCAAAAGTCTTCCACATATACTGTCAGCAGCGAGATTTCACCAGGAACTTACCCGTATGAAGTCACCGTGAAATCCGGTAATGCAACCTTGAGCTATTCCTGCAGCATTGTCGTTGTTCAGGGCGGGGTATCCATTGGGCATGGACTCGTTGGATAAACGCTTTTCCCTAAATTGCACTTAGATATTTCCAGAGCAGTGGGTATTTTTTTCGGGCGCAGGCATGATTTTGCTTTTACCGGGTTGCTCCGGTGGCTAAGTGGGAACTCTCTCAAGTGGAACGATGAACTGAATGCCATCCACCTGTTTTCGCTGGAGTCTGGCATCGTTGGTGACGAAAAGGTCAATGGCAGCGGCGGCGGCGCAGGCGAGCTGAATGGCATTGGGCGGGCCAAGAGCGCGGTCCGGGCGCAGCGAAGCGTAAATTCGCGCCGCTTTTGGATCAAAGGGAAGGATTATTGCGGCGGCTGAAATAGCGGTCTCATACCGAGAGCACAGTTGCGTGTCTCCCTGTTCCGTTGGCTTGACGAGGATTTCTCCCAAAGTAAGCGTGGACGTCAGCAACTGGTCACCGCGGGCCAACATTTTCGTCCGGAGAGCTGCTGTTGCCTTCGACAGCGGGCCATAGTCTTCAAACAAGTAGATGAACAGATTGGCGTCCCAGAAGACGCGACTCATTCCCAGCCCTCGCGGAGCCGGCGCACATAGTCGTCCGCATGTTCATCCGCCCACAGGTGCTTACCTGAGGCACGCAAGGCAAGCAGCGGGTCGGCCTTAGAAGCAGCGCTCAGCGCGGCCGCAGACCATCCTTCATACCAGTTCAGCAAACCATCGTATCCATGAGGCATGTCTTCCCGACGCGGCGTGATCTGAGCTAAAATTCTGCGCTTGCGAAGGGAGTCCAAATATATGGCGATCGACATGGACAAGCTCAATGCTTTTATGGGGCGTTTTGTCGCGGATCTCGGTGCAGCGGTGGGTGCCGGAATGGTGGTAATTGGCGAGAGGCTTGGACTGTACAAAGCACTCGCGGAGTGCCCAGTGACCTCGGCCGAACTTGCCGCCAAAACTAGAACCGATGAACGCTACGTGCGGGAATGGCTGGCCTCACAGGCAGCGGGTGGCTATGTCACGTACGATGAAAAAACAAACAAGTTCAGCCTCACAGAGGAGCAGGCCTTTGCCTTGGCCAACGAAAACAGCCCGGCATATCTGCCTGGGGCATTCCAGCTCGCTCTCGGTTCACTCGCCGCCGTCCCGCGAATTGCCGATTCGTTTCGCACGGGAGCGGGGATGGGCTGGCATGAACATGATGACGGCGTGTTTCACGGGTGTGAGAAGTTTTTTCGGCCTGGTTACGCCGCCAATCTGGTGAGCTCCTGGATCCCAGCGCTCCATGACGTGAAAGAAAAACTCGAAATCGGCGCGCGAGTCGCCGACGTGGGTTGCGGGCAAGGCGCTTCCACAGTGTTGATGGCGAAAGCATTCCCGAAATCAACCTTTTTGGGATTCGACTACCACGATAAATCGATCGAAGCAGCTCGTGATTCTGCTAAGCGTGAAGGGGTTGCCGACCGGGTCACGTTCGAGGTGGCCAAAGCCAAGGAGTATCCAGGAAAGGATTACGACTTCGTCGCGGTTTTCGACTGTTTGCACGACATGGGCGATCCAGTTGGCGCCGCCGCTCACGTTCGACGATCCCTGCGAGAAGACGGTACGTGGATGGTTGTGGAACCATTCGCCAATAACGAGTTGAAGGACAATCTGAATCCTGTGGGCCGGGTCTACTACTCGTTCTCGACACTGCTATGCACGCCCTGTTCAAGATCTCAGGAAGTAGGTCTGTGCCTGGGCGCGCAATCCGGAGAGGCGCGCATCCGACAGGTGGTGACGGCGGCGGGCTTCAGCCGTTTCCGCCGAGCGACGGAAACGCCGTTCAACATAGTTTACGAAGCCCGGCCCTGAACAGATGACTTGAGGGTCCGGCTTCATAACGCACCCTTGCGGGTACGGTCTTGCATGACACACCAGTCAGGATAACAAAGGGAAAAAGGATATCGCCGAGGGGTGGGGTTTCTGGTTTATTCAGCCTTCCTGCTCCGTGGGGCGGATTAGCATTTCGTTGATGGCGACGCGGCGGGGGCGGGTGGCGATATAGAGGATGGCGTCGGCGATGTCTTCCGATTCCATGCGCTCCATGTTGGCAAAGCGCTGGAACAGTTGCTCACGGACCTCCGGCCGCAGGTGGGTTGCCAGCTCAGTATTGACCGCGCCCGGCTCGACCAGCGAGACGCGAACGTGCCTGCCGGTTACCTCCTGGCGCAGCGATTCGCTGAACGCTCCTACGCCGAACTTGGTCAAATTGTAAATACCCACCTGGCTGCGCGCGACTCGTCCGGCGACAGAGCTGATGTTGATGAGGTCGGCAACCCGGCGCGGAGGACCTTCCGCTGCTTTCAGCAGATGCGGGAGCGCAGCGTGCGCGATGTAGAGCAATCCCATGATATTCAGAGACACCATGCGCTCCCACTCTTCCGTCGGGGCGCCGACAATGGGACCGAGCAGCATGACGCCGGCATTGTTTACGACGGTATCGATCCGGCCAAGTTCTTTCACTGTCCGTTCGACCGCGGCCCTGGCTTGGGATTCATGGGTGATATCGGCTTCGATCACCAGCGCCCGTCCGCCTTTTTCTTTGATCTCCGCCGCCAGCTTGTCCAGCCGTGGCTTGCGCCGGGCGACCAGGGCAACCGCGGCTCCGGCCCCAGCCAGCGCCCGCGCCGCAGCCTCACCAATTCCACTGCTCGACCCGGTAATCAGGGCTACGGTTCCATCCAGACGTTCTGCCATTTCTTTTATTTATCCTCGTCTTATTTATCGTGGTTCTATTTATCGCGGTTCCAACCCTTTATGGTTCCGCAATCCGTTATTTTACTGCACGCGGCTTTCGAGGAGTTGTAATGTGCCACAGTTGCGTCAGAAGTTGAACACCACGCCGCCGCCCGGCAATATGTTGTGGTGGTGCAGGCCGCCCTGGCCGCCGAGAAAGGTATTTAACCGGATGAAGCCCGGGTCGCCGGTGAGAAAGTCGCGCACTTCGAAGCGTAAGGCAATGTGGGGGATGAAGGTTTTCACATCCAGCCCGCCACCATATTGCAACGCACCTTTATTTTCCACGCTTCGGCTGAGGGAGTAGCGGGCCCAGCCCGCACCGACAGAAATAAAGGGTGAAACCGGGCCTTTTGGCAGGAGCTTTAACCGCACCGAAGGAGTGACAAAGGTGGTAGTCACATGCTCAAGCGTGCAACAAAAATTGGTTAACGTCACCCTCTGGGAGGGAATTCCAACCACTGGCAACTCGATGTAAAGCGACGCCACTCTGGCGTCCTTCAAGCGGTAGGCGCCCTCGCCCTGGAAGAAAAACTGGTGGCCTGTCTTGAAGCTCTCGGTCAACGCCTGGGGTTGTATACAAAGGACTCCGAGAGGACAGGAGAAGCTTGCTTTAGCATCGGACGTGATGGATCCGCCAACGACGAAACCCACGTCAGCTTTTTGGGCAAGAGCTCCCGAAAGTGCAAGAACCAGGAACAAGAATAGAACAGCAAACCGCCGCATCGAGCCCTCCTCTGAGCGCGCACACTACGAGTGTCAAAACGGGATTTTGCCGTTAACCGGCCGGTGAACCGTTACCCGACTAGAACGAAACAGCCGCGGGTTCTTGCACACTTTTTTGCAGGTGAGAATTGAATCACATGTAACCGGATCGCCTGGTTCACGACCACCAGCCATGGACGCATTGAGCCAGATGGGACATCGGATAGCCCCAGGGAGGGAACGCGGTTTCGAACAATCTTATTGGGGGGTGAACTCAAATCTAACTTCGATCAGGCTTGTCCGGTCCGCGGGCTCGTATCTCCATTTTTTGACCGCACGCGCCAGGGCCTCAACCAGGACGGGGTTGCCACCGAGCTCCCTGACTTCCTTTACGGCTCCGTCCGGCATCACCGTCGCCTGGACTCGCGCCATTCCTTTAATGTTGAGTCTCCGGGCAAGCTCGGGATACTCCGGCGGCACGCTGCTTTTGATCTTGCGCGCGTCTTCAGCGTAGGCAACAGGGGCGTAGGCAACAGCGTGAAACATGAGCAGCCCAGCCAGGATCAGCCGAAGAACGATTTCCCAGTTCAACAAGCGAAGGACAGCGCGCTTCAACGGTGGTTTCGGGTTCATTGTTCCTGCTTCTTGTTCGTCAATCATGCTGGCCTCTCAGAAAATAAGACGTGCGCCGAACTGGAGTTCGCGCTTGGGATAGTCCCCAGTAAACCCCAGCGGCTGGCTGGGCAAGAGCTGCGCACTCCCATGAACGTTGAACGGAGGGGCAACCGAAGGACCCACTACGTCGTTGATCGTGGAATAGTTGGTCCGGTTTGCCAGATTGAATGCATCGGCAGTGAACTGGAGGGTACCCTTCTCGCTGATCTTGAACCGGCGGCTCAAGCGCAAGTCCACATTGACGTAGTTGGGCCCAATTCCGCTATTGCGGCCTGCTCCCGGCGGACGATCGGCAAAGTCTGTGCGGTCTCCATTCACGTCAGTTCCGCTGTAGAGATTGAAGGGATGCGGGCTGTCATACTCGAAGACCGGCGCCAGTTCGAATCCGCCCAGGATGCGCGACTTGAACGGGCTATCCACAATGCCAGCCACAACAACGCGGTGACGCTGATCGAAAGAAGAAAGAGCGCGCTCGGCCGAAGGTTGCACCTGATTACTGGCCCAGGCGGTAAAGTCAATAGAATCGTCCATGGCCTTGCTGTAGGTGTAATTCGCCATCAGCATGAAGTGGTGGCTGAGTCTCTGTTTCAATTCCAGCGTGCCTCCTTGATAGAGCGCTCCGGCTGAGGACGAAAAGACGTTGTTGTTAAAGATCAAAGGGTTGGCAAAGCAGGGATTATTAACTGCGACCTGGCACTGCGGCGCATTCCAGTTCTGGAAGGGCAGTCCATTGGTGCCGGGCACGTTGGCTGTTATTGGGGCGCCAGGCAGCACGTTTACATCAATCGTGCGGCCCAGATGAACGGTGTGTACATAGATGTAATTGGCGGAGAGGGAGAGACCTGGCGCCAGCTCACGCTCCACTCCCAGAGACATTTGTTCCGAATACGGATTCTGGAAATTTGGAGCAGTGCTGAAGAGAAAGGCATTGGCCGGCAGAGGGCCGGAGTTACCGGTCGTAATGCCGAACGGGGCCAGATCCGCCGGAGTGATACAGCCGCCCGCACCTGCCGCAGGCTGTCCGCAGAGAAGTTTTCCCTGGGCAAAAAGCGTCTGGAAGATCGCTGCGGAGTTCACCGCCGGATTTCCCGGAAGGCCATTCAGTGGAACGATAAACGACGTAACCTGCCTGTTACCGTACTGCTGGTTTACCGTGTCCTCAGCCAGAAGCAGCGGAGCATAGTAGATGCCGTAGCCGCCACGGACAACGGTCTTGTGGTCGTTGAACGGGTCCCAGGCAAAGGAGATGCGCGGAGCAACATCATTATACGAAGTATGAATGAACGCCCTTTGATCGACTTCATAGCGAATGCCCAGATGAACAGTGAAATTGGGGCGGACGCTCCAGTCATCCTGGACATATCCGCTTGTCCACGGAATGGTTTCCGCCACAGTCGGATTTCCAAATCCCTGGAGGTAAGCCTGGGGCAGCCCTAAACTGAATGACTGAAGGGAGTTGATTGTGGCGGGCGCCGCAGATAGCCCGCACGCGGCCGGGACCTGCAAACATGGGCTCAGGATGCCGCCGGGCAATTGCCCAAAAAAGAATTCACCACTCAAAAAGGAGGCGTTGGCCGTCCGGTTTCCGCGCAAGATCTCATCCACACCGAACTGGAACGTATGGTGCTGGTAAGTCCGGATCAAGTTGTCGGCAAGTTCGTAGTCACGCTCGGTAGAGATATTTGGAAGTGTGAGATTTTGCCCCAGGCCGGCAAACCCGCCTAAAGAGAAATTCACCTGCCCCCGGGTGTTAGGAGTAATGTTGTACTGGTTGATGTTCCACTGCGCACGGGCCTCATTTACGGTGTTTGCATTGAACGTGTGCAGCCAGGATGCCTGCAAGGAACTGGTCCACTGCAGCTCTGAAAAATCATTGGAATAACCGGACAAAGAGAGCTGACTTGGGTCACTCTCCTGCACATGCGCGGCAATGTACCGCAAGGAAACCTGGTCCCTATCGTTGAATTGATGATCCAGCCGCGCCGACCCCTGGTGCGAGGTAATGGGGAAAGGCAGAAGCCCTCCATTGGTTTCAAACTGGTTCACCAGTAAATGGTTCAGCGGACTGGAAGCTGGATTGATGGTGAGCACATTTTGCAAAATGCCGGCACAGGTTGCAGCCGGCAATGCCGGCTGACCGGTGAGGCACGGGACAGGAGTTCCTCCCCGGGCTGTGAGACCAGTCAAAATCGTCTGCTGCCCGCTGCCAGGAGCAAAAATGTTGCTGTTGGTCAGCAGCGGAATCGAAGCTTGCTTATCCTGGAGCAGGCCTTCGTAGGCAAGGAACAGGAATGTCTTGTCCTTTTTGATGGGGAAACCAATGGTCCCGCCAAATTGCTGGCGGCTTAACGAATTCTTGACCGGCTGGCCCTGTGCATTGAGCGAAAAGGGCTGGGTTGGAGTCAGTGCCTGGCCAAAGGCAAATGGATCACGGGCGTCCAAAGCATCATTGCGGAAGAAGCCGTATACAGAGGAGTGAAGCTGATTGCCGCCAGACTTGGTGACAATATTCACGGAACCGGCACTAGCGCCGCCCAGAGCGGCAGAATAGTTGGCACGATTGATCTGGAATTCCTGCACAGCGTCCTGGCTGACATTCACCATCACATATTGTGAGTAGCCATTGAAGCTGCCGCCATCCACAGTAATGTTGTTTCCTTGTCCACTGCTGCCATAGAAGGAGAGTCCAGACTGAGGCATCCCAGTGGAGCGCAACTGGCGGTCATCAACAATGGTATTGGATTCGCCCACACCGGGCGTGAGCAAGCTGAAGGTAAGATAGTCGCGGCGGTTAATGGGGAGGCCATCGATATATTCCTGGCCGAGCGTGCTGGACTGAGAGGCCCGCTCAACGTCCACGACCGGCGTTCCATTATTTTCCGCCCTGACTTCGACTTCAGCTGAAGTCGCCGAAAGCTGGAGATGAAAGTCTACTGTTGTGGTTTCACCCAGAGTCACGGTTACGTCCGGCCGCACATTTGGGGCAAACCCCTGGCTCTGCGCCGTCACTTTGTAAACGGCCGGCGCGAGCCCGCGGAAATGATAATGGCCAGTCGCATCCGTTACAGTGCTGTGCTGAATTCCTTTGGCGGTTTCAATCGCAACCACGGATACATTCGCCACCGCGGCGCCGGTTGAATCAAACGCCAAACCTTTGATATCCCCGGAGGTACCTACGCCCTGCGCGTATCCCATATTCGTAATAAACAGCAAGAATAAGATCCTGCCGGCATGCAGACACGTGTTCCTCATAACCCTCTCCTTCACAATCCCCGACACAGTTTTTCTGGGCTTTGCAACGGGCCTTAAGGCTGGTTCATTTTCTGCGCTGAAATTTTCTCAATGCAAAATCTGGGCGTTCGAAATCTTTGAGGATTCAAACCAGCCTGAGGCTGTAAATCGTTGCGATCAGTATCTCCGCGAGGCTTCTGTAAAATCCAGTTCCTTTAGTAACATGGCGGCCCGTCAGTAACCCCAATGGTCAAATTCGTGCCACAGCAGGAAGAAGATCACCGGGAGGAATTAAGCCGTTATGTTTCCGATCGCGAGAATTTGCTCCCATTGCGACAGAGGCAGGACTGAGAAGAAAATTTGGCAATCGGGTAATTTGAAATGCAGCGGACGCCCCAGTGATATTCTCCAGCAGCACAGAATCAGCCCAGCGCCCGGTTTTTTCCCGCTTTTTCCAAAATAGGATTCGACTTATAATGTGTATCCGTCATCGACGAGCAGCGGTGGCAGAGGGTTGTGTTCAGAATCTGGTGTGGATTTGAGGCGGCCACAAAACCATGGATGACAAAAACACAGGCAATGTCGCGAAGAAAATCGAGATGGTTGCCAACGTTGCAATCATCATCGCCGCGGTGGCGATCGTAATTCTATTTCTAAGGAACTACACCAAGAGCCAACCTGGCGAGCACGTCATTTCCGCGGGAACAAAATTTGCATTGAAAGGCGTGGACTGGCAGTCAAACGGAAAAAGTGTTGTATTAGCGATTTCCACGACTTGCCATTTCTGCACCGAGAGCGCCGGGTTTTATCGCGTGCTGGTGGACCAGTGTAAACAGCAGCACGTCCGCACCGTTGCCGTTTTGCCGCAGGCCGCTCCAGAGGCAAAAGCCTACCTGCAAAATGAGGGCGTGAGCGTGGATGAGATCCGGCAGTCCGTGTTATCCGACCTTGAGGTCAGCGGCACACCTACTCTGCTCCTGATTGATAAAGGCGGAATCGTGAAGAGCGTATGGGTTGGGAAGCTGCGGAGCGATGAAGAAAAAGAGGTTCTGGCAAAGCTGACCTCATCATCTTGAAACGCGCGTTCGGCACGTTTGTGTCATCGCGAGATGCAGTACAGGAGAAATAAAAATGTTTGGTTATGGAAAAGCTCTACTCCGGGTGGTCGTTCTCTTCGCCCTGGTGCTGGCGGCAATCGTCTTGTCGAAACCAGCTACTGTCGCTGCATACCAGGACTGCTGCCAGACGTGCGAAGACCGATATAACGCATGTTTAAGCGGGTGTACGACCAGTTTCTGCCGTTTGGGCTGTCAAAAGCAATTCGGCTTTTGCATAGAAATCTGTCCTGCCTGCCAGTAACTGCGTGACAGGATGACAACAGGCACAAGATAGGATTTGGATCGGCGTGCTTCCAGCTTGTCTTGTCTTGTCCTGCAGTTTTTGGTTAACCTCTTGCCCTGATTCTCTAAGGGGCCTGCAATGATCGATATTGGACTGGTTGGTTTCGGCTTTGCCGGCCGCGTATTTCATGCCCCGATTATCGCGGCCGTCCCGGGGCTGCGGTTACGAGCGATCGTGCAGCGCACCGGCGATGATGCCGTCAGGCTGTATCCCGAAGCTCAAATCTTGAAATCAGTGGATGACTTGCTGCGCCTGGAAGAAATCAAACTGGTTGTGATCGCCACGCCCAACACTTCCCACTACCCGCTTGCCCGACAGTGCCTGCTGGCGGGACGGGACGTGGTGGTTGATAAGCCCTTCACCACAACCTATGCGGAGGCGGCGGAGCTTGTAAGTCTGGCCAAGCAGGTTGGCCGGATGCTTACGGTGTACCAGAACCTGCGGTCGAATGGGGACTTCCGGACAGTCCGGCAGCTAGTGGAGTCAGAGCGGCTGGGACGGATTGCGCTCTATGAGGCGCACTTCGACAGGTATCGTCTGCTGATGCGACCCGGGGCGTGGCGGGAAAGAGCAGAACCTGGAAGCGGAGTTTTCTTTGATCTGGGTGTGCACTTGATTGATCAGGCCATGGTGTTGTTTGGCTTACCTGAGGCGATTACAGCCGACATTCGCATCGAGCGCGAGGGAGCCGTTGTGGATGATGCATTCGATGTGGTTCTGCACTATCCCAAAACGCGTGCTTTGCTGCGCGCAAGCATGATTGCCCTGGCTCCGGACCTGCGCTACATGGTTCGGGGCGAGAGAGGGGCGTTCGTTAAACATGGCATAGATCCCCAGGAAGAGGCGCTTAGGAGCGGTGAGGTTCCAGGCGGCGATACCTGGGGGAGAGAGGCACGGGAGAAGTGGGGCGTCCTTTACACCCCCAAGGGAGATGCCACGACGACTGAGACCGTCACCACTCTGCCCGGAGACTATCGCCTGTTTTACTCTAATGTGCGCGATGCACTCCTTGGGAACGCGCCAATCGACGTGACCCACGAGCAAATGTTGAACGTAATGAATGCCTTGGAGTTGGCCCAGAAGAGCAGCCATAAACGCTGCACGCTGGATTGGCGTTGCTCGTGAATCCCCGCGGCATGGCGCGTCCAATTCAAATCCGGGGCGCAAACGGCCTCAGGCGGGGAATCCAGCGTGGGACGTGGGAGCAGAATTCCTGATATTCTTTCCCGAATTTGCGGCGCAACACAGGCTCTTCATAAAGAAGCACAAAAGCAAAAAACCCCAGCCAGACAATGAATCCGTACTCCAGCAGAGGAACGCTTCCGAAGAGCAGTCCCTGGCCGAAGATCAAAGACGAGACGGCAACATACATGGGGTTGCGCACGTAGCGATACAGTCCGGTAACCACGAGGCGCCTCGGGGGAGCAACGGGCGCCGGCGTGCCCAGCCCCTGAATCGCGAAACGCGCAAAGGAATCCAGCAGGACGGGAAGTCCAGCCATGACTAACAGCGCGCCAACAATGCGAAAAGAGAAAAAGCCGAGCAAAGACGGGGCGAAACGCCAGTGACAGATCGTCCAGGGGACATACACGGCAAGCGTTCCCGGAGCTACCACCAAAAAGACCACCGAGCCGAGGATGGCGCTTGCGCGTTTCATGGCGAGCTTTGCGGAACCCGAGGATTTTACCGCGCCGCTGGTTGACTCACTCTTGGAACCGGCCAAAACATTTCAAATGGATTGCTGCCTGCATCATAGAAATGAGCCTTCCTTCCAAGCAACTTAGTGCATTGAGATCTCATCGAATTGTGAACACATGGGAGCCTGGTCGGAGGCTCTGTTACGCGCAAGCATCTTCTCTGGCAGATATGCCGTTACGAAAATCCAACTTCTTCTTATCGGCTTACGCAGACCCCGATCAAGCAACCGCTGATGCGGGCGCAGAACTCTTTTCCGGGGGCGGTGAATTAGGTTCGAGGATTCGCTCTTTCGACTGGGCCAGCACCGCCATGGGGCCCATTGCAGCATGGCCACAAAGCCTGAAAACAGTCGTACGAATTTTGAGCACATCGCGATACGCGATGTGGATGGGGTGGGGGCCAGATCTCCTCTTTCTTTACAACGACACCTACGCTCGCATGACGCTGGGCAAGAAGCACCCGTGGGCGCTCGGCCGACCGGCACGCGACGTATGGGCGGAGATCTGGCCCGATATTGGCCCGCGCATTCGGAGGGTCATGGAGACGGGCGAGGCAACCTGGGACGAAGGTCTGCTTTTATTCCTGGAGCGCAGCGGCTACCCTGAAGAAACCTACCATACCTTTTCCTATAGTCCACTGACCGGCGACGACGGCACCATCAACGGCCTTTTATGTGTGGTGACCGAAGAGACCAAACGCATCATAGGCGAGCGTCAGCTTGGGTCCTTGCGGGCTCTGGCGGCTGGCCTGAGCGCAAAGATCACGGAAAAAGATGTTCTCGCCGCGGTTCGGGACAGCCTGAAAGACAATCCGCAGGATTTGCCGTTTACGCTCACCTTTCTTTTCGAAAAAGGCGGAGCCCGTGCGCGACTGCGGTGCGCCACAGGAATCGACCGGGGTCACCCCGCTGCGCCCGAAGTGATTGAGGAGGGCGTGACCAGGGACACGTGGCCCGTTCACCAGTTATTGAAGCAAAAAGGCTCTGTGGTGGTAGCGAACCTCGCTGAGCGTTTTGGCGCTCTTCCAACGGGAGCGTGGGACAAGGCACCCACCCGCGCGGTCCTGGTTCCGATTACACGGCAAGGACAAGACACACCGGCAGGAGTCATTGTTGCAGCGCTGAATCCCTACCGACAGCTTGATGAGAGCTACTCCGGATTCATTGACCTGATGGCAGGACAGGTCGCGGCCGGCATTGCGAATGCTCGCGCGTACGAAGAGGAGCGCCAACGGTCTGAAGCGCTGGCGGAAATTGACAAGGCAAAGACAGCATTCTTCAGCAATGTGAGCCACGAGTTCCGGACGCCATTGACACTGATGCTGGGGCCCACGGAGGATGCATTAGCCAGCCAGGAGCGAGCATTGCGTGGCGCGGAACTGGAGACGGTGCACCGTAACGAGTTGCGGCTGCTCAAACTGGTGAATACCCTATTAGATTTTTCCCGTCTCGAAGCAGGCCGGGTCAAAGCGAGCTACCGCGCAACCGACCTTGCCGCCTACACCGCCGAGCTTGCCAGTGTTTTCAAGTCAGCCATGGAGAAGGCTGGGTTGGACTACATCGTGGACTGCCAGCCGCTGCCCCAGCCGGTATACATAGACCATGAGATGTGGGAGAAGATCGTGCTGAACCTGATCTCGAACGCATTGAAGTCCACCTTTGAAGGCTCTATAGTCGTGCGCCTGGTGGACAGAATGGGCCATGCGGAGTTGATTGTGCGTGACACGGGGACGGGGATTCCCGAGCAAGAGATCGGTCATCTATTCGAACGTTTCAGTCGTATTGAAAATGCCCGCCGGCGCACGCACGAAGGCAGCGGAATCGGACTGGCGCTGGTTCACGAACTGCTCAACATGCACTCCGGCAAGATCAGCGTACGGAGTCAATTGGGAGAAGGTACGACTTTCACCGTCTGCCTACCCTACGGCATTCAGCATCTGCCGCAGGATCGCGTCAGCCCGGAGCAGGAAGGCGCCGTTGCCGGCACGGGCCGCGAGGCATTCTTACAGGAAGCCTTGAGCTGGTTGCCTGCCCAATCGAGTGCCGACCCGCCTATTCCCTACACTGACCCAGCCGATCTGGACACCACAGACGCTTTGACCACTTCGCCTCGCGTAACGGGCGAGAAGGCGAGGGTCCTTCTAGTGGATGACAATCACGATATGCGTGAGTACGTCCGCCGTCTGATGAGTTCTCATTTTGAGGTAACTACCGCGAAAAATGGCCGCGAGGCCTTAATGAAGGTGGCGGTAAAAGCGCACGATCTGGTACTGAGCGACGTAATGATGCCTGAAATGGACGGCTTCCAATTGCTGGCGGCGCTGCGGAAGGACCCAAGCACCTCTTCAGTGCCGGTCATCCTGCTCTCTGCCCGGGCTGGTGAGGACTCGCGCATCGAAGGCATACAGTCCGGAGCAGACGATTATCTGGTTAAGCCTTTCACAGCTCGAGAACTGCTGGCACGCGTGGGAGCGCATATCAGGCTGGCTCGTTTCCGGCGTGAAGCCCTGGCGCGAGAAGCGCGGCTGAAGCGTGATTTGCTGGAATCTGAGCGGGAACAGCAAACACTCCTGACTGGCCTGCAACGCACGGAGCAGGCGCTCGAAGCCAGCCAGGTGCGACTCAATGCGATCTACAGCAGCATGGTGGAGTACATTGGCCTGCTCACGCCCGATGGAACCATTCTTGATTGCAACCGCGCTTCCCTCCAGTTCGCCGGCAACACTCGCGAAGAAGTAGTTGGAATGCGGTTCTGGGAGTCACCCTGGTTCATACACACGCCGGGCGCGCCGGAGCGGCTGCGGCAATCCATTGAGCGCGCCGCGGCCGGCGAGTTCATCCGTTATGAAGCAACCTTAAACCGCCCTTCCGGCGGAGCAATGACCTTTGATTTCTCCCTTCATCCGGTCCGCAACGATCGAGGCGACGTGGTGTATATCGTGCCCGAAGGGCGTGACATTACCGAGCTCAAGCATGCCCAGACGGCCCTCCTGCAAAGCGAAAAGCTCGCCGCTGTGGGCCGGCTGTCTGCTTCCATTGCGCACGAAATCAACAACCCGCTCGAAGCGATTACAAACCTGTTCTATCTCATCGACAGGGCAGACGAGCTTCCAGAGTCGCTGCGCGGCTTCACTCGCATGGCGCAGCAGGAACTGGCGCGGGTAAGCCAGATTGTGACGCAGACGCTGCGGTTTCACCGGCAGTCAACGGCAAAAATGGCGGTGAGCGTATCGGATCTGCTCGACTCTGTGCTTGACCTCTACCAGGGACGGCTCTCATCGGCCAGCGTAACTGTGGTACGCGACTATCGAAGGTCCGGGCCGCTCGTCTGCTATGAAGGTGAGCTGCGCCAGGTGTTTGCCAATCTCATCGGTAATGCGCTCGATGCCACGCGCGGTGGCGGACAGATCGTGGTGCGCGAGCGCGAGGCCACCGACTGGCGCACCAGACGCAAGGGTGTGCGGGTTACCGTTGCCGACAATGGTCACGGGATATCGCGTGACACTCTGGCCCACATCTTCGAACCGTTTTTCTCCACGAAAAGCACGACCGGCACAGGGCTGGGATTGTGGGTGAGCCTGGAGATCATCCAGAAACATGCAGGCAGCATCCAGGTACGAAGCAGGTTTTCAGACAAGCACCATGGAACGGTTTTCAGCGTCTTCGTTCCGCATCGCGCTCCGGACTAACAGCGAGAGCGTATATCGCACGGAGAACGCGGAATGTGGGTGCCTTGCGCCCATTAGCGCCAAGGATCATTGGCTAGGAGTTCTTTGGTCATGCCATGCTATTCTGAATTATCGCCGTGAGAAACCTCGTTTTCGTTATCATCCTTGTCTGTTTGCTTGCTGCCGGAATGCTGTTTGCATTCTCGGCCTCACCCGTTATCAGCCTGCCTTCGTCACCATCGTTCCTTGGGCAATCGACGGCTCTCACAGTCCGAGTGAGCGCTCCTCATGGGATCAGAAGCGTGACAGCCTGGATTGAGCAAAATGGGGGCCGCTATCCCATATGGCAAATTATTCAGCCGACGCGGCGCATATTCTGGAAGCGCGGCGTCGCGGATGCTGAATGGACATTCGAGACCGGGACGCAGCGTGTTCCACAACTTAAAGATGGCAAGGCGCAGCTGATTGTGGAGGCCACAGCCAACGATTTTCGTGGCAAGACGACCAGGGCGGAACGTGAGCTCATGGTAGTTACGCAACTTCCCAAGGTGAGCGCAGACGCCGATCAGCACTACTTGTACTTAGGCATGGCAGATCTGGCGACCTTCAATCTCTCGGGTTATTGGACCGATGCGGGAATCCGCGTGGGAGATGAGAAGTTTCGAGCCTGGCCTATGCCTGAGGGAAAACCCGGGTTCTTCTCGCTCTTCGCTTTTGCCTGGAACATGCCTCCCGGGACGACCCCAGTAGCCTATGCCACGAATCCCGGCGGCAACGAGGCCACCAGCCCCCTCTCAGTTCAATTTCCGCAGAAGGAGCAACCGAAATACCGGGTTCGCGATTTACCCATAGATGACCGTTTTATGGACAAGGTAGTCAATGAGTTGGATCCGAATGGCTCCGGCGACCGTGTTGCCCGGTTTGTAAGAATCAATAGCGAGATGCGGCGCCAGAACAATAAGATTCTCTCCGACCTGCGCTTGAAGACCGAGAGCCGGTTTCTCTGGTCGCAACCGTTCCTGCAGCAGCCCAACACCAAGGTGGAAGCCAACTTCGCGGATGTAAGAAACTACATTTATCAAGGCAAGAAGATCGACCAGCAGGTCCATCTTGGATACGATCTCTCCAGTACCCAGCATGTGGATGTACTGGCCGCGAACGACGGCCGTGTGGTATACGCGGCGCCACTAGGCATCTACGGCAACTGCATCGTAGTGGACCATGGCTACGGGTTGCAGTCGATCTACGGCCATCTCAGCCAGATCGCGGTGCACGAGGGCGACATGGTCAAGCGCGGGCAAAGCATGGGCAAGAGCGGCATGACAGGCATGGCAGGCGGTGACCACATCCACTTCAGCATGCAGCTTGAAGGAGTCCAGATCGACCCCAAAGAATGGTGGGATGCTCACTGGATCAAAGACCACATCGCAAAGCGGGTAAGCCTGCCCGCCTTTTGAGGCTTGAGTCCTTTGCGCCAGTGGTGATGCGAACTCGACCCAAGGATACACCCATTTAAACCCAATTCGTCACTGTTCGGTCCCGCGCAGGCGTCGCATCATGATTTCTTTTACTCGTTCCGGCGTGATGCCTTTGTGATATTCCTGGGCCAGAGGATGGTCGGCGTGCATCCCGGAGGATGCGCACGGCAGCTCGGCGCTGGGAGGAAAGGAAGATTTTATGTTTTGTGACTAATAGATTGCCTTGGAAGCTAACAACTTGACACAAAATGAGATGTCTTCAGTTCCTCTTATCACCAGCTCTACGAAGGGGATTGAGGAGGTCGATGGCTGGGAAGTGGCGTTCATTATCCGTGACGAGGATGCAGTTGTTGGACCGAGCAATTGCGGCGATGACCGTGTCGAGCGCGCTCCGTGGCCGACCGGCAGTGCTGCCAGCAGCCATCAGATGACCCCATACGAGCGCGGCGTTTTCGTCAAATGGCAAAACCCGTCCTCGAAAAAGCATCTGGGGACCTTCAGGTCCGCTGAACCATTGTTCCAGTTCCCGGCGCTTCTTTCCCGCCGGTTTCTCCAGGATCCCGCGCCAGATTTCTGCCAGGCTGAGCGATGAGATGAACAGCGACTCGTCTGTCTGATTCGCCATCCAGTCAACGAGCGGCTGGGAAGGAACCGGCTTGATGGCGTTGCTGATAATGTTGGTATCCAGCAGATACCGGATCACAGGTCAACTTTCCTGCCGGGATCAGAGGGGCGCGCAATCTTCAGTTCTGCGCCAACGAGGGGTGAACGGCGAAGCGCCGCGAGGATTCCACCTTTCTGGGTCGTGCCGGAGACAGCGCGCGTGACCTCGGAGCGAATGCGCCTCGCCTCGGGATCATCTTGCGCAAGCCTCTTGGCCAGTGAGCGAATCAGATCGCGATCGGCGTTGAGGCCGAGGACCTCGAAACGGGCCTCTCCCCGCTTCCGCAGACGACGACGGTAGTTCTTAATGGCTCGCTTCTGGGCTACATCGCTCATTTTCGAAACTCATCTATATCCAGTAATATATCCAGTTCTGTATTCAAAGACAAGGCATTTGTCAGAAAGTCAGCATGTCATTTCTTTGACTATAAAAGATCCAGCGTAGATCAAGTACACGAAGAGTTCATGCGCGACTTGGGTGACAACTTAGTTCCCGAACCCGCCATGTGCCCTCAGCTAAGGTTGGCGAGATCATGGAGCTTGGTCGATGGGTGCGTATGTGCGTTGTGTGCGTGTTGCGGATGCGCTGGAAATTATGCGCCAAGCACTCAACAAAAGCGCCCAGAGCACATTTGCTCAATAATTCTTGGCAAAGATTTATGCCAGAATTTGTGCCGTATCTCGAAAACATCACCCTCGCAAGTTCTTGAAAATATTGGTGAGCGCGGAAGGAATCGAACCTTCAACCTACTGATTAAGAGTCAGTTGCTCTGCCAGTTGAGCTACGCGCCCTTGGTTGGGATGGCGAAATGCAGAAAGACTCTTTCAGTCTAGCACACGGACATCGTCCACAGCCGAGGGCGGCTGCGCTCCCGGCCATCAGCGCCATCAGCGGGAATCAGCGGTAAGAAATTCGGGAGTTTGCTTTTCTTGTGGCAGCGGCGGCGATATTGCGGGCTGGATACCCCAGATATCTCTCGCGTATTCTCTTACGGCGCGATCGCTGGAAAATGTTCCGACACGGGCCACGTTCAGGATCGCCTTGTGCGCCCAGATCGCAGGGTCCCGGTAGTCTTTCTCCGCGTTTTTGCTGGCCTGAATGTAAGAAGGAAGGTCAGCCAAATGGAAATAGCGGTCGCCCCGGTCCAGCAGCTCATCTACAATCCAGCGAAACAAGCCTTGCTCTTCCGGACAGAAACGGTCGGCGGCCAGGCTGTCCATGACCTGGCGCAGCACCGGATCACTGCTATAGAGCTCGCGCGGGTTGTAGCTGCCTTTTTCCCGGTACCAGCGGACTTCATCCACAGTCAGGCCAAAGACATAGATGTTAGACTCACCAACTTCTTCCCTGATCTCGATGTTCGCGCCATCGAGCGTTCCCACCGTAAGCGCGCCATTCATGGCCAGCTTCATGTTGCCGGTGCCGGAGGCCTCCATGCCAGCGGTGGAGATTTGCTGGCTTAAATCCGCAGCCGGCATGATGGTTTGCGCCAGGGAGACGCGATAGTCCGGGACGAAGACGACTTTGATCTTGTGGTTCACACGCGCATCGGCGTTGATCACCTGGGCCACGTTGTTGATAAGCTTGATGATCTGCTTTGCAGCCCAGTATCCGGGCGCGGCCTTGCCGGCAAAGATGTACGTCCTCGGAACCACAGGCTCGACTCCGCCCTCCACCATACCCAGGTATTCATGGATGATGCGCATCACGTTCAAGAGCTGCCGTTTGTATTCATGAATGCGCTTCACCTGGACATCGAACATGGAATCAGGATCGATGCTGACTCCGGTTGTCTTGAGCACCTCTCTGGCCAGTTTTTCTTTATTGCGCCGCTTGATCTCCATGAACTCCTGCTGAAAGGCCGGCGTGGAAGAGTATTTTTCGATCTCCCGCACCTGCTGCAAGTCCGTGATCCAGCCCTCGCCCACAGTGCGCGTCAGCAGGGTTGCGAGCCCGGGATTGGCCTTCAGGATCCAACGGCGTGGAGCGACGCCATTGGTCTTGTTGTTGAAGCGCTCGGGCCACAGGCCGGCGAAATCCGGGACCAGCGAAGTCTTGAGCAGTTCGGTGTGCAGCTTGGAAACCCCATTCACGGCATGACTGCCCACAATGGCCAGATGCGCCATACGGACCTGCTTTTCCGGGGCCTCTTCAATAATGGACATGCGGCGCTGCCGGTCCATATCTACCGGCCAGCGTTTGGCAACCGTCCGCAGGAACTGGTAGTTGATGCCAAAGATGATGTCCATGTGCCGCGGCAGCACTCGTTCCAGCAGAGGCACCGGCCATTTCTCCAGCGCCTCCGGCATCAGGGTGTGATTGGTATAACCCAGCGTTGCTTCGGTGATCTCCCAGGCGTGGTCCCAGTCCACGCCGTTTTCATCCACCAACAACCGCATAAGTTCGGCAACGCACAAGCTGGGATGGGTATCATTCATCTGCACCGCAACCTTGGCGGGAAAGTCATTGAAGCCGGTGTGCGCAGCCTTGTAGTTCCGGACAATGTCATTCAGGGAACACGCCACCAGAAAATACTCCTGAACCAGGCGCAGTTCCCTTCCCGACAACACTGAATCAGAGGGGTACAGGACCCGCGAGATGTTCTCGGAAGCAATCTTCTGCTCCACGGCGCGGATGTAGTCGCCGCGGTTGAAGATCTCAATATCAAAGTCCTGTGAGGCGTGCGCGGTGAAAAGGCGCAGATAATTCACCGTCTGCCCGCCAAAGCCGGCTACGGGCAGATCGTTGGGCATGCCCACCACAATGTTGTAGTCCGTCCATTTCTGGCGGCGATTGCCTTCGGAATCGCGGGTGCTCTCCAAGCGTCCGTACAACGGAATCAGGCACAAGTCCTGCGGGCGCTCGATGTAAAACGGCGTTCCTCCCGCCTTCCATAAATCGGGTTTCTCGCGCTGGTGCCCGCCTACGATTTCCTGCTTGAACATGCCGTACTCATAGTCAATGCCGTAACCGAAGCCCGGCATGCCCAGAGTTGCCATCGATTCCAGGAAGCAGGCAGCCAGCCGTCCCAGGCCGCCATTACCCAGGCCGGCATCCGGTTCAGATTCCAATACATCGTCCAGAACAATTCCATAGTCCTCTTTGAGTATCGTCCGGCATGGTCCGTCCAGGCGCAGATTGCACAGGTTATCGCTGAGCCAGCGCCCCATCAGAAATTCCATGGAGAGATAAAAAAGGCGCTTCACATCCTGCTGGCGATACCGCTGTTCGGTTTCCAGCAGGTGGTCGATCAGGAAGTCGCGGATGGCCAGCGAAAGAGGTTTCAGGAGTTCTTGCGGCGTCAGGCCATCGGGAGGCCTGGCCAGAGTATAGCGGATGTGCTGCTGGATAGACTGCCGCAACGGCTGGGAATCAGAGGATGCTGTGCCGGTGAATGAAGAGGCGGACATTCGGAATCTGGGTGCATGATCGCGTCAGCAAAGGCGCTCTTGTGCAACACTGCAATGCGACGCCTAAGCTTGCGGGTGATGCCGTTCTCCTTCAGCCGAAGCAAGGCGATTCTAGCCGTCAGACTACCCCTCTAAGTATGGCACACCGCAGCTTGTCTCCGCACTGGGTAAAACACCTGGGAGGATTACGAAAGCTTTGGGTGGCGCTTGTGCCAATCGGTTTGCGCCTGAAAAATTCGCGCGGCCTGTATCACCTGCGCATCCCCCAACGGACGCCCAATAAACTGTATGCCCGTGGGCAGGCTATTGTGATCAAAACCGCAAGGCACGCTGATCGCGGGCAACCCGCAAATATTGCCGATCCCGCCAACCGGATCGGGAAAGGTGAGGGCCTCGTCCAGGTTCGCGTCCAGCCTGGAGGCAGTCACGGGAAGAGACGGCGTAACCAGGAGGTCTATTTCAGCATATATCTCGTCCATTTTCTTCTGCAGGATTCTGCGGATTCTTTCCGCAGTCATGAGATCAGAGGCGCTGATGGCCTCATTCATGTAACCGCCAATCCTGCCCAGGGGATCGCTCAGCTCGGCAACCCGCCCGGACTGAATCAGGTCGCGAAAAGCTGCAGCCCCTTCCACGGAAACAATGGTCCCGGCGGCTATCTCCCACGGCCCTTCCGGCAAGCTGATGGTGCTGAGCTTGAGCGACGGACTCTTTTCCAGGATTTCCCGCGCAGCACCGGTGTTATTGTTCACATCCGGAGAAATCTCTTTCCATTGGTTCGCGATCCAGGCAACGCGCAACGGCCTGGCAGGCGCGGACGCGCCGGTGTATTTGGCCGCCGATTCCGGCAGCGAGCCGGCATCCTGGGCATCGTGTCCGGAAATCACTTTCAGGACCAGATCACAATCCTCCGCGGCGCGGGTCATGGGGCCGATGTGGTCCGTGGAGTAGGCCAGCGCCATGGCCCCATAGCGGCTCACGCGGCCAAATGTGGGACGCAACCCGCTGATGCCAACAAATCCGGAGGGACAGATAATCGATCCCCAGGTCTCCGTGCCCAGCGCAAAGGCCGCGAGTCCCGCGCCGACAATGGCCGCAGAGCCGCTGGAAGAGCCACAGGTCCAAAAGGCCTCATTCCACGGGTTTCTGGTGGCGCCGCTGGCGGAGGCTGACGCATACCGGTACCCCATGCCGCCAGCCAGTTCAATCATGGCGGCCTTGCCGATCAGCACGGCCCCGGCATCCTCAAGTTTTCTGATCACGGTGGCATCGTAATCAAAATGCTGATCGAGGCAGGGATGCGCTCCCCAGGTGGTTGGATAATTTCTTACGGCAAGCAGGTCCTTGGCCGCATAAGGAATACCATGCAGCGGGCCGCGATACTTCCCTGCCGCTATTTCTTTTTCGGCGGCGCGCGCCTGCTTGAGCGCCAGTTCCGGCGTCAGGTTTGCATACGCGTTCAGACGGGCGCCAATGGTGCGGCTTCTTTCCAGGTAGCTCTCGGCAAGCTCAACGGGAGAAAGCTGGCGCGAATGTATGCGGCGGGCCAGGTCGGTCACCGGGAGATAAAAGACGTCTTCGCTAAGCATGTCTATTTTCCTTTTCTCCCGCAGCAAACTTAAAAACTGTGGCTGGCTGGTCGCCGTTGGCCAGGACAAAGCTGCGCATTTTTTCCAGGCCGTCCTGGGTCTCCGCCATCACCTTGCGGATGTCAGCCTTTTGCTCCTCGCTCAGACGGCTGCCATATTTGCGGAAGATTTCACTCACTTTCATCTCCACCTCCGCGCGCGCTCCGGGCGAGAGTTTGGCCATGGCATCGGCCTGCGACTGGGTTGGCGCCGCAGCCTGGGCAGAGGCCTTGCGTCCGGGCAGCAGGGCGGCGGTGGCGGCGGCGGTGGCGCCTACAGCAAAGCTGCGGCGCGTGATGCGGCTGGCTGGCGTAGATTTTGGCATCCTGCACTCCATGCGGTTCGAATTGCCGAAACCCGCGAGAGTACATGAAGGCCCTCGCAGTCGTCAACGCGCCAGCCACAAGTTGCATCAGAATTAAAGCCACTTCGTCAGCGGAATATTCCTATGCCAAACTGGACCAGCTTCGACGATGAAACCTCCTTCGCCCTCCGCGCCAAATTACCGGAACAAACCATTGTTGAACTTCCCGATCGCTCAGCCATGGAACACGCGTTAAGTCTTGGGGAGACGATTGTGGCCGTACTGCCATGCCGGGGGTTGGGACAGGCCGCACTGGCCGTCTTTCGCTGGAATCCAATTCCCTTGCCAGCGTGCACGCCCACGCCTCCAGCCAACATGCGCGCCGGAGGCTTTTTGGGATTGACAGATGAACCGTTCTTCGAAGAAGAAGAAACTCAAAGCAAGAAACGCTGGTGGAGGCGATTCTGGGACGGATAATGCCATGCTCACGGGGCCAGAGGTTTGCTCAACGCCCTTTTTCTGCTTAGATCTTCCAGGCTTGGATACGAGGATGTCTGGACGAAGGTATGCTCCGGCGGCTGCGTCCCAGTTTTAAGGGCCCGAACCAGCATTTCCAAGGCAACGTCCATGGTGAGCGACGTAGCCACTGCCGCCGTCAGAACACCCTGGTCCACCAGGGGTTTGGTTTGACGGAGCAGGCCGGCGGCGGTATAGAGCCGGTTGAGCCACCTCTGCCGCTCTTCAGCTTCCCAGTGCTCCTGGAATGCTCTTCTTGCACCCATGATGAAATCAGTGTTCTGCGAAGAGACCAGGTCAACATCCGCCGCATGGACACTCGGTAAGCGCAACCAGGAAGTGACCGATTGGTAGGCATTTTGTTCGGTCCATTGTATTTTCAGAGTTTTTGTGCGGATCCTGGGAGGCGTGTTGCCGTCAATGCCTCCGGCGCGCCTGGTTGCCAGAGAATTGCTCACCGGCCCGCGTAGATATAGGACCGAACCGCCATCGGGCAAGAGCACACTAAACTGCTGGGCCTGAAGCCGGCCAATCCCGTGATGGTCCTGAGAAACTGCGAAGACCGGCACTTTCGAAGTTTTGCGCAGCCGGTCGAGGTAGTCCGCCTCTGCGTTGCTCATCACCCATGCGACGCCGGCGGCCACAGCGGCCTCCGCCACACGCGGCAGGCCCATGGCCGTCACCGGCTCAACCACAATGGCGTCCGGCAGAGGAGCGGATTTTGACTGAATGACTTCCAGCAATTGCTGGCTCTGGGTCACAGCATCACTGTTTGCATTCATGGTTCTCAGGCCAATGTTAAGCCGGTCAGCTGTGTCTCTTGCAACTGCCTCCTGTTCGCGCAAATAAGCGTTTTCGCCCGGAAGAGCCACCACCAGACTTAATTTTTTCATAGCTTTGAATGCCCGTTTATCGGACTGACGGAGAAAACCCAGCGGATATTAAATCATTTTTAATGAAGAGATGTGAACCACTAAATGCAGCAAGTCTCCGATTACGGGATGAACGTACTTCTTAAGGCCGAATGCCCGCTGCCAGCGTGCTTACTACTGAATGCTTCCTTTTAGAATGTGAATGCCAGCCCACCGCGCAACGCGCGGGCTGATTGCACCAAATAAAGAGTGTGGCCGTCCTGTCCCAACACGGGAACATACCCCTGCGCCAGCAGATTGCGCACGTCTATCAGGGCTTCCATTTTGGCAGGGATGAACGAGGCGCCGGGGAGCGGCTGGCGGATGAACAGGCTGAAATAGGGATCCATCTGGCCGGGAGACGCATTGAATTCATCCACGGCAGAAAGGGCGCGGCCGCTGTTCCATTTATAAGACGCAACCAGGCGGGTGCTATACCGCGGAATCCGTCCGGAAACCTTTCCACCGATGGAATGCTGACGATCAGAGCTCAAATTGGAAGATACCGCCTGCCAGGTGCTTACCGGGCCTTTCAGGGCAATCACTCCACCAGTCGAGTAATCCACGGTGGCGGTTATATCGTCAGAAATCTTCCTCTGCGCCACAAACCTCATCCCCGTGGTGCTCAAGCCGCCTGCACCGTAGGAGAAGGTCCCCGAGTAGACATCCGGAAGCACATCGTCAGAATAACTCCAGGGATCGCCGACGCCTGTGAGGACAATATTGTGGATCTGATCGGTGTAGTACCCCAACTGGATGCTGTTGTTTCCAAAACGACGGGAAACAGAAACTTCCTGATGTTGCGCATGTTCCAGATCGGGAGCACCGCCGCTCAACGTCATGCGCGGGCCAGATTCGCTCAGGTCCGCAGGAGCAGTGGCAAACCCCTTTTCTCCGCGAGGATCAGGCTCAGAAGTGGCATAACGATACTCAAGCACCATGTTGGGTGAAAGATGAACATCGACCGACCCAAAAGGACGCACAGCCGTCACACGCCGGGCAAACTGCAATGCTTCCAGCTCGGTCCCGTAATCCAAATCGATGAACCCGGCAATCGACATCCTGTCAGAGGCAGTGGTGGAGACAGCGGAATAAGCAGCATTCTGGACCGCCAGTCCCGGCGAAGCCAGATGACGGTAGGTGACAGTTACCTTGGGCCGGGAACCATTCCCGAAGTCGTGGGCGTAAGAGGCCCTGACGATCCCACTCGGTTCTCCGTAGGCGTTACCGATATCGCCATTGACTGAGAACATGCCGGAGGCAAACAACGACTTCTCCAGCGAGAACGCAGTCGTCATCTCGCCATCACTGCCAAAACCATCGGCTTCCGATCCGGCGATAAACGCTACCCGCGCCTTCAAAATATGATCCTCCGCAGCCTCCGGGTTCTCTACGACTACCAGAGGACCATTATCAAAAACCCGCAGAATCGGGCGGTTGGCGGCGGAACGGAGCGTCCAGTGCCACTCATCAGCGTCAGAATTAGGAGAGCGGCGGTTGGGGATCAGATTAATCGCGTCCGCCAGAGTGTTGAGGGTAAGGTTAACGATCAGGCGGGCCCCAGCGTGGAGACTCACATTCTCGCGCAACGAAGGGAGGAAGGAAGCGGCGGAAACTCTTACCTGATAGGTGCCCGCAGGAAGATTCTCCGCGCTATAGAAGCCCTTCGCGTCAGTAAAGACAGTGGTTCCCAGGGTGGCGGCTGAGGTTGAGATCTCAACCACCGCGCCCATTTGCGGCATGCCGGAAGTACTCTTGATGAAGCCGGAGATTGCCCCAGCCGTGGCGCCATAGACTGGCGCACAAGCAAGCAAAACTACCAGCAATTTCCCGAGTTTACTGGCCATATTCCACCACCTACCAAGATGTGGAGTTACCTGTCCCGTTACTCGACTGTAAATCTGGCCGTAGGCGAAATGGTCTGTTGTGAGACCAGATCGTTGATCTTAATCGTCACCTGATAGACGCCTGGATCCAGTTTGCTGAGCGGCAGGCTCTTTTGCAGGGTCAACTGCTCACCAACATTGCCCATCTGGTCCGTATTTTCCGTAATGTCCACCACGGATTTATTCGTCGCCGTATTCACAATCTGATATTGAACCGTGGCCGAGGGTTTTTTGGTCTTTTCGTCCAGCGTCAGATTATAAACCTGCATCCAGAAATTCACTTTCTGGTCCGACGCGCGCTTGAAGTTGGCCGGCTTTCCGTTGGCCGGTGCTACCCTGGGGCGGACTTTCATCATACCCAGGACAAAATTCCCGGTCCCTACTTCGCGCGAAGGCACCTGCTCCACATCATCCGCAAGGATGAGCGTGGAGGAAGCCAGCTTGTCCTCGTTAAATTCCGGGACTATCACGCTCTGGCTCATGGTGCCCAGCTTGTCTCCATTCACGTCCTTCACCACGATATCCAGACGGTAATGTCCTGGACGCATGGGCAGCGCCTTCCAGTACAGCGCCACATTGTTCACAAACTTGGACAGCAACTCCGGCGGAACATCCAGCCGCACCGGATCTTCGAAGGTCTGCGCCACTTTGCCGGTGAGGGTCGTCATTCTGCCGAAAATATTGAGCACGCCGCGTTGCACGCCGTCCTTGTTCACAAACGTCAGTTCACGATTCGGCACCTGGATGGTAATAGGCACCAGCACCGTATCGGAGGTTACTTTCACAAAATCCACGCGAACATCAAACGGCAGCAGATTGTACCGGATTTTGGTATTGACCACGGCTTCCAGGTCTTTGAATTTCACCTCTGGAGCGCGGTTCAACTTGGCAAACGTTTCCAGCCGGTCAAACTGTTTGGTTTGGTTATTCTGGTTGAAGAAGCCCTGGCCCAGCGCCTCCGGGTTGCGGAACCGGTCGGCCTTGTTCGCCATGCCCATGGATTCCATGTCCGTCAGGCCAGCGTTGGGGACGTGCAACAGCGCATCCTTTTCCGAGCGGTCAAGGGTCATGTGATATTCGCCGCAACTGCAGGGATCTACAAACTCAATCTCTATTTCCTGGCCGATGCCCTCAAGATAACGATACCGCCAGACCTCAAAGGGATAGGTCTCGGTCTGGCCGCCGCCTTCTTCTGCCGGACGCTGGTAGGGGCCGCCCATCGGGTGTGAATCAATCGAATCCGGCTTGCCGTACATGATGTACATGCGTCCCCGATCCGTTCGCCATCCCGGCACTCCGGCAGCAAAATGCTCATTAGCCCATGCGATGCGGCGGTAGTGCTCGTCCTTGTATTCATTCTCTCCAGTGTCGGGCGTAGGATCGCGCCGCTGCCAGAAACCTTCAATGAAATTGTCTCTTTCGGTGTTGGTGGTCAGCTTTTTCCAGGCGGAAAGCTCTTCATCCGTAATGATCCAACGGACGTCCTCATTGACCCATTTCTTATAGTAGCCACTCTCTTTTTCCAGAATGGCCTTTTTCTGCTGTTCAGGCTTGACAGCTCGCTTCAGCGGGTCCTGATCCTGGTCCGGTTGGGATTGGCTGGCATCCTGGGCCTTGGAATCCTTGGAGTCTTTCTTTTTGCCGGAATCCTGGCCCACGGCTAGAATTCCCCACGAAACAAGCAGGATAAACGGTATAACAAGGAATCGAGAACGGTAATAAACGGGGTTCACCTGAATCACTCCTTCATTGCGGAGAACAGCTAAATTTTAAGTCTTTAGGGGCATCAGAAGCAAGGTTATAAGCCTCAGTGCCTCAGTATCTTCCCAAGAATGCACCTGCAGAACACGGTCGATCTTAAGGTTTTCCAATAAACCTGGGGCCTTTCGTTTCATTCGACCATAAACCTCGCCACCGGCGATATGCTGCGGTCCACGACCAAGTCATTCACCTTGACTGTGACCTGGTACTCACCTGGAGCCAGGGAGCCCAGGGGCAGGCTCTTTTGCAGGAACTGGTTCCCGGCGCTGCCAATCTGCCCTTTACTCTCACTCATCTTCATCACCGGCTGATTCGTGGTGACATCGATCACCTCATATTGGACTGTGAAGGCGGTTTTGCCGGTTTTCCCATCCACGGCAAGGTTGTAGATCTGCATCCACAAGCCCATGTTCTGATTGTGTCTGAAACTGATCGTCTTTCCAGCAGCCTGGACTTTGGGCCAGATTTTTGTGGCGCCGATCACAAAGTTGCCGGTTCCCACCTCATTCATGGCGAGGGGCTCCAGCGCATCCGCCAGGATCAGGGACGAAGCAGACAATTGGTCTTCGCTGTACACGGGGACCACGATGCCACGAGAAAAGCTTCCCAGCTTATCGCCGTTTACGTCCTTGGCTACGATGTCCAGGCGGTAACGCCCCGGACGCATGGGCAGCGCCTTCCAATACAGAGCCGCGTTGTTTACACCCTTCTCGAACACCTCCTGCGGAAGGTCCACGCGCACCGTATCCTCAAATGTCTGCGCTACCTTGCCGGTAAGTGTGGTGAGTCTGCCAAAAATGTTGACCACGCCGCGTTGTACTCCGTCCTTGTTTACAAAAGTCAGCTCGCGATTCGGCACCTGCACAGTAATGGGCACCAGCACCGTGTCTGAGGTTCCCTTCACAAAATCAACCCGCACATCAAACGGCAGCAGATGGTAGCGAACGATCGAGGTCACCGCGGTATTGAGCGCGCGCGGCGCCGGCGCCCGCTCCAGCAACGCATCTTGCTGAATGCGGTCCAGCTCTTTGGTGCTGTTGTTTTGATTGAAGAGGCCCTGGCCGAGCCCTTCAGGATCACGAGAACGGTCAGCCTTGTTCACCCTCCCCATGGCCTCCAAATCCGTGAGGCCGGCGTTCGGCACGTTCTTTAAGGCATCCTTGTCGGAGCGATTCGTGGTCTTCCGATACTCACCGCAACCACAGACGTCGACAAATTCGATCATTACTTCCTGGCCCTTGTCCCCCAGATCGCGGTACCGCCATATTTCAAACGGATAGGTTTCTGTGCTACCCCCACCTTCCTCCGCGGGGCGCAGATATGGTCCGCCCATCGGATGGGACTCGATGGAGTCCGGCTTGCCATAAAGAATGTACATGTGGCCGCGGTCGGTCAACTCACCCGGAATCCCGGCGCTGAAATGCTCATTGGCATAAGCCTTACGGCGGTAGAACTCGTCCTTGTATTCGTTTTCTTCCGTGTCCGGAGTGGGATCGCGATGTTTCCAGAAGATCTCAATGAAATTGTCCCGTTCCACGTCTGTGCCCAGTTTGTTAAATGCGGCCAGCTCGTCGTCGGCAATGATCCACTGGACCTCTCTCTTCCAGTCCCGGTAGTGCTTGCTTTCCTTTTCCCGCCTGGATTTGTTTCCCTGCTGGCTGCCCAACGGGCGCTGGAGCGGATCACGCTCCTGGTCGGTTTGGGCTTGAGGGGGTGCTTGCTTCGGCTGGCTTGAATCCGGCTCCTGCGCGCGGATTCCACCTATAGACAAAAAAATGACGACCACTGAAAGAAAGTGGGGACAGCGATGATTGAATGTCAACTGCGCACTCCTTAACGTGAAAGTTAGGAGTAGGGGTGCTGGTATTCTAAGTCTTTGGATGACCCAGAATCAAGGTTTTTTAACCGCTCGGTAATAAGTCTCGGGATAGCGCGTCTTAAGGCTGTAGAGGCTTGGGGCTGTAGAGGCTTGGCAGGACCAGGCTCTTCCCATGGAGTCGTTTGCCTTTGCGAGGTATGGAATGTTGGTTCTCAGGGTTCAAGTCTGGATATAATCAAAAAGCGGCTCACTTAAAAATGACTGACGACGTGTGACACCCTGCTAATCCCTGGAACCTTCCGGGTCGCGATGGCGTATATATCTCAGGTGTAACTGTCCTCTCTGAGGTGAGTGAAAAGGACTCATGAAGGCAAAGAAGAAGATTATTTTGATTGTGGCCGGCGTGGTTGTAGCCATGGCCATCGTTGGTTTTTCTCTCAGCCAGGGAGGGAAGGGTCTGGTTACCGTACAGACCGGCAAAGTAGTCAAGCAGGACATCGCTTCCTCCGTGACGGCTTCCGGGGAGATCAAGCCTAAGCTGCAGGTCAATGTGGGCGCGAATGCCATGGGAAGGATCACCCACCTTTTTGTCAATGAGGGAGATCGAGTCCACAAAGGGCAGACATTAGCACAACTAGAAAACATCCAGTCCGCCTCAGATGTCGCCGCCGCCAAGGCTGCTTTGGAATCCAGCATCACGGACCAGGTTGCAGCGGAGGCAAATTTCAAAACCTCCCAGGCGGCGCTCAAGAGCAGCACGGCGGACGCTGCCCAGAAGAAGCAGGACTATGACCGCAACGCCAGCCTGTACAAAGCAGGATTGATCTCCACCGCGGATTACGAGACTAAGAAGTCGGCGTATGACGTTGCCTCCGCCGTAATGGCACAAGACCAGTCCCGCGTTGCCCAGGCCAGGGCGCAGCTGGACTCCGCCCAGGGCCATGTTGCCCAGGCGCGCGCCGCGCTCACCCACTCCAGTGACGTTTTGAGCAAGACCACCTATGAAGCGCCCTTTGCGGGCGTAGTGACATATATACCCGTGCATGAGGGCGAAACAGTCGTCATGGGAATTCAGAACTCGCCAGGGAGCACCCTCATGACGCTGGCGGACATGTCCATCATTACGGCTGAAGTCCAGGTAGACGAAACCGATATTGTCAATGTGAAGTTGGGGCAGGCCGCCGAGGTTACGATTGACGCAATTCCGGGAAAGACGTTCAAAGGTGAGGTAACGGAGATCGGAGATAATGCCATCGTCCGCTCTACCGGGCTGGCCACTTCGCAAAGCACCTCCAGCAACCAGGAAGCCAAGGACTTCAAGGTTGTGGTCACGCTGAAAGATCCTCCCCAGAACGTGCGGCCAGGCCTTTCTACTACGGCGAAAATCACAACCGGAACGCGCAGCGGGGCCTTGACGATTCCCATCCAGGCAATCACTATTCGCGACAAGGCTGACCTGGAGGCGCAGGACAAGACCAAGAACAAAGTTCAGCCGGTTGCCAGCCAGCCGAACAACAAGAAAAAGGAAGAAGTCCAAGGAGTATTTGTCATCCTGCCCAATAAGAAGGCGGAGTTTCGCCAGGTGGAAACCGGCCTTAGCGGCGCCACCGATATTGAAATCAAGGATGGGCTGAAAGAGGGCGACGAGATCATTACCGGCACCTATAAAGTGCTGCGTACTCTGCGGAACGGCGCGGGGGTAAAGGTGGATAATTCCATCGCTGCCAAGGAAGAATCGTAAACGTCCGGCCACATCTGGCGTCTAAGTAAGGATCAAGACCATATTGTGGATCCGGGCAGGAGAGAGCAACTCATGGCAACTCAAGTCGCCGACATTTCCCAGGGCGTAATAAAAGCGCCCCCCTCAAACTGCATGATCTGTACTGAGGACCTGTGGAAGACCTATGAGATGGGGTCCGAGCAGGTACATGCCCTGCGCGGCGTAAATGTAAGCATTGATCGCGGCGAATATGTTGCCATCATGGGGCCTTCGGGTTCCGGCAAATCCACGTTGATGAACCTGATTGGCTGCCTGGATACCCCCACAAAGGGGCGGTATTGGCTGAATGGGAACCAGGTGAGCGAGCTGGACGATGATGAACTGGCCCGCATCCGTAACAAAGAAATTGGCTTCGTCTTTCAGACTTTCAACCTGCTGGCCCGGGCCACCGCCTTGCACAATGTTGAGTTGCCCCTGATCTATAGCGGCACACCCGCGGCAGAGAGGATCGAGCGGGCCAAGGCTGCTCTTCATGCTGTTGACCTGGAAGAGCGCATGAACCACAAGCCCAACGAACTCTCCGGCGGTCAGCGCCAACGCGTGGCCGTGGCGCGTGCCCTGGTCAACAATCCGTCGATCATTCTTGCGGACGAGCCTACCGGTAATCTGGATTCACAGACCGGCGCAGAAATCATGCTGCTCTTTGAAGAGCTGCACAAAAAAGGCAACACTATTGTGCTGGTTACCCACGAAGCGGATATCGCCGAGCACGCCTATCGCGTCATTCACATCAAAGACGGCCTGATTGCCAGCGACGAGAGAAAACAAAAGTAATTAGAACTTGCCTGTCTACTGCTGCGCTCCGATTGCGGTCTTTTCCGTTGGCGTGCGGCTGGCGGAAGTCGCGGGCTGCGTGAAGAAATTGTGATCGTAAAGATTGCGGTAGAAGCGGCCGCTGATCTCTGCGGCTTTGGGGCCGAAGGTTGGCCGGCCTCCGCGAAGGAAGACCACGGCTACAATGTGGCCATACTGCGTATTGGCATAAGAGGCGAACCATCCGAAGCGGGTCCCATCTTTGGAACAGGTTCCGGTCTTTCCCAGGACCTGCTCTTCGCTGAAATTAACGCGCAAGCTGCGGGCCGTGCCGTACTGAACTGCTCCCGTCATTCCTTCAGCTATTTCCGGGATGAGCGGCCCAATATCCAACTGCCGTTTGATCTTGGGCTGAAAATCCAGCACCTCCTCTGCAGTGGTTGGATGCTGGAGGTAATAGAGCGTTCCACCGTTGGCAATCGCCGAAACCATGGCTCCCAGTTGCAGCGGGGTCATGGAAATGCTCTCGCCAAAAGAGCACATCTTGCCCACGCCGCCCAGGCTGGCATCGAGCACGTGAGTGGGATATACGCCCAGGTGCTCGCCCTCAATGTTGAAGCCGGCCAGCTCGCCAAGGCCGAACTGATGAGCGTAATAGCTCACCTTCTCAAAACCCAGCCTGCGGCCGAGCGCTTCAAAAAAAGCGTTATTCGATTTGGCCAGGGCCTCAGTCAAGCTCATTTGCGAGCGGGTGCCCAGGGAGACTTCCGTCTCCCGCGTAATGATCTTCTCGCTCAGGGCGGCCAACGCCACTGACAACTTGATGGTGGAGCAGGGCTGCGCGCCTTCTGAAAGCGCCAGTTTCTGGTTCACCATGGCCAGGATGCGTCCGCTGGTGGGATCCATGGCCACCACGGTTCCATTCATATTGCCCAGAGCATCAATGGCCGCCTGGCGGACCGTGAGGTCTTCACCGGCGATGACGTCGCCTTCGGTCAGGTCTGTGGCGTAGGAGCTGGTATAGAACCGCTCATAATAACGATGCCGCCGCTTCAGGCTGACGTTCTGCCTGACCCCTTTGCGGCTGTGGCGCAGCCGGGCCATGCGCTTTTGCGCACGCGGACTCTCGGTTACTTTGCCATCACGCTTGGCCGCTTTTGTGGAGGTGGATGGCGTGGTTGCAGTGCCCGCGAACGAAACCGCGGATAGCAGCACTGCTGTTACTAGAGAGATTACTAATGTCCTGAAACGAAAATACATGCTGAAACCTATGACCCGAGGGAAAATCCTTTGTTGCTGTTTTTTTTCAATATTCTCGCTTCATCGGCTAAAAGGGGGAAAAACCTTAAGCTTGGCAAGCGGATAGCTTGAATATTAGAGAGTTGACCAATATCAAGTCAACGCAAAATTTGCTCTCCTGCAAACTGAAGTACATCTCTGGGTAACAAAAACATCGCCCAGCGAGACATATCTGTCACGGGAGCATAAAGCCTTAAGGAAAAGCCTCAGTTCTCTCCGCGCTTGCGGATGAACGCCGGCACATCCAGATTGTCCTGCTCTATCGTCCCCTTCACCGCTTCCTTTACGGATTCCAGGCTTGGTCTTTCCCGCATGGGCGTAGCCGTACGAGTCACGGTCGCAAGGTTGTGGCCATTGCCGTTGCTGCGGCCGGCAAAGGCGGTAGGACTCTGAGCGTGGTACGCGGATGCGGTCCGGGCCGCAGAGATCGCCGACTGCGCCGCCGATACCGAACGCTCCTTTCGCTGCGGCTCGGTGGTTTTGAAGCCGGTAGCTATGACCGTGATCTTTACCTCGTCCTTCATCTTTTCATCCTGCACCGCACCGAAGATGATATTGGCGTCTTCGTGGGCAGCGCCCTGGATGATGGTGGATGCTTCATTCACTTCCGCCAGCTTGAGTGAGCTGGAGCCGGTAATGTTGATGAGAATGCCGCGCGCGCCGTCAATGGCGCCTGCTTCCAGAAGCGGAGAGGCAATGGCCGCCTGTGCCGCCTGCGTCGCACGGCGCTCTCCCTGACCGGTCGCCGTGCCCATCACCGCGTAGCCCATGCCGGCCATAATGGTTTTCACGTCGGCAAAGTCGCGGTTGATGATGCCGGGAATGGTGATGATGTCGGAAATACCCTGCACCGCCTGGCGAAGAATATCATCAGCAATCTGGAACGACTCGAAGAAGCCCGCATCGTGGGCCACCGCCAGCAGCCGTTCGTTGGGGATCACGATCATGGTGTCCACACTGTCCACCAACTCGGCCAGACCGCGCTCCGCCTGGTTCAACCGCCGCTTGCCTTCGAAGGCAAATGGTTTGGTCACCACGGCAACGGTCAATGCGCCCATCTCACTGGCCAGAGACGCGATGATCGGCGCGGCCCCGGTGCCCGTGCCACCTCCAAGTCCCGCGGTCACGAACACCATGTCCGCGCCTTCCAGCACTTCGATGATCTTATCCGCATCCTCCAAGGCGCCCCGGCGGCCAATTTCCGGGTTAGCACCCGCCCCCAGCCCATTGGTCAGCTTGGTGCCCAGCTGGATCTTTACCGGAGCGCGTGACATCTGCAGGGCCTGCAGGTCGGTATTGGCAACCGCGAACTCTATGCCTTCTACTCCGGTACAGATCATCCGGTTCACGGCATTCCCGCCACCGCCGCCAACGCCAATCACCTTGATTTTGGCGTTATTGCGCGGATCTTCGTTGAATTGAATGCGTACCTCATCCTCGGATTGCGGTTTTTTCTTTTCGTCACTCATTTGTCACCACTCCAAAAGTTTTGCTAGAAATTTGCTTACCATAGATCTTCGCTTGACATAGATCTTGCGATGACCCGATCACCCGATTCATTCACGCTCCCAGTTTCGCCCACCAGGCTTTCAGTTTGGAACTGATTCCCTGCTCCTGGGCAGTCCTGGCCACACTGGTGCGATGGGCATACATAGCCAATCCCACCACGGCCGCAAATTCCGGTTGAACAAGCTGGGCCGGCATCCGCGCCAGAGACATAGAGGACGCCAATCGCACCGGACGACCCAGCGTTTGCTCGCAAACTTCGGCCAGGCCGTTCAACCGCGATCCACCGCCAGTCAGCACCAGGCCGGCGCCGCAAAGCTCCAGCACGCCCGCATGATGGAGATGGTCGCGCAGCATTTCACACAACTCCACCGCACGCGGCTCCAGAATCTCCGCCAGAAACCGCTGCGGCATCAAGCGCGAGGGCCGGTCTCCAACCGCCGGAACTTCGATTTCATTGCCCTCCGGCACCTTTTTGCTCAATGTGTTTCCAAAGAGCTTCTTGATCTTTTCTGCTTCGACCAGCGGCGTCCTGAGTCCCACGGCCACGTCGTTGGTGAAGTGGTCTCCACCAATGGGCACGGCCCCGCTGTGCGCCACCATGCCATCGGCGTAGACGATCAAATCAGTGGAGCCTGCACCGGTATCCACCAGGCAAACTCCCAGTTCCTTCTCTTCAGCGCGCAAGGTACAGTCAGCGGCAACCAGCCCCTCATAGACAGTATTGTCCACATGGACTCCGGCCCGGTTCGCCGCCGTTACCAGGTTTTGTGTGGCGCTGGAAGATGCGGTCACCAGGTGCAGGTTCACTTCCAGGCGGATACCCATCATGCCAGCGGGATCGCGGACTCCTGCCTGATCGTCCAGGATGAATTCCTGGGGCAGCAGGTGAAGGACTTCCCGGTCGGGCGGCAGGTTAACCGAGCGGGCCTTCTCCACGGCCACGCGAATGTCGTCGCGACCCACCTCCCGCGGCCTGGAACCTAACGCAACCCCGCCGCGGCTGGTGATACCTTTAATATGCGCGCCACCCACCGAGATCACGGCATTACCCAGCGGACACTCCGCCAGTTTTTCCGCTTCCTCCACGGCTTTTTGAATGCTTTGCACGGCCTTGTCCAGCTCGGTGATGATTCCCTTGCGCGACCCTCGCGATTCAGTCACGCCATGCCCGCGATAACGCAGACCTGCCTCACTCACCTCGCAGATCAACGCCACTGTCTTGGCACTGCCCACATCCAGGACGGCAATCGTATTGTTCTGTTCTTTACCCATGTCTCTCTTACTTCCGGCTTACTTCCGGGCTGTCGCCCGTTCCCAGTTCCTGGTTCGCTAAACCCTTAACCCAGCTTCTGGTCACCGGCGTCCCGGCTTTTTAGGTTTAGCATTGGTCTGTAACCTGTCCCCTGTAACCTGTAACCTGGCTTGTTCCTGCACCCTGGCCTTTGCATCCGGATTCACAACAATCTGCCCTTCATACCGGAGATCGACGGATTGGAGATTCTGAAACTGCTGTCGCCACTCCGCTATATGGGTCACATACAGCTTGTAGCGGGTAAGAGAATCCGAGTTCCCCAGATGGACGCTTACGGCGCCGCCAGCGCCGTTGGCTGAGACCTTCACGTCTTCCGGGTCAGAGAGATCCACCTCGCTCAGATCTTGTGAATAGTGCGAGCCTTCCGCATCCAACTCACGCAGCAGCCGGTTGTAAATCCTCATGGCAGCGGCGCGAGAGGAGAGCGGCTCGGTTTCGGTGATGCCTTCAATGACGGGAAATGAATACTTTGCCTGCCGGTTGGCCGGCATTCCCAGCACAACCCCACTGGCATCGATCAGGCTGATCTTGGAACCGATTTTTACAAACGCAACCGGGGTGCGCTCACGAATTTGAATGGTCACCCGATCCGGCAGCAGCCGCATTACGGTCGCCGACTCGATCCAGGGAATCTGCTCCAGTTGTTTTTTTCTTTCGACAAGAGGAACAAAGAAGACGTTGCGGCCAATATCAGCGCCGATCACGTCCATCACCTGCGCATGGGAGGCATTGTGCACACCGCGAATTTCAATATTCTCGCTGGAGTCCAGGCGGAAGCGCCACGAATGAATGCCGTAACTGTAAGTAGCCAGCGCGGCGCCGCCAAACACGAAAACGACCGCGCCGACGGCCAGCGCTTTTTTTACGCGACCCTGGGCCTTTTTGCCCAGCGGGCTGCGGCGGACGGGAACACGCTTCTCTGGGCGCAGGAACTGCGACTCTCCGTCATCATCCAATTCAATGGGGCGCGCAGAAAGGCGACCAGAATGGTCTGCCCGCTCGCGGGCAGCCGCTGAGGTGCGAGGCTCGTCCTGTCCGTTGAGATCAGTAAGGTCGCGCGCCATTAACTATTTTTGTCTGCGGAGTAGCGCCAAGTTTCAATATACCTGTTTTTCCTGAAATTAAAAGAGTTTTGTGGGTTAGCACCGGTTTTTTTAGTGACAGGTAGTCTCGCAGTTAAGTAATCAACAATCAAAGTCAAAAGACTTACCATTGATGACAATAATTCGACTGATTTGCGATGAGGAGACTAACCAGGGATGGAGATCCATTGGGAAAATCGGTGCAGAGCAGCGGGACCAGTGTTGACGAGTGGTAAGACTTACGCCGTTTTTACGCTGCGGCGGGCCTTTAGTTCTTTCAAAATCTCCGGCCCAAGCTGCGACACATTTCCCGCACCCAGCGTGAGAACCATGTCTCCGCTTTCAGCCACCGCCGCCAGTTCGCGAGCCGCCTCAATGAATGACGGAACATAACGGGCATCTTTGCCTGACCTTCGAATCGCCTCCGCCACTCGCTCGCCGGTCACGCCCGGGATTGGCAGTTCACTGGCAGCGTAGATGTCCAGCACCAGGACACGGTCCGCATCAGAGAATGCGACACCAAAGTCTTCCAGCAGATCCTGGGTCCGGGTGTAACGATGCGGCTGAAAGGCCACATGGATGCGGTCGACGCCGCATCCACGAGCAGCTGCCAGAGTAGCGCGAATCTCGGTAGGATGGTGGCCATAGTCGTCTATGACGCTGACGCCGTTGGCCGTACCCTTCAGTTCAAACCGGCGCTCCACGCCGCGAAAGCCTTCCAGCGCTTCGCGAATTTGTTGCAGGCCGATATCCAAGCCGACGCCCACGGCAACCGCAGCGGTTGCATTCAGCACGTTGTGGTGTCCCGGCACCTGGAGATGGAAGTCGCCCAGAGACTTTCCGCGGTACTCAACGGCAAAACGCGAACCATGGCGGTTCGCGATGCCGCTCTCAATTTCGGCGTGCACAATGCGGAAGTCAGAATCCTGGCGCACGCCATAACTTGTAACGCGACGGGCCAGACGAGGCAGGAACGAGCGAAGCCTCTCATCGTCATTGCACAGCACCACCATGCCGTAAAAAGGAACACGATCTATAAAATCGAGAAAAGCCTGTTCCACGTCCTCCATATCGCGGTAGCAATCCATGTGCTCGCGGTCAATGTTGGTGACCACGGCTAGGATGGGAAACAGCTTGAGGAATGAGCGGTCACTTTCGTCGGCCTCAGCCACCAGGTACTGAGATTTTCCCAGGCGCGCATTGGAGCCCATCGCATCCACCCGTCCGCCCACAACCACTGTAGGATCAAGCCCGCCGCTGGCCAGCACAGCCGCCACCATGCTGGTTGTCGTGGTCTTGCCGTGCATTCCTGCAATGGCGATGCCGTACTTGAGCCGCATCAATTCAGCCAGCATCTCGGCCCTTCGAATCACCGGGATGTGCTGCGCATGGGCGGAGGCGACCTCAGGATTATCGCGGGAAACGGCGGAACTGGTGACCACAACTTCCGCGCCGGTGATGTTCTCCGCACGGTGTCCTTCAAAGATAATTGCTCCCAGGTTGGCCAGACGCTCAGTGATGGAAGAACTTTTCAGGTCGGAGCCGGAAACCTTATAGCCCAGCGTGAGCAGCACTTCAGCAATGCCGCTCATGCCGATCCCACCAATCCCGACAAAATGAATCCGCTGAATTTTTGCAAACATGATCTTTGTAGTTTATCCCGAGCGCAGCTTTGTACTTTACCCCGAAGCGGAGCGAAGGATCGCTACTTCTACGAGGATGGTCTTACGGCGGACGCCCTGAGAAATTCCCCTTGCGTGCAGGGTTCCCTCCCTCCGGTCGGGATGAACTTAGAGAAACTGCCATCTCCGCCACCTGCTCAGCAGCATCTCTATGCGCCAGGCTCCGGGCTTTTTCCGCCATCGCCTGCAATCGCACCGGATTTGAAAGCAATTCCGTGACCGTTTGCGCGAGTTTTGCCGGCGTCAGCTCGGATTCCGGAATCAGCGCTGCCGCTCCGGCTTCCGCGATGGCCTCTGCATTGCGCCGCTGGTGGTCATCCGCGGCGCGGGGAAAGGGCACAAAGATGGCCGGCTTCCCTGCAGCAGTGATCTCGGCAACGGTGCTTGCGCCGGAACGGCACACCAACAGGTCCGCCCGGGCAAACGCCTGTGGCATATTGTCAATGAAAGCTGAGACTTCCGCCGAAGTTCCCGAGCGCGAATACGCTGCTTGGACGTCATTATAGTCGCGCTCCCCGGTCTGATGGATCACATGCAGCCCCGGCAAACGGCCTTGCACCTCAGGAATCATCGCCGCGACCGCCTGGTTGATGGCATGCGCCCCCTGGCTGCCGCCAAAGACCAGCAAAGTGGGAGGATGGTTTTGTGTCTGGGTGGACACACTGAAGAATTCCGGACGCACCGGCACGCCCACTACGCGCGCATTGCGAAAGTATTTCCTGGTCTGCTCAAAATGTACTGCGCCGGCCGAGACCCAGCGGCCAACCATCCGGTTGGCGAATCCCGGCACCAGGTTCGGCTCAAACGCCAGCGTAGGAATGCGGCCCAGGATGGCCGCAGCCATGGCCGGACCGGAGGCATACCCACCCACGCCAATCACCACATCCGGACGGAACTGGCGGATGATTTTGCGAGAGTGAAGAATCGCTCGCGGAAGGTCGAAGAGCGTCCGCAAACGAGTTGCCAGGCTTACATTTTTCAGGGCTCCTACCTTCACTAACGCCAGCTCAAACCCTGCCTGCGGAACCAGCCGGTTCTCCATGCCACGCGCCGTTCCCACAAACAACATTTCGGCGCCGTAGCGAGCCCTGAGCTCGCGCGCCACCGCCAGCGCCGGAATTACATGTCCGCCAGTGCCCCCACCGGCAATCAGAACGCGCATGAGTTCTAGAGTATGCGGAATCATACGGTCGCAACAAACCGTTATCGAAGTTGTGGGTTACAGAGGAGGTAACAGGGGAGATTCACGGGTTTCGAATTCGCGTCATTGGCGTTCAATTCGCGGCTGAATTCGGGTTTATCTGCACACGTCCGCTGAATCCTCGGCTGCAAGCCTCACCGAAGCCAGCAGCGCAAAAGCACCCGTGGTGAAAATAGACGCCAGGGCACAAGATCCGACGATGTCGCTCACTTGCCACTGCGCGCTGGCAGGATCGGGAACCATATCTTCTGAACGCCAATGAGAAAAGAAGCTGCACATCATGCCTGTATTGTGCCTTCCAAAAAGTTCTGTGAGCACCCCTTCCTCAGGTAAGATCACAATGGTCTCCCGCATGATAACAAATGGCCGTTCACATACAATTTAAGGCTTGCTCACGTGCCCTGCAGTCACCGTGGCCACGCACTCAAAGGATTCGTGCTCTTCAAGGAGGTTAATGCAGAATGAGCAACATCAGCAACGTTGGTCAACCTACTATCGAATTTCTTTTTCGCTTCCGAGACCTAGTTGCTGCCACTCTCCAGGAGCATGAAAAAATAATCACAGAGCATAGATCATGCTGGTGGGGATGGTGGAAGCGTCCTTCTGAGGGCAGCCGGATGGAGGTTTGGACCTCTCTAAGTTCAAACGCACAAGCGGGTGCTGCTTCGGGAGGCGTTCCTGTAGGGCTTTTTGACTCCGGATCGGGGAACGTTCATCGCGTGTGGGTGACTGAAATCATTCCCCCTCACGAAGACACGCCAGAAACCACTGGGCGAAGCGAGGTCCCTGACGGCCAGAAGCATCTTGTGCCCGCTTATTACCGCGAAAGCCCCTTCAGCCGAGCATGGATGCGCATCGTCAAAATCGAACGGAATATACAGTTTTGGGGTGAGTACTCATTCCGTGATGCTCCTCGCTTGGCCAACTATAGCCAAGCAACTCTTGAACGGTTTAAGGGCAAGATTATTCATGACGCCGAAGAACTGCGGGGAATGGATACTACGATCTGGGGTATTCGTCTGAAGTTACCTAGTGACCTCTCCGAGAGAATTCTGTTAAGCGTCCCCGCCTTGCACGAGTCAATTTCCGACAACGTTGTTCGGTGCGACTCGGACATAATTCTCCATCTCACTGACCTCCATTTTGCTGTGGGTAGCAATCGTCACCAACACCGTTGGCGGCTCGACAGTGATCTTGGGAGGCAAGATAGAACAATGGTGGAAGCAATAACCGCTGCCATTGGGAACCGGAAGGTTGGTCTGGTTGTGGTCACCGGCGACTTCACCTTCACCGGAGAGAAAATTGAGTTCGACGAAGCGCTCTCAGCATTGCGGCTACTATTGGGAGTGCTCAACCTCAGTACGGATCATCTAGTGGTCATCCCCGGCAATCATGATATTCGGTGGACCACAACACAGACGTACAGCGACACCGCTGAAGTTGTTCAGGCCCCCGAAAATGCCCGAGCGCATTACGCGTGGTTTTACAATGAGCTGTATCGTCACCAACCCAACAAGCACCTTGCAATGGGCAGACGATACCTTCTGCCTAGCGGCGTCGCGGTTGAGATCTGCGGACTGAACTCAAGTTCGCTTGAAACTGGTAAAAATTTTCTTGCGGGTGTGGGACGAATTAGCGAAGCACCGTTCGAAGATGTTGCGAACAAGCTCGGCTGGAAGCATCGAAAAACTGGCTCGATGGCTGTCCGCGTCTTGTTAGTGCATCACCATCTGGCCCTCACTGAAGACTTGGAACTCGCGGCCGGTTACCCGCGCGGGTTTGGGCTGGCTCTGGACGCGGTTCGTATTCAGAGGCTGGCAGCTTCCTACGGCGTGCAACTCGCGATCCATGGACACAAACACAGGGCGTTTCTCTGGCGGTCTTCTGTCTTTGAACTGCCCGAGAACACAAAACCAAATTATTTCCTCGGGGATCTTGCCATTATAGGGGGCGGGAGCGCCGGATCGACCGACACTGACGCGAATAGTAATTACTTCAACCTTCTCACCTTAACCTCAAATGGCGTTCATCTAGCTATACATCGTTCTCGGGATGGCGGTGCTTTTGAGCTGATGCAGGAGTGGCGCGCCCCAGCCTCCCTGACGACTGGTACCGGGCAGCTGGCTCTTGGTATGTGGGAGTTAGTGCAAACATCAAAATAAACGAGATGGGATTGAAACAGGAAATACACTTGGTCATAACAGACCTCGATAACACCCTGTACGATTGGGTGACGTCATTTGTGCCGGCCTTTTACTCAATGGTCGACGCAGCCTGCGAACTCCTAGATGTGCCGAAGGAGCAGCTGCTGGATGAAATGCAAGCGGTTCATCGTCGTTATGGAAACTCTGAACAACCGTTTGCGTTGCTAGAAACGCCGATCGTCGCGTGTCGATTCCCAAATTTCGATGCGGAGGAGAGAAGAAGACACTTGGACCCAGTATTTCATGTGTTCAATAAAGTACGCAGAAATTCCTTACAGCTTTACGACAGCGTGCGCGAGACTTTGCAGGTTATTCAGCAGTCTGGGGCACTTACGGTCGCACATACGGATGCGCATGTTGGTAACTCCTTATTCCGTCTGAGCAAGCTGGATCTTACCGAACTGGTTGCGAGGCTCTACGCTCCCCTAAAGCAGTCTGGAACTGAGTTGATTTGTTCTTCAGCCAATGGTTTGCATGCTTTACGAGACTATGTTCATGTTCTACCACCTGAAGACCGCAAGCCGAACCCTAAAGCCTTGTTGGATATTTGTGCGGATTATTCTGTGCAACCCACCCGAACTCTCTATATCGGCGACAGTTTATTTCGTGATATTCATATGGCGAATCAAGCCTCTGTTCACTCGGCTTGGGCCCGTTACGGCACCAACTACAATCCGGAGCTTTGGTCAAAGTTGGTTCGTATTACTCATTGGACAGACGACGATGTGGCCACGGAGGCCCAGCTACGCGTGGAAGCCGGAGACGTTCACGCCGAGGTGGATCTCAACCAATTCTCTGATGTTCTTGCTTCTTTCACTTTTTCCAGGGGCGCAAATGGGGATCTCCCGGCACAAGGTATCGAACCCGTGAGCGCAGTTTTGCCTCAGTCACCAGATGTCTAACTCTAACGTGGTTAGTGCAAAAGGATGCCACCGAAAGCCGGCTATTGACAAGCCTATCAGCCAACACACGAGTTGGGGATCACTGGCAATACGAGAAACCTACAACCCCAAATACGCCGCGCGCATTATCTCATTCGTCAGTAGGTTTTTGGCCGTGTCCTCCACGTGTCCTCCAGCAAAACAGCGCCGTTGTGCACGACGCAGCCGCGATCGGCAATGCTCAGTCCCGCAACCACGTTCTGCTCCACGATCAGCAGTTGATGCCCTTGCGCTGAGCTTCCTGGATCTTCTCGAACAACTCATCCATCGCTTTGGGTGCCAGGCCAACGAGGGCTCATCCAGCAAAAGCAGCTTGGGCTGGGCCATCAGGCCGCAGCCAATGGCTACCATATAACTGCTGCCCGCCGGAGAGCATTTCCGGCGGTTTGCTTTTCAATTCCAATTTCTTTTCAAAAGAGGCACTTCAGGCGCGCTTCTGCTCGACTCCCAGATAATTCAGAAAAGCCCGCACCAGTTCATGTCGAAGCTCCTGATCGTCTTTGGGCAGGAGGTTTTTCCAGAGTTTCAGATCTGTGGGCGCCACCACCAGTTCAAACAGGGTGCTGGTGACCATCATCAGAGCCAAAGACACTGCTGTCCTGGGATCAGGATGGGAGATCTCCTTGCGATGGGTCATGATCAGGTCGACCAGGTGCTCGCAGGTTCTCACTTCCAGCCGGGCAGCCTTGTGCCAGAACGGCGTGTTGGCCCGGCCCTGCACGAACTGGCGAAGAGCGTGCAACAGAGGCGCGCTCATACGGTAGCTAACCACCATGCCGTTGATGATCTGATCGGCAAATACCGGCAGCGGGATCTGCCGCGCCATTTCCGGCGTCAGGCTGGCGTGCAGCCTTTCGTCCTGGCGCTCCAGGATGCCGAGAATCACGGTCTCCAACAGCTCTTCCTTATCGTGAAAGCGGCGATAGATTGACCCCGGCGTAAGACCGGCATGCCGGGCGATGCGGGGAATGGTGGTTCCTTCCAGGCCGTGCTGGCCCAGCACCTCGGCTGCGGCCTTGAGGAGCTTGCGCGACGACTCGCGGCTGCGAGCCTGCTGTGGTTCGAGTGTTTTCTTGGCCATGACTCCTTCAGTTATACCGCGAAAAAGATCACGCTTGACATTTTTGTAAATGCGAATTTACATTTACATTATTACACGGAAGGAGATTCAACATGGCTGCTGTAAGCATTCCCACACCAGATATCCCGGGGGCTAAGCCGCCGCATCCATTGCGTGAGCGGAATCTTCGTCTTTGGTTGACCGGAGCAACGATCTCGCTTCTCGGGGACCAGTGCTACGCGGTCGCGCTGCCCTGGCTGGTCCTGCAGATGACGGGATCAGCCGTAGCCATGGGCACCATTCTGATGGCTGGGGCGATTCCACGAGCGGTGCTCATGCTCATGGGCGGCGCGATGACCGATCGCATATCGCCGCGCAAGGTCATGATGAGCACTGCCTGGGCGCGCACCCTCTTTGTGGGGATCATCGGCACTCTTGTCTGGTTCCATATTTTACGGATCTGGGAGCTGTACGCGCTGAGCTTCGCCTTTGGCGTTGCCGACGCGTTTTCCATGCCGGCCACCAGCGCGTTTCTGCCTTCCCTGGTCCAACGCGAACAACTGGTGGCGGCCAACTCGGTCATGCAGAGTACGGCACAGTTGACGACCATCGCGGGTCCGGCGCCGGCCGGCATTCTGATCAAAGTGCTCGGCATTGCCTGGGCCTTCTTCCTGGATGCCATCAGCTTCCTGTTCATCATCGCCGCGTTATGGAAGCTGCCCGATCCGCCGCCTCGGCCGCCGGTGAGAAAAGCGGTGTGGCCTTCCATCCTTGAAGGCATCCGGTACGTTTATCAAGACGTCCCTCTACGTTCCCTGATGCTGCTGGCCACCATCATGAACTTCTGCATCGTGGGGCCCATCGGGGTGGGGCTGGCTTACCTGGTAAAGGCGAAATTCGGCTCGCCCGCAGTCTATGGCATTGCGGTTTCCTCTGCGGCTGCGGGAGGTCTGCTGGGCGCGTTGACGGCGGGAGTGTGGCGCGTTCGCCGGCGCGGCATTCTGCTTCTCCTGGCTTGCGTTGTCATCGGCGCTTGCCTAGGGTCCATCGGACTCCTGCCGCGCCTGTGGATGCTCGCGACAGCGTTGCTGTTGATGGGTACCAGCTCTGGAGTGGCTAACGTTCATATTTCCGCCTGGATCCAGCAGCGTATTGAGCCTGCGGTCCGTGGCCGGGCCATGAGCGTGCTGATGCTCGCCGTGTACGGACTCATGCCGGTATCACTTGCGGTAGCCGCCATCCTGGTGGCGTGGAACCTGCAAGGGATGTTTCTTCTTGCGGGCGCGATCATGGTGCTGGTGACCGCTGCGGCTGCTTTGCAGAAACCGGTGCGCCAGATCGAATAAATTCTCCGTGTGGGGCGGGTGTGCTTGCGGATGAGCCAGAGAGCAGGCAAAACACGACTGACTGGACCCTCATGGCGTACAATTCACTAAGTCCAGGCGGCTAATATGGGAACCATAACCAAGCTGACGTTTGACGAATATCTGAAGCTCCCGGAGCAGGAAGGTGCGCACTATGAGCTGGATGAGGGAATGCTCCTGATGGAACCTTCACCTACCTTCCGGCATAACCGGATTCGCGATCAGATTGGAAGACGCCTGACTGAATTTGTGAAGGCACATCGTCTGGGAGAAGTTACCGTCGAAACCGATTTTCGTCTGGCCCCAGAGACAGTCCGCAGCCCTGATGTGGCCCTGGTTACGCCAGCGCAGATGAAGAAGATGGATATTGATCGTTCGCCCATTGATGGGGCGCCGGCCCTTGCAATTGAGGTGATTTCGCCAAACAATCTGGCGCAGGACACGCGAAAGAAGGTGCGCCAGTATCTCGCGGCAGGCTGTCAGGCGGTCTGGCTGGTTTATCCTGCCTTGCGGCTAGTGGAGATCCACGACGCTGCGGGTACACGCGAAATAGTCGAGCCGGATTCGATCCATGAGGCAACGCCCTTTTCCGGTAAGAAGTTCTCGCTTCCGCTATCAGCAATCTTTGATAGCGAGTTCTGATGCATTCCGGTTAACTACGCTATAGCTTGGGTCGTGGCGAGGGAACCCACTTACAATCCCAAATAAGCCGCCCGCACCATTTCGTTCGTCAGCAGATTCTTAGCGGTGTCCTCCAGCAAGACAGCGCCGTTCTGCACCACGTAGCCGCGATCGGCAATGCTCAACCCGGCAACCACGTTCTGCTCCACGATCAGCATGGTAATGCCCCTTCGCTGGACTTCCTGGATCTTTTCGAAGACTTCATCCACAACTTTGGGCGCCAGGCCCAACGAGGGCTCATCCAGCAAAAGCAGCTTGGGCTGGGCCATCAGGCCGCGGGCTATGGCCACCATCTGCTGCTCGCCGCCGGAGAGCGTGCCCGCCAGCTGGTTCATTCTCTCCGCCAGGCGGGGGAAGAGCGTGAGTTGTTCTTCCATCGACTGCTTCAGATGAGGACGCGCTCGCGGCGTGTAAGCGCCCAAAGAAAGGTTCTCCCGGACGGTAAGAAACGGGAACACCTGGCGGCCCTCCGGAACATGACTCACGCCGCGCGCCACCATCTCATGCGCGGGAACGCGGGAAACATCCTCGCCGGCAAAACGCACCGTGCCGCTCTCCGCCCGCTTGACGCCGGAGATCACGCGCAGGGTTGTGGTCTTGCCTGCGCCGTTGGAGCCGATCAGGGTGACAATCTCTCCTGCCTGAATCCGCAGCTTGACGCCAAACAGGGCCTGCAAATCTCCATAGAAAGCGGTGGCGCTATCCAGTTCCAGCAGCGGCGTGGCGGCAGGGTTGCCATCCGGCAGGGTCATTTCGGCAACTCCTTGTACTTCGCGCCCAGATAGGCCTCAATCACCACCGGCAGGCTCACGACCTCGGCGGGTTTGCCTTCAGCAATCTTTGCCCCGTAGTCCAGCACCACGATCCGGTCGGCAATTTTCATTACTACCTGCATCACGTGTTCCACGCCGCCCACCACGCTCACTCCCCACTCCGGCAGACGCTTCACCAACCCAGCCAGCGCCAGCGCTTCACCAGGCGTCAGGCCGGAGACAACTTCATCCAGAAGGACCAGTTTGGGTTTGGTAGCCAGGGCGCGCGCGATCTCCAGACGCTTGAGGGCGGCCAGAGGCAATCCGTGCGCCGGAAGATCTTTCCAATGCGACATTTGCAGAAAGTCGAGGATCCTGCCCGCCTCCGCCTCCGCCTGCTGCAGCCTGCCGGTATGCATAAACGCTCCCAGCATTACGTTTTGCAGAACGGTCAAGTTCTTCAACGGCTTCACGATCTGAAACGTGCGCCCAATGCCCAGGCGGGCATTATGATGCGGCGCAAGCCGGGAGATATCTTTGCCATTGAACAGGATGGAGCCTTCGTCGGGATGAAGGAACCCGCTGATCAGATTGAACACCGTGGTCTTACCCGCGCCATTGGGGCCGATAATGAAGAGGATCTCGCCCGCATTCATCTCGAAGGAGACGCTCTTCACCGCGCGCAATCCGCCAAAGCGTTTGGCGATATTTCGAAGTTCGAGAACAGCAGTCATGAAGCCGCCCTGGCGGTCTCCGGCTTCTTCCGCCAGCGAAACAGTTGCTGCAAGCCGCCCATGATGCCCTCCGGCAGGAACAGCACCACCACAACAATCAAGATTCCGTAGATCAGCAGATGACTTTCCTGAAACTGGTTCTTGAACAGCTCTGAAGCAGACATGAGCAACACAGCCCCGACAACCGGCCCCAGCAGGGTGCCCGCGCCGCCCAGCATGGTAATAATGGCGATCTGCAAGGAGACGTCAATGGTCAAAACGTTGTCGGGGACGATGTACTGAAAAGCGCTTCCGTACAGGGCGCCGCCCAGCGCGGTGAGAAAGGCGCTAATCAGCAACGACCGCAACTTATAGCGTGGCGTATCAATGCCCACGGCGCTCGCGGTCTCTTCATCTTCGCGAATGGCCATCAGGTAATAGCCAAAACGGGAGCGCGAAACCCAGCCATTCACCAGAAAGGCAATCACCGCCAGCGCCACGGCAGAAAAATAAAACAGCCGCCAAAATGACGGGCCGGTGAATAACGCTGGCGTGGGCAGGCCAATGGCCCCCTCAGTGATCTTCAGATTGGTTGCCGTCAGCCGCAGCACCTCCGCAAACGCGATGGTGGCGAGCGTGAAATACGGGCCGCGAAGCCGGAAGACAATCCTGCCTATGATCTCGGCAAAGATCACGGCCACAATGGCTGCCAGGAAGATGGAAATCCATTTCGGCACTGAATGGGAAGTAAACAACGCCAACCCGTATGCTCCCACACCAAAAAACGCGACATGGCCCAGCGAGAGCTGCCCGGCGTAGCCGCCAACCAGGTTCCATGCCAGCCCAAGAGCGGCAAATAAGGCGATGCGAAAGACCACCTGCATCTGGTAATCATTCTGCACCAGCAGGGGCAGGCAACAACTCGCGGCTACCACGGCCAGGAGCACCCACAATTTCCAGCTACGGATCATGCGCGCTGCCTCCCGAAGATGCCGCTCGGCTTCAGCGAAAGCACCAGGAGAAAGAGGACAAAATCCACAATCAACGCCCACTGGTTGCCAATGTAGAAACTGGTGAGGCTTTCAGCCACGCCCAACACCAGCCCACCAAACGCAGCTCCCTCGATTGAACCCATCCCGCCCAGCACCACAATCACAAAGGCCTTCAGCGTATAGTCGTCGCCCACGGTGGGAAAGAGGTAAAGCGCGGGGAGCAGGAGACCGCCGGCCACACCCGCCACGGCAATGCCCAGGGCGAAACTCAGCCCCTGAATGCGGGTCACATTGATGCCCATCAACGGGGCCACCTCCCGGTTCTGCGCAATGGCCCGCAACGCTTGTCCGGTGCGGCTGCGCACCACAAAGCTGCGCAAGCTGACAATACAGACAGCAGCGATGGCGAAGGAAAGCAGATAGGCGGCATTCACGGCAAACGGGCCGAAGCGCAATGTCCGGTTCACCAGCTCGATGTTGGTCTGGTGATAGTCCGCTCCGAACTTAAGCTGCACTCCATCTACCAGGATGAGGGCAATCCCGGTGGTCATAAGAATCTGCATGAAGTCTGACCGGTCGCGTATCGGCTGGATCAGCAGCAGGTACACCAGGTACCCGAAAAAGAAGAGAAAGACCCCGGCGGCAAGAAATCCGATGTATGGATTGATCTTGAGCTTGTCAAAGAGCACCCAGCTTGTGTACATCCCGACCATGAGAAATGCGCCGTGGGCAAAGTTCACAATGCGCATGACGCCAAAGATCAAAGCCAGCCCCATGCCAATCAGGGCATAGAGTGCGCCCGTCAGCAGGCCGTTGATGCAAGCTTGGAGAAAATCAACCAAGTATCGTTCCTTCAGATCGATCAAACAACAACTACGAGGTACTGATGACAGCTCGATGTCCGGATCTGGCTCATCTTCTATCGCTCCATTTCGGAGCGGGAATAACGGGCTTGCTGTCAGCAGCATCCTGCGGATAGACGATGCGATATTGCCCGCCCTGGACCTGGGTGATGATGACCGGGTGCTGGTTCTGGCCGTTGGCGTCAAACTTAATCGGCCCGAAGGGAGTCATGCTGAGGTTGAGATTCCTGATGGCGTCGCGGATTTTGGCGCTGTCGAGGGACTTGGCGTCATTGATGGCGCGGGCAGCGACTTGCAGGGCTTCGTAAGAAAACATACCGTGATGAGTAGGATGGGAGTTGTAGCGCTTTAAATATTCCGCGTCGAATTCCCGGGACCCTGCCCACCGCGCTGTCGCAACCCACTGCGCCACTGAAAACGTGTATTCCGCGTTCCTTCCCGCGCCCTTGGCCGTGGGAAACTCGGCCGTGGCAAATCCGGTGCCGGCAGAGGTGTAATACCTGGGATTCAGGTCAATCTCCTGAGACTGTCGCATCAAGGTGGTCGCATCCAGCAGGTAGGAGCAGAAATAGATAACGTCCGGGTTGGCTTGTTTCACGCGCCGCAACACTGACCTGTAGTCCGGGGACTTGGCCTCATAGGATTCCACGGCCACCACCTTCATGCCGCCGGCCGGCGCCGCCACGGACATGGCTTTCATACCCGCCTGCCCAAAGTTCGTGTTCTCATACACAATGGCGATGGTCTTGGGAGCGCCGTTTGCCTTGAGGAACGAGACCGTGGCGTTTGCGTAGTCAGCAGCGCCGGAACAGATGCGGAAGACCCACGGCGATTTGGATTCCATCACGTTGTCCGCGTTGGCTGCGGGGATGATCAAAGCGACCTGCCTCTGGATGATTGAGGGAATCATGGCCTTGGTGCTCTCGCTGGAAAATGAGCCAATGAGCACGGGGACGCGGTCCTGGTCTACCAGTTTGGAAACGCCCTGCACCGCCTGGTCCGGTTTGCTCTGATCATCGTAAAAATCCAACTCGAGTTTCTTGCCCAGCACGCCGCCCCTGGCATTGATCTCGTCCACGGCGATGAGATAGCCATTCTTGAGCGCCTCTCCAAAGGCCGCCTGGCTCCCGGTCAGGGGCAAAATGATGCCGACCCTGATCGTGCTCTGGCAAACTCCCGCCAGAGATGCGACAACGCAAACGGCGACTAAAGCTATGAATCTGCGAAAACTCATGCTCCCCCCAACAGGCGCAAGTGACTGCTTGCCAAATCGCGGCATTATACATTTTGGCATCAACGAATTGATTGCGGAAAGCGGTTGTTACCGCTGGCTCCATTTTGGCGCGGGAACAATCGGCTTGGCATCAGCCGCATCTACCGGATAGACGGCGTGATACTTCCCGCCCTGCACCTGCGTGATCAAAACCGGGTGCTGGTTCTGGCCGTTGGCGTCGAACTTGACCGGACCAAAAGGCGTCATCAGCAGGTTGATGCTCTTGATAGCATCGCGAATCTTCACACTCTCCAGGGATTTGGCATCGTTCATGGCCTGGGCCGCAACTTGAAGGGATTCGTACGCCTGCATCGCATGGTAGGCCGGGTGGGAGCCATAGCGCTTCGCATACTCGGCATCGAACTCCCGTGAACCGGACCACTTGGCTTCCGGCAGCCACTGCGAAACGGACAATGTGTACTCCGCGTTCTTGCCTGCTCCTTTGGCGGTGGGAAACTCCGGGGCGGCAAAGCCTGTGCCGGCAGAAGTGTAGTACTTGGGATTCAGGTCAATTTCCTGCGTCTGGCGCATGAGCGTTCCTGCATCCAGAAGGTAGGAACAGAAGTAAATTACCTCAGGATTGGCGGCCTTCACCCGTTGCAGCACGGATTTGTAGTCCGGCGATTTGGCTTCATAGGACTCAATCGCCACCAGTTTGATGCCCGCAGCCTCGGCCGCCGCCTTCATCGCCTTCATGTTTGATTGGCCAAAGTTAGTGTTCTCATACACGATGGCCATGGTCTTGGGAGCGCCATTGTCCTTGAGAAACGCAATCGTGGCCCCGGCGTAGTCTGCAGCCCCGGCGCAGATGCGGAACACCCAGGGCGAGTGCGCATCCATAACGTTATCCGCCGTGGCTGTGGGGATGAGCAATGGGACGTTTCTTTGCGTTACAACGGGAACGATGGCCCTGGTGCTCTCACTCGAGTACGACCCCAGGATCATGGGTACGTGGTCCTGATCGGCGAGCTTGGAAACACCTTGCACGGCCTCGTCGGGTTTGCTCTGATCATCGTAAAAATCCAGCTCAACTTTCCTGCCCGAGACTCCACCCTTGGCATTGATTTCATCCAGGGCGATGAGATAGCCGTTCTTGTGGGCCTCCCCAAAGGCCGCTAGGCTGCCGGTCTGTGAGGTAATGATTCCAATTCTTACGGTGTTCTCTTCAGCCTTTTTTCCGCAGCCCAGGAGTGAAAAACTAAAGGTGGAAATTACCAGGAAAAACAGAAGTGCCTTGGTACGCATAGGTTCTCCGCCACCAATCACTTGAGGGTTGAGGAGTTTGGTGTGCGGCGTGAATTATACAAGGTCGGCGTTTTGGGTCATCAGAGCATCGGAGTATCGGGAAGAACAGGCCAAAAAATCTTCCAAACACGAGGGCTTTATCTTCCAAAGGGAAGTGAAGGCAGAGCACGTTCTTCTTGTTCGACACTATCTGAGAGGCGCAGGAAAAATGGGGATTTTCTACACAGCAACACAATCAGCTTTACCGGCCATCCAAACAGCGATTCATGATGCACTTGTGACGCCGCCACCTGTGGCTGCAAACGAGATCGCTGCCCAGGTCAGTCAGCGGACACTTCAAGTCGCGACGGCGACAACGCCAACCTTCAGCGCCTGGCGATTTGGCGCTGCCGTACTGATATCCGTAGCACTGCTCCTTGCGGCCATTTGGACGGCAAAGACAAACTTGCCCGATATCTCGAAGGCTCTGATGACCGCTTTCGCATCATTTAGCGGGATTGTTGTAGGCGCCCTGGGTGGTGAGGCGCAGAAATCCGTAAACTGACCAAGCTGGAAGCAAAACCAGACCGACCTGTCACGGCAACTGCAGCACAACCTTCTCGCCATTCAACGTGTATTCCAACTGGCGAGTGGTCTTTTTGTCCTTCCTCGAGGGAAGCGCAAAGTAGAGATAGCCGGAAACGGGTGTTGAAGCATTCCCTTCCGGCAGAGCTTTCTCACTGAGTTCCAGTTCCATGGTGCGGCGGTCGCGGTCAGTCGAAGCAGGCCCCTGCGGCTGGCTTCCGCCGATTCCCACGCCCACACCACCCGAGGTCACTACTCCACCTGGGCGCCGCTGGCCCGTAACCGGATCGTATCCGCCGCTCTCGTAGCCCACGCCCGCGGTTGGATACAGCACTACATCGTGGCCACCGGAGGATGAAGATTGGGAAGATTGCTTTTGCAGCTTGGCCGCGAGCACTTCCGCGGTGGAAGGTTTGGTGGCAACGTCCGTTCCTGTCACGCGCAGCACAAAGTCATTCAGAGAAACCTTGACTGCGCTGTTCTTCTCCGGATACAGCGCAACCTCAACCACCACGCAGCAGCGATCCACGTCGGAAGCAAAAGCCTTGCGCGCCTGATCGCCCGTCAGCAGAACGGCGCCAATGCTCACACCATTAGCGATGGTGTGAGCCGGATAGCTCTCGGCAGTGGCGCGCGGCACTGTGCCTCTGGGCGCGTCAGCGTAGACTGTAGCAGCGCACATCAATCCGATCGTCAGCAAGGTGCGGAGCTTCATGGCTTCTCCTCCGTTTGCGATTTCTCTTTTTGCGGACCGAGCCTGGCATCGATCTTCAACGACTTTCCGCTCAATACATAAATTCGCTGATGAAATGGCGAACGGCCAGTGGCTGATACGGAAAGGTCATAGGCGCCGGAATCAAGCCACATATTTTTCAAATGATCCGCCGTCCCGGCATAAGCGCCATCCACAAAGACCTCGGCGTTCTTCGGAGCTTTTAGCCTGACCTCTCCCTTGTCTGCGCCATATGCCAGATTTGGCAGGTAACCCGGATAAAAAGGCGAGTAGAACGGACTAAAGAGAAATGGTGAATAGGCAAAGCTGTAGGGATAGAAGCCGTATGGCCAGGAGGGTCCATAAAAGAACGGGCCGGAAAGATAACCTCCCGCCAGCGAGACCGTTCCTAAGCGGAAGTGAATCTTTCGGCTGTGGTCAGAATCATCCTTCTTGTCTGAATCCTTCTGGGCGTCCGCTGCCGTTTTTGTTTCGGACTGGAGTTGAGGCCCTGCGGCCGGCTGCAGTTCAGAAGGTGGGGTTGTTTGCGCAAAACCAACGGAACCCAGGAATAGCGCGAGACAGGTCAAAATGGCTCTGGACTTCATTTACGGCCCCTTTCACCTGGATTAAGTATAAGACATGGGCCATTTACCCTTGCAAGTCCCATTTTTTGTGGTTTTCAATTCTTTATCTTAGGTTTTCAGTTCTTAACCTCGGGAGCCAGTCGGCCAACCAAAGAACTTAAGAGTGGACTGTAGCCGCCCCCAGACGGCTTGTTCTTGTTGACTGTTATCGCTCTTCCGCGTCTATCACCCTGAGGCGCCGCGCAATGCGTTACCCAGTTATCCGTTTATTGGCTTTAGTGACCGTCCTTCCTCTCGCCGCGCAGGATGCAAGCACACATGCTCACCACCAGCAATCCATGGAGCAGCGCGGAAACCAGGGCATGGGCTTTGATCAGCAGAAAACTACGCACCACTTCCTTCTCACCAAAAATGGAGGGGTAATCCAGGTCAACTCCAACTCCGCTGACGATAAAACCAGCGCCGATGAGATCAAGATGCACCTCCGGCACATTGCCAAGGCCTTTGCTTCCGGAGACTTTGACATTCCAATGTTCGTGCATGACCAGACGCCTCCCGGCGTGACGGCCTTGAAGCGACTACGGAAAAAAATTCAATACCGGGTTGAGTCCACGGATTCGGGAGGCCAGGTTGTAATCACTACGACAAACCCCGAGGCCCAGCGTGCAATTTGGGATTTCCTGCGCTTTCAGATCACAGAGCATAAGACCGGGGATTCTTTAGTTTTGCCCTGATCACTGTGCCTTACGGATCATCAGCGCGTCTCCATCGAGCTATTTCACCGCTGATGTTATGTTGACGGTCGCTGTGAAATTGATTTCCGCGCCGTCATAGTGCTGGGCAATCGCGCGCAGCACTGCCTCATCCACTTGATTGCGCTGCTCGGGCGAAATGGACTTCAGCAGTGGAGCGAACGGAACCGCCACTTCCTGAAAGTAGGCCCAGACGTCTTCCGGAGTACCGGGCCAAGTCCATGGCACTGTCAGGAATCTTTCATCAACATTCTCGAAGCCAGCGTCTTTCAAGATCTGGGTGAGGACACCTGTACGTCCGAACCTGAACATCGGGGTGGCGGAATCAGGAAGCTTCGTTCCGCGCATGGTGCGCAAAACCGTTCCTACCGTGCTTTCAAAGTACGGTTGCTGCATGGGGCCCCATGCGAGCAATGTGACTCGGCCGCCTGGTTTCAGCACGCGATGCATTTCGCGCGCGGCGACAGGGAGGTCAGCGAAGAACATCACTCCGAGTCGAGATGTAATCCGGTCAAATGCTTGATCTGAAAATGGAAGCTGGTGCACGTCCGCGTTCTGAAATCGTACGTTCGCGAGGTGGCGCAACACAGCCCGCTCGGCAGCGACCTTGAGTGGCTCGGCCGAAACATCTATCCCAATGACCTCTCCGGTTCCCTCGAGCCGCATGGCGAGGGAAATAGTAGGTTCACCGGTTCCGCATGCCAGATCGAGAACGTGCATTCCCGGAGCCACCTGCGCAGCTTCGACAATTGCGTCCGTCACATTCCGCCCCATGGCAGCAGATTGCTTGCGCCACTGCCGGGCGGCATTCGCGCGCCCAAAGTCATTCCAATCCGGTTTTGGCGACCCAACCACAATTCGCCTTTTGTATCATGCGGCTGCCCTGCGGGCCAATCATTCAGCGCACTTAGTACGCGCTCCCCCCATGGCCAGGATGCAGATGGACATCCTCAACCGTCACCAGAATTTACTGCGCGACCGGGTGGAACTCAACGTCCAGTGATTTCCTGGATTTTCCTGGATTCATGATTCATCCAAATTTTCTTGTTAACCAACTCTCCTCCCCACCCGTTCTAGGGATAGAGGAACATAGACATGCGAAAAATCCGGTGGTTTTGTCTCATTCTGTTGTCGCTCGCGCTCTTCTCACCTGGCTGGATGGCGGCCCGGCCTCAGCAGACTCGCTCAGCCACCAGTGCACCCTCCAGCGCCCCAGCCTCCCTCAGTGACGAAGAACTATCTGCAACCCGGGAACAGCTATTCAAGCTCTTGCGCCTGAGTCCTAAGCTGACCTCGGTTGTGGCCCGTGACCCGGCGCTGCTGGGGAACCAGGAATATGTCACGCACAACAATCCGGAGCTGGCCCAGTTTTTGCAGCAGCATCAGGAGGTTGCCCGCAACCCGGAGTTCTATTTGTTTGCCCACAATGAAGGAAGGGGTGGGAATAGAGAGCAGAGGCTGGAGCAGGTAGTCTGGCCTGATCTGCCCTTTCAGGTATATCGCGACGACCACGTCAGCGACCTCATTGTTTTCTTCGTCTTTCTCTGCATCCTTGGAGCGCTATTGTGGCTGCTTCGCGTGCTCCTGGAGAACCGGCGTTGGGGACGCATCCTGAAGCTGCAGGCCGATGTACACAGCAAGTTGCTGGACAAGTTTGGCAACAATCAGGAACTCCTTACTTACATGAATACTGAAGCGGGAAAGCGCTTCCTGGAATCGGCGCCCATTCCGGCAGGCTTCGGGCCCGGCCCCCAGGCAAAGATGTCCTTAATGAGAGTGCTCACGCCGCTGCAACTTGGTGTGGTGCTCACGCTGGTTGGGACAGGCTTTCTCCTGATGCGCAACAACGCCCAACTCAACGCTCCCGCGCCGTTCCTGGTATTTGGAACCCTAGGCCTGATGCTGGGATTAGGGTTTATCATTTCCGCAGGGCTCTCATACATGCTGGCCCGGCACATGGGTCTTCTGCCGCAGAGCACGGCAGAATTTGAAAAGACCTCCAGCATGGCTGCCAAAGAGCGGTTGTGAGCCTGGCCCGAAACGAAGTCTATGACTTGGGACAACGTGATAACGCAGATGAATGCCGCCACAGCGGAAGCCATGGCCGAGCCGCTTATGGATGAAGAGGCATTCACCGCCTTTTACCAGCGGACGGCCCGCCCGGTCTGGGCTTATCTGGCGCGCGTCTCCGGCAATGCCACCCTGGCCGACGACCTGCTTCAGGAAAGTTATCTTCGTTTCCTGGGAGCGGCTGTCCCCTGGCGGGACGGTGAAGTGGCATGCCGTCGCTACCTGTTTCGCATTGCCACCAACCTGCTGCGCGACCATTGGCGGCGTCCGCAAGCTACGCCCCTGGAAGATATTCCTGAGGCCGCTTTGCCGATGTTCGTGAGTCATGAGCCTGATCGCCTTGACTACCAGGCGATCCTTGGTCCTTCGCTGGCGCGATTGAAGCCTCGGGAGCGGCAGCTGCTCTGGCTGGCCTACGCTGAGGGCTATAGCCACAAGGAAATCGCCACCATCACCGGTCTGCGGGCGGCGGGCATTCGCCTGCTGCTCTTCCGGGCGCGGCACAAACTGGCAAGGCTCTTACGTCAGAAGAATTTGAAGACGGTAGAAACTGTATGAAGTCGTATTTTTGTTCACAACAAGAGCGAGTCGCAGCTGCGGTCCAGGCTAGCCAGTGGCCAGAGACCTGTGATCCGGAACTGCGCGCGCACGTAGAGATCTGCGAAACATGCCGGGATGTCGCGCTGGTGGCGCAGGCTTTGCGCCAGTCGCTCCGGTCAGCGCTCCCGTCGCCACAGCTTCCTCCGCCAGGAGTGCTCTGGTGGCGCGCCCAGGTTCGCCGCAGAAACGCGGCTCTTCAGAGCGTCACCCGGCCTGTTGCCGTCGCAGAGACGGTTGCTGTGCTGGTCTTATTGTTGGCTTTGGTCATCCTGGCCGCATGGCAGCACGATCAAGTCTTCGCCTCGCTCATCAGCGTGTGGGGCCCACTTTCCAGCATGGCCCAGGCGCCCGGCTTGCTCATGGTCGGGCTGGGGACTATTGTTTTGTTCGGCGGATTCGCTCTGTATCTACTGAGGGCGAAAGAGTAGTCGCCGCAGGGTTCGATGCAAGTCTCCAATGGCTGAGTTCCAGCCTGCTGTCGTTACCTTGGTAAGTTGTCTGCCTTAAACTGCCCGCGCTAATGTCCGGTTAAGGATTTTGCTTGGTATAAGGGTTCCCGTCAATCTGAGCGAGAGAAAGTGTCGCCTCTGTCATTAACAGAGAATCCTCGGAAAGCCGAATCAAAAAATGAGCGAGAGGGAAGGTACTTGTGACGAGGACTATCTATTTGTGTTTGATAACGCTAGGCATGCTGGCAGGCATCGGGGCGAGCGGGGGAACCGTCTCCGGAAAGATCCAGGTTCCACAGACTGCCAGCGCCACCGGCGACTCAAGTGATAACGGCCAAGAAAATGTAGTGATTTGGCTGGAAGGGAGGGAAGTTCCGAAAGCCCCGGACGCCGTTCTCCAGATTTTACAAAAGAACCTGCAATTCTCACCTGATTTCCTGGTCGCAACCAAGGGCCAGAAAGTGGAGCTACCGAATGATGATGACGTGGCCCACAATGTCTATTCTTTCACCGGAGCCAACCGGTTCAATCTAGGCATCTATCCCCGAGGGGAATCCCGCTCGATCACCCTTGGTGAAAGTGGAATTGTTGACCTCTTCTGCTCCATGCACGCCCGAATTTTTGTAGTGCCCAGCGTCTATTTTGTCAGCCGTCATCCCGGTCAAAGTTTCAGCATCAATGATGTGCCCGCTGGAAAATACACTCTGAAAGCATGGAATGAACGCTCCCACATGTTCGTGAGAACGATTATCGTCCCACAAAAAGGCGGTGTCGTAGAAAATATCAGCCTGGAAAATGGCCTGAGCGTGACGGCAAAGGAATAACCCTCTCCAAATGAAGCGCAAACATTGCAAAGACAAGATACACCGCCCGGTCAATGTTGCTGCCGTGCTTCTAGCAGCACTCTATTTCTTCCTTATCCGGGGACAGGTCGCTGCCAACGAGCCGGAACGGCCGGACGCAATTACACCGGAGATGGTGGATTCCATGAAAGTTCTGCCCGGCAATTTAGGGGCTTTGCCAAGCGTTCCCATTCCTGTAGAGAATCCACAGACAGAAGCCAAGATTGAATTGGGCAAAAGACTCTTTTTCGATGTCCGGCTATCGCTCGATGACAGCACGAGCTGTGCTACCTGCCACGACCCTGAAAAAGGCTTTGCCGATGGGTTGCCGCGATCGAAGGGGTTCAATGGAGCCATCCTTCCGCGCAATTCACCCACAGTTTTAAACGCTGCTTATAACACCGCCCAATTCTGGGATGGCAGGGTGGCCACCTTGGACGAGCAATGCCAGCGGCCGCTCATGGCCGCCGCAGAGATGAACATGATTGACGAGCAGCATCTGGTTGAGCGCCTCAGAAGCATTCCCGGCTATGCCGAGGAATTTCAATCCGTTTATGGCGAAGGGCCTTCCCTGGACAGGGTGGCTAAAGCCGTTGCAGCGTTTGAACGCACTCTGGTGACCCCCGGCTCCAGGTTCGACCGTTACGCGCTCGGGGATAAGAGCGCCATCAATGACCAGGAGAAACGAGGCTTGGGATTGTATTTCGGGAAGGCCGGCTGCTCCGAGTGCCACAAAGGAGCCAATTTTACTGACAACAACTTCTACAGCCTGGGCGTGGTTGCCGCCCCGGGGACTGTGCCAGATTTGGGGCGGTTTGCTGTTACCGGCAAGGCAGAGGACCGAGGCGCGTTTAAGACCCCCACACTACGCAACGTGACACTTACTGCTCCTTATATGCATGATGGATCGATCGCGACCCTGGAAGAAGTCATCGAATTTTATGATCGTGGCGGCGGTGATGGCCCCAATAAGTCGAATCTGCTCTATAAGCTGGAGCTTTCGCCCGCGGAAAAAGCCGATTTGCGGAGCTTCTTGAATACACTCACGGGACCGATGCCCCACCTGGAACTTCCCAAAATGTATCCGGATCGTTCTACCAACTCTTCTGCAGGCCAGAGCCGATGAATTTGAGACAATCCCGCAGGACCTACGCGATCGTGTGGATGGTGTTAGCCGCAGGCGTGACGCTGGCAGCCTTCGGCGTCTATGGCCGGCACTCGAACGATGTGAGTGCGGCCCTGCGTGATCCAGGCTTAGCACCCACGGAAACACTGAAACACCTCATGAAGCAGAAATTGCATACGGAATACACGTTCCTAAGCTTTACCATCGCGCATGATCCACCACTCACGCCGGAAAAAATGGACGCCATTGCCTCCTCATCAGCCCGAATCACAGCTCTGGCCGAGAACGACATGAAGGGTTATGTCCACGACTATCAGAAACGGGAGTGGAGCGAGCAAGATGCGATCTTCTTTTGGGAAAAGCGCCTTCAGCTTTCGCGGGCGAGTTCGGAGTTGAGCCAGGCGGCTGGCAAACATGACCCGCAGCAGGTCGTCAGTTCTTTCCAGCGTCTCGACGGTGCTTGCCAGGCCTGCCACGAACGCTTTCGGGCTGATATCCCTTGGATTTAGCCGGGATTCTGCCTGCCAGTAGCGCCCTAACCCGCAAATCTCACGCTGATCAGGGAGGGGCGTGCTTTGAGAGTCATGGGAGGCAGCAGACATGCTCTGACAAGCGAGCGTCAAGCACGGCGGTGGAATCGGACTCTGGGATGGGTGATT
>Ga0209168_10000213_pt1 | contig 64896 bp, 55 predicted proteins | sample Coa_R1_FD_187156 | JGI IMG/M metagenome (GOLD analysis project Ga0209168, IMG submission 187156) | Surface soil microbial communities from Centralia Pennsylvania, which are recovering from an underground coalmine fire - Coalmine... | ecosystem: Environmental > Terrestrial > Soil > Unclassified ...
GCTAGTACGAGGCTGCCAGAGCAGGGGACTCAAACGTCGTCCCCTGCTCCGGACCTCATCCCCGCTGAAACCAAAACTCAACCGAGAACTCACATTAGGATTGGTACAGCAAACGGGGGCACTTCATATTCGACATGTCAACAAACCTGGGCTTAATCCCGCCGCCACCAGTTACAAAAATGGAACAAAACCCAATCTCAGCGTTTTTCCACATTGAGTAGCGCTTTACTCACTCCAGACAATCTGGAGCCGAACTCGCGGGCTGGAATCTGACTCCTTCCAACTGGGGATAGTTGTCACTTGCGGGTTCGTCCATGCCACTTGGTTGAAAGCGAAACCCAAGGAGATAAAACATGACTAGAAAAAGTTATGCCTGCCTCTGCGCAATTGCTGTCCTGTGTCTTCTGACATGTCCAGGTTTCACAGGAAGAGCGCTGGCGCAGGATGCCCAGATCAACACCCATCGTCCAATGTATGTATTGATGCCGCCGCATCTCCGCAATGATGTCGCTCCACCACCCGCTTCTTTGCAGAGTTGGAATGGCTCCTTCACCTACGGTGGAACGAAATATACCTACAACATGGTGGGTGCAGCGCCATCCACGAACCTGACCGCGACGGTCACGACGTACATCATCCCGGTGAAGATCATTATCACCAATCGCAATGGGACCAAGAGTACCTACGATCCTTCGCATGTGCTTTCGAATGGAAATACGGTTACCACAAACACGTTGGATTCGCCCCTCTTCGATTCGACTACGACTTACACGCAGGGCGGTGTCGATGTGGGAACGACGCAGTACATCGATGCTTTCCAGCGAGCGAATTTCTGGGGCACGGTCCAATCAAATTCGAACTCGCACTTGTTGCTAACTCCAACCGTGCTGGCCGAACAGACGCTCAGCCCGTCGCGCACCTACGGCAAGACCGGCTCGGAATTCGGGTTCACTGCAGCCCTGGTCGACATCAACTGGTTCGATTCGCAGGTGCCGAATCTCATCAGCAAACTCGGCATTCAGCCGAATCAATTCCCTATTTTCCTGCTGTATGACACGTACCTTACGCAAGGTGGAAGCTGCTGCATCGGCGGGTATCACAGCTCCGAAGGCAGCATCAGCAATCCGCAAGCCTATGCGGAAGCCGCGTATGTCGACCACGTTGGCGCCTTTTCGCAGGACGTCTCCGCGCTTTCCCATGAGATTGGCGAATGGGCCGACGACCCGCTTACCGTCAACTACAACGGAAACAATACTCCTTGCGGAATTCTGGAAGTGGGCGATCCACTGGAAGGCAACTCGAACTATGGAGCATATAAGTATTCACTGCACGGTTTCACCTACAACCTGCAAGATCTGGTGACGCTCCCTTATTTCGGAGCACCGACGAGCACCTCGGTCAACGGCTGGCTCAGCTTCCAAGGCGAGTCGCTCGGTGTCTGCTCGAACGGCTCATAAAAGTCCTTGACCCTTCCCCCATTCGTGAGCCTGCTCCGCCCGGGGCGGGCCTTTTTTCGCTCCCATGAAGGAGCACCCCGTCGGCTCTCAACGAGCGTCGGCAACCACATAGACGTAACGCAGTTGACTCGCGCCGGTATTTTTGACGTCATGTTCGGTCTAGGGTGGGCAGTAGAGTGCCGTCTGCCTCTTTAGTTCGAGCTTGGATCCATCACGAAATACCATCTCGCCTCTTCCCTCAAGAACTACGAGAAGTTCCTCGTGACGCTCAGTGCTGTGTTTGCCGACGGAGTGTCCCGGCTCCAGCACGACATAGCCGGATTTCATGGAGACGGTTTCTGGAGGGCCAGTGAGAATCGGAAGAATTCCATTTTCTGCTCGATCAAGGGCAACAACTTTCGCATGGGGCCTTGGTTGCGACTGGGCCCAAGACAGAAGGGGTGGAACGGCTAAGATAATCATCACGAAGAATGAGAAACGGGAGTGAGCCGGCATTTTAGCCTCTGAGTATTTCGCCGCAGATGACAATCACACCCACGCTCTTGTGAGCTCAGTTGTTAGGTTGAGAACGCGGCTATCGCGTAATATACTCCGGCTGCGCCAAGGAGACGCCCTGACGGGTCTCCGGTCTCTCATTCATCAATCCGCATGAACCGCGAATATCACAAAGCCTATAGCCAAGAACTACACCGGGATATGGAGGCCCTCGTCTTCGGTCATGCCGGAACTCCACTGATCGTTTTTCCGACCTCGATGGGAAAGTTCTTCGAATATGAAGACCGGGGAATGATCGGCGTGATGGCGCCAAAGATTGAACGCGGTGAGTTGCAAGTGTTCTGCCCCGACGGAGTCGACACCGAAAGTTGGTACAACAAGGGCGTCCACCCGCGGGTCCGGGTGCTAAGGCACCTGCAGTATGAGCGCTACATCCTGCACGAATTACTGCCATTTGTTCGCTGGAAGAATCAGGCTTGGCAGCTCGGCGTCACCGGATGCAGCTTCGGCGGCTATCATTGTGTCAATTTCGCGCTGAAGCATCCTGATGTCGTCACACACTGCATCAGCATGAGCGGGGCATTCGATATCCACCAATTTCTGGACGGCTATTACGATAACGATTGTTATTTTAATAATCCGCCGGATTTCGTTCCCAACCTTACGGATGATTGGTTTTTGAGCCGCTATCGTCAGATGAAGATCGTACTGGGATCGGCTGATTGGGATATTTGCCTGGATGCCAACATCAAGTTCTCCGGGGCCTTGAATGGTAAAGCGATTCCGCACTGGCTCGACGTGTGGAATGACAATTCAAAACATGACTGGCCACTATGGCTAAGGATGGCGGGAAAGTATTTTTGAAAAACCGGCCAGGGGCGACCTCGGAGGGCTACGATGAAAAAGTACCAGACCGCTCTTGCAGTCATAGTATTCACTCTCTCTTCGTTATCCCTGTGTGTAGCGGGCACTGGATCAGGACTGGCCTCTCTCCATGCCCAGCAACCATCTGGCACCTCATCGGCGTCAACAGCCCCAACTTCCGCTGCTTCGCAGCCGACTACTCACAATGTCACGGCGTATACGCTGCCTCCCGATCTTTACACAAAGGCCCGCGACCGCAGCCTCATTAATTTTCGTTTGGCACTGATCGGATTCCTCTACGGATTAGTGGTTTTGTGGGCGATCTTGCACTGGAAACTTGCAGCCAGGTATCGCGACTGGGCAGAAAAGGCGTCGGCCCGCCGTTTCTTGCAGGCTCTTATCTTCTCGCCTCTGCTGGTGCTGACTATCGCGGTTCTTACTTTGCCTCTCGACGTCTATTCTGAAACGGTCGAGAAAAGATTCGGCATCTCGGTGCAAGGGTGGGGCTCGTGGAGCTGGGATTGGATCAAAGCGTTCCTGATCGGCGTGGTGATTTATACCCTGCTGATCTGGATTCTTTACATTGTGATTCGGCGCAGTCCACGGCGATGGTGGTTTTACTTCTGGCTGGTTTCGCTTCCTATCGGCGTATTCCTGTTTTTCATCGGACCTTGGGTAATCGATCCGATGTTTCACAAGTTTGAACCCTTGCAACAAAAAGACCCGGCGCTCACCGTTGCTCTCGAACAGATGGTGCAGCGCGCTGGCGTCAACATTCCTCCCGAGCGCATGTTCTGGATGGGAGCGGCCGAAAAGACAACTGGGCTCAACGCCTATGTCACTGGCCTCGGAGCATCCAAGCGCATCGTGGTCTGGGACACCACAATCGCCAAGATGAATACGCCACAAATCGTATTCGTCGCGGGCCACGAGACGGGTCACTATGTTTTGCAGCACGTACCCAAGGGGCTGGCATTCTTCGCCGTGCTTTTGTTGCTGCTCTTCTACATCGGATATCGATTGATTGAGTGGACGCTCGCCCGCTGGGGTACAGGATGGCAAATTCGTGGTCTCGACGATTGGGCATCGTTGCCGGTCTTGCTGCTGTTGCTGTCAGTATTCTTGTTTCTGACAAATCCCATCGCCAGCGGATTCAGCCGTTACCTCGAACATCAAGCAGACCAGTTCGGGTTGGAGGTGACACATGGATTGACGCCTGATTCCGGGCAGGTCGCCGCACAGGCGTTTCAGGTGTTGGGCGAGGTGGATCTGGCAGACCCCGATCCAAATCCGGTGAATGTTTTCTTGTTCTACTCGCACCCAAGCATTACTGACCGCGTCCAGTTCTCTCTGACCTACGATCCGTGGGGACACGGTGGGTCCGGCGAATTCGTGAAATGAGAAGCGCCTCTTTCCTTGCGAAGGAAGCGGGGGCCCAAGAAGCTGCTAACGATTGGAGATGGCATTGTGAAGAAGATAGGGCTTTTATTTGGCATGGAAAATACGTTTCCACCGGCCGTGGTGGAAAAAATCAATTCGATGAACGTCGACGGCATCACCGCTGAGTTTGTGAAGATCGGCGGCATCCGCATGGATGAGCCGAAAAAATATGACGTGATCATCGACCGGATTTCGCAGGATATCCAGTTCTACCGCGCATACCTGAAGAATGCTGTGCTCCAGGGAACGATTGTGGTGAACAATCCCTTCTGGTGGACCGCCGACGACAAGTTCTTCAACTACGCCCTGGCGCACAAGATTGGTGTGGCGATCCCGCCGACGGTCATCCTGCCGCACAACAAGCATCCGGAGGGCACAACCGATCAGTCGATGCGGAATTTAATCTTCCCGCTGAACTGGCAGGAGATTTTCGACTACGTCGGCTTCCCTGCTTTTCTGAAGCCTTATTCTGGCGGCGGATGGAAGCACGTTTACAAGGTGCATTCGCCGGAAGAATTCTTTCATCACTACAACCAGACCGGCGACTTGTGCATGACACTGCAGCGCGGCGTGGAGTTCGACGAGTATTACCGCTGCTACGTGGTGGGGCAGAAAAAAGTACACGTCATGAAGTACGACCCGAAAGCGCCGCATCACGAGCGCTACGTAAAGGGAAACCCGCCGCCCTCGACTCCGGCGCTGCGCGATCGCATCGAGAAGGATGCGCTGACACTATGCCGGGTCTTAGGGTACGACCTGAACACGGTCGAGTTCGCGGTGGAAAAGGGCGTCCCGTATGCGATTGATTTCCTTAATCCGGCCCCAGATGCGGAGATAACGTCCGTCGGCCAGGAGAACTTCGATTGGATCGTGAATGCCGTGGCCGAAATGGCCATCAAGATGGTGCAAGGCGGGACGAATCCGGCGCAAGAACTTCGCTGGGCGCAATTTCTTTCCGCCGAGACGGCTGCCAAAACGGCATCCCGAAAAAAATCCAAAGCCTGAGCGTTCCCATGAAGAAGTCCAAGCCTTCGAGAATGGGTGGCAAGCCGGCGAAGACACACGACGAGTATCTGGCCGGCATTCCCGAACCTGCTCGAAGCGCCTTGCAGCATGTGCGTCAGGTAATTCGGTCCGTCGTACCGCCCGAGACCACCGAAGTCATCAGCTACCGGATGCCGATGTTCAAATATCGGGGGATGCTGGTCGCGTATGCCGCATTCGCCAAGCACTGCAGCCTTTTTCCAACCGGTTCCGGAGTGCTCGATCAGTTCGAAAAAGAACTCAAGGGGTATCGCACTTCCAAGGGAACAATCCAATTTACGCCAGAAAAACCTCTTCCCGACGCGCTAATCAAGAAGATCGTCAAAGCACGCGTGGCTGAAAACAAAGAGTGGGACTAGCTCGCACCGCACTAAAACCAATTGTCGGACGTTGTTATACTGTTGTGACCGACTTGGCCGGGGTGGGGACAGTGGCACCGCGGCGAAAAGCAGAGTTCCCTCGCTCCGTCCGAATGTAAACATTACCGGGTACGTTACAGAGAGAAGTACATGCAGCCTACTTTCACCATCGGGATCGAAGAGGAGTATCAAACTGTAGATCCGGACACCCGGGATCTGCGGTCGCACATTCACGCCGAAATCCTTGAGAAGGGCCGGATGATTCTCCAGGAACGCGTGAAGGCCGAGATGCATCAATCGGTCGTCGAGGTGGGCACGTCGGTCTGCAACAATATTAAAGACGCAAAGGCTGAGGTCAAAAAGCTACGCAGCAACATGGTACGACTGGCCAGGGAGAATGGTCTGCGACTGGCCTCGGCTGCCACGCACCCGTTTTCCGATTGGCGGACGCAAGAGATTCATCCCGATCAGCGTTACAAGAACATCGTCGAAGACATGCAACTGGTGGCTCGAGCCAACCTGATTTTTGGCCTTCATGTGCACATCGGCATCGAGGATCGCGAGACTGCGATCCACATGATGAATCACTCGCGCTATTTCCTGCCGCACATTTTGGCGCTCTCGACCAATTCGCCTTTCTGGCTTGGGATGAATACCGGCCTGAAGTCCTACCGCTGCAAAGTATTCGACAAGTTTCCGCGCACCAATATTCCCGATTACTTCCCGAGTTGGGGCGAGTACGAGAACTTCATCAAGCTGCTAATCAAGACCAACTGCATCGATAACGCGAAGAAGATCTGGTGGGACATCCGGCCGCATCCATTTTTCAATACGATTGAATTCCGGGTGTGCGACATCCCGATGCGCGCTGATGAAACGATTGCCATCGCAGCGTTGATTCAGGCTACCGTGGCAAAACTGTACAAGCTCTATACAGCAAATCAGGGATTTCGCCTCTATCGGCGCGCCTTGATTATGGAAAACAAGTGGCGCGCGGCGCGCTATGGACTGGATGGCAAACTGATCGATTTCGGCAAGCAAAAGGAAGTTCCGGCGCGCGACCTGGTTCGTGAGTATCTGGACTTCGTCGACGACGTTGTGGATGAACTCGACTCGCGCGAGGAACTGGAGTACCTCCATAAGATATTGGATTCAGGGAGCGGGGCCGACCGGCAGTTGCGCGTGTTCCAGGAGACTGGGGACCTGAAAAAAGTAGTCGACTACATCATTGAGGAGACAGAGGCAGGACTGGCGGAAAGTGAAGAGCCAGTTGCTGCAAGAAAAATCGTTTGATGACCACTTCCGTACGCTCTAACCGAACACAACTCAACACAATTCCTTTCGATCCCGAATTCTCTCCGGGCGCGCGCAATGCGGTCAATGTCTGCTTGCGCATACAGCCCCACGAAAAAGTCTGCGTTATCACCGACGATGCCACGATTGAGATCGCCGCGGCCGTGGCCGCCGAACTCGAACGGATCGGGGCGCCGTATCACGCGTGGATTCTGGAAGAACTGGCGGAACGGCCTCTGAGGGATTTGCCACGCGAGATCCTCGACGATCTTGAAACCAGCCAGGTCTCGATCTTCGCTGTGCAAGCGCAGAGAAACGAATTGCGCTCACGCATTCAGATGACCGACGTAGTCAACCGGCGCAAGATTCGCCATGCTCACATGGTCAACATCAACCGGCAGATCATGCTCGAAGGCATGCGCGCGGATTTCCAGCGCGTTGACCGGTTGAGCCAGAAGGTCGTTGAGATGGTCCGGAAGGCGTCGAAGATCCGCGCGAAGACCTCCGCCGGTACCGATCTCATCGCTGACTTAAATCCGAACTACAAGTGGCTCAAGACGAGCGGAATTATCTCTCCGGAAAAGTGGGGAAACCTTCCCGGCGGCGAGATTTTCACGACTCCAGGTGAAGTGAATGGGACTTTCGTGATCGATGGAGTGGTCGGCGATTATCTATGCGCCAAGTTCGGGAATTTGAAAGAAAATCCGCTGACGATTCAGATGAAGGGCAATCGCCTCACCGAGGCTCACTCCGAAAATCGCGAACTGGAAAACGATTTCTGGAAGTACACACACACCGACGAAAATAGCGATCGCGTAGGCGAATTCGCGATCGGCACCAACATCGATTTGAAAGAAGTGATCGGCCAGATCTTGCAGGACGAGAAGTATCCCGGCGTTCACATTGCTTTTGGCAATCCCTATGGAGCTCATACCGGAGCCGAGTGGGATTCCACCACGCACATTGACGTCGTCGGCCGCAAATTCAACATATGGGTCGATGACCAGCAGATCATGCAAGACGGCAAGTTTCTGATAGAAGCTTAGGAAGACCGGACCAGATCAAAGTGGCGACAGCGACAACATCGAATACGGAGCTGCTGAAAAGAGCGTACGCAGCCTTCAATGCTCGTGACATCGATGGAGCTCTAGCCACAATGAAGCCCGATGTGGCATGGCCAAACGGTATGGAAGGTGGCACTGTTCATGGCCACGAAGGCGTTCGCGCTTACTGGACTCGGCAGTGGGGCATGCTCGATCCGCATGTCGATCCCAAGACTTTCGATGTTGACCCTTCCGGCCGAATCGTCGTAGGGGTTCATCAGGTTGTGAACGATCGGGCAGGCAAACTTCTGTTAGACCGGATGGTCGAGCACATCTACACCATCGAGGACGGACTGATCCGCAGCATGGACATCCGCGAGTAGCCGCTTCATACTGCCTCACTATGATTCCCAGCCTGCGCAGGAAGTTTAACGACAGATTCACGACCGAGAAGTATCAGAGGTTTCTTCGCCGCATCGATAACGCCTGCGGAACGCACGTGCAGTTCCGCGTGTCAGAGACTCCCTGTTTCTTTCCGAAAGAATTGATCAACCGTATGTCGGTCGCCGGCGAGGAGTTGATACAGCAGCTGGTCGACAGTCCGGCATATCGAGCCAAATCTGACGTAGCGGTACCCCCTGAATTCAAGGTCCCGAATGAAGCGCCTCATCCGATGTTTGTGCAAGTGGATTTCGGGCTGGTGCGCGATACCAGCGGAGGGTTGCAACCGAAGCTGGTCGAGTTGCAGGCCTTCCCTTCGCTCTATGCGTATCAAGGTCCCCTGGCTCAGGCTTATATCGACGTGTACGAGTTGCGAGCCCCGAACTCGGAGTCTCGACGCGAGCTGAAATACCTTCTCAGCGGCCTCGATTCGAATTCTTATCGCGAACTGCTCCGCCGGGCAATCGTCGGATCGCATGATCCGGAGAATGTAATCCTGATGGAGATCGACCCCGAGCATCAGAAAACACTACCGGATTTCCTGCTCACCGAGAAACTGCTCGGTGTCCGCGCCGTCGATATTGTCGACATTAGGAAAGAGGGATCGCATCTCTACTACGAGCGCAATGGAAAACGCATTCCGATCCGCCGTATCTACAACCGCGCCATCGTCGATGAACTCGAACGCAAGAACGTCAAACTTGCCTTTGACTGGCGCGATGATCTTGATGTCGAGTGGGCCGGACACCCTAACTGGTATTTTCGGATCAGCAAGTTCTCTATCCCTTACTTGAAACACGAATCCGTGCCCAAAACGTGGTTCCTCGATCAGATTCAGGACATTCCCCCGGATTTAGAAAACTACGCGCTGAAGCCGCTCTATTCCTTTGCCGGCCTGGGAGTAGTGATTGCTCCGAAAAAGGAGGACATCACTGCGATCCCAAGAGACAAGCGGCCGTATTACATCCTGCAGGAGCGACTGAATTTCGAACCGGTGATTGAGACACCATTCGGCGGGACAAAGGCGGAAGTACGGGTTATGTATCTCTGGCTCGAAAGACTCATGCCGGTGTTGACAATCATTCGCATGGGACGAGGTCTTATGATGGGCGTCGACCACAACAAGAATATGGAGTGGGTTGGGGCTTCGGCAGGCCTGTATCTGGATTAAGAGCGGGCTATTTTGCCTTTACAGCCTCCGCTGGAACGGATTCCAGGCGGCGGCTAAGAAAAATTCCTCCAGTTAGCAACGATATGGTCAGGCCAACGAACAGAGCCAACCATCCCCAATGTTGCAAAGGATGTCGCAGCACGCGCAGGAAGTGCCGTCCATAGTGTCCAGCGATGAAGGCGATACCGAAATATCGGACAGCACGGCAAACTGTCACAATCGCAATGAATCTTCCCAACGGATAGTCTCCGGCTCCGGCGGCGGCGAAGAACATGCTGGTGGGGCTGGGCAGCGGAATCGCCGTCGAGGCGATAAGTGTACCCGTTCCCCATTGTCGGAAGAGTTTCAGAAACTTCGACAGCCTTCCTTTCTTGAATTTTTTGTCGAGATAGGCCGAGCCAGCCGTTCGCGCCAGCCGGAAGGTTAGATACGCTCCGAGCACTGATCCGGCAGTCGCGCAAGCGGCGTACTCATACCAAAGCGGGCGGTGGCTGGCGGCCAGAATCGCCGTCAGAATATCGGGGCCTCCGAAGGTAGGCAGGGGGGAGCTATCTAGAATCGCCAGGAAGAACAGACCCGCTGCGCCTAGATGACGAAGCGTGGTAAAGAGAGTCTGATGATTGGGCGGCGTTCGTCGCGGAGCAAGCAGGTGCAACATCTCCGCAATATATCAACAAGACCGTTACCACAATCTCTAGAAGTGTATGAATGAAGAAGTGGACTAACCGATTCTTTGGACGACTTCGGTTTCCAGTATCTTTCCGTTGGGTCTTTTCACGAACATCTTGTCACCGTCGAGGCGAACAACGACCGAGGCCCCCGGGGCAAATTCCCCCGGAGCATAGCCATCCGCCGCCTCGGCGCGATATTCTCCCACATACTGCATCCCGTTCACTTTGACAACAATTGCCGTGCGGCGGACAGCGTTCCCGGCCTCGCGGTGGATTTCCTGCTCGGCCTGAGTCCAGTTCTCCACATCCCGCCCGGGAATTCTTCCATTGCGAATGTAGATTTCCTCAGCGCGGCGGCGTACGGCCTCGTGCAAATTCGTTTTCGCACGTGGGTTGTCTGTGGTGAGCAAATCCGACCCCGAATCAGGCTCCATGTGACTCTCCAGAACTTCTTCCCCCTAATCTAATCCCATTCAAACCACGGCGGATGCCGCGCATCTCACTGATGGACGTACTGGATAACCGAATTGGGAACAGGGTCTTTAACATCCAAAAACGGAATTTTTAAAGCCCGTCACATTGCATCCTCTCTGCTCGGCCCAGCTTCCACAAGGCAGTTGACCGGAAACGGCCGTCAGCCTAACATTACCGCGACTAGCGCCGGGCAGCGTCTCGCCTTCTTATGATCGGTCAGCAAGTATCCCATTACCGCATCCTCGGCAAGCTGGGGGGCGGTGGTATGGGCGTGGTCTACGAGGCTGAAGATCTGAAACTGGGCCGGCATGTTGCCCTCAAGTTCATTCCTGAAAACCTCACAGGCGATCCCAAGTCGCTGGAACGATTTACCCGAGAAGCACGCGCCGCATCCCTGCTGAACCACCCCAACATCTGCACCATCCACGGCATTGAAGACAACAATGGGCATCCCTTCATCGTCATGGAACGGCTTGAGGGCGAGAGCCTGAAGCAACATATCGCCGGCCACCCCATGGAAGTGGATGAAGTGCTTGAGGTCGGGGTGCAGGTCGCGGATGCGCTCGTCGCCTCGCACGCCAAGAACATCGTTCACCGCGATATCAAGCCCGCGAACATCTTCTTGACGCCCAATGGACCGGTGAAAGTACTCGATTTTGGACTGGCCAAGCTCGTACACAACCTCGGCACGGAAGATGATGCGGGTGCCGATAATTCTCTTACAGCCATCGGAGTGATTCCGGGAACGGCCGTCTATATGTCTCCCGAGCAGGCCCGCAGCGAGACGGTAGACGCGCGCAGTGATCTGTTCTCGTTCGGCGTCGTCCTGTACGAGATGGCAACCGGGAAGAAACCGTTCACCGGAGCCAATTCACTGGTCACGCTGAATGCGGTGCTGCATTCCAAGCCGGTACCTCCGAAGGAAATAAACCCAAAGATCCCGATTGAACTGCAAGGCATTATCGGAAAAGCGATGGAGAAAGACCGCAATCATCGCTACCAAAGCGCAGCCGAAATGAAGTCGGACTTGGCTCTGCTCAAGCGCGAGGCCGAGTCCGGGCAATTGAAAACCGGAAGCCACACGGCCATGCTGCGCGCCGCCACCAAGACGTTCGGGCACGATACGCGGCTGCAGACCTATTTGCTCTTGGGAACGGCCGCTCTACTGGTCACCGTGCTGGCTGCGGTGGGAGCATGGTGGTACAAACATCGCGAAATCGCCAACGCCGAGCAGCGCAACGCGATCGCGGTCCTTCCCCTGCAGAACATGAATGGGGATTTCAATGTGGATTATCTGCGCTTCGCCTTGGCCGACGAATTGACCAGCGTTCTCACCTATTCGCGAACTCTTGAAGTCCGCCCGTCGTCGGTTACGCGGAAATTCGTTGCCCTCGATCTCGATCCAAAGAAAGTGGGCCAGGAACTGCGGGTGGGACGCATTCTCACTGGCTCATTTCGTAAGCAGGGCGACCAGTTGCTGGTCACGCTGGAAGCCATCGATGTACCTACCGACCGCCTGCTCTGGGAGACGACAGTGACGGAAAAGGCCGATAATCTGATCGGTCTGCAGGAGCAACTGACGACGCAGGTACAGCACGGACTTTTGCCCATCCTTGGCGGAGGGGCTGGAACAGTCGACGCAACTGCGTCCCGTCCAAAAAACCAGCAGGCGTATGACTTCTACTTGCGTAGCGTCGCGGTTCCTCATGATCCGGCTCCCAACAAAGAAGCCATCAAGATGCTCGAGTGGGCGGTCGGGATTGACCCGACTTATGCCCCGGCTTGGGAGGCTCTCGGTCAGAGATACTACTTCGATTCCACTTTCGGCGGCGGCGGCGAGGAGATGTTCCAGCGGTCCAATTCTGCCTATGAGAGAGCGGTATCACTCGATCCCAATCGTGTGATGGCGGCTAGCCTGCTGATCACAAACCGCGTCGAGCGGGGCGAGTTGGGCCGCGCCTATGATGCTGCGACCGATCTCGTCCGGCGGCGTCCGCAAAGCGCCGACGCTCACTTTGCACTGGCCTATGTCTTCCGCTATGCCGGAATGCTCGCTCAATCCACGCAGGAATGCAACACAGCGCGGCAGCTGGATCCCGGGAATTTCAGCTTCCGCTCTTGCGCCTGGTCGTTCCTTGAGATGGGCAAAACGGATCGAGCCATGGATTTCGTCCACCTCGACGCCGGCTCGGAATGGGCCGCATGGGTCACACCCTACATTTACCTGGCGGAGGGCCGTGTCGCGGACGCGCATGAGGCCTCCAAGAGTATGGGCAAGGCTTCGTCCTATCATCGAGACTTGATGGAAGCCTGTACGTCTCCCCAAAAACCTGCGGACCTGGCAAAGATCGTGCGAGAGTCTGAATCATCCGTCATGATGGAACCCGATGCCGAAAACTGGTACCACGTAGGCGCTCTGATGGCCGCCTGTGGCCAGAGCGAACCGGCGTTGCGTCTGTTGAAAGCAGCAGTGCAACAAAACTATTGCGGCTACGGTGCTTTGCTGGACGATCCCCTTTTGAAGGATCTACGAAAAGAGACAGCGTTCAACGAAGTCCTGACTGCTGCCAGCAATTGCCAGAATGTGCTCAAAGAAGGCCGGCAATAAGCCCGTCAACATTTTCATGCCCACTCTCACGCGTCGCGAACTGCTGAAGTCTTCGGTGTTGGGATTGGCTCTCACTCAGATGCCCTCCAGCGCTGCATTGTCCGTTGCGCGCAAGGGACGCATTCACCAATCTGTCTGTCAATGGTGCTATTCCAAGATTCCTGTCGAGCAACTGGCAGAATACGCGTCGAAAATCGGACTCAGGGGAGTGGACCTGCTGCAACCGGAGCAGTACGAGCTTCCCCGCCGATATGGATTGCTCTGCACCATGGGATACGCAGGCGGAGGAGAAATTGCCAGTGCTTTGAATCGCGTTGAGAACCATGCCACGATCGAACAAGCCTTCCGGACAAACATTCCGCGAGCCGCCAAAGCAGCGGTGCCGAACGTCATCACTTTTTCCGGTAACCGCGCCGGAATGTCCGATGAAGAGGGGGCGCGCAATACAATCACAGGGCTGAATCGCGTCAAAAAGATCGCAGAAGACAATGGCGTAACGATCTGCGTAGAGTTGCTCAACAGCAAACACGACCATCACGACTACATGTGCGACCACACGGCGTGGGGCGTTCGCGTCATGCAGGAAGTCAATTCCCCGAATGTGAAGCTGCTTTACGACATCTATCACATGCAGATTATGGAAGGCGATCTGATCGATACCATCCGGCAAAACATCCAATGGATTGGTCACTTTCACACAGGCGGAGTGCCGGGCCGGCATGAACTCGACGACACGCAGGAGATCCAGTGGGACGGGGTGATGCGCGCCATCGCGGACACTGGGTTTAACGGTTACGTGGCCCACGAATTCGTGCCCAAAGGTGATCCGTTGGTGTCACTGCGAGCCGCTGTCGATCTGTGTGATGTCTGAGATCGCCGTAATTGTGTAAGCCCAGCCACCTGAGCCCGGAAAGCCAAGCAATCGCTAACGATCGACCTGGCGCGGCGTCTAACAATCTTAGGCAACAGAGGAAAGAATTTGCGTCGGAGCGGGGGTAGGCCCCATCCTTGTAGCGTGAGACATTCCGGACCTGCCAGCCTGCCGCGCGGCATTGGCCGCGGCTTCCTTAAATCTATTCAGGATTTTCACCTTTTCGCGCTCAGGTTTGCCTGCCTGCTAGTGATCTGCGCTCTGGCTGCGCCAGCACAGGCTCCGTCGAACAGCGGCAAGTCTGGCCCAGCGGACCACCCAGCGCCGCAAGTGAATGCTGATCCTCCCGGATTGTTGTACCAGGGTGTTCCGGCGCCGATTGCACAGGACGAAGGAATCGTAGGACTGCGCCTCGAACTGCTGCGGCTCGGCACGACAGCCCGATTGATGCAGGTAGTGGCGCATCCTGACGACGAAGACAGCGGCTTGCTGACCCTCGAAGCTCGTGGCCATGGCGTAAGCACGCTGTTGATGACTTTGAATCGGGGCGAGGGCGGCCAAAACAAGGTCGGCAGTAATTTGTCGGATGTGTTGGGCGTTCTGCGAACCGAGGAATTGCTGGCCGCCGATCAACACTATGGGGTGCAAGACCGATTCTCCCGCGTAGCGGATTTCGGATTCTCGAAAACGGCCGACGAAACTTTCCAGAAGTGGGGCGGGCACGATACCGCCCTCGCGGATATGGTGCGGGTCATCCGCACATTCCGTCCCGACGTTCTGGTGGCGCGTTTCTCCGGTACGGAGCGCGACGGACACGGCAACCATCAGGCCTCAAGCATTCTCACCAAAGAGGCTTTTCGAGCCGCCGCCGATCCCAGGCGCTTTCCGGAACAGATCGTACAAGGGCTTCAGCCCTGGCAGGCCAAGAAGCTGTATATCGGAAACGTCTGCCCCTGGGGTTCGATGACCTGCCCCGACAAGGATTGGACGGTGAAGTTCAACACCGGCGAACGCGATCCGAATCTCGGGATGTCTTACGTTCAGTTCGCGATGGAAGGACTGCGTCACCAGATGTCGCAAGGCGCGGCCAACTGGACCGTTGAGCCTGGCGATCGTTTCACGTTTTATAAGCTGGTGGACTCGACCCTTCCCGGAGGCGCGGAGAAAGTGGGACATGAGACCAGTTTTTTTGACGGAATCGACACGACGTGGCCGGGGCTGGCGGCGCGGTTCGATTCGGCCGAAACCAATCTTCCAGACTTGAAATCCGAATTCACGAAGATAGGGAAGTTCGTCGCTGAAGCGTCCGGCGCGGCAAAAGGAAAGGATGCATCGACTGCGGCCGCGCCATTGATGAAAGTCGCTAGCGAATTAAATCTCATCGCTGCACAGATTCGCACGAGTAAGCTCAACGCTGAGACCAAACTCGATTTACTCACGCGCATCGCAGAAAAGCAGCAACAGGCTGAGACCGCACTGAATCTTGCCCTCGGCGTGACATTGACAGCGAACGTCAATTCCAACGACGGCCGGGTCAAGCTACCCCCGAAGGAGGCCGATGCTCTGACCGCGGTTTCCCCGGGTCAGGAGTTCGTGGTTGCCATGACTTTCCACAATGGGTCGACGCTGCCCCTAACGATTGATCAGATTAAGCTTGACGTTCCTGCGGGATGGAGCACCATCAACGGCAAAACCAGGCGGGAGACAGTTCAGCCCGGCAAAGACCTGCACGCAGATTTTCGTTTGCGGGTACCAAAAGATACGCCGTTCACGCGGCCTTACTGGCATCGCGATGACCCGAACACAGACGCCATCAATCACGTTGATAACGAGAAGTACGCGACGCTCCCTTTCCCTCCACCGGCTTTGAGTGCTCGAATTGAGTACGCAGTAAAAGAGGCGAACGGAACTGCAGCACGAAATGGCATCACTGAACCTGTAGTCACGCCGTATCTCGATGACGCCGGCAAGGAACACTCGCGCACACTCGCGATCGTCCCGGATTTTTCCGTGATGCTTGAACCCGGAACGCAGGTATTTTCCACGCACAATGGAAGCGACTTCACGGTCACGGTGGGTGTAACCAGCAATCTGCTTCGTCCGGTGAAAGGCAATCTGCGTCTGGAACTCCCGCAGGGCTGGCGCTCAGAGCCAAATCAGATCTCTATCAGTCTGCAGCATCGCGGGGAGAAACAAGACTCGCATTTCAAAGTCTTCCCTGCGGCATTGCAGCCGGGACGCGCCACGATCCGCGCCATCTTCGATTCCGACGGCGAGAAGTACAGTGAAGGTTACACGCTGGTCGCTCGCGAGGACCTCGGCAGCTTCTACTACTATCAGCCGGCCAGGCAGCGAGTCAGCATCGTCGACGTGCAAGTGCCACACGACCTGAAGATCGGCTACATCATGGGAGCGGGCGACGACATTCCTACGATTCTGAAACAGTTGGGGATGGACGTGACCTTAATTCCAGCAGAGCAACTGGCCAACGCCGATCTCAGCAAATTTGGGACGATCGTGCTCGGCATCCGTACTTACGACACGCAAAAAGATGTCGTGACGAACAACAAGAAGTTGCTTGATTTCACTTCCGCGGGTGGAACGCTCGTCGTGCAATACAACACCAGCGTTGGCGACTTCAACAGTGACAAGCTCACGCCTTATCCTGCCGATCTGAGCAGGGCGCGAGTATCGGTGGAAGAGGCACCGGTCGAGATTCTTGCGCCTCAAGATTCTGTCTTTCACTATCCCAATACCATCACAGAAGCCGATTTCGACGGCTGGGTGCAGGAGCGTGGTTTGTATTTCATGAGCAAGTGGGACGATCACTATACGCCACTGCTTGCTTGCCATGATCCCGGGGAAGATCCGCAGAAGGGCGGCCTGTTGCGCGCGCAGTATGGCAAGGGGACATACATTTATGCGGCGTATGCTTTCTTCCGGCAGTTGCCCGCTGGTGTCCCTGGCGCAGTACGGCTGTATGTAAATATTCTGAGTGCAGGGCACGAGAAGCCGTAATCATCTGCCGGCGATCGAATTGGAGCAACGAGCCTGCTCGCTGGACACTGAGCACGAACTATCGACCACCCCCATAACGAATGCCATCCTCCGACGACTCCAAATCAGGTTCCCCGAGCCTTATCCGCGGCATGGGTCTGGGCAGCGCAACCGCGCTGAACATGATCGACATGATCGGAGTCGGACCGTTCATCACCATGCCGCTGGTACTGACCGCGATGGGCGGGCCGCAAGCATTGCTGGGCTGGGTGTTGGGCGCGGGGCTCGCCGTTTGTGACGGACTGGTTTCTGCAGAACTCAGCGCATCCCTGCCCGGATCGGGAGGATCGTATCGCTATCTGCGCGAAAGCTATGGCTCACAGAAGTGGGGACGCCTGATCTCATTTCTTTTCATCTGGCAGATCTCGTTCAGCGCACCTCTCTCCATTGCCAGCGGCTGCATCGGACTAGCTGGATACGCCGCTTACTACTGGCCTGAACTGGAAACGGTGTACGCCCATCACGATGCGGGATTCCATATTCCCTGGGCTGGAACGCTACAAGTCAGTTGGATCGTCACCCCGGGGACGGCGCTCTCCGTCGCGATTTGCCTGTTTACCGTCTTGCTGCTTTATCGCCGCATCACCGCAATTGGCCGGCTTTCAAAGATCCTCTGGTTCGGAGTCATGGGAACGATTGGTTGGATTATCTATACCGGCCTGACCCATTTCAGCGTGGCGCGGGTATTCGACTTTCCGCCCGGAGCGTTCAGTCTCTCGCCCGCGTTTTTCAGCGGGCTCGGTGGGGCCATGTTGGTCGCCACATACGATTATTGGGGTTATTACAATGTCTGCTTCCTGGGCGACGAGATAAAAGAGCCCGAAAAGAATATTCCTCGGGCCTTGCTGCTTTCCATTCTGCTCGTCGCCTGTCTATATCTACTGATGAATGTCTGCATTCTGGCCGTCGTCCCGTGGCGTGAGATGCTGAAAATCGGCCAGAACAATACGGGTCTGTATGTTGTGTCGGTGTTCATGGAGAGAGTCTATGGCGCTTGGGCGGCCCGGCTGGTCACTGGCCTTGTAATCGCAACTGCCTTTGCTTCGGTTTTCTCGCTAATGCTGGGATACTCGCGCGTTCCTTATGCCGCAGCCAAAGACGGCAACTACTTCAAGGCATTCGCCAAAGTCCACCCCGTTTATCGATTTCCGCACGTCTCTTTGCTGGCATTGGGAGTTGTCGCGGCAGTGTTCTGTTTTCTTCGTTTGAAAGACGCAATCGCTGCTCTCGTGGTGATCCGTCTCATTTTGCAGTTTCTGGTGCAAGCAGTGGGCCTGATTGTGCTTAGAATTCGGCGCCCAGATCTGCCTCGTCCATTTCGCATGTGGTTCTATCCCGTGCCTGTTCTGTTGGCCTGTGCGGGGTTTCTCTACATTCTGTTCGGGCGTCCGAACTGGGAAAAAGAAGTTCGCTACGCCGCGGTAATTTTGTTGACTGGCCTGATGATTTTCATGATTCGATCCTGGAAGCATTCGGAATGGCCCTTCAAGACCATCCCTGAAACAGTTCTTACGAAGCCTTAAGGTGTAACAAGCGACGCAATGGCGGATCACATCACAGTTCCATCGGTGAGAGGCACGAGCAGCCGTCAAGCTGACTCGGCTCTGGCACCGCTGCGGGAACCGCTCTTTCGCTCGCTCTGGATCGCTGCGGTGATTTCCTATACCGGCACATGGATGCAGAACGTCGGCGCAGGCTGGCTCATGACTGAGCTCACGACTTCGCCGCTGGTCGTCAGTCTTGTGCAAGCCGCTGCCGCCGTTCCAGTCTTCCTCGTGGTCCTCCCAGCCGGAGCCCTGGCCGATATGGTGGATCGGCGCCGCCTGCTCTTATTCACGCAGAGTTGGATGGTGTTGGCTGCCGTCGCACTCGGCATTCTCACTCAGTTTCACGCAATCACTCCCTGGATGCTGCTGGTCTTCACATTTCTCATGGGAGTCGGTGCAGTGATGAACGATCCGGCATGGCAGGCGATCACCCCGGACGTGATTTCTGCGCCGCGCCATGCCTCTGCCGTCGCTCTGAATTCCGCCGGCTTCAACGTTGCTCGGGCCGTGGGTCCGGCGCTTGGCGGAATTGTTGTAGCCGCAGCCGGCGCCGGTTGGTCGTTTCTGTTAAATGCAGCGTCCTTCTTCGGAGTCATCCTGTTCCTATACAGCTGGAAGCAAACGCCACGTGATCCCCGGCCGCATTGCAGCGTACGAAGCTCGATCGTCGAAGGCTTCCGCTATGTGCGCGGCGCCCCACAAGTCCGATCGGTACTGATTCGCACGGGCGCCTTCAGCTTTGGTGCGGCTTCCCTGCTCGCACTCTTGCCAGTCATTTGCCAGCCGCATGGCGCGCAAGGATACGGTTTCCTGCTTACGTGCTTCGGACTGGGTGCTTTGGCTGGAGCGGCGGTATTGCCTCGTCTGCGCCTGCAGTACTCCGTGGACGGACTCGTGGCGGGCGCCACTGTCATTTTTGCTATGTTGACCTTCGCCGCCGGACAGGTCCATATCTTTGAATGGCTCTGTCTGGTATTGTTTACGGCGGGCGCCGCATGGATTGGCATCCTAGCCTGCTTCAACGTCGTAGCGCAGACCATGTGCCCATCGTGGATGAGGGCGCGGGCGCTCTCGATGTATTTGCTGGTTCTGCAGGGAGGCATGGCTGTCGGCAGCGCGCTCTGGGGAGCCGTCGCAACACGGCGCGGAGTGCCTGAGGCGCTTGCCTGGTCGGCCCTGGCAATGGTGTTAGGATTGGCCACGATCCGTCGCCATCGGTTGACAGCGACAGAATTGGAGATGGCTCCGGCCGTAGTCAGGGACTAATGAGTCACGGGGGACCTATGAAGAAAAAAACAGGAGTGATTGCACTTCTGGTGCTCGTAACAATCTGCGCAGCTCAAGCTGCCAAGCCCAAAGAAGAACCCCGGACCGCCACCGTCATTTTGCAGCACACCGTCAGCAATCTTGAAAGTGAATTCATCCCTGCAGCTGAAGCAATGCCCGAAGACAAGTACGGATTCGCACCGACGAATGGTGAATTCAAAGGCGTCCGCACATTCGCCCAGCAGATCAAGCATGTGGCTGCCGTAAACTACGAACTCGGAGCAGCGCTTCTCGAGCAAAAGCCTCCCGTAGACATCGGCGAGGAATCAGGTCCGGCTTCCATCAACTCCAAGGCTGAGGTTCTCAAGTACCTCAAGGATTCTTTCGCCTATGTACACAAAGCGATTGCTACCATCAACGAATCCAATCTGACCGGAACGGTGAGGAGCCCATTCGGCGAAGGATGGGTCTCGCGCTTGGGCTTGGCGAGCGCCGTTTCATCCCACGGATACGATCACTACGGACAAATGGTGGAATATCTCCGCATGAATGGAATCGTTCCACCTGCCAGTAAATAGGCTCCTCTTTCGTTCGGATCAGTTCCGCTCATGGCCATCGACTGGCAAACATTTCGCCTGACATTGGGTTTGGCATTCACGGTGTCAGCGATTCTCTTTCTGGTTGGGCTGCCCATCGCCTACTGGATTGCGTTCTCCCGATCACGTTGGAAGTTTTTGATCGAGGCCATTGTCGCGCTTCCCATCGTGCTTCCGCCTACCGTGCTCGGCTTTTACGTCCTGGTAGCTCTGGGTCCGCGAAGTCCGCTCGGGCGCTGGTGGATTTCTCTTACTGGACACACGCTGGCCTTTACGTTCTCGGGACTGGTGATCGGATCCATTCTCTATAGCCTGCCGTTTGCTGTGCAGCCCTTCGCCGCATCCTTCTCCGCCGTGGACCGCAAACTCGTCGCCGCATCTGCGACGCTGGGCGCATCCTCGTTTCGCACCTTCGTTCGTATCATTGCTCCGCTCTCCCGCGCAGGGTTGATTACGGGTACAGCTCTTTCGTTCGCCCATACCATGGGAGAATTCGGCGTCGTACTCATGGTCGGCGGAAATATTCCCGGCGTAACTCGCACAGTTTCGATCGATATTTACGACCGCGTCCAATCCTCTGATTATGCGGGCGCAAACCAGACAGCACTCGTCCTGCTACTCGTGTGTTTTGCCTTATTGGTCCTGGTTTACGGGCTGAATCGCAAAGCTTGGGTCATTGATCCCATAAAATAGGACGGATGAACGAGACTCAGACGCCTGCCGACGAATCAGTACAGCCGGCTCTTCCGGTTTCTGAGAAGAGCGAGCGCCTGCAATGCAGCCTTCGCAAACTCCTTCGAAACAGTGGTCGTGATTTCTTTCTAGACGTCGTACTCGAGGCAGCGCCGGGCTTCACCATCCTCTTTGGTGCTTCAGGGACGGGAAAAACAACTCTGCTCGACTGTATCGCCGGCCTGACGAGGCCGGATTCGGGGCGTATTTCGATCGGCAATCGCGTCCTGTTTGATTCGTCGAAGCAAATTGATCTCGCAATCTCCCGCCGTCAAGCCGGATATGTTCTGCAGGACCTTGCACTGTTCCCGCACATGACTGTCGCCCAGAATGTCGCTTATGGTCTGTCGAATTCACCAGATGCAAACCAACGCGTCAGGTCAATGCTCGAGGCCTTGCACATCTCACATCTGGGCCCGCGCAATGCACGTGAAATCTCCGGCGGAGAAGCTCAGCGTGTAGCTTTGGCGAGAACGCTAGTGACCGAACCCGAAATTCTGCTTCTCGACGAACCATTGGCCGCGCTCGACTCACCAACGAAGTCCCGGATTATCGACGACCTGCGCCGTTGGAACCAGACGCATCGCATCCCAATCTTGTATGTCACACACAGCCGCGATGAGGTCTTCGCCCTGGGAGAGCGTGCCATCCTCCTCGATGCCGGACACATCGTGGCTCAGGGGACGCCGCACGAGGTCATGAACGCGCCGATGCAGGAGACTGTCGCTCAGCTCGCAGGCTTCGAAAATGTTTTCGATGTGCTCGTACAGGCGGTTCGTCCCGAACGCGGCACGATGACGTGTGAGGTCGCCGGAGATGGAAGCCCTTTGCTCCTTGAAACTCCGCTGGTGCGGGGCGGCGTAGGTACGCTACTGCGAGTGGGAATTCGCGCTGGGGATATCCTTCTGGCAACGTCGCCGCCAATCGGATTGAGTGCTCGCAACGTGATTCCCGGTCGCATCACTTCCCTCGTGCAGCACGACGTGATCGTATCTGCACGCGTGAAGGGCCGAGTCGAAATGGTCGTTCATCTCACCCTGGCGGCTCGCGATTCACTCCAACTGGCGCAAGGAAAAGAAGTGTGGCTGGTCATCAAAACCCATTCGTGCCACCTGATGCAGCGGTAGAATCACCCATCTTTTTCGCATCCAAAATCTGTTCCTGTTTCATCTCAATCACGGCCACTCTCTGTCCTTTGCGCTCCTCAGCAAAGACGATTCGTCCTCCCAATATCTGGGCTGCCGCCGCCGCAGGCAGATCGCGCTCATAACCGAAGAAGCGGTGCTTCAGTTCAGTCCATTTCGTCCAGCGATCCAGCAGCGGATGCGGCGGTTCGTACTTCGTCGAGAATACGAAGGCAACGTCAAAGTGGTCTCGCAAATCTGTAGCTGAAAGGATCTGTTCGAGGGAAAAATCCTCAATCCGAAACACTTGCATTGGCCGGGTGGTATAGCCGAGCCATGGCCGCGTCAACTCGTCCGAGGCCGGCCACGCAGTCAGGACTCTCGCCATTGGATAGCGAGCCTCGAGGAAGCGCTCTGCGTCCTCGTGCAGCAGGACATAATCCCGGTAGGCGAGATTGTCTTCTGGGGAGAATCCGTATGGCGGATTCCAGAACCACGCCAGCACGAACATTGCCGCTACGAAAGCGACCATCACGAGCCAGGAACGCATCCGCCTACGCAAAGTTGAAACCGCCAATATGATCAACAACGGCACCACAGGGAGCAGGTAACGAGCCAGTACCGCGCCCCCGATCAACGCCATGAAAACGACATATGCCGCGATCAGGATAAAGAAGACAATCTGTACCGGAATAACAATGCGCCGCCGTTCCGTCTCGCTATCTTTCAGCGGAGGCTCGAGCATCGCAAGCGCCATCGCCCCAGTCAGAACCCAGAGGTGTAAGTATCCGAAGCCCTGCCAAAGGCGCAGCGCGAGCGCGAGTACAAATCGCAGTGGGTTGAGGGTGGCTGCGACGTTGTATCGAAAGAACTCCGGGTTGCCAAAGACGTATCCCGTCCGCGCGTAATGGTAGCCATACCAGATCGCGAGCGGAATTGCGGCGATCAGCAATGACGCAAGCCCTTGTGTTGATGCAGGCTCGAATGTGGCCGCAGCATCGAACTCGGAAACTGTGCTCCGTCGGCGGATTCGTTCGCTCAAAAATCCAAGCCTGAGCAGCAGTTCCCATCCAACCAACGCCAACGGAGCGACAATGGCAGTCTCTTTTGCGAGCGCCGCCAGTGAGAACCAGGTCGCGACTGACCTCCAGCGCTTGTCGAAATAAGCACGAAGCCCCCAGAAGATCAGACCAGCCGCCGCTAAGTCGACCTGCGCCAGAGAACTTTGTGCGAAAAATACCGGATACAACGCCGTACATAGGGTGGAGGCGATCGCAACCTTCGTATTCGCCACACGCTCCGCCAGACGGAACACGCCCAGAAGCGAAAATGCGGCCACCACAATCATTGCTGAGCGGGTTACAAGCGGCGCGTAGCCGAAACACTTCCACCACAACGCCACCCATCCCAGAACGAGCGGGGGATGCGCATTCGACACCGTCGTGTGAGGAATCAGACTGCCGGTGAGCCACAGATCGCGCGCGGCCGGGACGTAATAGCCCGCCTCGTCCCAGAAGTACGGCAGCGAGAGCAACGGTGTGTGCAGCAGAAATATGCCGACGAAGATGACCGCAAACACGAGTGCCGGGTGCAGGCTCGTTCGCATGCGCATGAGGTTGACAGTCTACTGGAGGTGCCGTCCTAATCTCGGTTCTGAAATCTCACGGCTAATGTACCGGTCCTGCCGGGGCCATCCGCGGATCGAGTTTAATCTCGCCAAACGCACCTTCGTAGCTCGACACATTTTGCTGCAGAAGTCCCAGCAATGCCTTGGCTTGCTGCGGGCTCAGATAGATCCCTTGAAAATTGCGGATCTCAACGTTTGTCTCGCTCTGTTGTTGCAATGTGCCGAAGACAAGAAAAAAATCCCATATATTGACCCGCATCTGTACGCTGTTCGCGTAATTCTCGCGATAGTTCGTGTCGTTCGTCAGCTTCACGTTGGGTTGCATCGGATTGTTCATGGCAGGAAGTGTAACTGACTCCAAGTACCAAGGGCGAGGAGTGCGCTATGGAGAGGGAGCCTGTGTTTCGCCTCATTGACAAAAACTGTCAGAGAATGATCCTTTGCGGCGGGTAACCAGCGTCATGTTCCTGTGCATGTTCAAACTTCCGATCCCGCTCTTTACTGAAAAGAAAGGAGTTACCAGTAAACCGGCCGTTACTTTGGGAAGTACCTGATGGTGCTGAAAGTGCGATACAGTCGGTGTTGCCCTTGCTAAAAAGGTGACGTGTGGAATTGCCTATGACTCAAAATAACGATCACGCGATGATGGAAGAAGTCGTTCTTCCCGAGCATCTTCTCCCCCTCGGATCCGTTCTGGGCCAGGGAGTTTCGGCGCTGGACCTTTGCATGGTCTTGGCCAAGATTTTCCGTGTGCAGTACACCGAGGTCGCGCTGCTGCGGCTTGAGGGCGGGCTGCTGCGCTTTGTTTTTCCAGAATATCTGCGCACGACCGGCGCCATTCCGCTTTCAAGCAAGGCGGTCGCCGCGCATACGGCGCTCAGCAAGAAAGCCGAAATCTTCAATAACTTTGCCCGCGTGAAACATGCCAGCATCTTCGAAACCATCAAACCTGAGGAGGGTGAAGACGCGGCCGCGCCGGCTCCCATTCAGAAACTGATGTCGGTTCCAGTGATGGATCGCGACTCGGCGGTTGTCGGAGTGATTCAGATCTCCCGAAAAGGGCTCGATCCGAAGTTTGCGCAGGACTTCAGCCGCGAAGACCTTCACGACCTCGAACTGGCGGCGGGACTGTTGGCTACGGCTCCGGCATTGATGTCGAACTGAGAAATTGCGATTGGCGAGTTGGGGGGACGCCTGGCGTCCCCCAGTCCTTTTAACGAGAGTTTTTGGCAAAAACTCGTAGATCCGCCCCCGTCATTTCCTTCGGTTCGTCCACTTTCAGCATTCCCAAGATGGTCGGTGAAATATCCCGCAGAGATCCGTTCGGCTTCAGCGTGAACTGCTTCGCGTTTTCGGAGATCACGATGAACGGCACCGGATTCGTGGTGTGAGCGGTATGCGGACCTCCGGTTACAGGATCAATCATCATTTCTGCGTTGCCGTGATCGGCAGTGATGAGCATCGCGCCGCCTTTGGCCCTCGCAGCTGCTTCGATCCGTGCCAGACACGCATCGACAGTCTCGACCGCCTTCACGGTGGGTTCGATCTTGCCAGAGTGTCCCACCATGTCGGCGTTGGCGAAGTTCACGATCATCACGTCGAATGTTCCATCTTCCGTCGCTTTCACGACGGCGTCCGCGACCCCAGACGCGCTCATCTCGGGCTTCAGGTCATAAGTCGCGACCTTCGGAGATTGCACCAGCACGCGCTCCTCGCCCGGAAATGGCTGCTCCACGCCTCCGTTGAAGAAGTAGGTGACATGGGCATACTTCTCCGTTTCAGCGACGCGAAGGTTGCGCATATTCATCCCACCCATCACGTTGGCGAGAATATTCGCCATCGACTCTGCCGGAATCACAACCGGCAGGCTGAAGTTTTTGTCGTACTGCGTCATGCAGACGTAATGCAGGTTCTTCGGCACCCGATCGCGAGGAATTGTCGAATCGAGGTCGGCCGCGCCCGGTAGATCGCCGCCGCCCTTCTCGTTCAGTCCACTATTACGCGTCAGTGCGCGCGTGATCTGGCGAACTCGGTCGGCGCGGAAGTTGAAGCAGATGCAGGAATCGTCATCCCGAATCGTCGATGTGGCGCGGGCGCCCCCGCCCGCGTTTTGCGGATCTTCCACAACAAAGGGAATGACGAATTCATCGGTCACGCCCTTGTTGTAAGACTCCTTCATCCCCTGCACCGGATCGGCATGCTTCCCGCCTTCGGCATCTGCAAATACCATCGCGTTGTAGGCCTTGGCAATACGCTCCCAGCGCCGGTCGCGGTCCATGGCGTAGTAGCGGCCATTTACGGTCGCAATCTTCCCGCAGTTGTATTCGCGCATCTTCTGCTGCAACTGCTCGAGGTATCCCGCACCGTTCGTGGGCAACGTATCGCGCCCATCCATGAACGCGTGCACAAATACTCGCTCCAGGCCGTTCTGCTTTGCCATCTTCAGCAAGGCGTACAGATGCGCCTGCTGCGAGTGCACGCCACCATCGGAGACCAGGCCGAAGAGATGCAACCGCCGCTCTCCGGTACACGCGTGCTTCATCGCCTTGAGCAGCACAGGATGCGAAAACAGTTCGCCGTTCTGGATCATCAGGTCGATGCGCGTGATGTCCATGTGCACGATGCGTCCGGCGCCGATGTTCAAGTGTCCGACTTCGCTGTTGCCCATTTGTCCTTCGGGCAGTCCGACAAACGGCCCACTGGTATGAATGAGGGTATTGGGATATTCGCGCAGCAAGCGGTCGTAGGTCGGCTTGCGGGCTAGAGCAATGGCGTTGGCTTTGGTTTCGGCTCGATACCCCCAGCCGTCAAGAATGATGAGAATGAGTGGTTTAGGACGAGACATAAATTAAGCTTCTTGCTCCTAGTTTTTGGCTGGTCAGAGTTATCTCTGGCAGTTCCGGAAAATTCTGCCGCATAAAGCGCGACCTATGGTGAGCCCTTCCCTCTTGGGCTGACTATTCCTTTGCATGAACGACTGGACTGGCCCTGGGACAACCCGGATGGAGAAGTTGCCGGCTTGCACAGTCTCAGTTCCCAAGTCTTGGCTTCCGTTCCCGCAAGATCGACAGACCTGTCTCCGCCTGTTGATTGATCAACCCAGAACTTCGTTGCAGTTTCGCTGATCTTGCCGCTGGAAAGGTCTCTTGAGTGATACCAGGTGCCGACAGTTGCGACCCCGTCACGCGGTGCGAGCACAGCGAAGACCTGATCAACATCTTCGTTCGTGTAAGGGTCTCCAACATCTGTAACCAGCGTCGTTATTCCTGGATGATTGGCATCCTTTTCGTTAGCCCAGCGCGCCCTCCATCCCTTATGAGGATCGTAGTGCAGCGCTGTAAATAGACTCGCCGGTTCGCATTCCCAGCAGTCCATGTACACGACACCTAGGTCCTCCGAAGCTCGCGTCTGAAACTTTATCCAGTCCTTGACCTGCAGGTTGTAGCCTACGAGCAGGGTCTGGATGTTCCAAGTTTTTGTTGACACGTTGTAGACCCGCCAGGCATCCCCGTAGAACAAGTTTTGATCCGAATCGCGCTTAATTGTCATAACCAAAGCGAAGGAGTCCGCCATTCCGATTTCGCGAATCGCCGTGTAGTCTTCTCCGGTTAGAGCCTGCTCGATTTTCGATATAGTCGAGGCTTCCTGTTTGAAGTTGACCCAACGGAACCGGACAGGCGTCTGACTATGCGCACTTACGCTGGCGAGCAGACCGGCTATAAACAAAGCCGCGAGTCGAGCCTTCATTTGTAGAACAGATCCTCGATGGCCTTCGGAAGCGGATCGTCGAAGTCAACTGGAACCACGAATTCGCCCCTTCCGGAACCCAGCTTAAAACGTGGCCGTGCACTAGGTATGGCTACAAGCTTCGCCACCGGTTTACCCGCCTTCGCGATCACAACCTCTTCCCCAAGTGCCACTCGCTTCAACAGCTTCGATAGGTTCAATTTCGCGTCTTTAACGCTTACTTCCATAATCAGCCACCGCTACTTGTGGTTTGAATCGTGTTGTTGATCCGCGTTGAGGGCGGCCTCCACGCTTGCCTGAATTCGAGGAAGCACTGCCCGCATCGTCTCTCCAGTCACCGCCGGTATCTCGTGGAGGAACTTCTGCCCGGTTGGCGAGGAATAAAAGGCGGTCAATCCATCAATGTCAGCCTTGGTGAAGTGCTTCTGATACACGGGGACCATGTCGTTCAGCATCTCATCCAAAGGAAAATTCTTGATCAGATCCTCGGATTGACGATCCAATCGCGCCATCTCTTCTTCCGAGACATCGGGACGCCGTTTCTTCATTTGCTCCCGGTTCATGGTTCGCATCTGCTGGAACATCTGCTCCATCATCTGCCGAACCTGCTCCTTGCTCGACATGATGTCGAAGAGCTTCCTGACGTCTTCTTTGGAAGGTGCATCCGGAGCGATTGAAACCGTGGTCTGCGCCCAGACGCTTGCTGACATCCAAGCGACGCAAAGACATATCACCAGCTTCAATTTCATCGAATTTCCCCCGTTTGCGAACGATTTGGATCTACCCGTGATAATTCAGGGCCTTGAGTCCCAGGAACCGCGCCGTTCCCCCAAGTTCTTCTTCAATCCGCAACAGTTGGTTGTACTTGGCAATGCGGTCCGTACGCGATGCCGATCCCGTCTTGATCTGTCCCGCTCCCGTGGCCACGGCCAGATCCGCAATGAACGTATCTTCAGTTTCGCCGGACCGGTGCGAAATCACCGAGGTATATCCGTTCCGTCGCGCCAGGTCGATGGCGTCGAGCGTTTCGCTGACCGTGCCGATCTGGTTGACCTTGACCAGAATCGAATTGCCCACTCCCTTGTCGATTCCTTCTTGCAGAAACTGGATATTCGTTACGAAAATATCGTCGCCCACAAGCTGAATCTTGCTCCCAACCTCTTTGGTCAAGTTCTGCCAGCCGTCCCAGTCATTCTCTGCCAGACCATCTTCGAGCGAGACAATCGGGTAATCATTCACCCACTTCGCCCAGAACTTCACCATCTCGTCGGAGCTCTTCGCTGTCTTATCGGATTTCTTGAAAACGTACTTGCCGTCCTGGAAGAACTCGCTGGCCGCCGGATCGAGCGCGATCGCGATCTCTTCTCCCGGTTTGTAGCCAGCTTTAGTGATGGCCTCCAGCACTACCTCGATTGCTTCCACGTTCGACTTGACCGAGGGCGCAAATCCGCCTTCATCACCTACACCAGTGTTGTAGCCACGCTTTTTCAACACTCCCTTCAAGGTATGGAAAACCTCAACGCCCCAGCGGAGCGCTTCTGAAAACGAAGGCGCACCCACAGGCATCACCATGAATTCCTGGAAGTCGACATTGTTGTCGGCATGCGCTCCGCCGTTCAGAATGTTCATCATCGGCGTCGGCAGTGTGTTCGCTCCCGCGCCTCCGAGATATCGGTAGAGCGGGATGTCAATGCTCAGGGCCGAGGCACGCGCCGCCGCCATCGAGACGGCAAGAATCGCATTCGCACCGAGCCGGCCTTTATTTTCTGTGCCGTCCAGTTCGATCATCCTCGCATCGAGCCCACGCTGATCGAATCCATCCCAGTTAGCGAGTGCCTCCGCGATCTCGCCGTTCACGTTCTCCACCGCCTTTAGCACTCCCTTGCCTACAAAGCGGTTCGTATCCTGGTCGCGCAACTCCACCGCCTCGTGCTCGCCGGTGGAGGCGCCACTGGGAACAATCGCCCGGCCCATCGAACCGTCCGCCAGAAAAACTTCCGCTTCTACCGTTGGATTGCCGCGTGAGTCCAGAACTTCTCGTGCATGAATGCCTGCAATATTCGACATAGTAAGTCCATTCCTTTACTGGGATGAGTTCAAACCGCGGTTGATATGGTTCAGCGCCGATGGGATATCGCTGCTGGAACTGAGGCTGCCGTCCTCGAGATTCCGGACCCCTGCCTGGATCTCCCATCACGCGCTGCGAAACTCACGATTATATCGGATGGAGGTCAACGCGATGTGACACAAGACGCAGATGTTTTCGGCGTTTTTCATTTCTGGAACTGTCCATTCGGCCACCGTTCGCACCCTCTTATCTCCATTGGTTCCCCGTGTACTGTCCGCTGCTTGCCGCCGCCTCCGTCGTGATCTACAGTCAAAAGGAGCTAGGGATCCCGGAGGTACCAATGAAGCGCTGGATGTTATTCGCCTGTCTACTGCTGGCGACGATGGTCGCTGCCCAAAATACCGCGCCCGTTCCTGCAGGGACGGCTTTGATGGTGCGCCTCGACACAACCCTGGCCACTTTCAGCAATCGAGTCGGCGATCCATTCCGCGGCAGCATCACGCAGCCCATCGTCATCGAGGGCAAGACAGTCATTCCCGCCGGAGCCACCGTCGAAGGCCGCGTCACCAAAGTAGTCGAGCCGCGCCGCATTTCAGGTAAGCCGACCATCGGCATCCTGCCCGAGGCAGTCATCCTGCCGACTGGAGAACGTTACTTTCTCGACGCGACGCTCACCGATACGAACATCCCCGGCACCGACGTCAACAACGAAGGCCAATTCAAGGGATCAGGTCATGACCGTCGCGACACGATCGAACAGGGAGGGGGCACCGCTGGCGGCATGCTGATCGGAGGGCTGGTCGGCGGCCCTGTGGGTATTCTCGTCGGTGGCGCCATTGGCGCTGGCTCGACGACCGGTCATTGGCTCGCGCAGCACCGCTCCGCCACTCTTCCATCTGGCACGCAACTGACCCTGGAACTGAATCGTCCGCTCGCGCTGACAGCGCCGGCTCCCGCAACACCGGCAGCGGCAGCACCTGCAACCGCAGCTCCCGCACCAGATGGCGGCAGCAAATAGCGATTCACCCAGGCGGGAAGCGGAGTTAGTCACCCGAGGTGTCAGCTCGGTACGACGAGGGGAGTCACGAGAGCAAGCCCCGAAGGGGCGAAAGAAAAGACTGCGCTTGACGCTTACGCCCCGAACAACAGTTCCCCTTCGCTGACCACCTGCAGCTCAATCCAGCCTTCGAGAGGCAACGAATCCACCGGAAGCCGATTCTGCCACAGGCTGAACCGCAGCCGAACCTTACTGGTGGCAATGCTCGGCCCAGTCCCCACCTTCCGCTCCGACGCGCCATCCGCCCCGGCACTCGGAACCGCCAGCAGCCACGTGAGCGGCAGCTTAAACTCGAAATTCCGCAGCAGCGCCAATTTCACATGCTCGTCCATCTGATTCGAAGACGCCAGCACGCGTCCCGCTATCCCATTCTCAATCTTCCAATTGGTAAGCTTGCCCGTGTTCGCGGCGGCATCAATCCGCAAAGTTCGCCTCGGACGCGGCTCGCCGCTGGCCCACGATTCTACGTTCACAATAATTTCAAAGTCTTCAGTCGGAACCTTGCCCGCGAAATCGAGCCGCCCATACAGGCAATTCGCATCAATTCCCGCATATACGGCGTCCAGCAGGAACTGCTTGCCATGCATCGCGCCAGCGCGATGATCGGCTGTGTAAGCCGCCGCTCCCATCCACTCGAAGTACCGCACCTTGTCACCCGTCACGTGTGGATGGATATAGGCCGTCTGCGGCACAAACGACGGACGCACCTCCGCACCGGTAATTGGCTGGGCAAGATAATCCGGCGGAACCGCTCCCAGTGCCTGGTACACGTTCGACAGATGCTTGCGGTAGAGTTCGTCAAAGTCCCGGTCATTGGCCGAATGGTGCTCGGGGCCATACCACCAGTTCCAGTCGCTACCCTCCGCTATCAGGATCTCGTCAAATGCCAATTTGCGCTGGGCTTCGGTAGCGCGCGCCGCATTCTGCGCATAGAACTCCCGCGCATGATGCAGGTAATCCCATGCGCGATTGTCTTCCGTGGCTCCGATCCACACGTTGAAATTCGCGTTGATCCAACTTCCGGGGACGAGCGAGTTCATCTTCCCGAAATCTTTGTGCCGCGCGATCGCCTCAGAAATCGTCAGCGCTTCGATACCCGGCTCACTTTGCAGGGCATCGTAGAAGCGTCGCAAGAATTCGCGCCCCGATTTTGGATAGTATTCCCACGCATTCTCGCCGTCCAGAATGATCGAGACTACAGCATCCCGCCCCTTATCGAGCACCGGCTTAGCAGCATCTTTGATGTTTGCGATCAAATGCCGGGCCGCATCTGCAGGGGGCATGCCCGAGTACACGAACCCGATCAGGTCGGAAATCGTGTGATCGCGGAACACCATGTGCATCGAGGTCGAGCCATTCTCGTAGCGATGGATGTTGTACAGCTTCTCGGCCTGCTGCGCCGGAAGACGCCCGGCGCCATCCCGGGAAAAGAAAGATCCCGTGCTGCGGCCGAGGACACCTTCGTCCGTCGCCATCCACTGCACCCCAAGGGTGTGCGCAATGGCCAGCACTTCTTCGGACACGCTGCCTTCTGACGGCCAGATCCCCTTCGGCCGCATGCCAAAAACTTTCTCGTGCAAATCAAGCCCGCGCACCAGTTGTTCGCGCGCATCTTCCGGATGCCGATAGCGATTCTGTGGCAGAGGCAGCCCTGGCGACGAGACCGCACCTACGCTTGTGTCGCACACCAGCGGCAAGATCGGATGATAAAAAGGCGTCGCCGATATCTCGATCGATCCTTTTTTTGCTGCTTCCGCGTGTGCCGGCAGAACTCGCCCGAGCAACTCCCGCTCCCGCGCGATCACAAATTTCTGATCGTCGAGCGAGAAGTGATGCCCCTTCGCCACGAGCGCGGCAACGTCTTTTTCCTCCAGGAAAAATTCATCGAACCACGCGATCTGCGACAACACTTGCAGATCGGTGAAATCCTGATCCTGAAAATATCTTTCCGCACGCTCCGGATGGTCGCCATGCTCGCGAAACCGCTCCCACAGCTGGCGGTATCGCGGATACCGCCCAATCACATTCTGCGGATTCGCCTGAAACAGATACTGCAGGGCAAACGGACGCTCCTCGGGTGTGAGCTCTTTAGCGGGTTTGGCAGCTACGCTCAGGAACGGATCGCGCGCAGTTCCAGCCACATAGTCCTGTATCTGCACCATCAACGACGGCACAAGATTGAAGTTCTGATGGACTTTCGGGAATTCATCCAGCAGCTTCACCATGCCGTAGTAGTCCTTGAGCGCGTGCAGGCGCACCCACGGCAGGCGATATTCTCCCGAGACCAGATCCTTGTAGAACGGCTGGTGCTGATGCCAAAGAAGGATGACGCGCAGGGCAGGCATGGCTGGAAACAGTCAGTCTAGCACGCGCGATTCGCAGTCCCGAAGCGCGAGTCCTGAGTCGCGAACCTCTGAGTTCCGAGTCCCCGACAGCAATGTCATCCTGAGTCCCTGACAGCAATGTCATTCCGAGTCCCTGACAGCAATGTCATCCCGAGTCCCACTTGACATCCCCTTTTATAGAACCCGCCTCGTAGCCGTGCTCGTCAAGAAACCAAAATATACCTCGCACGTCTGATCTAGAAGCCGCTCATGCTAGCATGACGCTCCAATGAACACCTGGATGCAGGACATTCGATTCGCCTTTCGCTCGTTCGCGAAGAATCCGTGGTTCACGCTGGCCGCGGTATTGTCCCTGGCGATCGGAATCGGAGCGAACACATCTATCTTTAGTGTTGCAAACGCCCTCCTGCTCCGTCCTTTGCCATACAGCGATCCAGACCGGCTGGTGATCCTGTGGAATCGATCGCCGGGCCTCGGTATCACCCAGGATTGGTTTTCCACCGCGCAGTACTTCGACATCAAGACAAGCCACCATGGATTTGAGCAGGTGGCAATCGCGATCGGCGGCAACTACAACTTGACCGGCAATGGCGATCCGGAACGAGTAGGCGCCGTGCGCGTCTCGTCGAATCTTCTCCCGATGCTTGGTGCTCGTCCGGCATTGGGCCGCTTGCTAACGCAAGAAGAAGACTTGCCCGGACATCCTTCTACCGCCATCCTGACCGACGGAATGTGGGCGCGACGTTTCGGCCGCGACCGGCGGGTTATAGGAACGTCGGTCATCATTAATGGACAAACGTACGAAGTCGTTGGCGTCCTCCCGCAGAACTTTTCTTTGCCGCAGGAAGTTGTGCCGTTGCTTGACGGGACCCAGCAGGCCGACCTCTTTCTTCCATTACCCCTCGCGCCGACCGCGGCATCACAGGTGCGCGATCACGAAGATTACAACATCATCGGAAAGCTGAACAAAGGCGTCTCGCTCCAGCAAGCCCAGGCAGAAATGGACACGATCACCTCCCGCCTGCGTCGCGAATTTCCGGAGAATTATCCGCCGAATGGCGGACTCACCTTCAGCATCGTGCCACTTCTCGAACAGGTTGTCGGCAACGTACGTCGATCTCTGTGGGTGCTGCTCGGGTCAGTGAGTTTTGTACTGCTGATCGCCTGCGCTAATGTCGCGAACCTGATGTTGTCGCGGGCGGTAGGACGCCAGCAGGAAATTGCCGTTCGGACAGCCCTGGGCGCAACCCGCTGGCATATCATTCGACAACTGTTAAGCGAGAGCCTTTTGATTTCGCTCTGCGGCGGCGCTCTGGGTATCTTTATCTCCCTTGTCAGCGTGCGGTGGATGCACATCCTGGGAACAAAGAGCATCCCGCGGCTGCACGACGTCTCGATCGACGGACGCGTGCTCCTGTTTACTCTGTTGCTCTCGGTCTTCTCTGGAATTCTCTTCGGCCTCTTCCCGGCCCTGCGCGTTTCGAGGCTCGACTTGAGTTCAACTCTGAAAGACGCGAGCCGTGGCTCGGCGGGAACGAGCGCGGTCTGGGGACACGGCAACAACCTTCGGCGTCTGCTCGTCGTTTCGGAATTAGCGCTCTCTGTCGTCCTGCTGATCGGCGCCGGACTTCTCATTCGCAGCTTCGCCCGCTTACAAAGTGTTTCTCCCGGGTTCAATCCGCGCGGCGTACTCACCTTCGACCTGACGATGACCGGCCAGCGATATGGCGACAAGCAAGCCATCTTGAATTCGTATCGTCAACTTTGGGAGCGCCTGGAACACTCACCCGGCGCGATCGCTGCGGGCGGAGTCACATCACTTCCCTTGAGCGAAGCCTTTGCCTGGACACCGATCACGGTCGAGGGACGAATCCCGCTTCCCGGCGAGAAGTTTCTGAATGCCGATGAGAGGCTCGTCAGCGGCCACTATTTCGAAGCCATGGAGATCCCGTTGCGGCGCGGACGATTCTTTAACGAGCAAGACGACATGACCAAGCCGGTCGTCGTTATCGTCGACGAGTACATGGCGAATCAACTCTGGCCAGGGCAAGATCCGATCGGCAAGCGCATTCACATCGTCGAGCTCCCCTCGAAGGATCCATGGCAGACCGTTGTCGGCGTAATCGGACGCGTGAAGCAAGATTCCCTCGACTCGAATCCGCGCATCGCGTTCTATGTCGCTCATACGCAATTCCCTACGCGGGCCATGACGGTAGCCTTCCGTAGCCGCACAGATCCCGCTGCCATGCTATCGGCCACCAAGAGCGCGCTGCGGAGCCTCGATCCGGATCTTCCGATGTACCACGTTCGAACCATGGAGCAGCAGGTGAACGAGTCGCTGGCGCAGCAGCGTTTCTCGATGATGCTCCTCGCCGTCTTCGCCTGCGTCGCGCTGGCACTAGCGACCATAGGCGTCTACGGCGTGATGGCGTACCTGGTTAATCAAGGAACACGCGAATTAGGAATTCGAATCGCGCTGGGCGCCTCGCAGCGCAACATCCTGAGCCTTGTTGTAAGGCAGGGGATGGTGCTCGCCTTTTCGGGCGTTACGATCGGCCTGGCTGCTGCGTTCGTTCTGACGCGCCTGATGCGCAGCCTGCTATTCGGCGTAGAAGCCACCGATCCAATCACCTTCGCTGGGATTTCATTGCTGTTGGCGGCCATCGCACTGCTGGCGTGTTACGTTCCAGCCCAACGCGCTGCCCGCATTGACCCGTTGATCTCGCTCCGCTGCGAGTAGACGAACACAGGGGCTGAAGCCCGTCTTTAATTTGGCGCTAACGCGGCGCTGAAAGCGCCGCTCTTCCACGTACCCGACGGGAAGGATAACTGCGGCCAAGTCCCGGAGCGGATGTCTGCGGCGCGTTGAGGCCGCGCCGCCGGACAGCCGAGGCGGCCGTCCCCACGCGAGCAATCCTCGGGCTGAAGCCCATCTTTAATCTGGCGCGCTAACGCGGCGCTAAAAGCGCCGCTCTTCCACGTGCCTGACGAACCCCCATTCAAGCCAACATCGGGGTTGAGTGGGCCACCCCCCCGTCGGAATAAAAACTCTCATTTCTACGGTAAATCCAGCGGTGCCACCTGCCCTCCGGTCCGGTACACTAGGCTTCGGACCTATGAGCCTCGATTCTACAGCCGTAGCCGGCGCCCAACTGCTGACCGAGAACGACCTTTATCTTTTCAACGAAGGCAGCCACTACCGCATATACGACAAGATGGGAGCACATCTTGTCACAAGCAACGGACAAAGCGGCGCGGTCTTCAGTGTGTGGGCACCGAACGCACGCTCGGTATCCGTGGTCGGCAGCTTCAACGGATGGGATACGAAAGCAAATCGTCTAAGTCCACGCGGCTCGTCTGGCATTTGGGAAGGATTCGTCCCCGGCGCGAATCACGGCGCACTCTACAAGTTCCACATCGATTCACAGCGTCACGGATATCACGTCGACAAAGCCGACCCCATCGGTTTGATGCACGAGAAACCTCCACGCACAGCTTCCGTTGTGTGGGACCTGAATTACGAGTGGAACGATCGCGAGTGGATGCAGAGGCGAGGCGAGCGAAACTCCCTGCGCGCTCCCCAATCGATTTACGAAGTCCACCTGGGCTCATGGATGCGCGTTCCGGAGGAGCACAATCGTCCACTCACCTATCGTGAAACAGCCCCACGGCTCGCGCAGTACGTCGGCCAGATGGGTTTCACCCACGTCGAGTTTCTGCCTGTGATGGAGCATCCGTTCTTCGGCTCCTGGGGATATCAGACCACTGGCTATTTCGCACCGACGTCGCGTTACGGCACGCCGCAGGATTTCATGTATCTCATCGATTACCTGCACCAGCACGGCATAGGCGTGATCCTCGACTGGGTGCCCTCGCACTTTCCTTCCGACGCCCACGGCCTCGCCTACTTCGATGGCACTCACCTTTACGAGCACGCTGATTCCCGCCAGGGATTTCATCCCGACTGGAAGACGCACATCTTCAACTACGGACGAGCCGAGGTCCGCAGCTTCCTGATGTCGAGTGCGATGTTCTGGTTCGACAAGTATCACGTCGACGGATTGCGCGTAGATGCCGTCGCTTCCATGCTCTACCTCGACTACTCACGCAAACAGGGTGAGTGGATTCCCAACAAGTTTGGCGGGCGCGAAAACCTTGAGGCCATCGACTTCCTCCGCCGGTTCAACCAGGAAGCATACAAAGAGCATCCTGACATCCAGACGACCGCGGAAGAATCAACTTCATGGCCGATGGTTTCGAAACCAGTCTATGTTGGCGGTCTCGGCTTTGGCGAAAAATGGGACATGGGCTGGATGCACGACACGCTCAAGTATTTCCAGAACGATCCCATCCACCGCAAGTATCAGCACAATCTGCTGACGTTCCGCATGCTGTATTCGTGGCATGAGAATTTCGTCCTGCCCCTCTCGCATGATGAAGTGGTCCACGGCAAGGGATCGCTGATCGGGAAGATGCCCGGCGACGAATGGCAGAAGTTTGCCAACCTGCGTCTGTTATACGCATACATGTACGCCCAATCCGGCAAGAAACTTCTTTTCATGGGCGGAGAGTTCGGCCAGGTGCGCGAGTGGGCGCACGACTCCAGTCTCGAGTGGCACGTGCTGCAATATCAAGTGCATCGTGGAGTGCAGGCCTGGATGGAGCAACTGAATCGCTTTTACCGCAACGAACCGGCGATGCACGTTCTTGATAATGATCCGGCGGGTTTTGACTGGATAGACGCGAATGATAACGCCAACAGCACCGTTTCGCTGCTGCGCAAAAGTGAGTCGCCGCAGGACACAATTCTAGTGGTTTGTAATTTCACTCCAGTGCCGCGTCTGGGATATCGAATCGGCGTTCCTCACGGAGGCTACTGGCGCGAGATGCTCAACAGCGACGCCCGCGAATACGCCGGAAGTGGAATGGGAAACATGGGCGGAGTCCAGGCAGAAGAGATCCCGATGCACGGCCGCCCATTCTCTTTGAAGCTGACGCTACCACCGCTCGCTGCTTTGTTCTTCAAGGTAGCCTAGGCTGATGTGACGACGGCCGCCTCGGCCGTGCAGTCATGGCAAGCCTCAGCCACGCACGTGGTACAGAAAACAACCCGCCATTCCCGGTGATCTCCATCACGGCAGGCATCTGTAAGCGGTGGTAAGAAAAGAGCGCCATGTGAGAGAAGTTGGCCTTTTGTCTCCTTAGGAAAGGAGCCACCGTGAAGCGGACAGCCTGGCAATATCAAGTCGCCTCCGTCGTCACTCTCGGTTTCTGCATTCTTCTCTGTGGTTGCGTCGGCGCAACGAGACTGCCCGCCAGGGCAACGGGGCCAACCGGGGTACGGCTCGAGCCAAAAGAGGTCGACCTGAGCTTTGTCAAAACCGGCGCTACCCGGCGTGAAGAACTATCCAATCAACTGAGCATTGTTAACACGTCGTACTCCAACCCTCGGTTGTTCTGGGCGCGTTGGAGCGAGTCCAAATGGGGATACTGGTGGGTAGTAGGATGGCCCTGCAATGGCTGTGTCGCAGGCGATGCGCATCGCAAATGGCACGTCAAGAACCTGCTCGTGGCCTTCGACGAAAACGGGGTCGTGACCAGCAAGGAGACGATCACAGACGATAAACTCCTCTGGCAAGCCTTGCATTTCAATCTGCTGAAAACGCCGCCCCCTCGTCTGGATCTGTCGCAACCGATCCGTCTCCCTCTCGCCAGCGCAGAGCCCAAGGCAATGCTTCTCGCCCAAGATCACATGGAATTCGAACTAGTCGATGAGGGAAAACCGAATGCGCAACTGCCGCTCAGCAGCCTCGTTCGATTCAGCCACAGCGCGAATGCGGACACGAAGAACTCCTCCGGCGTCACCTGCCACGTTCTGCTGTTCTCCGAAAAGTCCGTCTTGGGCAAAAAGATCAAGTTCTGTGCCGACGCGGATCAGGTCGGAACCCTATTTCAGTACCTGCAGCAAGCGGGGCCGCCTGCGATGAATTGGCAGTGATGGCCTCGATCAGTCGGACACCAGCACCAAACCGCAAGCGCACACGAATTGGCTCCGTTTACCTATCCAAACGCCAGATACTCCCTCCAGAATTCCGGCCACGGCAAATGCGGCGGACCGCATACAAAGATATCTGGATGATCTCGGCTCTCCTCATTGTTGAGTCCCATCGTTCCTAACGAATTCGTATTGTGTCCCGCCAGCCGACATCCCGTGAACCACTTGTCTGCCCCTTCCTGCGAAGTACCGACCACAATGAGCGTCGAAGGCGGCGGCTCTGGATACCTTCGCAGCCATCCTGAATTTGTCCCACTGATCGGTGTTGGCAGGTGATACGCCGGGCCGAGCATCTCGATCGCCCCAGCCTCGCCATAATTCCGTACGACAACTCCGACATGCTGGCGCTGTTCTGCCGGCAACGAATCGCGAATACTCGCGACGGTCCTCACCAAGTCATCCCATCCAATCTCTTCGCGCAACTCGCCGTTGTTCTTCAGCGCAAAATCCCTTAGCGGGCCGCTGCCAGCCAGAGGAACCAGTAGCGCGCATGCGAATGCTCCCAAGGCAAACAGTCCTACGAAAAACACTGCTTCGACGGTTCGACGCCAAATCGGCGACAGCGAGCCGACCCAGCGCTCGCCCATCGCCGCCCCCATTGCCAGCAACATGGGGTAAGCCGCCGCCAGATAATAATCGCGGCCTTTTCCCACCACGAACAGGCCCAGCGGGATCACGTACATCCAAGCCAGCATCCGGTACCGGCGGTCGCGAAAATATCCAACCAGCCCGGCGATCCAAAGTGGCACCGCAATAGGACTGGCACAGATCAGGAACTGCCCGCGCCAAAATCCGTCCGCCCGTCCCTCACCTACATCTCGCGCGTGGATATGCTGCAGAAATTGCAACGAAATGAAATCGTGCTTAATCTGCCAAATCAAATTCGGCAAGTAAATGAGGAGCGACAGAGCAACTCCTGCCCACAGCCAGGGGCTCGATAGATGTTTCCGCGCTTGAGTCAGTACTACGCCGCCGACGATTCCAGCGACATAGAACACCATTGTGTATTTCGTCTGCATCCCCAGCCCGATCGTTGCCCCAATCAGCACCCACCATCGCGGATCGTCACTCTTCAGCAACCGGATCACAAAATACGCAATCAGAACCCACCACAGGTAATCGAATGTCGTGTACTGAAACTCCGTCCCCTCGAAGAGAGGCAGTGGCGAAAGCGCGACGCACAAAGCCGCCGTAACCTGAGCCAACCGCCCTCCACCGAGCTCGCGTGCCATCAGCCCTGTGAGCACAATCGCGGCTGCGCCCGCGATCACCGAGAACAGCCGCAGGCCGACCATCGAGAGCCCGAAGATCGACAGGCTGATCCGCTCCACAAACGGCGTGAACGGCGGATACGCCACGAAACCCCAATCCATATGCCGGGCATCGCTCAGGAATTGCAGCTCATCCCGGTGAAAACCGTACCGCCCGTTGGTCAGCAAATGCAGCAACGTAATTGCACCCGCAATTGCGAGGAGAACCACATCCTCACGCCGCCGCACGCTCTCGCCCTGCCGAAAGGAGTCGCTGCCCAAATTCTTCACCGTATTCGCTGCTGCCATCCGCTTCCTCCGCAATCATTTTGCAGACTGTTATAACTCTACGCAGTGCAAAACCGTCTAGTTCCCCATAGCTCCCTGCCGTCACTCGCCACTGGCATGCTATGCTCGCCTTGAGCGCGTGTCTCATGCGGATTCTGACCCGCTACATCTTACGGGAAGTCACGGCACACGCCCTTATCGGCGTCGCGATCTTTACGTTTGTTCTCTTTACCCGCGATTTAGGACACATCCTTGAACTTGTCGTACGCGCCAGTGCACCTCTTCCCAGCGTCGCAGAGATTTTCTCATTCACTATCCCGCTCGCGTTGACTTATACGCTCCCCATGAGCGTGCTCGTTGGAATCCTGATCGGTCTCAGCCGTCTCGCCGCTGATAGCGAAATTACTGCGATGCGCGCCAGCGGCATGGGTGTGTGGAGCTTTTTGCGCATTTTATCCATTTTTGTCTTCGTGGCATGGCTCGCCGCCCTCGTGAATGGGCTCTATGTTGCCCCGCGAGCCCAGGCAGCGCTCGGTCACATGGAGGACCGCCTCAAGGGTTCTCAAGTTTCATTCGAGATTCAGCCGCGCGTCTTCTACGAGGGATTCCCCAAGATCGTCCTCTACGTGCAAGATGTGAAAAGCGCCCAGGGAGCGGCCCTTTGGAAGGGCGTCTTCATGGCAGACCTGAGTGATGCCGCCAATCCCCGGATCACATTGGCTAAAGAAGGGATCGTCGTCAGCGAAGGCCCCGATCGCCTGCACTTGCATCTGATCGATGGATCCGAGCATGAAACCGATCCCAAGGATGCCGATCACTATCAAATCTCCACCTTCGAGCAGACCGACATCCCGATCGAATTGCCTTCGACTGAGAATAAGGCCGACGAATCCCTCCCTGCGGGCGAGATGGACACTCGCTCTTTGCTCGATAAAGCCCGCCGCTCCGATCCAGTCACCGCGCGCTGGTATCTCATCGAGTTCCACCGCCGTTTTGCGCTGCCGACCGCCTGTCTCGTTCTCGCTCTGGTCGGCATACCGCTTGGGCTCTCGTCGAAGAAGAGCGGCAAGTCCGGAGGCTTCGTCCTCACCATCCTCCTCGTCTTTGCCTATTACGTTGTCTCGCTGATTGGTGTATCTTTTGCGCGGCAAGGACGGGTATCACCGTGGCTGGGAGCCTGGCTGGCGGATCTGGTCTTCTTTTCGCTCGGCATCTTGTTGCTGTTCCGCGCCGAGAAGCGGCCCATTGAACTCGGCTCGTTTCGCGCATCGCGGAAGAATCTGCAACTCGGACGTCTCAATGGCAATAGCCGGCGACGCGAGAACGCCTTCGAACGCGCAGCCAGCCGGCGGCGCGTCTTCAGCGCCAGCTTCCCCACTCTGCTCGACGACTACGTCTTGAAGGACTTCATTGTCTACCTGGGGATGATCCTCTCCACTTTCCTGGTGCTCGTCCTGGTGTTCACGCTCTTCGAGTTGCTGGGAGACATCCTGCGCAATAAAGTCCCGGCATCCATCGTTGCGGAGTACTTGCTCAACGTCACGCCCTATCTGCTCTACAACGTTGCTCCGTTAGTCATGCTATTGGCCGTGTTGGTCACGTTTGGCGTGATGCAGCGCTCCAACGAGATCACTGCGATCAAAGCGACCGGTACCAGCATTTACCGCATCGTCACGCCTGTAATTGCCGCCGCTGCGGTGCTTTCTGTCGCTCTGTTCTTCGCCGACCAGTTCTACTTGCCGCACACCAACAAGCGCCAGGAAGCTCTTCACAATGAAATCAAAGGGAAACCGGCGCAGACCTACCTGCGCCCTGATCGTAAATGGATTTTCGGCCAGAATAACGACATCTACTACTATCAGTTCTTCGATCCGGATCGCGACCAGTTCGGCAATATCAGCGTTTTTCAGCTCGATAAACCAAGCTTCACCATCACGCGTCGCGTCCACGCCGAACGCGCCCACTGGGCCGATAGCCTGAACCGCTGGATTTATGAGCAAGGATGGGAGCGATCACTCCGCGGCAGCGCTATCGCTCCGGATGGCTATCGCAAGTTCGAAGTTTCGACCTTCCCCGAGTTTCCGGAGACGCCCCCTTATTTCAAGAAGGAAGTAAAGCAGTATACGGAAATGAATTATGAGGAACTGCATCACTACATTCGCGACCTGCAGCAGAGCGGATTCGATGTCGTGCGCCTCCGCGTCGAACTAAACAAAAAACTTTCCTATCCGCTAATCACGCTCATTATGGCAATCCTTGCGATTCCATTTTCCTTATCCGCTGGGAAGCGAGGAGCCGTCGCTGGCGTCGCGGTCGCCGTCTCGATAGCAGTGTTCTACACCGTGGTTTCGCGTTTGTTTGAAGCAATGGGCGATCTGAGCCAGCTTCCGCCCGCACTGGCGGCATGGTCGCCAGACCTGATCTTCGTCCTGGTAGGCGGCTACTTAATCTTGAAGGTCCCGACGTAGAGGGAAGCAGGATGAGAATCAGAGATCGCAATACTAGAATCTGGAAATATCAGCGCCTGCCCTGGTCCCTGTCCCCTGTTCCCTGGCTACTTCACGGCCACGCCGAATGGATAATTGTCGGTCTGAATCGCTGGGAGTACCGACAGCTCTCCTGTAGCCGGGGTGATCGAGTATTGAGAGACGGTACTTCCACCTTGGCTATTCGCCCCAAAGTTCGACACAAACATCCAGTTGTCGTCAGCACGGATGGTCATCGAAACGGGACCCTGCCCGGTCGCCACGGTTACGGGGTTTAGAGCGCTCAAACTGCCCGATACTGAACTGATCTTGAATCCAGATACGGTATTGGACAGCGTTCCGAGCACGTAAACATTATTTCCATACGGATCCACAGCGATCGGCCCCGGACCATTCGCACCCCCGGACAGGACAAACGGCGAGCCCGCAATCGGAACCAGACTGCCATCCGCATTTGGACAAGGACCGCCGGCTGTCGCCGCCGTGCAAATCGTGTAGCCACTGACCTTGTTTGTCAGACTGTCGCTGACATAAACGAACCGGTCACACGGATCTACGGCAACCCCCGCCGGTACCTGGTCTGTCATAAAATGAGGAATCGACGCAGCCTTCGGTGGATTTCCCAGCGAACCGGTCGAAGTATTCACTGCGTACTCCCACACAACATAGTTCGCGGAGTCGACGGCGTAGAGATACTCGGTCGTTGGAGCGACACCGTTCGGAACCTGGCAAACAGAATTCTGCGTGCCGTTGATACCGGTTCCCGGAAACACCGTCGGACTCGGGGCAACCGCTACGATGTTGGGGGTTGTGAACCCAGGTCCATTCACGAAATTGTAAGTCCCCTTCACCAGAGCCAGCCCGCCGCCTCCGCCGATCGAATAGACATTTACTCCTCCACCCTCCGCCACAAACAGGAATTTTCCAGCGCTGTCCATCGCGAGAGACACAGGGTTCGGATCGGGCTGAAGGTTTCCTACCTGCTTCACATTTCCATCAGAGGCGACCTGGAACGTCGCGATCCCATATTTTGTCGCGTTCGGGCACTGGTCACTCTTATTGAAGATTACGAAGAGGTAGGTTCCCGCGGGGTTTACGACCATCGAAGCCGGCGATCCGTTCACAAGACACGTCAGATTCCCAGTATCGTTCGGCGAGTTGGCTATTGCTGACACGTGCCCGTTGCTTACAGTGAAACTGAAAGTCTCTATGACGGATGATCCCTGACTGCCTACCAGCAACAATCCGTCCTGCGATGGGTTGTAGTTGCTCCCGCAGGCCAGCAAAACTCCAATCAATACCAACCCCAGCATCGCCCCGAGCAGTCCAAGTCGCTTCGACATTCTTTCGTTCTTCTCCCTGTCTTGCATGAGGATCGCGCGAACACACACCCCCGGTACGCGACCGGGTCTTTATCATCTAGAAAATGCGGGAATTCTCAACCCATTTGTGTATCAGGAAAGCGCAGGAAGAGCAATCTCCTGCCAAAGTTGGTTGGAACCAAGGGACTCTCCAAAAGTTGCCCGCTCGCCTGCAAGACAGTATACGGGAATGCGAGGTCCCACGTCGCACCCGCACCAAGGTGGTCGTATTCAGCTGATCCCGCCAACCTCAGCCAACACTGATGATTTTTCGGTCCTCATGCCCCCCGAGGTCAAGGGCAGCCGGATCTCAACAATGAGCCCGCTGGGCTGGCGATTGAAGGCGGCGACCCGGCCTCCGTGGAATCGTACCGCTCTTTCCGTAATGGCCAATCCCAGGCCCACCCCTCCGGTCTGGCGGCCGCGAGCATCGTCCAATCGATAAAATGGTTCAAACAGTTTCCCCAAGGCCTCTGCCGGAACACCAGGACCTGCATCGCTGACCCGCAACACCGCTTCGTGCGTGCCCGACCGCTCAACGCTGTCCAGTTCTACCTCGACCGATGTTCCTTCGTGGGTATAGCGGATCGCATTTCGCACCACATTCTCCACCGCGCTATGCAACAGCGATGCATTCCCGCGCACAATCCACTCGCCTTCCGGGATCGTTGCGTGTACGTGGCAGTGCCGGGCCTGGGCCTCGAACTCCGCGTCTTCGACAACGCTTTCCACCAGATCGCCCAACGGCACCGGGGTCTGTGGCACCAACTGCTCTCCATCCTCGAGCCGCGCCAGGGTGAGGATTCGACCGATCAGTTCGTTGAGCCGGCTGGCCTCCAGCTCGATTCGGTCCAACATGTCCGCACTTTCCATCCCAGCTCGCTGGCGCGCGAGCCCCAGCGCCACATTCAGCCGCGCCAGTGGGGATCGCAGTTCGTGCGAGATATCATTCAGCAAACGAGATTGAGCCTTCAATAGACTCTCAATCCGTTCTGCCATTGCGTCAAAATCGCGCATCAGTCCTGCCACTTCGTCGCGCCGCATGCTCGCGGGAGCGCCTGTACGCGCAGTGAGGTCCCCGGCCGCCAATTGCCTCGCTGCGGTACGCAACCGGACAATCGGCTTGGTCAAGAACCATGCCAGGAGGTAGCACACCAGCCCCGAAGTGATGACCCCAATGATCAGGCCGGTGAATGGCACACCTCTTGGACCGATGAAAACCCGTGGCCCGGGCGGTAACCCCATCACAAGCGTGTACCGATGTTTGCCGTCCGAGGAGGCTTTCGAGTCTCGTTGCATCGGAGGAGCGGGGAACAAGAATCCGTCGTGCGGTGATCGCGGACCACCTGCAGCCACTCGTACCGCCCAATCCGGCGCGCCGCGATGTGAGACCTCTTCCTGGTGTTCGTTGAAGAGATAAGCTCGAACGTGCTGCGTAGCATCCAGCTCGTCCAGGTATTTGCGCAGCTGTTGCTCACCGCCCTCTTCATACGTGCTGACGGCATCATTCAAAACCGTGGTGCGGAGCGCTTCCCATGTTGAGGTTCGTGGCCGGAACGCCAGCGTAACAAGGATCGCCAACAGGAAGAACAACGCCTGCGCAAACCAGAACGAAAGAAAAATCCGTAAGAAGAGACTTTTCATGAGTGGATTCCCCGCCCGATGTTAGACCTTCGATTTCTCCCGCGGCCTTGCGAAAATGTAGCCGACGCCTCGCACCGTTTTGATGTGCTCGTCATTTTCGGTGTCACCCAATTTTTTCCTTACCTTGCTCACGTGCATGTCGATGCTGCGATCGAAGGGGGAGAATTTCCGGCTGAGCACGGCGTTTACTAAACGCTCGCGCGGCACCACTCGTCCCGCTTCGCGCAGCAAGACCTCGAGCAAATTGAATTCCACCGATGTCAGATCCACGGGCTTACCATCCATCCGAACTGTTCGTGTCGCGGGATCTAACTCGACGTCACCCACGGTGACGACATCCGGAGCCGCCGGAGCGCCGCTCCCATCGCCGCGCGTCCGCCGCAGAACCGCTCGTATCCGGGCCACCAGTTCCCGCGGATTAAACGGCTTGGGAAGATAATCATCTGCCCCAATTTCCAGGCCCACGATTCGATCCACATCTTCTCCGCGCGCCGTCAGCAATAAAACCGGAAGCCGTGAGGTCGCCCGAATTCGCCGCAACACTTCAAACCCATTGATGCCGGGCAACATAACATCGAGCACGGCTAACAGATATTCACCGGCTGTCGCTTTTTTCAGTCCCGTCTCGCCATCGTGGACACATTCGGTAGTGAATCCCTCGGCTCGCAGATACTCTCCGACAAGGTGACACAACTCCACGTCGTCGTCGATAACCAATATTCTTTCCATGCTGAACTAATTGTGCACCCGAAGACCGCAAACCGTAGTAAAGAATTGTCAAACCTCTGGGTGAGTGCCTCGATTTCCTTCCTTCTCCCGCGGCTCTCCAAGGCACGCTGCAATCCTCGGAGCCCGCTCTTAACCTCTTACAAAACTTTACTCCGCTTGACCAACTTTTTACCGCTTTTCCCATTGCAGTCGTGTTCATATCAGGGTACGCAATCCCGGATACCCGGACGATAGGAGTTACCATGAAATCGATTCGTTACCGTTTTTTGATCGCCGCCGTCGCAGTTCTGCTCGGCACGGCCATCGCAAAGTCCCAGACCCCAGAGGACGCACCACCTCCTCCGCCTATGCACGGACACCATTTCGACATGGGAGGCCCAATGGGTCACTTCTTCGCCGCCAAGCTCAACCTGACCGATGAGCAAAAGGCCCAGGCGAAGTCCATTTGGGAAAAAGAGCGGCCAATGGTAAAGCCGCTGATGCAGCAGGAGCACCAGCTGGATATGCAGCTCCGGCAGTACGTAGAAGGCAACTTCGATCAGGCAAAAGTACAGGCCCTCGCCGCCCAGAAGGCTCAAGTGCAAGCCCAGCTTACAGTGGAGCATACCCGCATCCACAACGAGATGTATCAGATCCTGACTGCCGACCAGAAAGCGCAGCTGAAGCAACTCGAAGCTCAGCATGAGGCGCGTATGCAACAGCGCATGCAGCACAATCCGAATGACGAGCCGCCTGCTCCTCCCGAGCAGTAAGGCACCTACGGATGAGCTCTCCGTCGACAGCCGGGGAGTTCATCCCGCACTTCCGCCAGGCATTCAGCGTCCGCATAGGACACCGCAATGATCAGTAATTCGCTTATCACCGCTGGATGGCTGTTCTTTGCCGCGTGGAGCGCTGTTCTCGCCACCCTCAGCGCTATCGCATTCGGCCCTGACTTATCGCTGAAAGTCCACATTGATCCCGCACAGAAGCAATCTTCGTCAGATCGTAGTCCTCAGGTTGGAAGGCAGTGAGCGAATTTAACCTTTTCCTAGCCGGGGTTGGCCCGTTTAGGCGATTGAACCCCAGAGATCTTTCGCGTTTTTCTCTCAAATCGACCATTCCACCAGGCCGGAAGGAAGAAGGGTAGGGTCGCTCTGCAGGGTTCACCGTCTTTTCAAAGTCTCGAAAGTCGCTTGTGGAGCTCTCGATCAAAACATTTTCCTGGTAGTCTCCGTTTTCTTGTTAGCTCAGAACAGGATTCGTTTCTGGCTCCGTTTCATCCCCTCCCCCATATCGTGCACCTCGCCTGCTAGTATTTTCATCTACTAACTTTCTATGTTTCCTAAGAACCTGCGTCCGCTGTTGCCATACCTGAAGCGCTACCGCTGGTATTACGCCTTCGGCACGGCCTGCGTGTTTCTGACCAATGGAATCTGGATTCTATTTCCTCTGGTCCTCGGTAAAGCTGCCGATGATTTGCATACGGGAGTCACGCGGCACAAGCTCCTGGTCTACGCAGGACTGCTCCTCGCAATCGCGGTAACCAAAGGAATATTCCAGTTCCTCACTCGCTGGATTGTGATCGGCATCTCGCGCGACGTGGAATTCGATCTGCGCAACGACCTTTTCGCCCGGCTGGAGCGCCTCAGCTACTCCTACTATCAGCGCAATCGCACTGGCGACATTATGGCGCGCGCCACCAACGATCTGAACGCAGTCCGTATGTTGCTCGGACCCGCGATCATGTACTCGGCGAATACGCTCGTTTACACCGCGGGCGCTCTCGCCTTCATGATCTCGATCAGCCCGTGGCTGACACTTTTCACCTTTCTGCCCCTGCCCGCCGTCAGCATTGTCATCCAGACATTCGGGCGCCGTATCCACGAACGCTTCGAACGCATACAGGCGATGTTCTCTGACATCTCCGCGCGTGCGCAGGAGAACTTCTCGGGCGCGCGCTTGATCCGCGCCTATGTGCAGGAAGAAGCCGAGATTCGAGCTTTTGAACGGGAGAACAAGGAGTACATCCGCCGCAGTCTGAAACTGGTTCGTCTCATGGGCATGCTCTGGCCGACACTTGAATTCATGCTCGGGTGCGCTCTCGTCCTCGTTGTGTGGCTTGGTGGACGCGAAGTTCTCACCGGACAATCGACCGTCCGGCTTGCCTCGCACCTCGGGACCGAGGGTCCTGTTGTCACTACGACGCTTCAGCTCTCCGGCTCCATGAGCGTCGGACAATTCGTCTCGTTCAGCACCTACATGATGCAGCTGACATGGCCGGTCATCGCCTTGGGGTGGGTCATCAATATCTTCCAGCGCGGCACAGCCTCGTTGATCCGCATCAACGAGATCATGCAGGAAGAACCCGCCATCAAAGACGCTCCCGGCGCACGGGAGCGCGATATCAGAGGCGAGATCGAGTTTCGCAACCTGAACTTCAGCTATGACGGAAAGCAGGTCTTGCACAATGTGAACCTGCGCATCCCGGCCGGCAGCAGCCTGGCCATCGTGGGTCCAACCGGATCTGGCAAGACAACGCTGGTAGACCTGATTCCACGCATCTATGATGCGGAGCCTGGCATGGTTCTGATCGATGGCCGTCCAATTCGCGAATACTTGCTGGAATCGCTGCGCCGCAATATCGGATTCGTGCCTCAAGAGACTTTCCTCTTCAGTGATCGCATCCGCGAGAATATTGCGTTGGGCGTGGAGTCGGCCACCCCCGAAGAAATTCACGACGCCGCCGATGCTGCTAACATCGCCGTCGACATCGAAGGCTTCCCTGAAGGTTACGAAACCATGGTCGGGGAACGCGGAATTACGCTTTCCGGCGGCCAGAAGCAGCGCACCGCAATCGCCCGCGCCCTGATCCGGAATCCGCGAATCCTTATCCTCGACGACGCGCTTTCAAGCGTCGACACCCAGACCGAAGACAAGATCCTGAATCACCTGCGCGACCTGATGCAGGACCGCACGACCATCTTCATCTCGCACCGCGTCTCCACAGTTCGCAATGCTGACCGCATCGCGGTGCTGCACGGTGGGCGCATCGTCGAAATCGGCACCCACGACGAACTCCTCGGGCTGAACGGCTACTACAGCGACCTCTACAACAAGCAATTGCTGGAAGAAGAACTCGCCGAAGTTCAATAAAGAATTCCAGTAAGGCAGAAAGCCCTGAATTTGAATTCTAGTTAATGAACGCCGTTTCCCTGCCGAAATCAGTCTCGGTCTCACTTTCTTGACATGTATCCGACCCAAACGTTTTACACTTGCCATAATTGGGGATCAGACGATCGCATGCTGCGCAAGAACACAGAGGAGATTCTTGACTCCGAACAATGTCCTCCTGCCGAAACTGAGACGTCGCTGCGCGATCTGTGTCGCATGAATCGCTGGTTCGGTGGAGTGGTCACGACGCGCAGGCTGATCGAACGCGTCGCCTCGGTCACCGGCTTGAAACGTCTCTCGCTGCTCGAAGTAGCGGCAGGATTCGGTGAGGTGCCCAGAGCCGCAGCGCGGCAACTCGCTCGCCACGGAGTTTCACTCGATATCACCGATCTGGATCGTGTTCCCTCGCACCTGCAGCGGCAACATCGCGCGCTGGCCGCCGACGCTCTTGCTCTTCCTTTTCGCGATTCGAGCTTCGAACTCGTCAGCAGCAGTCTATTTGCTCACCATCTCGAACCGGACCAGCTAAAACAATTTGCGGCTGAGGCACTGCGAGTAAGCCGATGCGCAGTGATCATCAACGACCTGATCCGCCACCCCTTGCATCTGGCGCTGGTGTACGCCGGATTCCCGCTAATGCGCAGCTACGTCTCTCGCGTTGACGGCGTGGCCTCGGTACGAAGAGCTTACGTTCCGGAAGAGATCCGCGCCCTTTTGTCCGATGGACTCGAATCAGCCGAGAAGGTCGAGATTTCGACCCATTATCTCTTTCGTATGGGAGTCATAGTCTGGAAAAGCAATGCCTCACGAAAGGCCGTTTCTCCATTGCAAAAGGTCGCAGCGGCATAGTGCATCACCAGCAGTGATATCTACTGTGCACTTTTTGTGGCCACTGGCGTCCCCATCTTTTGCGTCAGGAAGCCGATAATTGCACCTACCACGAAACCGGGCAGCATGATCTCGAGATAGTGAGACTTCCCGTGGCTCGCGTCCATGACGGCAACGATAAATGCAAAGAGCAGCCCCAGTGACGAGCCCACCACGATGCCCCATCCGGTCGATCGAACCTTGCGCGCGAACCAGCCGCTGAACAGGCCCACCAGCATGCCTTTGAATGACGAGCCAATCAGAATGCCCGTAATCACCGTGCGAGTTTCCGGATAGAACCACGCCGTCGCGCCATCCGCCGCCCCAAGAATGATCCCGAATACTAGCCCCACAAGAATTTTGTTCACGATGTTCCCTCCTACCTCAGAATTCCAGATCGGTGGGAATTCCTTTAAGACTTTCGCAGAAAAAGCAGCAGAAATTTTACAAGCGTGTACGCAGCCAAGAGCCAAAGCAGCACGGCATTCTGGGAGCCGAACCGTTGCAGCCGGTGCCAGATCGGCTCCGACCACGCCTCTACCGCTAACCCCTGTTCAAACCGGTCGACATCAGCCAGCATCTCGCTGATCGAGGCATATCGTGCCGACACGTCGGTATTCGTTGCTTTCTGGGCGATCGCCGCGATTGCCGGGGTAAGCGACGGGGAAACGAGAAATCTCAGCAACGCGCCCAGCGAGTAAAGATCAGAAAGCTGGGTCAGGGAAGACTCTGGGGCTTGGAATCCAGGGGTGCCAGCGACGCCTTCCACGCCCCAGTCCATGACGTAGACTTCGCCAAACTCGCCGATCATCACGTTCTGCGGCTTTAGGTCGCGATGAATCACTGCTCGCGAATGAGCGTAAGCAAGCGCCTCGCCGACCCGCCGGATCACTCGCAATCGCTCTGCTAACGTGTGCTCGCCTGCGGCGTAACGATCAAGACGCGTTCCAACGACCAACTTCATCGCGTAAAAAGTGCGCCCGTCGGGCAGAGTTCCCATCTCGTAGACGGGGACAATACAGGGATGTTCCAGCTGCGCAATCAGCCTCGCTTCACCAGCAAGCGGGACTTCCAGAATCTTCAGCGCCACACGTCGATCCAGTTCGCGATCACGAGCCGCATACACCACGCCCATCCCGCCGCGCCCAATCTCGGACTCCAGTCCGTAACGGGTCCCGCTCAGATCTGGCAGTGACCCCACTTCGCGGAGGTGATTGAGAACGGAATCGCTTACTTCCATACGCGCCGCATCTCCTCATGAAGTTCGCGCGAATCCGCTGTCGCATAGCGCAATCGTTCGAACACAAAGCCTCTCAGCATCCGTCGCGTCCACGCCATGTAGTTGGTCACCGTGCTTTCCGCTACGCCATACTTGGTAGCCAACTCGCTATACGAGAGACGATCGCCATCCGCGAGATCGTAATCCTGAAAGATGTCGAACTGCAATGTCTTGCCGGTATGGTCGCAGTGTGCGCGGAGATCATCGAGCGCAAGAAAAAACAATTGACGCACCCACTCCCGCTCGAACTCCACTTCCGGCGACTCCGTCGCCACCTCTTGCTCGTCTACCGGTTCGAATTGAATGTCGCCGCCGCGTTTCTGGCAATTCGTGGCAGCATACTGGTTGGCGGCATAGCGTTCGACTGCCATGCGGATGTATGTGCGGAACGATGCTCTCTCTGGATCGAACCGCGAGAAAAAATCACGCTGCAGCACAGACGCGAAAAAACCCTGAGTCAGATCTTTGGCATCTTCATTGTTCTTCTGAAATTTGAGTCGGACGAATCGATAGACCGGCTTCCAATAAAGAGCCATCAGTTCGTTCATGGCGTCGCAGGAGAGGCCCGAAGTTGCCGCTTGGAGCAGAGAAATCCTCGTTGTAGGAAACCGACCATCCCGCCCGCCAATCGCTGTATCCGCGTCCATTGCACGCTTCCCAGCGATCCAATATAGCTGCAGAACCCTGCCATGGCCATACGCAAGCGTCCAAACAATGGCTCAGTGGGTGGGAACTAGCGGACGACGAGCACTTCTCTCACATTGTCCCGGGCAAGGAAGAATTTGATGGAAGCGAAGTCGCGGAAGAGTGTTTCGATGTGCCGATTATTAAAGACACGTTGCAGGCGGAACCCATCGGCGACTGCGGTGTGAATCGCACCTGTCGGGCCGCGCCGGGTCTCTCGGCGCATCACGATGCGCTGCATCTCCAAAGTATCTTTTCCGACAATGTGGAAGCGATAACAGGGAGAATCCGGACCCGCATCCTTGGTGTGGAAGAACGCCAGCAACATGCCACCCGGCTTTAAAACTGACCACAGACGTCCCATCACGGGGCGCACTAGACTCTCGTCGAGATAGTCCGGAAGATTCCAGCAAAGTACAACATCGAAGTGCGATGCAGGATACTGCAGGTTGTCCCCGAGAAACCGTCGGCTGTCGAGCACGACGGCTCCCTGCTCATCTTTAGTAACGAGGTGGGGCTCGGTCGAAGCGACAAGCAGGTCCTCGCTATAAATTTTGTGCCCGCGCTCGGTAAAGAAACGAATGTTTGCCGGAGAGGTCGAACCTAAATCAAGAACGCAGAGCGGAGTCTCCTGGTCCCAAAGGCGAGACAGTTCTCCTAACCCACTCGAGCGGCGCGTCAGTTTCTCGGCAGGCTGCGCTGTCTCCGCCTGCGTACTGCTCGATGAGCCGCGAAAGAGCTTCATGAAATTCTGAGTAACCGATGCCATCAGACTCGTTTCAATTCGTCCGAGGCAGCTCGTGCACTGGGACTGGAATCATCTTTAAACTAAAACTTTAACCCGGACGGCGCTCGTGCAGGAGTTACTTTCCTGCGGCCTTATCGGCTTTCCCCTGAATGTCCACTTTTCCCTTCAGGTAGGCACCTTCCTCAATCGAAATCCGTTGCGTTGCAATATCCCCTGTAACGACCGCGGACTTCCGTAGTTCGACGCGATCGCTGGCCTGCACGTTGCCCTCAAGTTTCCCTTGAACCACAAGGCCCTTCGCTTCCACCGAGGCTTTTACCTGCCCGTTCGGTCCGACCGTCAAACTGTGATTCTTGAGCGCGATGCTGCCCTCGACCTGACCGTCGACATAAAGGTCTTCGCTGCCTGATAACTCGCCTTTGATGACCACTGATTTACCGATCTGCGCCAAGTCTGCCGACAACGGAGCACTCATGGTATTTCTCCTTTTGGAAGCTGATCCTACGCTACCGAAACACTGGGATGGCAGGTACAGGACGGCTGCGTCGCTGTCATCGACTATACCCAAGTCCCTAAGCACGCGGCAAGCGAGCGCCAGCCTGAGAAGTGCCATGCCAGAGGTGGAAATCTGCCAGCTACAACCATTTCTCGTCGATTGCTACACTAACTGTGCATGCCTTCCACGAAGGTAACGCCGATCGGCAGTACCTTGCGGTTATGGTGCACGTTGTTCCTCCTGAGCGTTGCGGCTGTTCCGGGACAGGAAGTCAAGACGCCCGACACCCCGCCGCTCGACCTGGTGAGGCAGGCTGTGGCCCGTGAAATCGCTGCCGCCAATTCATCCGAAAACAAGTACATGTTCCGTTCACGCAAGCAGACGCCAAAGGGTTCGCAGACTCATCTCTATGCGGAAACCAATGACTCGCTGGCTGGCATGCTCATCGCGGTGAACGACCAACCCATCAGCGCCGAGCAACAGCAGCAGGAGATGGGCCATCTCGGCTGGCTGGCTAGCAATCCCGATCAACTTCGCAAAAAGCGTGCGCGCGAAAAAGAAGACGCGGATCGAACTCTGCGCATCGTCAAGGCGTTGCCCGATGCTTTTCGATATGAGTACGCGGGCCTCGAAAATGGTGACTCCGATCTCGGCAAGGCAGGCGACAAACTCGTGCGGCTGAAGTTCACTCCCAACCCAGGCTACAGCCCCCCCTCTCGCAGCGAACAGGTCCTCCAGGGCATGCAGGGATATCTGGTCGTCGATGCCACCGAACACCGCATCGCCCGGATCGACGGCACTCTCTTTCGCGACATTAGCTTCGGTTGGGGCATCGTTGGCCGGCTCGATAAAGGCGGTCACTTCATCGTGCAACAGGCCGACGTGGGCGACGGCTGCTGGGAAATAACCTCCATGAGTCTCAAGATCACGGGAAAGATCCTGATGGTCAAGAGCATCACCATGATCTCGGACGAGACTTTCAGTGACTTTCAGCGGGTACCGGACAATCTGACATTCGCCAAAGGTGTCGAGTTGCTGAAAACCCAGCAGGAAAAGCTAGCGCACAATCACCCCCCGGAACCGCCCGAAGCGAGAAAGACTCCGCAGTAGTTAGGGCCGAAGCGTCTCTTTTCTCACCGTGAGCTTCTCAATCAGTTCGGCCTTGACCGCATAACCGGTCCCAGGTTTGTCGCTTACAGCGATCATGCCCTGCGGCGATACCTCCACCTCCGGCTCGATGATGTCTTCCTTCCAGTAGCGCTTCGATGCGGAGACATCGCCGGGAAGGCTAAAATTCGCGAGTGTAGAGAGGGCAATATTCTGCGCGCGGCCGATTCCGGTCTCCAGCATGCCTCCGCACCACACCGGAATGTTGTGAGCCTGGCAGAGATCATGTATTGCCAGTGCCTCGGAGAATCCTCCTACGCGCCCCACCTTGACGTTGATGATGCGGCAGGCGCCGGATTCCACGGCGAAGGCAGCACTCCGAGCGCTGACGATCGACTCATCCAGGCAAATCGCCGTTCGTAATTCTTTCTGCAGGCGTGCGTGATAGTAGATCTCGTCGTTCCAGAGTGGCTGTTCGATCATAAGCAAGTGAAACTGGTCGAACTTGCGCAGATGCTCCACCTGGTCCAGCGTGTATGCCGAGTTGGCGTCGCAACTCAGCGTGATGTCAGCCCATCGCGAACGGATCCGTTCGAGGATATTCACGTCCCATCCGGGTTTCACTTTGACCTTGATTCGCCGGTATCCGGCGGCCAACTCTATTTGAATCTTGTCGAGGAGTTGTTCCACCGAATCCTGAATCCCAATGGAGACTCCGCAGGGAATTTCCGCGCGCGTTCCGCCCAGCAACTTCCACAGAGGCAATTTTCTCTGGATGGCCTCCGCCTCCCATAACGCGTCCTCCAGGCCCGCTTTTGCCATCCGATGGCCGCTCACTTTCGCCAACAGCGCCGGACATTCGCGCCCACTCTCGATCCGCTTTCCGAGTAGCGGTGGAATCAGATAGTGCGTCAGCGTTGGCCACGCGCTTTCGATCCACTCGCTGCTGTAGTAGGGATCCTCGCCAACAACACACTCTCCCCATCCTTCAACACCCTCGCAATGAACCGTAACCAGAAGTATGCGGCGGCTGTAGGTACGGCCAAAGCTCGTCTCGAAAAAATGGACGAGCGGCATGTGTATCTCGCGCAGTGTGATGGCTTCTATTTTCATGACTTAAATTGTGGAGAACAACTTTTCCAGTACAGAGACGCCGAGGCACAGACTAAAACCAAACCAGATCTTTTTGTACTCCGTGTCTCTTTGCCTCCATGGTGGAATCAACTCTCCGATGCATACGACCAGTTCTCGTCCCAATGCCCGAGCAAAAACTTGCCATTGCTGCCTGAGTCGCGCGCATAGCCGAGAACGGCGAGTCCGTGACCGAATGCGCGCAGGAACTGCTCCCGATTACGTTCCTGCACGTGCTGCGCCTTGCTGCGAGTATCCGCCCTGGCTTTCCAGTCATAGATCTGCGCCGGAACTTCGATGGTGGCTTCGCCCTGGATTGACGGATTCTTCCCCGTCTCGAGCAGGGTCTGCACACGCCTCGACTTCAGCCACCATTCCGCAATGAGCCGGTCGCTCGGCAACCCGCCTTGCAGCGGGGATGATGTGATGCCGTACTGGTTAATGTTATAGCGCCGGACGATGGCACCGAGCTTTTCGATGTTGAGGTACGCATTCTTGATCTCAAGGGGATCGAACGTCCACTCAATGAGTTCGATTCCTCGGGCCATCGCGTCATCACGCTGCATGAGCTTCAGTCGCCGCCCGAGTCCCCCATTGCGGTGATCCTGGCGCACAGCCAGCATGTGCGAATGCAGGTAGATGTGGCCGGATCGTGTTCCCGGAATCGACAGCGCAAATCCGACCATCTCCTTGCCATCGAACGCTCCCATCACCTGGCCGCCAACCTTATGAGCGACCACGAACATGCGCAGCGGCACGAGTTCGGCATCGCTGAAGTTCCACACTTCCTTCTGCAGCGCGACGCACGCCCGGAAGTCTTCAATCCCTTTACAGCGGCGGAGTTCGACGGAACCAGTGCTCACGCGGTCTTCTCCACCGACCTCTCGTGTGCTTTGGCTTGCTGCCACAAGGATTCGAGTTCTTCCATAGAAGTATTATCGGCAGAGCGGCCCGACTCGTGGAGACGCGCTTCCATCCACTGAAAGCGCCGCTTGAACTTGCGGTTGGTTTTTCGCAACGCAGACTCGGGATCGACGGAAAGATAGCGGGCAATATTCACCAGCACGAAGAACAGATCGCCGACCTCTTCTTCCAGGCTCGAGTGAAGCGCCTCAGGAACGGCCGTGCGCCCTGACCCGGCCACTCCGCCCCCTTGCGGCCGTGGTCCGGGCGCAGGAAACTTCTTCAGATGCTCCCGCAGTTCGTCCGTTTCCTCGTGCAACTTTTCGAACAACCCTTCGACGTCCGGCCAGTCAAAACCAACTTGCGCGGCGCGCGAACTGAGCTTATAGGCTTCCAACAGCGAAGGCATTGCCGACGAAACTCCGGCAAGCACCGAGTTCTTTTCAGCTTTCGGAGCCGATTCCGGGGCTCCGGCACTCTGCTTCTTCTTTCTTTCCTCGACTTTCAGCGCTTCCCAGTTGCGCTTTACGTCAGCGGACGTATCCGCCTTTACATTCCCAAACACGTGGGGATGTCGATCGATGAGCTTCGTGGAAAGCCGGTCCAGCACGTCATCGATGGAAAACGTCTCCTGTTCTTTCGCCATCTCGGCATAGAACAGAACCTGCAGCAGCAAATCGCCCAACTCGCCGGCCAATTCAGGCCAATCGCGGTTTTCGATGGCTTCCAGAACTTCGTACGTCTCTTCGAGCGTATAGGGTTTGATGGAATCGAAGGTCTGTTCGCGGTCCCACGGACAGCCACCTGGGGCGCGCAGCCGCTCCATGATGGCCACGGCGCGCTCGAAACGTTCTCCGGTGCTCGGCATTCGGCAACCAATGTAAATGACGCGAAGGCGCGAATCAATGCGACATGGTCAGCGCTGTGGCTGCTAATCCGAGCGACATCCATCGCAACCGCATGTGCATGCGACGCATCCTAACCGAACCAAATCACCTTCATAGAAGGAGATGAACAATTATGGCGACGGGTAATCTTCAAGGAAAAAAGATCGCAATCCTCGCAACCGACGGCTTCGAACAAGCGGAACTACTGGAACCCCGCAAGGCGCTCGACCAGGCAGGCGCACAGACCCAAGTGGTCTCTCCCAAGGACGGCAAGATTAAAGGCTGGAACAGGAAAGACTGGGGCAAAGAAGTCGAAGTGGATATCTCGCTCAAGTCGGCGAAGCCGGAAAACTTCGATGCGCTCCTCCTGCCCGGTGGCGTGATGAATCCCGACCATCTGCGAATGGATCCTCAGGCAGTCGAATTCGTGAAGCATTTCACCGACGAAGGGAAGCCCATTGCCGCTATTTGCCACGGTCCATGGACACTGATTGAGGCTGGGGCGGTCCGCGGAAAAACCGTGACCTCATGGCCTTCTCTCAAAACCGACCTCAGCAATGCTGGCGCAAATTGGGTTGACAAGGAAGTCGTGAGCGACGGTGGGCTTGTGACCAGCCGCAAGCCCGATGACATTCCGGCTTTCAACCGCGAGATGATCCGCATTTTCGGGCAGGAATCCCGACAACGGCCTGCATTGCGTAAAACCGCTTAGAACGTATAGGTTCGCGCTTACGATCCGGCTCGGCTCATTGCCAAGCCGTTCATCGTTCGCTGATGTTACTTTCGGAATCATTTTCGCTTGGGTGTACGATTGGACCATTGTCACCTTCTTCCGGTACTGCCAAAGGTGCAAAATGTACGTTGGATGTTGGTCTCGATGTTCTCTGCGTGTTGTGCGACAGTCTGTATCTAGCTTAAAAATATGACTTTAGCAGTCAAACCCCGACCCTCGCTGGAAGGCCAGCACTTTCATGTCGTGGTCATCGGAGGCGGCATCAATGGCGTGGCGGTGGCCCGTCAGTGCGCCCGCGCCGGAAAGCGCACCCTGCTGGTCGAGCAGCACGATTTTGCTTCGGGCGTGACCAGCCGCTCGACCCGCATTATCCACGGCGGACTACGCTACTTGGAGCACGGCGAAATCGATCTCGTCCGCGAGTCTCTCCGCGAGCGCGAACGCTTGCTGCGCGAGCGTTCCCACCTGGTCCACCCCGTTCACTTCCTGTTTCTCTTGAACGAGCATAGCCAGCGCAGCGCGATGAAAGTTCGTGCCGGGCTGTGGCTCTATCAGCGTATCGCCGGCAAAAAGGCATCCCCGCTCACCGAAATGGAAATGGTTCGCGTGCAGCGCGCGCTCGACTCCGGCCAGCAGTGGCTGATGCTTAATTTCGAAGATGCGCAGTGCGAGTTCCCCGAACGCCTCGTTGCCGAGTGGATGACCGAGGCGGTCGAAGCCGGCGCCGTTGTCCGGAATCACTGCGAAGTATTGGCGGTTGACATCTCGCAGGGCCGCGCGCGCGGGGTGCTGCTGCGCGATCGCACTACGGGGAAAGACCAGCGCGTCGACGCTGGATGGGTCCTGAACTGTACCGGCCCATGGGCTGACCGCGTCTGCCAGCGCTCCACCGTTCGCACCGCCAAGCCCATGCTCGGAGGGGTCCGCGGATCGCACATTGTTCTGCCACGTTTCTCCGGCGCACCCAGTGCAGCGCTCTACACAGAAGCCTCTGACGGACGTCCCGTTTTCGTTCTTCCCTGGAACGAGCAAATCTTGGTCGGAACCACCGAAGTCCCTGACAATGGAGATCCGGGAAGAACCGCTCCCACCGCGGAGGAAATGGAATACCTTCTTCGCACCGCGACCGGACTGTTCCCCAAAGCGAAGCTCTCGGCCCACGACATCAAATTCGCATTTGCCGGCATTCGGCCTCTGCCAAACTCCGGAGAGAAACCGTCCGCCGTCAGTCGCCGTCACTTCCTCCACGATCACACGGAAGAAGGCGCTGCCCGCATGATCTCCGTGATTGGCGGCAAATTAACGACCGCAGCCTCCCTCGCCCGCGAGTGTGCCCGCAAGATCGGCATCGCGGTGGAAGAACCCAAAGCCGTGGCAATCGGCCCCGGCAGTGCGCTCGACCCGATGCTCGATCAAGAAGTCATCGAGATCGCCAGAGCCGGGTCCGTCAGTGAGGAGACGGCTCGCGGCATGATGGAATGGCATGGCCAGCGCGCTATGGACATCGCTCGCATGGCGCTGGTCAGCGCCGAGTTACGCGCTCCCATCTGCCCGCATACTTCGCATATCGTGGCCGAAGTCGTCGAGGCCTACCGCAAGGAATTCGCTGTCGGTCTCGCCGACGTGCTGCTCCGCCGCGTACCGGTCGCACTTGGAGCCTGCTGGTCCGAATCCTGCAGTCGCGAGGCCGCCCTGCGCATTGGCGCCGTCATGGGTTGGAACGAGCAGGAATTCGGAGCGAACCTGGAAGCCTTCGAAACCGAGCGCGCCGCCTTCCTGCACAAGCCGTCCCGCAACCTCTCCGCCCTCGAAGCCGCCGCCGACTAATTGCCGCCCGCCTAGCCCGGAGTCCCCTGGTTACTAAAGAATTGGCCACGGCCTCTCGTCATCTGTGATTACCTCCCATGCAAACCTAAACTGGCGCAGGCAAAAGCTCGATCTCTCGCCGCTTGGGGACGACGTATGATCATCCTTCCCATCAAACACGAGAACATGGAAGCCAGGCGATGGCCCATGGTCACGATCGCATTAATCGCGATCAACACGATTGTCTTCCTTCTGACGACCTTCGCCACCACCGATCAAGGGCCGCAACTGGCGGAACTGCGGGGCGATATCCGGATTCTGGCGGCGTTGCACCCCGAATTAAAGATGCAGCCTGAGTCGCAGCGATTAGTCGATAGCTTCAGAAAAACCCATCCCGCGCAATGGAAGCAGTTGCAAAATCCCAATCGCGACGTCGTCAACGCTTACGACGCGAAAGTGAAGATGATGGAGGACCCGGAGCAACTGCAAGCGGAGATGGACCGGCTCAATGCGGAATACGTGAAGCTCTCATCGTCGTCGATTTATGCGCAGTACGCATTTGTCCCCGCGCATCCCAACGCAATCAGCTACCTCACCGCCAATTTTCTTCACGGCGGCTGGATGCACCTGATCGGCAATATGTGGTTCCTCTGGCTCGCTGGATTCGTCCTCGAAGATGTCTGGGGACGATGCCTCTACTCCGCTTTCTACCTGATCGCGGGCGCGGCCGCACTACAGATCCACGCCTTTGCCAATGCCGGAAGCACCGTGCCGGCGCTGGGCGCATCTGGCGCCGTGGCTGCACTCATGGGAGCGTTTCTGGTCCGCTTCCCCAAGATGAAAATCGAGATGCTATGGGTTCTATGGCTCAGCATATTCAAATTTCTCCGTACCGGAAATCCGTTCCGCTATGTTCGCTTCAAAGCCGCCGCGTACTGGCTGCTTCCTCTCTGGCTGGCCGTTGAAATCCTGGAGGGAACATTATTCGGATCCGGCAGCGGGGTCGCACATTGGGCACACGTTGGCGGCTTTGTCTTCGGAGCAGCCGCCGCCCTCGCCATCCAGTACTCCGGCATCGAGCAGAAAGCCAACAAGGCGATCGAGCAAGAAATTGGATGGTGCAACGATGCCGAATTGCAGCAAGCCAGCGACATGATGGAACACGGCCAACTCGCCGAGTCGCAAACGCTTCTGACCAGTTACGTCGCGACGAAGCCAAACTCACTCGATGCTTGGGCTCTGTTGCGTCAGGTCTATACGCGGCAAAGTGACACCAAGTCTTTTCTAGACGCGACGGTCAACACTTGCAGCCTGCATCTGAAAGCGCACCAGGTCGAGGCCGCGTTTCAGGACTATGCCGAGTTCATTGATCAGGGCGGCGGCAAGATGCCCGCGATCACGTGGCTTGAACTCTGCAAAGGGGCCGAAGCCATCCAGGAATTTGATCGTGCCTTTTCCGAGTACGAAGAACTCGCGAAGGCCTATCCGACTGAGAGGCATGCACTGACCGCGCAATTGAGTGCAGCCCGCCTCTGCCTAAAGAAGCTGAACCGTCCTAAAGACGCGCTCGCCCTCTATCAGGCCGCCGCAAACTCGCCCATCCCCCATCTCGATTGGGACCAGATCATCCAGTCAGGAATCAAAGAAGCCAAAAACGCAATGACGGCTGGAAACGCAGCCGCCGCCATCGCCCGGTAACCCGGTTCTAAACAACTCGTACCGCGGCAGCGCTTTCAGCCCTACCGAAAACGCACCGAGAAGTCCGCGTCTTTAGCTGCTGTGCTTTGAGACACACCAAAACCGGGCGTCTTTCAGCAAGAATCTAGTTCATTTCATGCTGACCATCCACCACACCTAAGGAACAAGGCGAGATTCGACTGGAACCCAGTATTACAGCGACCGGGAACACGGGTGTCCGGAACCCTTGTAAGTCTCGCGACTACTGACGCGTCAGTTCGCTACTTCCTTCGGTAATTATCACTAGCACGGGGGATCTGCACCGCCGCAGATGGCTGGCGCCTAATACAGCTAAGGTGTTGTCCTGGAATCGTCGAACGTTAAAGTGATTTGCGCGGGCTTCTTCGGCCCGACCGTGATCGCATCCAGTTTGTCGGGCGGAGTTCCGTAGATACCCATCGGCTCTCCCTGGGAAAACGAGCCGACATGCCCGTTGTACTCCCCCTTTTTGTCGAACAAAACGATCACGTACACGGTGGATACGAGAACATCGTGGAAGGTAACCGTACCGTTCGTTTCCGTCGTGCCTTGGACTGCAAGAACGTGCGCCACATTCGCTTCTGCTGGCGGAGGAAAGGGTTGCGAAGTCGCGTCCACCAGCGCGGTTGAGGTGAAAGGATTCGCATCCATCAGCAGCACATAAATCTTATGCTGCGGATCGACCGCTCCCCTGCCTGTATACGTCGCGGTCACCTTAAGCGTGCCGTGCCCGGCCGCTTGCAGCCGGCTCTCTGCCAACGCCAGGATCAGCGCCGTGATCGCCAGCAGGACCAGGAATAAAACATCCTTCCTTTTCACGGCGTCTTCCGAATCGATCGCTGCTCTCACCAAGTTGCAAGCCTCTTCCGGCCTTCCTTAATTGTGCAGAAAGACAGCGCCCGTCCGCAGTGACCCCTATCACCACCGAAAGCGAAGTTGGGCCCCCCATTTCTCGAGCCTTTTGCGCGAGAAGTGGGGATTTCGACTTTGGGAAGAGAGATCGATTCTTCGCGATCAGGAGACGCGCTCATCGCCGAGCACAGGTGCATCTCCGTGGACGTGCATCTCCGTGGAAGAGCAGCGCTTTAGCAACGCGCTCCGGTGTTGAGCCTAGCGGGGCATCAACCCCTGCGCGGCTGGACGTTTTCCACAGCTAAATCTGCCGGATGTGACGAACGACCTTTACCCAGGAAAATGAAAGAACCACACTGGCAACATGCTTGCCAGTCTTTGTGACCAGTTCCTATGGACGTCAGACCGCACTATCCAGAATCGAGAATCGAGAGCTAAAATCCAAGTTTTTCAATATTTTACGAGCAAATTCCTTGGAATCAGGATTTTGCGAGGAGTCAATCTTAAACGTCTTCGCAAACATGAGGAAACACATGATTTATGTGGAGGGAGAGAAAAGTCATAATCCAAACTTGGTCCTAAGTCATTATTTCGCAATATTTTACCTGTAAGCCTTTTGGAATCAATATTTTGTCTGGATCTCGAGGCATCAACTGCTCGTAAACTACAGAAAATAAATATTTTATCTGGAAGACCGAAAAAATGACGTTCGATCGAACTCCGTCAGTATCCTTCTTCCTCGAGTCGCACTTTCCCGCGAAACATGCGATACACGAAGACGAAGTAGCCGAGGACGAGAATCATCCCGACGACCCACCAGGCAAATCCCACGCTCAGACCGTGATGTCCAGCCGCGGCATTATGGATGGTCAGGTTGTAGGCAGGATCCGTGCTCGCCGGCAGCACCACGGGATACAGGCCGTACGCCGCCCCGACCAGCATGCCCACAATGTAGACAGCCGAAGCCAGGAAAGCGATTTTCTCAGCCTGCTTGATGATTGCGTCCATCATGACCGCAAGCGATCCGAAGACGAGCACCGGGATAATGAATCCGACGGCATGGGACTTGTAGTTGTCGAGAACGCCCGGGCGGATAGAGACGGTCGCGATCAGTCCAACGACAGTCAGAAGCACCTGGACTGGCCAGACCCATTTCGCAATCGTGAGCACGCGCCGGTTCAGTTCGCCTTCCGCCTTCGTCGCGATATAGAGGGCGCCATGCACGGTCAGCGTCACCAGCGCGATGACACCGGTCAGCACCGTGTACCAGTCGAGGATGCCGTTGTCGCGCCCTACGCGAAAATTGGTCCAAAGTGGCTCGAAG